>Ga0102589_1000055_pt1 | contig 327593 bp, 340 predicted proteins | sample AraplaMF_Col_mLB_FD_76858 | JGI IMG/M metagenome (GOLD analysis project Ga0102589, IMG submission 76858) | Arabidopsis root microbial communities from the University of North Carolina, USA - plate scrape MF_Col_mLB | ecosystem: Host-associated > Plants > Roots > Endosphere | place: USA... | reverse complement strand
GACCGACTTCGGTCGTGATGAAGTCGGCACGTCCGATTGGGATTCCTGGACGCGCGCTCGTGTAACGTTCGACGCCAAGTCTGACACGGAACTCGGCACGCTCACCAGCTTCATCGCACTGCACTTCGAAGCCAGCAACGGCTTTGGCGGCGGCGACACGAGCACCAGCGGCCTCGTTGACGAAGCTTACATCGAACTCGGCGGCTTCCGCGTCGGTACCTTCCTGAACTGGTGGGATAACGACCTGATCGGCGAAACCGAAACGGCTTCGAACGTCACCCGCTTCACCTCGGTTCGTTACGTTTACGACGGCGGCACGTTCCGCGCCGGCCTCAGCGTCGACGAAATCGATGCTGACGGTTCTGCTTACTGGGCAACCCCGGGTAGCTCGGGCAACGAAGTCGGCGTTTCGGGCATGGTTGCTGCCACCCTCGGCGGCGTGAACTTCGAACTGCTCGGTGCATACGACACCTACACCGAAGAAGGCGCGATCCGCGCTTGGCTGTCGGCTGAAGTTGGTCCGGGCACGTTCGAACTGATGGGCCTCTATGCCAGCGGCGACAACGTCTACTACAACGAATCCGAATGGAGCGTTGCTGCTGACTACTCGTTCAAGGCAACTGAAAAGCTGACGATCACCCCCGGTGCTCAGTACTTCGGTGACTACGAACTCATCGACGGCAACGACGCATGGCGCGTTGGTCTGACGGTTGACTACGCTATCGTTGACAACCTCAACCTCAAGGCGACCGTCAACTACACGGATCCGGACAACACCGACGACTTCGTCTCGGGCTTCCTCCGTCTGCAGCGCGACTTCTAATCTGAAGTTGAGCTAGGAATAGACCCGCAGCTTCTCTGAAGCTGCGGGTTTTTCGTTTTTGCGGCCTTCAGTCTTGCAGCATTTCAAGAGCAGGTTATCGCCCGTCGAGAAATCCCTTTACCCGTTCGAACAAATCCGGATGGTGCAGAAGCGGCGCGTGGCCCTGGCCTTTGGCAATCGTGGTTTCGACATTCGGCCCCTGCGCCTTCATCCGCGCCAGCGCCTTCTCTGAAAACAGCCTGGAATATTCACCGCGCACGACGAGCAGAGGCTTTTGGGCGAGCAGGGCATATTGCGGCCAGAGCGTCGGCAGGGGCTGGGTGAAATCCATTGCGAGCAAGGGCGCCACAAGGGCGGGGTCGTGGTCTGCGACCAGCTTGCCATTCTTCTCGACATAGATGGCGTTTGCCATATCCAGCCAGTCCTGCCGGGTGAGGGCCGGGAAGGTGGGGCCATGAACGGCTTCAAGATGGTCGGCCGCCGCGTCGACATCGTCAAATACGGTCCGGCGTGAAAGATAATCACGGATGTCGCGAAGACCCTCCGCCCCTATCTCCGGGCCGATGTCGTTGAGAACGGCCGCTGCGATCCGATCGGGCTGCAATGCCGCCATGACATGGAGGATCAACCCGCCCCGCGAGGTTCCGACGAAGATGGCCTGGGCGATGCCGAGCGCGTCGCAGATGGCCAGCACATCGGCGCATTCCACGCCGACATTATAATGTGTGGCGTCCGCGTCGCGGCTCGAGCGACCCCGGCCGCGATAGTCGATGGAGATCACGCGTCTCGGCGATGCCGCATCCTCGCAAAGGCGGGAGGCGAACGGATGAAAGTCACGGCTGTTGCGGCTGAGCCCCGGCAGGCAGACGACAGGAAGCCGGGCGGCGGCATCTGACACGGGCGCATAGTCCCGCACATGGAGTTGCAATCCGTCCGTCGCGGTGATGAAGCGGCTGATAAAGTCTGCCATGCTGCGCCCTCGTGTCCGATGGCGAGAGCTTAGGGCAAAAGGACGGCTGTTGCGTAGCGCTTTCGCATGGGAATTATGCGCCGCGGCGCGTCATCAACGCCCCGCGACGAGGTCGTGTTCGATATCGGCCTTCTGGCCAAGCCGCGTCTTGTAGACCTGATAGTTCTCCATCACGCGCTGCACATAGCCACGCGTTTCCGAGAAGGGAATGCGCTCGATCCAGTCCACCACCTCGTCAATCGGCTTGCCGCGCGGGTCGCCATAGCGGGCGATCCACTGCGGCACGCGGCGCGGACCGGCATTGTAGGCGATGAAGGTCAGCACGTAGGAGCCGCCGAAATCACTGATCTGTTCACCGAGATAATGTGCGCCGAGCGTGGCGTTGTAGGCGGCGTCCGTCGTCAGCCGCTCCTTGGAATAGGCGAGGCCGTAGCGTTTCGCGACGCCCTGGGCGGTCGCCGGCATCAATTGCAGCAGGCCCTGCGCATTGGCGGGCGAGACGGCTGCCGGGTTGAAGGCGCTTTCCTGGCGCGCGATGGCATAGGCCAGCGCCTTGCCCGAGCCGGAAATGTTGGCGCCGTCGGGAATGACGCCCACCGGGAAGGCCAGCGCCGCCACATCGATACCGCGGCCGAACGCGATCTTGCCGATCTGGAGCGAAAGCTGGTGGTTGCCGCCCTTTTCCGCCTGCGCGGCCAGCAGCGCCAGCTCGCCGGGGCTCATCAGTTCGGCGGCAAGCGCGCGGTAGAGGCTGTCGCCGCGCCAGCCATGGCCGGCGGCCTGGAGCCGCGCAATGGCCTGAACCGCCTCACGCCCGTGGAAACGCGCGCGCTCCTCCGCGGTCGGCTTCGGATAGGCGACGTTCAGGGCCTTGCGTCCGAGCCGTGCCGCTGCAAGCTGGCCGTAGAATGTGCCGGGAAAGGCCGCGGCCTTGGCGAAATAATCCTTGGCGTCGCCCGTGCCGCCCTTTTCCGCCGCACGGCCGAGCCAATACCAGGCGCGGGAAACGGACAGCGGACGATCGGAGGCTTGCAGGATGCGCTGGAAATGCTTGTGCGCGGTCTTCGCATCGCCGAGATCGCGCAGCGCATACCAGCCGGCGTGGAATTCCGCCTCGACGATATCGGTCGGATCGTCCGCGCCATGATGGGCGGCAACCCGGTAGGCATCGCGATAATCGCCGAGATCGGCAAGGCCGCGGCTGACGATGCGCTGCTCGTTCCACCACGCGCCCGGATTGACGAGCCGTGCGGGGTCTTCCGGCATGGCGGAGAACAGCTTGCCGGCGGCGCGGTATTCCTCGTTGTTCCGCAGGTTTCGGATGCGCAAATAGGTATAGGCGGGATTGTTCTGCCAGCGGGCGTCCACGGCCTTGATCAGGGCGGCCGTATTCTTGCTCTTGCGGATGACGGCGGCCCAGGCGCGGTAAAGCGACTGCGCCTGGCCGAGATCGCCGAAACGCTGCGCCTGGTCGGCGCGGTCCCTGTAGAGCAGCATCTCCATGCGCGCGCGGTGGTCCGCGATGGTGAGAAGCGAGCCGAATTCGCCGAGAATCTGCGTTTCGAGATCCTTGTTCATCGCCTCCTTGTGCCAGAAGGTGCGCAGCACGTCCGTCGCACGGGCCGTATTGCCCGTCGCGATGAGGGCGCGGGCTAGCACCGTGGCGCCTTCCGCCGTTTCCGGGCGGGTCGTGCCGAAGGCGGCGAGCACATCTGATGTCGGTGGGTTTTCCCGGGCGAGCGCCCGTTCGGAATGGCCACGCAGCGCCTTCAGCCCCGGCCAACCCTTCAGCTCGCGCTGCGCCTCGGCGATTTCCCAGGACGGCACGCCGCGCTGGCCGGAGACGGCGATGGCCCATGTCAGGATATGGCGGTCGAGGCTGTCCTTGGAAAGGCGATCGCGCGCGACCATCGCGGCCGCCGCATCCCGGTTGGAAAGCGCGTCCAGCCCGGCCTTGAGCGCGGGGTTCACCTGCGGCAGGGCATCGCCGCGTGGAATGGCGTTGGTGATGATGTCCTTCGACGGCATCTCGGCGGCGAAACCGAGCGGCTTGATCGTGGGCGTCGCGACACTTTCCGCTTCCACGGGGGAGGGGCGAAGGGAAAGGCCGGCCACGCCGGCCAGCAGCAGCGCGCAAAGGGCAAGATTGCGTTTTGAGATCATCTCACGTCCCGGATGCCTGGCAGGCGACGATGCTCATATTGCGCCTGATCCTCGACAATCATTAACCCTTTGTTGTCTTAACGAATGCTTAACCGCCCCGGTCACCAAGCCGTGAAGGCCCATGCTTCACACGACGGACCGAACGGCGCGGATATTCGCGTCGTTGCGGCACTTTCGCCTTGATCGCGCACGAAAAACGCCTCTCACGCCGCTTGCCGCATGACTGTCACATGACTATTGTGCGTTCGTTTTTAACCACGGAATACGGCCAAAGCATGTAAGCCCTCGGGCGGCTCTGGTCCTAGGAGTTCTCGATGTTCAAGGGATCCATTCCCGCTCTCGTCACCCCGTTCACCGATGCCGGTGCCGTCGATGAGGCCGCATTCGCCGCCCATGTCGAATGGCAGATCGGTGAGGGCAGCCACGGCCTCGTCCCTGTCGGCACTACGGGCGAATCGCCGACGCTGTCGCATGACGAGCACAAACGGGTGGTCGAACTCTGCATCGAGGTTGCCAAGGGCCGCGTTCCCGTCATCGCCGGCGCCGGTTCCAACAACACGAAGGAAGCGATCGATCTGGCCCGCCACGCCGAGAAGGCAGGCGCGGATGCGATCCTCGTCGTCACGCCTTATTATAACAGGCCGACGCAGAAGGGCCTGTTCGCGCATTTTTCCGCTATTGCGGAAAGCGTGAAGCTGCCGATCGTGATCTATAACATTCCCGGCCGTTCTGTCGTGGACATGACGCCGGATACGATGGGCGCGCTGCACAAGGCACATCCCTCGATCATCGGCGTCAAGGATGCCACCGGCAAGATCGAGCGTGTCTCCGAGCAGCGCATCGCCTGCGGCAAGGATTTCGTCCAGCTCTCGGGCGAGGACGCGACAGCGCTCGGCTTCAACGCCCATGGCGGCGTCGGCTGTATCTCGGTCACCGCCAATGTGGCGCCGCGCCTGTGTGCGGAGTTCCAGGAAGCGACGCTTTCGGGCGATTACGCCAAGGCACTCGGCTATCAGGACAAGCTGATGCCGCTGCACAAGGCGATCTTCATGGAGCCCGGCGTCTGTGGCGCGAAATACGGCCTGCATCGCATCCGCGGCGGCAACCGCGCCGTCCGCTCGCCCCTTCTTCCCAGCCTGGAGCCGGCAACGGAGGCCGCCATCGATGCGGCCCTTCGCCATGCCGGTCTGTTGAACTGACATGGCAACCAAGGCACGTCCGACAACGATCAAGAAGATCGTCGCGGAGAACCGCAAGGCCCGCTACAACTATGAGATCGTGGATACTTACGAGGCCGGCCTCGTGCTGACCGGCACGGAGGTCAAATCCCTGCGCGAGGGCAAGGCGAATATCGCCGAGTCCTACGCGTCGGACGAGGGCGGCGAGATCTGGCTGATCAACTCCTACCTGCCGGAATACCTGCAGGCGAACCGCTTCAACCACGAGACCCGCCGCCGCCGCAAGCTGCTGCTTTCGAAGCGGGAAATCCATCGCCTGCGCTCCGCGATCAACCGCGAGGGCATGACGCTCGTGCCGCTGAAGGTGTACTTCAACGACAGCGGCCGCGCGAAGCTCGAACTGGCGCTTGCCAAGGGCAAGAAGCTGCACGACAAGCGCGAGAGCGAGAAGGAACGCGACTGGAACCGCCAGAAGGGCCGCCTGCTGCGCGATCGCGGCTGACGGCCTTGCGCTTCCTGCGTCAGAACTGGCTGTAGAGCCGTGCGATCATCGACTGGTTGACGGTGCGCGCGGACGTCTCGCCATCGTCGGCGGTGCGCGCCGTGAGGAAAGACGACATCAACGCGTTGAGGTCTGCGCTCTGGATGGCGAGCGGGGCGGGCGTATGACGCGCGGTGTCGGCGCTCGCACTGCGCTCGACCGTATTGGCCGATGCCGACGAAACGCTCGGAAGGCCGTTCGCCGCGTAGAGAAAGCCGGTGTCATCCACGGTCTCGGGCGGCTGTGCGACGGCGGGTGTCGGAGTGGCGGGACGGTTCTCGCCGGCCGGTGCGGCCGGACGCAGCGCCAGCGCCGGGGTTGCCGCCCGGTAGCTGCTGCCAGAAAGCGATACTGCGTCGACCATGACGGGATATTCCAATGCGGGATGTGTTGACCGCATTTTGAATAGCAGCAGAACGTTGCGGAATACTAATGGAGTTCCGCGCTATTCTCCTCGATGTTTAACGAAGCGTTGAAAGGCCCGCTTGCAGCATCGGCACGCGTCGCAAACCGGTCATTTCCAGCCCCTTCGCGCGAACGATTGATCAGTCGGCGGCGGTGTCGGTCACTTCCGCCGGGCGGGCGGGACGCTCGGAGGGATCGCGGCCGATTTCGGCCTTCAGCGTGCCCAGATCGATGAAGTAATCCGCCTGCCGGCGCAGGTCGTCGGCGATCATCGGCGGCTGGGTCTGCATGGTCGAGACGACCGAGACCTTGCGGCCGCGGCGCTGAAGCGCTTCGACCAGCGTCGTGAAATCGCCGTCGCCGGAGAAGATGACGAGGTGGTCGACCGTTTCGGACTGCTCCATCGCGTCGATGGCCAGTTCGATGTCCATGTTGCCCTTGATCTTGCGGCGGCCGAGCGAGTCGGTGAATTCCTTGGCCGGCTTGGTAACGACCTTGTAGCCGTTGTAGTCGAGCCAGTCTATCAGCGGGCGGATGGAGGAATATTCTTGGTCCTCGATCAGTGCCGTGTAGTAATAGGCGCGCAGGAGATAGCCGCGTTTCTGGAATGCTTTCAGTAGTTTCCGATAATCGATGTCGAACCCGAGTGTTCTGGAAGCGGCATAGAGATTGGCGCCGTCGATGAAGAGTGCGATTTTCTCGCGCGGGTCGAACATTTCAAAAATTCCCTTAAATAGAGTCCCGGAAGATGCGTAAGCCACGCCGGCCCGGCGTGCATGGCTGCGTTTTCCGGTGGCATTATGCATATTTCATGTATTTGTCATTTAGGGCAGCTTGGTGACATTTCCAACCAAACACGGGTTGCGGTGCATTTTTTCGAGAAGCACGGAGCCCGTGCATTTCACAATAGGCAAATTGGGAAGTATTTACCGGCCGTTATCCTCACCGTTCATTGTGCCGTACCGCGTTTTTCCGAGGTCTAAAACCTCAACCGGGAATTACAAGCGGCGGTTTGCAGCGCTTCGAAAGGGGACGCCGGCAAGGAAAAACTTGAATTTGCCGTCCTTTGCCTGTATCGGGCATGCAAACTCCTGAAATTCTCGATCACAAAGGACAGGCAATGGCCCGTGTCACCGTTGAAGATTGCATTGACAAGGTAGACAACCGCTTCGAGCTGGTTCTCCTGGCAAGCCATCGCGCCCGCCTCATCTCGCAGGGCGCGGCCATCACCATCGATCGCGACAACGACAAGAACCCCGTCGTGGCGCTGCGCGAGATCGCCGACGAGACCCTGTCGCCCGACGATCTCAAGGAAGACCTGATCCACTCGCTGCAGAAGCATGTTGAAGTCGATGAGCCCGAGCCCGATCCGGCAAGCCTGCTGGCCGACGATGCCACGACGGCGACCGCCGACGAGGACGACGACCAGCCCGAGACGATCGCCTTCGACCGCATGTCGGAAGAAGAGCTGCTCGCCGGCATCGAAGGCCTCGTTCCGCCGGAAAAAAGCGACGATTACTGATTTCGGTAGCCATTCCGAAACCTTTATTATTGTGAATACCGGTGCGCCCCTTCTAAGCTTGGGGCGCACTTTTTGTTTGCCCCGCCTGAACGAGCCGGGGAGGGAGCCCACCGAGAATGATGCGTCAATATGAACTCGTGGAGCGGGTTCAGAAATACAAACCCGATGCCAACGAGGCGCTGCTCAACAAGGCCTATGTCTACGCCATGCAGAAGCACGGCCAGCAGAAGCGTGCGAGCGGCGATCCCTACATCTCGCATCCTCTCGAAGTCGCCGCCATCCTGACAGATATGCGGCTCGACGAATCGACCATCGCCGTCGCCCTCCTGCACGATACGATCGAGGACACCAGCGCGACGCGCGCGGAGATCGACGAGCTGTTCGGCGAGGATATCGGCGCCCTCGTCGAGGGTCTGACCAAGATCAAGAAGCTCGACCTCGTTTCCAAGAAGGCCAAGCAGGCGGAAAACCTGCGCAAGCTCCTGCTCGCCATCTCCGACGATGTGCGCGTGCTGCTCGTCAAGCTCGCCGACCGCCTGCACAACATGCGCACGCTCGAGCATATGTCGCCGGAAAAGCGCGCCCGCATCTCCGAGGAGACGATGGACATCTATGCGCCGCTCGCCGGCCGCATGGGTATGCAGGATATGCGCGAGGAGCTGGAGGACCTGTCCTTCCGGCATATCAATCCTGAAGCCTACGAGACGGTCTCGCGCAAGCTGGAGGAGCTGTCGCAGCGCAACGAAGGGCTGATCCGCAAGATCGAGGAGGAGCTGCGCGAACTGCTCGTCGTCAACGGCCTGCCGGATGCCCTCGTCAAGGGCCGCCAGAAGAAGCCCTATTCGGTCTTCCGCAAGATGCAGTCGAAGTCGCTCTCCTTCGAGCAACTGTCCGACGTCTATGCCTTCCGCATCCTCGTCGGCGACATTCCCGCCTGCTACGCGGCGCTCGGCATCGTGCACACGCGCTGGCGCGTCGTGCCGGGCCGCTTCAAGGACTACATCTCGACGCCCAAGCAGAACGACTACCAATCGATCCACACCACGATCGTCGGGCCGTCGCGCCAGCGCATCGAGCTGCAGATCCGCACCAAGCGCATGCACGAGATCGCCGAATACGGTATCGCCGCGCACTCGCTCTACAAGGACAAGGAACCGGTCAACGAGGAGGCCGCGCGTTCGCCGCGCTCCAATGCCTATGCCCTGCTGCGCCGGACCATCGAGGCGCTTGCCGAAGGCGATAATCCGGAGGAATTCCTCGAGCACACCAAGCTGGAACTGTTCCAGGACCAGGTGTTCACCTTCACGCCCAAGGGCCAGCTGATCACGCTGCCGCGCGGCGCGACACCCATCGATTTCGCCTATGCGGTGCATACCAATATCGGCGATACCTGCGTCGGCGCCAAGATCAACGGCCGCATCATGCCGCTCGTCACCCGTCTCAACAACGGCGACGAGGTGGAAATCATCCGCTCCGGCATCCAGGTGCCGCCGCCCGCCTGGGAGGAGATCGTCGTCACCGGCAAGGCGCGCGCCGCCATCCGCCGCGCCACGCGTGCCGCCATTCGCAAGCAATATTCCGGCCTTGGCTATCGCATCCTGGAGCGCACCTTCGATCGCGCCGGCAAGACCTTTTCACGCGACGGCCTGAAGCCCGTGCTGCACCGGCTCGGCCAGAAGGATGTGGAAGACGCCATCGCCTCCGTGGGCCGCGGCGAACTCTCCTCGCTCGACGTGCTGCGCGCCGTCTTCCCGGATTACCAGGACGAGCGCGTCACCGTGAAGCCCAGCACGGACGAGGGCTGGTTCAACATGCGCAGCGCCGCGGGCATGGTCTTCAAGCTGCCCGGCAAGACGAAGGCCGCGCTGGAAGACGGCGAAGGCGAAACGGGCCCCGAGGCCCTGCCGATCCGCGGTCTGTCGGGCAATGCCGAGGTGCATTTCTCCGCCGGCGGCGCCGTTCCCGGCGACCGCATCGTCGGCATCATGGAGAAGGACAAGGGCATCACCATCTATCCGATCCAGTCGCCGGCCCTCCAGAAGTTCGATGACGAGCCGGAGCGCTGGATCGACGTGCGCTGGGATCTCGACGAGGCCAACAACACCCGCTTCATGGCGCGCATCATGATCAACGCGCTGAACGAGCCGGGTACGCTGGCCGAGGTCACGCAGGTCATCGCCACCAGCGACATCAATATCCGCTCGATGTCCATGGCGAGGGTGGCGGCCGATTTCACCGAGGTGCATATCGACCTCGAGGTCTGGGACCTGCGGCAGCTTAACCAGTTGATGGGGCAGCTGAAGGAGTTGCAGTGCGTTTCGACCATCAGCCGTGTGTTTGAGTAGGGGCTATAACGCAATTTTCAGCATTTTGCCTTGAATAAAGCACGATTGCCCAAGTTTTGACCAGTCGATATGCGCCACTCGCATGGCTGTGTTGGTATAGTCGCGCTGGTGCCGAAGGGGTGTTCGCCTTATCTTCTGTCTCGGGAGGTCAACCGAAAGAGGTTTACCATGCTGAAGCAGTTCAGAAACATCGCCCGCGCCCTGCGCGTTCCGTCGACCGAAGAGCGCGAAAGTGCTTATCTCAACGGCGCCATCGACCGGATCGACCTGGAATACCGCCAGCGTCAGATCGACCGCGGCCTTTTCCGCAAGTCCTACTAAGGTCTGCAGCCATGCGGCGCACCCCGTGCGCCGCGGCGGCCCGTGCCGTGGCGCCGTCAGGGCGCCATTGAAATGCCACCAACGGATCGGCTATGTCTGAGCAATGTTGTTCAGACGCCGAAAAAAGGCCTCGTGGGCCGAACGCTTGCGCGAATTTCTCTGGCCGCGCAAGGGCCTGACGCGGCCGGCGCGCTATCTCGCGAAGCGCATCATCCGCCTGTCGGCGTCCCCGCACGCGGTCGCCGCAGGTGTCGCGGCCGGTGTCTTCTCCGCCTTCACGCCGCTGCTCGGGTTTCACGTCATCCTGGCGCTGGTTCTGGCCTATCTCATGGCCGGCAACCTGCTTGCCGCCGCCCTTGCCACCACCGTCGCCAATCCGCTGACCATTCCGCTGATCGCGCTTGCGACCTTCCGGGCCGGCGAAACGCTGCTCGGCATCCAGGCTGCGGAAGCCATCACCACGCATGACCTGCTGCACCGGCTGGAGCATCTACAGTTCTCCGAGCTCTGGCAGCCGGTGCTGAAACCCATGCTGGCCGGCGCCGGTGTGCTCGGCCTGCTCGCGGCGGTCATCGCCTATGGCGTGACGCGCCTTGCCGTCCAGTCCTTCAAGGCCCGTCGCCGCGCGCGACTGGCGCTGCGCGCAGGGCTTGCGCCCACAGCACTCTCATCCGGAGACCTGTCCCCATGATCATCGGCATCGGCAGCGACCTCATCGACATCCGTCGGGTGGAGAAGTCGCTGGAGCGTTTTGGCGCGCGCTTCACGGAGCGCTGCTTTACGCAGATCGAGCAGGCCAAGTCCGACGGGCGCAAGAACCGCGCGGCCTCCTATGCAAAGCGCTTCGCCGCCAAGGAGGCCTGTTCCAAGGCGCTCGGCACGGGCCTTGCGCAGGGGGTCTTCTGGAAGGACATGGGCGTCATAAATCTGCCCGGAGGCAAGCCGACCATGCATCTCACCGGCGGCGCGCTCGAAAGGTTGAAGCGGATGCTGCCGGCCGGTCACGAGGCGCGGATCCACCTCACCATCACCGACGATTTTCCGCTGGCGCAGGCTTTCGTGATCATCGAGGCGCTGCCCGCCGGGACGCCGGCCTTGTGAGCTTCCGCGTCTTTTTGACCGATGTGATTTCCAACGCGCAACCTTTCCTCTATAGAGGGCCTCATGTTTGCAAATAAGGACAAGTCGGGCGTGGCAGAGAAGACTGAGAAGGCCCAAGGCGGCCTGTGGGAAAACGTCAAGGTCATCATTCAGGCGCTGCTGCTCGCCGTCGTGATCCGCACCGTGCTTTTCCAGCCCTTCACCATTCCGTCCGGCTCGATGATGCCGACGCTGCTGGTCGGCGACTACCTGTTCGTCAACAAGTTCTCCTACGGCTATTCGAAATATTCGCTGCCCTTCTCGCCGAACCTGTTCTCGGGCCGCATCTTCGCGAGCGAGCCGAAGCGCGGCGACATCGTCGTGTTCCGCTTCCCGCCGAACCCCGACATCGACTATATCAAGCGTCTCGTCGGCCTGCCGGGCGACCGCGTGCAGGTGCGCGACAGCATTCTCTACATCAACGACAAGCCCGTCGAGCGCCAGCAGGACGGCTTCTTCCGCGCCGATGACCAGTACGATACCGGCGAGAACATCCCGATGTTCCGCGAGACGATGGACACCGGCGTCTCCTACGACACGCTGGACACCCGTCCGGGCACCGTCGGCGACAACACGCGCGAGTTCATCGTGCCCGAAGGCCATTATTTCATGATGGGCGACAACCGCGACAACTCCGCCGACAGCCGCTTCGACGTCGGTTTCGTGCCCGCCGAGAACCTCATCGGCCGCGCCAGCCTGATCTTCTTCTCGCTCGGCCACGACACGTCCTTCAGCGAAATCTGGAAATGGCCGGCGAACCTGCGTTGGGACCGCCTTTTCAAGGTTGTTGAATGAAGGGCGCCATTCCGTTGAACGACGTCAACCGCAAGGCCCTCGAAGAGCTGATCGGCTACGTCTTCACCGACAAGGATCGCCTCGACCGGGCGATCACCCATGCAAGTGCGCGGCCCGGCAAGGGCAGCAACTACGAGCGGCTGGAGTTTCTCGGAGACCGCGTCCTCGGCCTGTGCGTGGCCGAGATGCTGTTTCGCACCTTCCGCGATGCCAAGGAGGGCGAGCTTTCCGTTCGCCTCAACCAGCTTGTCAGTGCCGAAAGCTGCGCGGCGGTCTCGGATGATCTCGGTCTCCACCGCTTCATCCGCACCGGCGCTGACGTCAAGAAGCTCACCGGCAAGGCCATGCTGAACGTGCGGGCCGATGTGGTGGAATCGCTGATCGCGGCCATCTATCTCGATGGCGGGCTGGAGGCCGCGCGCGGCTTCATCCTCGCCAACTGGGAGGGCAGGGCGGCGCGTGCCGAAGGCGCGCGGCGAGACGCAAAGACCGAGTTGCAGGAATGGGCGCACGCGCGGTTCGGCCTCACACCAAATTACAGGGTGGACGAGCGCTCCGGACCGGATCATGATCCCCGCTTCACCGTGACGGTCGAGGTCAAGGGCGTGGCGCCGGAAACCGGGATCGATCGCTCGAAACGGGCCGCCGAGCAGGCGGCCGCGACGAAGATACTGGAACGCGAAGGCGTCTGGCCCAAGGCCGGCGCCTGACCGCATTTCCACCTTTTGAAATTGCATGGAAACAGGAACATGGGGCCTTCCGCCGGAAGGACCCGGATTGACGGATATCATGACGGAAGAAACCAACACCCCCGCCGAGACCGGCGCCGCAGCCGAGGGCGCGACCCGTTCGGGCTTCGTCGCCCTGATCGGCGCCACCAATGCCGGCAAGTCGACGCTGGTGAACCGGCTCGTCGGCGCCAAGGTGTCGATCGTCAGCCACAAGGTGCAGACGACGCGCGCCATCGTGCGCGGCATCGCGATCCACAACAACGCGCAGATCGTTTTCATGGACACGCCCGGCATCTTCAAGCCGCGCCGCCGGCTCGACCGCGCCATGGTGACGACCGCCTGGGGCGGCGCCAAGGATGCCGACTTCATCATGTTCCTGATCGACAGCGAGCGCGGCCTGAAGGGCGACGCCGAGACGATCCTGGAGGGCCTGAAGGAGGTTCACCAGCCGAAGATCCTCGTGCTGAACAAGGTCGATCGCGTCAAGCCGGAAGACCTGCTGAAGCTGACGGCAGCCGTCAACGAGGTTGTCAAGTTCGAGCGCACCTTCATGATCTCCGCGCTCAACGGTTCGGGTTGCGAGGACGTGATGGACTATCTTGCGGCCGCGCTGCCCGAGGGGCCCTGGTACTACCCGGAAGACCAGATTTCCGACCTGCCCATGCGCCAGCTCGCTGCCGAGATCACGCGCGAGAAGCTGTTCCTGCGCCTCCACCAGGAGCTTCCCTATTCCTCCCATGTCGAGACGGAAAAATGGGAAGAGCGCAAGGACGGCTCTGTGCGCATCGAGCAGGTCATCTATGTCGAGCGCGACAGCCAGAAGAAGATCGCGCTCGGCAAGAACGGCGATGCCATCAAGGCCATCTCGACGGCGTCCCGCAAGGAGCTCTCGGAAATCCTGGAGCAGCCCGTGCATCTCTTCCTCTTCGTGAAGGTGCGCGAGAACTGGGGTGACGATCCGGCCCGCTTCCGCGAAATGGGCCTCGACTTCCCGACATCCTGATCCCTCGGCTCGTGCGTCTCAGCCCTGGGCGCGGCGTTCCGCCGACCGCATCGTCTCGCGTGCCGTGTCCAGGAGGCGCTGCATGGCCCACACACCGAGGTCGTCGAGCGACAGCGGACGGCTGATGAGGTAGCCCTGGTAGAGATCGCAGCCCGCCGCGGCGAGCAGCGACATCTTCTCCGGCGTATCGACCCCTTCGGCAATGACCGACATGTCCTGCGCGTGGCAGAGCGCGATCAGCGCGCGCAAGGTGGGAAGGGCCGCCGACCGGGTCAGGCTCTCCACCAGCTCCCGGTCGAGCTTGATGGTCTCGGCCGGATATTCGATGATCTGCTGGACCGACGTATAGCCCGCGCCGAAATCGTCGATCGAGATGCGGAACCCCTTGGCGCGCAGGATCTCGATGTTGCGGCGCGACTGCTCGCCCAGCTTGACCGCAAAGGTCTCCGTCAGCTCGATCTCGATCAGCCGCGCATCGACGCCATGCCTGTCCGCGCAATCGCAGAAATGATCGCTGATCGACTTGGTGTAGAGTTCGGCGGACGAGATGTTGATGCACAGGATCGTCTCTGCGCCGAAGAGCTTCCTGACATGGCCGTAATCGGCCATCGCGCGGTTGATCACCCACCAGTCGATCTTGCTGAAAAGACCCGTCGTTTCCGCGATGGGAATGAATTCGTCCGGCGTGACGTTGCCAAGCACCGGCGAGGTCCAGCGCAGCAGCGCCTCGCAGCCCGTGACCTTGCCCTGGCCGTTGACGATGGGCATGTAGACGAGATGGAACTGCTCGTCGGCATTGAGGATGCGCAGCTCCTCCTCGATGCGGCGCCGGCGGTTGCGCTTTTCGTGCAGGGAGCGGGAATAGCGAGCCGAACCGTTCTTGCCCTGCGACTTGGCCTGGTACATGGCCGCGTCCGCATTGGCGATGAGTTCGGGCAGCGTGCGCGCGTCCTCGGGGTAGACGGCAATGCCGATGCTGGCGGTGACCGGATAGGCCTTGTCCAGCACTTCGAAACCTTCTGCGAACAGCGCCAGGATATTGCCGGAAAGCTCGGTGATCGTACCGGCGCCGGGCTGGCAGCGCAGCATGATGGCGAATTCGTCGCCCGAGAGGCGGGCGAACAGCCCGGCCGGCAGCTGGCGCTCGACGACGATGCGCGCGACGATGGCCGAGATGCGGTCGGCGAGCGTCTTGAGCAGCTCGTCGCCGATCTTGTGGCCGTGCTTGTCGTTGACGAATTTGAAGTTGTCGACGTCGATGAACAAAAGCGTACAGCCGATGCCGGCTTCCGCCGCCTCTTCGAGCAATTGCGTCGAGCGGATGTTGAAATATTCGCGGTTGGAGATGCCGGTCAGCGTGTCCGTCCACGAGGCGTTCTGCACGAGGTCGAAGGAGTGCATGGACTGGTCGTGCAGGCGCTTGACGTTGACGGAGAGGCGGCCGATTTCGCCGATCTCGTGCATTTCGGGCAGGGCGCTGCGGTTGCCGGTCATGACTTCGGTCAGCTGGCGGTCGAGGCGGGCGATCGGGTTGGTGATGTAGCGGCGCACGAGCACCAGCACGAGGACGATGGTGCACAGGCTGAGTGCGATGGCGCCGAGCGCCAGCAGCATCCTGAGCGTCGAAAGTCGTTCCTCAAGGAAGCCCGGTTCCGGCGTCAGGCGTGCGAAGAGCGAGGGGCCGAGCGTGGCTGTCGCTGAAAGCCCGCCCTGCGCGAGGAACTGATGCCGGGCGATCTCGACCGTCGCGCCATATTCCTTCTCGAGCGCCCGCTTCAATTCGAGAAACGCCTTCGGCCGCACCGCCGTCTGCACCAGGATCGATTCGGCCTTGGCGCTGGCGACCGGGCGATTGAAGGTCACGGGGTCGATGAATTCGGAATGCACGATGAGCGGTTCGATGCCCGGTGTGTCGAGATAGGTCCACGAGGAGAGCCGCGGGCTGTCGATGGTCCGGCGGATAAGCTCGAGCTGCTGCGGCGTGATCTCGGCAAAGGGATCGTCGCTGTCCTCGAAATAGTAGTCCACCGTCAGCGGCGGGCGGATGATGGCGGCCGAGATGAAGCGCTTGCGATCCTCGGAGAGCGAGGTGATGCTCTGCTGCAGCCGCACACCGAGCGCCATGCGGCGGTAATCGGCATTCGGCTCGTTGACGAAGAGGCGCACCGCACCGCCTTCGACGAGCGAATAGAGGAAGCTGCGGTTCTGCATCACGTCGTTCTGGAAGACGGCGGTCAGCATGCCGATCTGCTGCCACAGGCGCGCACGCTCCAGCCCGGCAATGGACGAGCTCTGCACATAGTAGATGAGGGAGGCCGCAAGCACATAGCCTGCGAGAACGACGGGAAAGATGAGGGCGAGGGCGCGTTTACCGAGCGTCACTGAATTGAGCCAGACTGCTGAGGATGCGACGGCGGGCCTGTACCGATTGAACGGTCAGTTCCTCCTGAAGCTGGCTCTTAGCCAGGATTTCCGGGGCCGCATAGATTTCGGGATTGGATTGCATGTCTTTCGGCAGCAGCGCCATCGCCGCCTTGTTTGCCGTTGGCATGTTGAGCTTGATGGCATTGCGCGCGCTGTTTTGCGCGTTGCCGATGTAATCGACCAATTTCAGCGCCAGCGCCTTTTCCTTCGAACGCTCGCTGACCGAGATGCAGTCGAGCCAGGACAGCGTGCCTTCCTTCGGCACGGCATAGCGCCACAGATGCGGTTTGCCCACCTTGCCGTTGAGGGTGAACTGGTCGCCGCTGTAGCCGAGCGCCATCCAGATGTTCGGCCCCTTGTCCGGGCTCTGCACCGAGGTGATGGCGTAGTCGTAGGTCAGCACGTAGGGGGCCTGCGCCTTCATCATGTCGTAGGCGGCCTTGAGCGTCTCGTTGTCGTTGGCGTTTACCGATTTCCCGAGCAGCACGAGCGGGGCGACGAAGGCTTCGGCGTGATCGTCGTACATCGCGATGTGGCCGCGCAGGCTTTCCACGGGCTTCATGATGTCGGCCCAGGAGGTCGGCGGCGTCGTGATCTTGTCGGATCGGTAGAGGATGCCCATCGTTCCCCACAGATAGGGAACGCCGTAGCCGCCGCAGCGCTTGGTCCAGCTTTCCTCGTAGTCCTTCAGCGCCGGCACGTTGCCGGTGTCGAGCGCCGTCAGGATGCCGCGATTGCCGTAGAGCTTCGCGCCGTTCTCGTTGGTCACCACGACGTCGATATTGCTGTTGGGGTCGGCAAGGATCTCGTCGCGCACGTCGCCGCTGTCATACAGCGTCTGGCGAACCTCGGCGCCGGTTTCGGCGGTGAAGTCGGCGAGCACCTGTTCGTCGATATAGGCTTCCCAGATCAGCAGGCTGAGCGTCGTCGCCTGCACAGGCCCTGCCACGGCGAGGGTCGCCACTGAGACTGTTGCGAAAAATGCGCTGCGCATGACGATGGCCCCGTTGCCGTTCCACAGCGCACGATACCGGCGGAAGGCTTTATGAAGCGTTACAACCCCAAGGTCGGAAAGCGTGTTAGCCTCACTTTTCCGTGCTTGCAGGCGTGCTGCGATATATTGTGGACGGCCCGCCCGCCGGCCCCCTTGCGGTTGGCCTTGCGCCATCGGCAAACTATGGTCGCCGCCCGCCGTCATCCCACAGGAGTTCGTCATGGCCCCGACCCCGCTCAAGATCGCGAACCTGATCGCCACGGAGATCAAGGCGACCGCCGCGCAGGTGACCGCGGCCGTCGAACTGATCGACGAGGGCGCAACGGTTCCCTTCATTGCCCGTTACCGCAAGGAAGTGACCGGCGGGCTCGACGATACCCAGCTGCGCACGCTTGCCGAACGGCTTGCCTACCTGCGCGAACTGGAAGCCCGCCGCGCCTCCATCCTCGATTCCATCGCGGGGCAGGGCAAGCTGACCGACGACCTGTCCGCCCGCATCGCCGCCGTCACCACCAAGGCCGAGCTTGAGGATATCTATCTTCCCTACAAGCCGAAGCGCCGCACCAAGGCGGAAATCGCCCGCGAACGCGGCCTTGGCCCGCTCGCCGAGCAGATCCTTGCCGACCGCGCGCTGGTGCCAGCGGAGCTCGCGGAAAAATTCGTCTCCGCCGACGTGCCCGATGTGAAGGCGGCGCTGGAAGGCGCGCGCGACATCGTCGCCGAGCAGCTCACGGAAAATGCCGACCTCCTCAAGCGCCTGCGCAACTATATGAAGGACAATGCCTTCCTGCGCTCGCGCGTGGTCGAGGGCAAGCAGGAGGCGGGCGCAAAGTTCTCCGACTATTTCGACCATACCGAACGCTGGGCGACCGTGCCCGGCCATCGCGCGCTCGCCATGCTGCGCGGCTGGAACGAGGAGTTCCTGTCGGTCGATATCGTCGTGGATCAGGACAGCACCGAGCCGGTCAAGCCCGTCGAGCGCATCATCGCCTCCTTCTATGCCGTCGGCACAAAGCCCGGCGACAGGTGGCTGGCCGACGTCATCGGCTGGGCGTGGCGCGTCAAGCTCTCCATGTCGCTGTCGCTCGACCTGATGCGCGAGATGCGGGAGCGCTCGGAAGAAGAAGCGATCCGCGTCTTCGCCCGCAATCTCAAAGACCTGCTTCTCGCCGCCCCCGCCGGCACGCGCGCCACGATGGGCCTTGATCCGGGCATCCGCACCGGCGTCAAGGTCGCCGTGGTCGACAACACCGGCAAGGTGGTCGAGACGACGACGGTCTATCCCTTTCCGCCGAAAAACGATGTGCGCGGCACGCAGGCCGAACTGGCCGCGCTCATCAGAAAGCACAAGGTGGAGCTGATCTCGATCGGCAACGGCACGGGCAGCCGCGAGACGGAAAAGCTCGTCGCCGACCTGCTCGCCCAGCTTCCGGCGCCAAAGCCCACCAAGGTCATCGTCTCGGAAGCCGGTGCCTCAGTCTATTCCGCATCGGAAACGGCCGCCGCCGAGTTCCCGAACCTCGACGTGTCGCTGCGCGGCGCCGTCTCGATTGCGCGCCGCCTGCAGGACCCGCTCGCCGAACTCGTCAAGATCGAGCCGAAGTCGATCGGCGTCGGCCAGTACCAGCACGATGTCGACCAGGGCAAGCTGTCGCGCTCGCTCGATGCCGTGGTCGAGGATGCCGTGAACGCCGTCGGTGTCGACCTCAACACGGCGTCTGCGCCGCTTCTGGCGCGCGTTTCGGGCCTCGGCAAGTCTTCCGCCGAAGCCATCGTGGCGCATCGCGATGCCAACGGCCCCTTCGAAAGCCGCAAGGAACTGATGAAGGTCGCGCGCCTCGGCGCGCGCACCTTCGAACAGTGCGCCGGCTTCCTGCGCATCCCGAACGGCAAGGAGCCGCTCGATGCCTCGTCGGTCCATCCCGAAGCCTATGGCGTCGCCAAGAAGATCGTCGCTGCCTGCGGCCGCGACCTGCGCGCACTGATGGGCGACAGTGCGGCGTTGAAGCAGCTCGATCCGAAGCTGTTCGTCGATGAGCGCTTCGGCCTGCCCACCGTCAAGGACATCCTCGCCGAACTGGAAAAGCCGGGCCGCGATCCGCGTCCGGAATTCAAGACCGCGACCTTTGCCGACGGCATCGACGACATCAAGGACCTCAAGCCCGGCATGCTGCTGGAAGGCACCGTGACGAACGTCGCCGCCTTCGGCGCCTTCGTCGATATCGGCGTGCACCAGGACGGCCTCGTGCACGTCTCCCAACTGGCCGACCGCTTCGTCAAGGATCCGCACGAGGTGGTGAAGGCCGGCGATGTCGTGAAGGTGCGGGTGACGGAAGTGGACGTGCCGCGCAAGCGCATCGGCCTCACCATGCGCAAGGACGGGGCGGCCGCTGCACCGCGCGACAACACCCCGCGCAACGACCGCAACACCCAGATGAAGCCGAAGTTCAGCCAGGCCGCGCCCAAGCAGCAGGCCACGTCGCAGGGGGCCTTCGGCGCCGCGCTCGCCGAGGCGATGAAGAAGAAGTAGCCCTAGTTTTCCTAATGGCTGCCGGCAGAAATCGTCGTTTGTTTTGACCCCGTCGCTTGCGCATAGTCGCGGCATGGGCGGGCTCAAACGGGCCGGGCGCGCAGCGTTCGGTGCCCGGTAGACAGGACAAATGACGATGACGATGACGATTTCACGCCGGCGGGCGATGGCCGGCGCTCTCCTTGCGATTCCCGCCGTTTCGGCAATGACACGCTCCGCCCGGGCCGCCGGCGACGGTGCGCTCGGCAAGCGGCTCGCCGAACTGGAAGCCCGCCACAAGGGCCGCATCGGCGTTGCCATACATAATCTCGCAACGGGCGCCCGGCTCGGCCATCGTGCCGATGAGCGGTTCCTGATGTGCAGCACCTTCAAGGCGCTGCTGGCGGCGCATATCCTCGCGCGCGTCGACCGCGAGGAGGAAACGCTCGACCGGCGCATCGTCGTCAAGACATCGGACCTCGTCGACTGGTCGCCGGTGGTGGAAAAGAATGTCGGCGATGCGGGCATCTCGATTGCCGCACTGTGCGAGGCGACGATCACGCTCAGCGACAATGCCGCCGCTAACCTGCTGCTTGCCGCGTCGGGCGGCCCGGAAGCCGTCACCGCGTTTCTTCGCGGCTTCGGCGACACGGTAACGCGCCTCGACCGCACGGAGCCGACGCTGAACTATCACGACAGCCCGGCCGACGAGCGCGACACCACGACGCCGGCCGCCATGACAGACACCCTGCACAGGCTCGTTCTCGGCGATGTGCTCTCGCCGCGTGCGAAGGCGCAGCTTGCCGCCTGGCTGGTGATGAACAAGACGGGCGATACGCGGCTGCGCGCCGGCTTCCCGGCGAACTGGATGACCGGCGACAAGACCGGAACGAACGGCGACAAGGCCGGCAACGCCAACGATGTCGCCATCGCCTGGTCGCCGGATCGCGGCGCGATCGTGGTGACCGCCTTCGTTGAGATGCCCAACATCTCCGGCGACGACCGCAACGCCATCATCGCCGAGATCGGCCGCATCGCGGTCGAAGTGTGATTTTGCGGGGCGCCGTCGAAAGGCGGGGCCTCAGCCATCCAGTTCATCCTTCAGCGCCGACAGCACGCTCATGGCATGGCCGGCATACTGGCTGATCCAACGGTCATGGATGGCCTGGATCGGCAGGGCGTTGAGGTGGTTCCAGCGCTCGCGGCCCTCTCTGCGCGGAATGACCAGGTCTGCCTCTTCCAGCACCTTCAGGTGCTGCATCACCGTACAGCGGTCCATTTCCGGAAATTTCTCGCACAGCGCGCGCGTCGTCAGCGGTGCGGCCTTGATCGCGTCCAGCATCTGCCGCCGCTTGCCGTTGGCAAGGGCCTTGAAAACGGCGTCCTCTGTCGATTCGGTTGACATGTTATGTTTTTATAACCTATTTTGACCAAGTACAAGACAGGGAGGGTGGGTACGCCCCGGGGAGGACGGCATGACGCTGGAATTTCGCGTGAACGGGCGGATCGGCAAGCCGGTTGCCGAGGTTTTCGACGCGGTGGTCAATCCGAAGAAGCTGAGCGGCTATTTCACGACGGTCGGCGGCGCGAGCGCGCCGCTGGTCGAGGGTACGACCGTCACCTGGTGGGGCATGGCGCCCGTCATCGTCGACAAGGTGGAGGAAAACGCCCTCATCGTCTTTCGGTGGGATGCGATGGTCGATGAGGGGGAGGCGCCCTACAAGACACGCGTGGAGATGCGCTTCAAGCCGCTCGACGATGGCGGCACCATGGTGACCATCGCCGAGACCGGCTGGCGCGAGAACGAGCGCGGCCAAAAGTCATCCTACATGAACTGCGAGGGCTGGTCGCAGATGCTCGCCTGCATGAAGGCCTATGTCGAGTACGGCATCAACCTGCGCGAAGGCTACTATCCCAGCGAAATGAAAGGCGTCGTCACCGCAGAACAGCAGGATTTCACGTAGGGAGACGTGATGTGCGCTGGATCATGAACCCCGCCGGCATCGTGCATATGGTGCGCGAGCCCAACGCCTGGTGATGCTCAGATAGCGGCCGGCGGCACGAGGCCGTCGGAGGCGGCCATCGGGCCGGGCTCTTCGACCAGCGTATGGTGTTGCAGCACCACGACGCGGCTTCCCGTGGGAACGCGGTTATAGAGGTCGATGATGTCCTGGTTGAACAGCCGGATGCAGCCGCTGGAGACCGCCTTGCCGATCGACCACGGCTCGGATGTGCCGTGGATGCGGAAGAGCGTGTCCTTGCCGTCCTTGTAGAGATAGAGCGCGCGGGGCCCGAGCGGATTGGTGAGGCCCGGCTCCATGCCGCCCGCCCATTTCAGGTTCCGCTCGGGTTCGCGCGCGATCATGTTCTGGGTAGGTGTCCAGCGCGGCCATTCCGCCTTGCGGCCGATGCGTGCCGCGCCCTCGAATTCCAGCCCCGCCTTGCCGACGCCGATGCCGTAGCGCATCGCCATGCCATCGCCCTGCACGAGGTAGAGGAAGCGCTCCTGCGTATCGACCACGATGGTGCCGGGCGGCTCCATCGTCTGGTAGGCCACCTGCTGGCGGAAGTATTTCGGGTTGACCTTGCTGATGTCCATCGCCGGCAGCGGGAAGCGCTCGTCGGGATGCGGTCCGTACATCGCCACATGCATCGGATCCGGGCCCTTTTGCCTCACCTCCATCACGGTCGTGGCGCAGCCGGCGAGCGTCGAGGCAAGAACGAAGAGGGCGATGGAGCGAAGCAAACGCATGAAAACGGCACCTGTCATGTCAGTGAAATCAGGCTTTTGCAGCCTTCGGGCGGTCTTTCGGGGGCAAAGCGGGCGAGGGCAGGGCGAGAAGAAAGCGAAACTGTGGCAAGGGCTTGGGTGTGGCCTCCACGCCACGCGGCGTTCCGCCGCACGCGGACCACGCGCCCGCCTTGCAGCGGCGGGGCCGAAGGCGTAAGGCTTGGCCATGCAGTGGAGTGATGAGGCCATCGTTCTGGGTGTTCGGCGCCATGGCGAAACGTCCGTTATCGTCGAGGTCATGACGCGTGGCCGCGGCCGGCATCTCGGCATGGTGCGCGGCGGCCGCTCGCGGACCATGCAGCCGGTGCTCCAGCCGGGAAATTCCGTCGATGTCACCTGGCGCGCGCGGCTCGATGAGCATCTCGGCGAGTTCCGCATCGAGCCGGTGGAGCTGCGCGCGGCCCGGCTGATGGAAACGGCGACCGCCGTCTACGGCGTGCAGGCCATGGCCGCACTCCTGCGCTTCCTGCCGGAGCGCGATCCGCATCCCCATCTCTACGAGGCACTGACCGTCATCCTCGATCACCTGCACGAGCCCTCCGCCGCGGGCGAGCTTCTCATCCGCTTCGAGCTTGCCGTCCTCAACGATCTCGGCTTTGGCCTCGATCTCTTGGAATGCGCCGCCACCGGCTCGCGCGAGGACCTCTGCTACGTTTCGCCAAAATCGGGCCGCGCGGTGTCGCGTGCCGCCGGCGGGCCCTGGGCGGACAGGATGCTGCCGCTGCCGGCGTTCCTGGGGGATGAAAGCCGCCACGCCGCCGATGCCGCGGCCCTTTCCGATGGCTTCCGGCTCACGGCCTTTTTCCTCAACCGCTACGTCTGCGAGCCCCGCGGCCTGACCCTCGCCAACGCCCGCGACGGCTTCGTGCAGGCTGCGCTGAAGGCGCTGGGGACGGCGGAAGACATGCGGGCCGGGGAAGCCGGCGCGTGACCGTTGCGCATGGCGCTGATCGCTTAAGTCGAAATCGCCAATCCAACCCTGTGAAGAGAACGCGCGCCTGAAACGTAACCCTGTTTGGCGTTTGAAGAAAAACGGGTAGTCTGCCGCCCGAACCTGGCCGTCCTGGAGTTGTAATGCTGGAAATCCTTACCCTCGTCGCGTTCGGTCTGGCGCTCTATACCCTCAACGCATCCCGCACCAGCGCGCAGAAGATCAGCGAAGAGGTGCTGCGCCTTCGGCGCGAGGTAGAGGCGCTGAAGGCGGCAGGTCCCATGGCGGCGGTCGAGGCGGGGCAGGCCGACGATGTCGCCGCCGTACCGGCGGATGCCGTCGACGAGCCCGAACAGAAAACGTTCGAAGGCCCATGGGCAGGAACGACCGGCGAGCTTGAAAAGGGCCGCGCCATCTTCGGCGGCGCGCTGGCCGAAGAGACGCCGGAAACCGTCGCGGCAAGCGAGACGGCGCAGGATGTTTCCACGGCGCCGGCCGCCACGCCTGTCGCCACCCCGGCGAAGCCGCGCGAAAGCTTCGAAAGCCGCATCGGCGCGCGCTGGGCCGTCTGGGTGGGCGGCGTCGCGCTGGCGCTCGGCGGCATCTTCATGGTGAAATACTCCATCGAGGCCGGGCTGCTCAGCCCCGCGGTGCGCCTGTCGCTCGCCGCCGTCTTCGGTCTGCTGCTGATCGCCGTCGGCGAATTCGTGCGCCGCCGCACCCAGCCGCTCATCGCCAACGCCTTCCAGAACGCCATGATCCCCGGCGTGCTGACGGCCGCCGGTGCTTTGACGCTCTTTGCCGTCACCTATGTCTCCTACGCGGTCTACGGCTATTTCGGACCGCTGACGGCCTTCGTGTTGCTGGCGATCGTTTCCTTCGGCACGATTGGCCTGTCGCTGCTGCACGGGCAGGCGCTCGCGGGTCTCGGCCTGCTCGCCTCTATGCTGACGCCGGCGCTGGTCTCCACGGAAAATCCGAGCGCATGGGGCCTGTTCGGCTTTCTCGGCATCGCGTGGCTCGCCACCTTCGCCACTGCCCGCATCCGCCGCTGGCAGGCCGTGCCGGCGCTCGCCAATGCCGGCATGCTGATGTGGACGCTGCTCTATCTGACGCAGGCGAGCTATGTCGATGTCATTCCCGTGCTGCTCACGATGCTGCTGCTGGCGCTCGGCCACGGCCTGCTCTGGCCGGGTAGCGTGACGGCGGAAGACGTTCCGCGTCCTGCCGCGACGTCCGCGACACCGGCGGTGCCGTCGACCGCGCTCGACCGCCTGTTCGCTCCGCCGCTGCTTGCCGTTTCCCTGACCGGCGCGCTCGCCATGGCCTTCCCGGCGCTCGTGCTGGCCAGCAAGGTGCCGGCGATTGCGTATGGCGAATACGCCTTCGCGGCCATTGTGCTGGCGCTGGCCGTTCTCGGCACGCTGCGCGGCTGGGCGATCTATCCGGCGCTGCTGTCGGCCATCGCTGCCGTCGGCGGCGTCATGAAGATGACCGCGCTGCCGGGCGGCCTCATCGATCCGTTCACGCTGATCGAACCGCCGACGCTGGATGGCGCGCAGCCTGTTTCCGTTCTCGGTCTGGTGCCGGTCAATCTGCTGCTCGTCCTGGCGGTCGCCTATGCCGCGATCGGCCTCGTCGCGGTGCGCCTGCAAGGCAGGGGCGAGCGCGCCTTCGCCGCGATCTGGAGCATACTGGCGCCGGCCGTGCCCTTTGCGATCCTTGCCGTCAGCTTCCTGACGCTCGGCAATCTCTCCTTTGATCCCAGACACGGTCTCCTCGCCATCGTTCTCGGCCTCGTCTTCTTCGCAGCCGCGGAGATGTTCTCCCGCGAAAGCGAGGCGCAGGACGGCGCCGACGTCACGCAATGGGCCTTCGTCGCCGGCGGCTTCGCCTTCCTCGTCCTTTCGCTGCACGCCCTGACCGATGGCCTGGCGACCACGCTCGGCATCGCCATCCTCGGCACCATCGCGGTCTTTGCCACGCGCCTGCGCCGCTGGCCGGTCCTGCCCTGGCTGATGGCGGCCGCGGCAATGCTCGTTGCGGGCCGCATCGCCTGGGAGCCGACCATCGTCGGCGCGGCCAATCTGTCGAAGACGCCGGTGTTCAACCAGCTTCTCGCCGGTTACGGCATTCCCGCCGCGCTGCTCGCGCTGTCCGCCTTCGAACTGCGCCGCTGGCCGGGTGAACGTATCCGCAATCTCCTGCAGGCGCTGGCCAGCCTCTTCGTTCTGCTGACGGCAGGGATCCTCGTGCGCCACGGCATGAACGGCGGCGTGCTCGACAGCGCCGTGCCGACGCTGGGCGAACAGGCGACCTATACGCTGCTGATCATCGGCGCCTCGGCGGTCATGATGTCGCTCGACCTCAAATCGCCGAGCCCGGTCTTCCGCTATGGCTCGATGGTGGTCGGCGTTCTCTCGGTCCTGTCGGTGCTGAGCGCGCATTTCATCGGCCTCAATCCCTATTTCACCGGGGAACTGCTCGGCAAATGGCCGGTGCTCGACCTGCTGCTGGTCGGTTATTTGCTGCCCGGCCTCGCCTATGGCGGTCTCGCGCTCTATGCGCGCCATCGCCGGCCGCTGCCCTATGTCATCATGCTGGCGCTCACGGCCGTGGCGCTCGCCTTTGCCTGGGTGACGCTCTCGGTTCGCCGCTACTGGCACGGCGAGGGCATCGCCGACTGGAAGGGTTTCCTCCAGCCGGAGACCTACACCTATTCCGTCGTCTGGCTGCTGCTCGGCGTCATGCTTCTGGCGATCGGCTCGAAATTCGATTCCCGCAGCATCCGCCTTGCCTCCGCCGGCCTCGTGCTCATTTCCGTGGTGAAGGTCTTCCTCGTCGACATGTCGAACCTCGAAGGCATCCTGCGGGCGCTTTCCTTCATCGGGCTTGGCGCGGTGCTGATCGGCATCGGTCTGTTCTACCAGAAGATCCTGTCGCGAAAGTCCGGGACGGAGGATGCGGCGGAATTGAACGCCGAAGCGTGACGGGCTAGGGAAGGGGCACCATTCCGGGATCGCTCCATGTCCTTCGCTTGCCTCGCCGCCGCATTCTCGCCGCTCGGAGACCTTGCCGAACGCCTGCTGCCGCAGGCCTTCGCCGCCGATGACGGCTCGCACGACGCCGCCCATCTCATCCGTGTGTGGAAGAACGCTCGCCGCATCCAGGCCGAGGAGGGCGGCGACCTGCGGCTGCTTGCCGTCGCCGTTCTGCTGCATGACTGCGTGGCCGTGGAGAAGAATTCGCCGCTGCGGACGCAGGCCTCGCGCCTTGCCGCGGAAAAGGCATCGCGCCTGCTTGCCGCCGAAGGCTGGCAGGCGGCGGATATCGCCGCCGTCGCACATGCCATTCTCACGCACAGCTTCTCCGCCAATATCGCGCCGGAGACGCTGGAGGCGAAGATCGTTCAGGATGCCGACCGGCTCGACGCCATCGGCATGATGGGCGCGGCGCGCTGCTTCTACATTGCCGGGCGCATGGGCAGCGGCCTTTACGATCCCATGGATCCGCTCGCCGAAAATCGCCCGCTCGACGACAAGGCCTTCGCCATCGATCATTTCGAGGTGAAGCTCTTCAGGCTCGCCGATGGCTTTTGCACGCCGACCGGCAGCCGCATGGCGGCGGAAAGGACGCAGCGCCTGCGCGTCATCCGCGACATGATGCTGGATGAAATCTGAGGAAAAACATGCTTTTGTGATGTCGGATTGAATCGATCCGGCAAGGATTTGAATCGATATTTCAGGAAAGATCGCCGTCATGCAGGTCGAGGGCCTCAACATCCATCCGCTGAAGAGCGGCCGCGCCATTCCGCTGGAAACGGCGACCGTCCGCATCGACGGCCTCGCCGGCGACCGGCGGTACATGATCGTCGAGCCGGACGGCCGTTTCATCACCCAGCGCGAATTGCAGGCGCTGGCCCGGGTCGAAGCCACAGCCGTGGGTGAAAGCCTGCATCTCGAAATGGACGGCCGCCAGCTTTTCGCGAGCTTCGAGCCGGAGGATCGCCTCGATGTCGTGATCTGGGATACGCCCGTCAACGCGGCGGTCGCCGATCCCGCTGTCAACGAGGCGCTTTCGGAATGGTTCGCCCGCCCCGTCAAGCTCGTGCACATGGATGCGCTGGCCCGTCGCGCGGAAGGCGAGGCATGGGCGGGTACGGCGGCGCCGGTCGGCTTTGCCGACGGCTTTCCGGTCCTCGTCACGACGACCGCATCGCTCGCCGACCTCAATGCGACGCTGACGGAAAAAGGGCAGGAGGCGGTCGGCATGGATCGCTTCCGGACCAATATCCTCGTGTCGAGCGACGAGCCCTGGGCCGAGGACCTCTGGGAAACGATCGAGGTGGGCGGTGTCGTCTTCGACCTCGTCAAGCCCTGTGCCCGCTGCATCATGACGACACAGGACCAGACGACGGGCGAACGCATCGGCGGGAACCCGATACAGGGCCTCGCCGAAAAACGCATGTCCGCCGACCGGCGTGTCCCCGGCGTCCTGTTCGGCTGGAACGCCGTGCCGCGCAACGAAGGCGAAATCCGCCTCGGCGACCCGGTGCGCGTGACGAAGACGCGCACGGAGCGCTGGCCGATGAAGGTGCGCGGTTAGACCCAGCCGCGCCGCTTGAAGTAGAGGTAGGGCATCAGTGCGGAGATGACCATCAGGCCGACGGCGTAGGGGTAGCCGAAATGCCATTGCAGCTCCGGCATCAGTTCGAAGTTCATGCCATAGGCCGAGGCGACCAGCGTCGGCGGCAGGAAGACCACCGAGGCGACGGTGAAGATCTTGATGATCTGGTTCTGCTCGAGATTGATCAGGCCGAGCGTCGCGTCGAGCAGGAAGTTGATCTTGCCGGACAGGAAGGCGGCATGGTCGCCGAGCGAGGTGGCGTCGCGCTGCACGAGCTTCACCAGCTGGCGAACCTCCTTGGAGGGCCGGCGTGACGGGCTTTCCAGCGCCGCGTGATAGGCGACGAGCCGCGAGATGCTGACGAGGCTTTCGCGCACGCCGCTCAGGAAATCGCCCTTGCGGCCGAGCTGCTCGATCAGCGCCTCCAGGTCACGCGTCTTCTTGCGCGAGGAGGCCTTCGTGCTGCGGAACACGCCGCGCGAAATGCCGTCGATCTCGTTGCCGAGCCGTTCCAGCACATCCGCCATGCGGTCGATCACCGCTTCGATCACACCGAGCATGACGTCCTCGCCGGTCTCGTAGCTGTGGCCGTTGCCGCGCAGCGCCCGCGTGCAGAAGGTGGAGAAGGGCTTGGCGTCTGCATGGCGCACCGTGATCAGCGTCGGTCCCCGCAGGATGAAGGTGATCGGCGTCTTGGCCGGTTCGTCGCTGTCGAGATTGGTCAGCGCCGTCATGGTCATGAACGACGCGCCGTCCTCCTGATAGAGCCGGGCCGAAAGCTCGATGTCCTCCATTTCCTCCCGCGTCGGGATGGAAACGTGAAGGGCCTCCTGGACGTCCTTGATTTCCGCGGGCGTCGGGCTGAGCAGGTCATACCAGAGGGCAGGCGAGATCGCCTGCTCGATGGCCGGGTTGGAAATTTCGCGCAGGCAAAAGCGGTCGGCCCTGCGGGCGTAAATCTGCAGCATGCTTCACTCCTTTGAGGGCAGGCGAACCGCCCGGAGCGAAGCGTGAAGCCGCTACCGGACAGGTCGTTCGACTGCTCTCGATCGTCTACTGTCGGGGTCCATTGTCTTATCCGGTTTGGTTTGGCGTCCTGTGACGCCTGCGGTGGAGATGCGCCTAAAATCGCCCCGCGTCAAGTCGATCCGACGGGGTGGTAAAGCTGGCCGGATTCCATCAGCGCCGCTGATCTTCCGGTCAATTAAATTCGCTTTTGTTCAACGATGGCGAAGCTTAGGTTCGGCAACCCGATCTGGAGACCGCCATGTCCGCCCCAACCACCCTTGCTACACCCTCCGCCAGCCGCCCGATGCCCTGGGGCATCATCGTCGCCGGCTCGCTGATCGCCGTGCTCACCTTCGGCCCGCGCTCGGCCATGGGCTTCTTCCAGCTGCCGATGCTGCAGGATACCGGCTGGGACCGCACGACCTTCGGCCTCGCCATGGCCTTGCAGAGCCTCGCCTGGGGCCTCAGCCAGCCGTTCTTCGGCGCCATCGCCGACAAGTTCGGCACCTGGCGGGTGTTGCTGGTCTCCGGCCTCGTCTATGCGCTCGGCCTGTTCCTCATGTCGCTCGGCACCTCGCCGCTCTGGCTGCATATCGGCGGCGGCGTGCTGGTCGGGCTCGGCGTCGGGTCCGGTTCGTTCGGTATCCTGCTGTCGGCCTTCGCGCGCAATGTCACGCCCGAGCAGCGCTCCATGGCCTTCGGCATCTGTACGGCGGCAGGCTCCGCAGGCATGTTCCTCTTCGCGCCGCTTTCGCAGGGTCTCATCAGCGCCTATGGCTGGTCGGACAGCCTCGTCTATCTCGGCATGCTGATGCTGCTCGTGCCGCTGATTGCCATTCCGCTGCGCGGCAACTCATCATCCGGCATCACCGCGGCGAGCGAATACAAGCAGACGATCGGCGAGGCCCTGCGCGAGGCGCTCGGCCACCGTTCCTACCTGCTGCTCGTCTCCGGTTTCTTCGTCTGCGGCTATCAGGTCGCCTTCATCACCGCGCATTTCCCGGCCTATCTCGGGGATATCGGCATCGATGCGCGCTATGCGGTGATCGGCCTGGCGCTGATCGGCTTCTTCAACATCATCGGTTCGCTGGCCGCCGGCGTCATCGGCCAGCGCTACTCGAAGCCCTATTTCCTCGCCTATATCTATATCGCCCGTTCAGTCGCCGTTTCGGCCTTCATCCTGCTGCCCAAGTCGCCGGCCTCCGTCATTATCTTCGCCATCGTGATGGGCCTGCTGTGGCTTTCCACGGTGCCGCCGACCAATGGCCTCGTCGCCATCATGTTCGGTACCAAGCATCTCGGCCTGCTGGGCGGCATCGTCTTCCTGTCGCACCAGGTGGGGTCGTTCCTCGGCGTGTGGATGGGCGGCTATCTCTACGACCATTTCGGCACCTACGATCCGGTCTGGTGGCTCGGCGTGGTGCTCGGCATCTTCGCCGCGATCGTGCACTGGCCCATCGAGGAAAAGGCCGTGGCGCGCCCGGCCGCCGCCTGAACGAAACGGGGGCGGCGCCACGAGGATTTCGGGCGCCGCTCCTTGCAAACCGTCACAAAAGTTTTTAAATCAGAACCACCGGCCATGCCGGTTTTGTTTTAAGGCCATTATGCTCATTTTGAGCAAAATGGCGACGCCGCCGGAGGGCGGTGGAAGAGGAGGGTTCTATGACCGTTCTGGCCCAGCATGCGCCGGCAGCCGATGCACCGCGTCCGCTCACCGCAGCGGAACGCTTCGGCGTGCTTGAAAAACCCGACCTCACCTTCACACCTGAAATCGCCCGCGAGACCGAGCACCTCTATGAAAAGGTCAAGCAGTTCATTCCGGCCTTCGAATGGCCGGTCTACGCTCCCTATGTCGCCGCCATCAACCGGCTGAAGCGCGAGCGCGGCGCGGTCATCCTGGCGCACAACTACCAGACGCCGGAAATCTTCCACTGCGTCGCCGATATCGTCGGCGATTCGCTGCAGCTCGCCCGCGATGCCACCAAGGTCGACGCCGAGATCATCATCCAGTGCGGCGTGCATTTCATGGCGGAGACCTCCAAGCTCCTCAACCCGGAAAAGACCGTTCTCATCCCCGATTCCAAAGCCGGCTGCTCGCTGTCGGATTCGATCACCGGCGCGGATGTGCGGCTCCTGAAGGAGCGCTATCCGGGCGTGCCCGTCGTCACCTATGTGAACACGTCTGCGGATGTGAAGGCGGAGACGGATATCTGCTGCACCTCGTCCAATGTGCTGGCCGTCATCGAAAGCCTGGAGAGCGACACCGTCCTCTGCATCCCCGACGAATATCTGGCGATGAACGTCGCCAAGCAGACGAACAAGAAGATCCTGACCTGGAAGGGCCATTGCGAGGTGCACGAGCGCTTCACCCCGCAGGAGCTCTTGTCCTACAAGGAAGCCCATCCCGGCATCGAGATCATCGGGCATCCGGAATGCCACCCTGATGTCATCGCCGTCTGCGATTTCGCGGGCTCCACGGCAGGCATGATCAACTACGTCAAGGACAACCGTCCCTCGCGCGTGCTGCTCGTCACCGAATGCTCCATGGCCTCCAACATCCAGGCCGAACTGCCCGGCGTCGATTTCGTCAAGCCGTGCAATCTCTGTCCGCACATGAAGCGCATCACGCTGCCGAAGATCCTCGACAGCCTGGTGACCATGACGGAGGAGGTCGTGGTGGACCCGGCGATCGCCGACCGCGCCCGCCTCGCCGTCGAGCGGATGGTGAATTTGAAGCAGTAGGAAGCGCGACCGGAAGGACGCGAAGAGACAGGACGCGAGCGTTGCGGCTTTCGATCTCCCCCCTCGTGGGGGAGATGCCCGGCAGGGCAGAGGGGGGTGAACCTCCTCCGGTATCGGCCGCCACCCCCCCCCTCTGTCACTTCGTGACATCTCCCCCACAAGGGGGGAGAACAGTTCGGTGCTCGCAGGAGGAAACAGGCATGCCCATCGAAAGTTTTCGCCCGCAATCCTGGAACGGCATCGACGATATCGTCATCGTCGGTGGCGGCCTCGCCGGCTTGTTCTGCGCGCTGAAACTCGCGCCGCGGCCCGTCACGATCCTCGCGGCCGCGCCGATCGGGCAGGGCGCCTCCTCGGCCTGGGCGCAGGGTGGCATCGCGGCGGCCATGAGCCCCGGCGATACCTTCGACAAGCACGTGGCCGATACGCTTGAAGCCGGTGCCGGCATCGTCGATGAGAAGATGGCGCGCTTCATGGTCTCCGAAGGCCCCGCACGCATCCACGATCTGCTGGAATACGGCGTTCCCTTCGATCGCGACCTGGAAGGCAAGCTCCTGCTGTCGCGCGAAGCCGCCCATTCCGAGCGCCGCATCGTGCGCGTCAAGGGCGACATGGCCGGCAAGGCCATCATGGAGGCGCTGATATCGGCCGTGCGCAACACCCCGTCGATCCGCGTGCTGGAAGGCTACGTGGTCGAGGAACTGGTGCGCGAGGGCCGCTTCATTTCCGGCGTCGTCGCGCGGCCGGATGCCGGCCAGTCGAAGCGGCGCGTGCATTTCCCCGCCCGCGCCGTGGTGCTGTGCTCGGGCGGCGTGGGCCATCTCTTCGCCGTCACCACCAATCCGTGGGAAGCCTGCGGGCAGGGTGTGGGCATGGCCGCGCGCGCCGGCGCCATCATCGCGGATCCGGAATTCGTGCAGTTCCACCCGACCGCCATCAATATCGGCCGGGATCCTGCACCGCTCGCCACCGAGGCCCTGCGCGGCGATGGCGCCCATCTCGTCAATTCCGCCGGACACCGCTTCATGCTCGATATCCACGAGGATGGTGAACTCGCCCCGCGCGACATCGTTTCGCGCGGCGTCTTCGCGGAGGTCCAGGCCGGCCGCGGCGCCTTCCTCGATTGCACCAGGGCGGTCGGCGCGCATTTCCCGGACATGTTCCCGACGGTCTACGCGTCCTGCATCGCCGCCGGCATCGATCCCGTCACGCAGCCCATCCCCGTCGTGCCGGCCGTGCATTACCATATGGGCGGCGTGCTGACGGATGCCGAGGGCCGCACCTCCATCGACGGGCTCTGGGCGGCCGGCGAGGTCACCTCGACGGGCGTGCACGGTGCCAACCGCCTCGCCTCCAATTCGCTGCTCGAAGCCGTCGTCTTCGCCGCACGCATCGCCGAGAACATCAAGGGCATGCTGCCCGAGCCCAAGCTCAACGACTGGGGCGAGAATGCCGGCGAGAGCGATGACCTCGTCACCATCGAGGACAGCGCGGCGCTCAAGCGCCTGCGCCGCCTCATGAGCGACCATGTCGGCGTCATCCGCAGCCGCGAGGGCCTGATGACCGCGATCCGCGAGATCGCCACGCTGGAGCGCGAAAACACCCGCATGCGCTTCCACAATATCGTCACGACCGCCAAGCTGATCGCGGCCGGCGCCTATCTGCGCGAGGAAAGCCGCGGCGGCCACTTCCGCTCCGATTTCCCCGAACAGAAGGCAAGCTGGAAGCACCGCACCTTCCTGACCCTCGCCGAAGCCGACCGCGTCGTCGCCGAACTCTCCGAAACGAAGGCGGCGTGAACATTGGCAAAAATTGACAATCGGCTGCGCCGCGCTAGAATCGCCGGAGAGGACTGAGCCATGCCGACACTGAATGTAAGCCTGACATCGGAATTCGCGGATTTCGTCGAGGATGCCGTGGCCAGCGGTTCCTATGTCTCGGCGAGCGAGGTGGTGCGCGACGCCCTGCGCCTGATGCGCCAGGAGCAGGAAAGCGAGGCGGCCAAGCTCGCCCTGTTGCGCCAGGCCGTGGATACGGGGCTTGCGCAATCGCAGCGCGGCGAGTTCTCCGACCGCTCCGTCACCGACATCTTTGCCGCGGCCGTCGCCAAGGCATGATCGTGCGCCTGACGCGGGATGCGGAGCAGGACCTGTCCGAGATCGCCCGCTACACCGTCGCGACCTTCGGTCCCGAGCAGGCCATGCGCTATGCCGCCCTCATCGAACACGGGCTTGCGCTTCTGGCGCAGGATCCGCTGCGGCCCGCCTCGCGCCGACGCGATGAACTGCGTCCGGGCGTGCGGTCCCTTCACCTGTCGCGCATCGCCGCCCGTCGCCACGCGGCCGCGCATATTCTCTATTACCACATTGCCGAGACCGCCGACGGGGCGCAGGATATCGTCATCCTCCGCGTCCTGCACGAGCGCATGGAGCCGCTCAGACGGCTTGTCGATGCAACCAGCCCCGAGAAGGATCAGAGCCCATGACCGCGCCCCATCTTCCCGTTCTCTCCCCGCTGATGGTCGAGGAGCAGGTGCGTGCGGCGCTTGTCGAGGATCTCGGCCGGGCGGGCGATATCACCAGCCAGGCGACGATCGCGCCCGACATGACGGCGACGGCGGAGCTCAATGCGCGGGAAGAGGGCATCGTCGCGGGGCTCGATCTGGCGCGCGCGGCATTCCGGCTGATGGACCCCGAAATCCGCTTCGAGGCCTTCGTGAAGGATGGGGACCGGCTTTCACCCGGCACGGTCATCGCGAAAGTATCGGGTCCGGCGCGCGCCGTGCTCTCGGCCGAGCGCGTCGCGCTCAATTTCCTCATGCATCTGTGCGGTGTCGCCACCCACACCGGCCACTTCGCGCAGGAGATCGCGCACACGCCGGCAAAGGTCTGCTGCACGCGCAAGACCATTCCGGGCCTGCGGGCGCTGGAGAAATATGCGGTCCGCATGGGCGGCGGGTCCTCGCATCGCTACGGCCTGGATGATGCCATCCTCATCAAGGACAACCACATCGCCGTCGCCGGCGGCGTCGCGCCCGCCATCCGCGCCGCCCGCGCCTTTGCGGGCCATCTGGTCAAGGTGGAGGTTGAGGTGACGACGCTGGAGGAGCTGGAGGAAGCGCTGGAGGCCCAGCCCGACGTCGTGCTGCTCGACAATATGGGGCCGGAACTGCTCTATCGCGCTGTCGAGATCAACCGCGATTGCGCAGGCCTGACGGACGCCACCTACGCCGCCGATCCGCGCCGCGTGAAGCTGGAGGCCTCCGGCAACGTCAACCTCAAGACGATCCGCGCCATCGCCGAGACCGGCGTCGACTATATCTCGACGTCCAAGATCACCATGGCGGCGCCGACGCTCGATATCGGCCTCGACGTCGTCCTCGGCTGAGCACGGCGGAACACCCTCACGCACGATGCGTTCCGGTTTCAGGACCAACCAACCGGAAGGACGTATCATGTTGAAAATTCTCGCGCTCGCCGCTGCGGCGAGCACCGCGGTGCTCGCTTCGCCCGCGCTCGCCCAGCAGGCCGGCAACACCGCCCAGGCGGATTTCGTCGACAAGTCCGGCAAGGAGACCGGCCGCGCCCATCTCACCGCGGCAAGCGGCGGCGTGCTGTTCGAAGTCGAAGTTTCCGGCCTGGAGCCGCGCAAATGGGTGGCGCTGCACGTTCACGAAACGGGCAACTGCGATGACCATGCCGAAGGCCACAAGGCATCGGGCGGCCATTTCAATCCCGATGAAAAGGAACATGGGTTCCTGTCCGCCAACGGTCCGCATGCGGGCGACCTGCCGAACCAGTATGTCGCGGAGGACGGCGTCATGCGCGCCCAAATCTACTCCACGCTGGTTCGTCTCGACGACAAGGAGCGCGGCATTCGCGGCCGTGCGCTGATCGTGCATGCCGGCTCGGATGACAACCGCACCGATCCTGCCGGCGGTGCGGGCGACCGGCTGGCCTGCGCGGTGATCCGCTAGCGTTCGAGCCGAAGCCAGATCGCTTCGGCATCGACGATATCAAAACACGAAGAGAGACCATTTCCGGCGAACCGATATTCGCCGGAAATGCCTTGGTATCAGCCGGCTGGTGCCGCATCCGGCTCCGGCCCGGCCACCTTCTGGCCGAAGGCGATCCGCACGCGGCGGTTCATGTCCCGGGTGATCTTGAACCATTGCGGCGTGGACACCCAGTAGCGCAGCTTCAGGGTCGCGGCGCTGTCGCTCAGGCTGTCGACGAAGACCTGCGGCGCGGGCACGCTCTCGATCATCGGGTCTTCCTGCGCAATCGCCAGCAGGCGCGCCATCTCGTCATCGATATTGCGATCGCCGGGCACCGTCACCTCCAGGTCATGCTTGCGGATGCGCTCGCGGCTGAAATTGGTAACGGGGGTGTTCCAGAGCGTGGAGTTCGGTGCGAGCAGGTAGAGCCCGTCGCTGGTCTTCATTTCGGTGGCGAACAGGCCGACTTCGGTGATCGTGCCGGAAACGTCCTTGGTCTGGATATATTCGCCGACCCGGAACGGCCGCAGCACCAGAAGCATGATGCCGGCCGCGATGTTCTGCAACGTGCCCTGCAGGGCCAGGCCGATGGCAAGGCCGGCGGCGCCGAGGGCCGCGATGATCGATGCGGTCTGCACGCCGAACTGGCCGAGCACCGTCACGAAAACGAGGATGAGGATGGCGTAGCGCAGCGCGTTGGCGAAGAAATGCGCCAGCGTGGTGTCGATGCCGCGCACATGCTTGAGCCCGTTCAGCGCCCAGCCGTGGAGAATGCGCGACAGGAACCAGCCGAGCAGCAGCAGCACGACCGCGCCGAGGATGGAAAAGGAATATTGCACGGCCATGGCACTCGCCTGGGTGAGTGCGGCACGCGTTGCGACGACGGCTTCGTTGACCTGTTGTTCCATGAGCCCTTCCACTTTTGATGTTGAAGGCCAAATGTCAGGGAAAGCGATAGGTTCCCCGGTTCGCTCGCCTAGCGCATGCCGACCTTGAGGCCCGGTGCCGGGCGTTCTTCCAGAATGCGGCGGCGGAAGCGGAAGAGGGCGGCCGGCCGCCCGCCCGTTGCGGATGTGGAGCCGCCGGTGGGCTCGACGAGTTCGGCGCCCTCCACGAGCCGGCGGAAATTCTGCTTGTGCAGGTGCCGCCCGGAGATCGCCTCGACGCTCGCCTGGAGTTCGGTGAGGGTGAATTCCGGCGCCATCAGCTCGAAGATGACAGGGCGGTATTTGATCTTGCCGCGCAGGCGCGCCATGGCGGTGGCGAGGATGCGGCGATGGTCGTGGCGCATGGCCACGCCCGGGGCGCTGAGACAGGACGTGCCGCGCCCGTCGGTCACGGCCTCCTCGGCGAGACCCGCCTCGTAGAGCAGTTCGTAACGCTCCAGCACGCGTTCCTCGTCCCAGGGAAAGTCGTCGAGGCCGAAGGCGAGGCGCATGCGGGTGCGCGGCGAGGGCGCGGCGCCAGCGCGCTCCTCCGGCGGCGGCTCGGCCGCCCAGCTTTTCAGCGCGGGCAGGATGATCTGGTCGATCACGGCAGGGCGGCCCTGCCGCCAGTCCTCCCAGGGAAGATATCTGTACCAGTCGCGCCAGGCCGCCCCGGCTTCGGCGAGCTGCTCCGTCGCCTCCGCATCCGTGCGGGTCAGCGCGAGATAACCGACGGACACCATATGCGTGCCGGCCTCATCGGGCAGCTTCTGCCGCCCCCGGTCGCCGAAGGTGTAGAGCTGCTCGATATAGCCGAGCTTCAGCGCGGTCTGCGCCTCCACGCTCGCCCGCAGGCTGGTTTCGAAGGTGCGGTGCTGGCGCGGATCGAAGGGGCCGAAGGGCAGCGAATCTCGGCCGTCGGGCCCGTCGCCGCTGATGGCAAGAATTGAGGGCCGGCCGCCCGAGATCGCGACCACCGCCGCATTGAGGCCGATCTCGACCGGCGGGCGGGCGCGGGCCTCGCTCATGGCGCGACAGGCTCCGGCATGGCGGAGAAGGAGAAGGGGCTGTCGCCGACATAGTCCGCACCGCGGCCGATCGCCTTGACGGCGGCGACCAGCCGTCCGCCACGGCCCAGCATCCTGTCACCGATCTCGATCAGCCGCGCATTTGGCGTGGCCTGAACGGAGGCGCGGCGCAGGCGCTGCGCAAGGTCGTGATCGTCCTGGTCCGGCGCCACCGCCAGCGCGGCGATGAGGGCGGCGGCCGGAGAGCGGGAGACGCCCATCTGGCAATGCACGAGAAGCGGCGCCTGCCGGTCCCATGCGCGCGCGAAGCCGATGATGGCGTCGACATGTTCTTCACCGGGCGCCACGAGCCTGCCGGTGCCGGCAAAGGCGATATCGTTGACGCCGAGGATCATGTGGCGGTCCCCGGCGATGACGGCGGGCCGATGAAAGTTCTGCTGCGGCGCGATCAGGCTCAGCATCTCGCGGCAGCGGTGGCGCACGGCAAGTTCCGCGATCTTGCCGAGCGGCGCAACGATGATCGTGCCCATCGTCACACCGCCGCGGCGGTGAGGCCGCGTTCCCGTTCCAGCGCCTCGAACCGCGCGCTAAACAGCCGCTGCGCCTCCAGCGCGGGAACCGGGGTGATGTCGATCATGTCGAGCGTGATGCCGCGCGGCGCGCCGAAGAATTTCACGGCCTCGGCATGGGAGAAGCCGGCAAGCTCGGTGGCCTCGAAGAAGGCGGCGACCTGGTCGGCCTTCTTGATCTTCGCCTTTATGGCGGCGGGTGTGACGGGCGGCAGGCCGAAGCGCAGGTGCACGGCCGTCTCCAGCCGCTTCTCCACCGTCTTGTAGCCACCGCCGACCACCGCCTTGAACGGCGAGATCATGTCGCCGATCACATATTCCGGCGCATCGTGCAGCAGCGCCATCAGGCATTCGTCCACGCCGCAGCGGTTCTGGTGACGAAAGATCGTCTCCACGATCAGCGAGTGCTGCGCGACGGAAAAGGCATGGTCGCCGTTGGTCTGGCCGTTCCAGCGCGCGACGCGGGCAAGCCCGTGGGCGATATCGGACAGCTCGACATCGAGCGGCGAGGGGTTGAGCAGGTCGAGGCGCCGGCCCGACAGCATGCGCTGCCAGGCGCGCGGCTCGGTCCTGGAACGCACCGTTCCGCTCATGGCGCAGGCGCCTCCGCGGCATCCTGCGGGAAGGCGAGCCCGGTCCAGTGCGGCAGTTCCACCGTCACGGGCGCGCCGTCGAGGGTGATGGGCGTGCCGGACTGGATGGCCTCGCCCGCGCGGTCGATGCGCACGATGGCAAGCCCGAGTGTGCCGGCGACGCTGCCCAGCGTGCCGATCGGCTTGCCACCGGCCAGAAGCTCGGTGCCGGTGTCGGGCAGCGCCACTTCGCCCTTGACGATGACCGGGCGGCGGCGCGCCGTGCCGCGATGATGCATGCGTGAGACGACCTCCTGGCCGACATAACAACCCTGCCGGAAGGAGACCCCGCCGGTGAGATCGAGCAGCACGTCATGCGGAAAGGCGTCGGACAGCGCATAGTCGCGGCCGGCTTCCGGCAGGCCCGCCTCGATGCGCAGGAGATCGTAGAGAGCCGGGTCGTCGCTGCCGGCCGCACCGGGCACGCGCGACAGGGCGATGCCCGCCTTGGCGAAACGGCCGTCCTGCGGCGCCCCGGCTTGCGCGTCGTCCCAGGCGACCGTCACGCTGTCGCCGTCCACGGCCGAAAGGTCGACGGCGGCACGCAGCCGGTACATGGTCAGCCGCTTGAGGAGCGCGTCGCGCTGGTCCGCGCCCGTCTCGATCAGGAAGGCGCCCTCGCCATCGCGGCGGATCAGGAAATCGAACAGGATCTTGCCCTGCGGCGTCAGCAGCGCGCCGGGCTGGATCTCCCCCGCGGCCAGCTCCGGCAGGTTGGTGGTGATCAGCGATTGCAGGAAGGTCTCGGCGTCCTTGCCGGAAATATGGAGAAAGGCGCGGCCGGAAAGCGTGACGGAAGGCATGGCAGGATCCAGATATCTCGCGCGCCGGCAAACGCCCGGCGCAGGCGGTGCGTCGATGCACCCATCGAAACAGAGGTAGAACGGCCGGGCGCCTTTCGCAAGGTCGCGCCGCCTGCCGCGCCACGCAAAGCCGCTATGACAGCCTTCCAGATCTAAAGCGGCCGGCTGGCGGTTTTATAGGTGAGGCCGGCTGGTCCTAGGTCGTCGACTCGTTATGACGGAGTGTGATGCGAATGCAAGCTAGCTTCGTAATCGCGAGAAAAGTCATTTCCAGCTTGTCGTATCGGGTTGCAACCCGTCTGTAGCATTTGAGCTTGTTGAAGAAGCGCTCGATGAGATCACGCTTTTTGTAGAGCCAAGGACTGAAGACGACCGGCCATGCCGACACTGAACCCGATGTTGACGGGTCATGGAAGACGTATAGCGTTTCCACATGAAAGACGACCCTGAGATGCTCCTCCCAGACACACTGCGATCTGCTGCTTGCCGCAGCGGCGGTGAATGGGGCTGGCAACCTGAAACAATACCGTTGGTGATCGATGAAGCCGAGAAATTGGGCCTTCTCAACATTGGCGGGCAACTGCAATTCCTGATGCCGGAAGGCACCTGCGAATGTTATTGGATAGAGGTAAATGCGATAAAGGGCGAGCCAGACGGCTTAACCTGGGCCGAGCGCGTCGCCCGCTCCGCAACAGCCGCACGACAGCAAATGGTTGATATCAGCCGTCGCTACGACTTTATCGAAGAAGGGCGAAAAGCATTTCCCGACCCTTTCGCAGCTTATGAAGCGACCGGTGGCGACGTCCGCGGCTGTATGTGCTTTATTTGGTATTTACAGGCTGACCGCCCATAGTCGCCTTGCCGCCCGTTTATGGGTTCACGACCTAGTCGCCGGTCACGAAGAACTTCCACTGGCCATCGGGCGCGATGCCGACGCGGTAGAAGTTGTAGCTGCCGAATTCCTGCATGTCGGCGAAGTCGCCGGCGGTGACGATGCGCAGCAGCTCCACCTTTTCCGGCGGCGTGAGGCCGGCCAGCGGCTTGGCGGTGAAATAGGGCCAGACATACATCTCGTCCGGCGTGCCCTGGCCGACATGGACATAGCCCGTCGCCAGCACGTCGAGCAGAATGGCGAGGACCTCGATGCCGTCGGAATCGCCGGACTGGCCCTTGAGGGTCTCGACCGGCCCTTCCTGGCTCTCGACCATAGAGACCTGGGTTTCGGTCACGCCCTTGCCGAGCAGGGGGCGCAGGCGCTCGATATCGCCGGAGGCCGCGGCCTCGACGATCAGCTGGCGCATGCGGCGCACCGGTTCGGGCGCCTTCTCGATATCGTAGAGGACTTCGACGGGTGGCTGCGGTTCCTCTTCGGCGGGCTTGTCGTCGGTGACGGCGGGCTCGTCCGCGGGCTCCGTCACCGAATCGCGCTTGCGGATCAGCGGGTCGGGCTGCGGCAGTTCGACGGGCGCGGCGTTCTCCTGCTCCTCCTCGACCGGCGCCGCCTTTTCGCCCTCGGCGGGCTTCTGCGGCACCTCGACCTCTTCCTTTTTCAACTCGCTGAGCGCGAAGGCGGGGCGTGCGGGCAGGGTGAGCGCCGTTGTCGCAAACAGCGCCGACAATACGATGAGGCTGCCGCGAAGCAGCGTTTTACCGTCCGTCGGTATGCGCATGATCAAAATTCCAGCCTATTGCAGGATACGCTCGGGGGAGAATTCGCCGGCAAGCATGCGCTCGCGCAGGGCCTCGAGCATCGCTTCCGCGCCGCGCTCACCCTGGGTGCGGATCGTCTCGCGAAGCGCAAGAGCGATGGCCGCATCGGCGATGATTTCGGGCTCGATGCCGTCAGCCATTCCGTCGGCCCAGGCTTCGTTCTGGTATTCCAGAGCGGCCTGCATCTTCTCGTGCACGATCATCTCGTCGATATCGTTGAGAGTAGGTTCCATCAATCGGTCCATGCGCGGCATTCAGTTCTTACTGCTCTGTTAACGACCTTAGCAGCCTTTTCCCAAAACGGCACTGGGTCAGGTAAAAAGGGGTTAATAAATCCCTAATTTCCGAAGCGTGCGGTTATTTCTGTGGCAAGTGTTGCACCTTCGTTACGGTATCTCTGTTCTGCGACAACTGCCGAGTCGGTGCAAGCGGTATAGATGGCGGCGAAGGACCGGTATCCACGGTTGAATGCCGCCGTCAGCTTTTCCTGCCGCTTCGGCTCGCCCGCCGCCTCCATGTCGATGAGGCGCTGCATGTCGGCGCGCCAGTTGTCCTCCGCCTGACCGAGGCACAGGTTGCGCAGGTAATGCACCGCGCCCAGGATTTCCGACAGGCGCTCCAGCCGCTCGTCATAGGGGGCGGGCTTTTCCTCCACGGTGGGGGTCGCAGGCGTCGCGGCCGATGCATCCCCCTTCGCCTTCTGGGCGAGCGCCGGCGTGGCCAGCGCAAGGCTGAGCAGGAGAAGAAGGCGAATCATGCGCTGATCCCCAGCCGTTCGGCCTCAAGCCGGGCGATACAGTCGCGCACGCTGTCGGGTGCGGGCATGGTGGCGATCTCCGCGGCCGTGTACCAGCCGACGCTCGCCGCGTCGTCGGACGCGACGGCAACGGCCTGCGGATCGGCCGTCACCTTGAACACCGAAAGAAAGAAGGCGAGGCTGCCGGGCGCGCCCTCGGGGCCGGACAGATCGTAGGTGGCGAAGAGTTCGGGGTTTTCGCCCCGGATACCGGTTTCCTCGGCCAGTTCGCGCAGCGCCGTTTCGGCAGCCGTTTCGCCCGGTTCGCCGCGGCCGCCGGGAAAGGCATACATGGCCTTCGAAGGCGGCTTGCTGCGCAGCACGAGCAGATAGCGGCCGTCGCGCTCGAGAATGGCGGAGGAGGCGGGCTTGGATATCCTGGGCGTCGTCATCGTGATCCGGTTCGCTGGCGCTTCATTGACCCCTTATAGGCAAAGTGCGATGACGACGCCATGTGTGGACGATTTGCATTGCTGGCCAAGACCGATCTCGCGCGCGAATTCTTCGGTCTCGCCGAGATCGACGACCTGACGGAGCGCTACAATATCGCGCCGACCCAGCCGATCGTCATCGTGGTGGCGAGCGAGCGGCTGGAGAAGGGCAGCAACCTGCCGGAGCGCAAGGCCATGCTGGTGCGCTGGGGCTTCATGCCCGGCTGGGTGAAGGACCCGCGCGAGTTTCCGCTGCTCATCAATGCCCGCGCCGAGACGGCCATCGACAAGGCCTCCTTCAGGTCCGCCATGCGCCACCGCCGCATCCTCGTGCCGGCGACCGGCTTTTTCGAATGGCGCCGGCCGCCGGAGAAGGGCGCCAAGTCGCAGGCCTATTTCATACGCCCGAAAAAGGGCGAGATCGTCGCCTTTGCCGGGCTGATGGAAACCTGGTCGTCGGCCGACGGGTCCGAGGTCGATACCGCCGCCATCCTGACCACGGCGGCCAACAACGACATCGCCCGCATTCATGATCGCATGCCCGTCGTCATCCGCCCGGAGGATTTTTCCCGCTGGCTCGATTGCAAGACGCAGGAGCCGCGCGACGTGCTCGACCTGATGAAGCCGATCGACGACGGTTTCTTCGAGGCCATCCCGGTCTCCGACAAGGTCAACAAGGTCGCCAATATGGGCCCCGAGATCCTCGAACCGGTCGAGGAGGTCATCACCGCGCCGGCGCCCAAAAAGGACAAGGGCGCTGACGCGCCCCCTTCATCCGATCAGCTGTCGCTGTTCTGAGCGGCATCCGCTCAGTCGTGCAGCGCCTGAAGCACGGCGGAAATATCGCGCTTGCCGTTGGCATCCGCGCTCTTGACCTCCGGCTTGCACTGCGTGGCCGCAACGACGGCACGCAGGCCGAGCGGCTTGTAGCGCGTCTGCAGGCTTTCCTTCGTGGCGCCCTGCGGAGCAGGCTGGGTTTTGGCGGTCGACATTTCATTCTCCTCAGATCTGTTGGCGAGGCAGCCCCGTGTGTTCCCTCCGGTCGCCGCTCTCGATAAGCTATGAATTTAACGCAGCCTTCCGGCCGAATTCTGCCCGAATTTTGATCGCTCTGCGGCAAACCGCTGAAAGCACGGGGTTTTTGATCAACAATTGTGACCGTCGCACACAATCAGCGGGCGGGCCGCGGGCGTGGCCGGGCCAGCATGGCGGCCGCCAGGACGGCGCGAATGGCGAGTGGGTTATGGCGTGTAGCGAGGTCGATCTGCGTCCTGTCGGTCTTCATCCGGTGGATCCTTTTCATGCGGTGAAGGCCTCTTCTCGCATGTCCCGGCCCGACGGCCAGTCACCCGGGGAACAGCAGCGGCAGGATTTTCGCGCCGACGCCCTCGCACCCGCTTGACCGGACGCCTGCGGGGCGCAATAAAGCACACCATGAAAACGGTACTCTGCCTTCGCCGGAGCATTATTCGCTAGCGCACGCGCTGGCTCGGCCGTTTTCGTCCCCCGAAATCCCTGGATGACAACGACCCGGCCAGCCGGGTTTCTGCATTTTGGGAGATAAGAATGGCCGAAAAGCCGGTCCTGACGCTGTACAACACGCTCACGCGCACCAAGGCGCCGCTTGCGCCCATCGATCCGCAAAACGTGCGCATGTATGTCTGCGGCCCGACGGTCTACGATTTCGCCCATATCGGCAATGCGCGCCCGGTCATCGTCTTCGACGTGCTGTTCCGCCTGCTGCGCCATGTCTATGGCGAGAGCCACGTCACCTATGCGCGCAACATCACCGACGTCGACGACAAGATCAACGCCCGGGCGCTGCGCGATTTCGGCCCGGAAATCGAGAAGGGTACCTTGTCGCTCAACGAGGCGATCCGCCGCGTGACGGAAAAGACGGCCAACCAGTTCCACGAGGACATCGTTCGCCTCGGCGCCATGCCGCCGACGCATGAGCCCCGTGCCACCGAGTTCGTCTCGCCGCGGGAGGATGGCAAGGTGGACATGATCACCTTGATTCAACGTCTCATCGAACGCGGCCATGCCTATGAGGAAAATGGCGAAGTCCTGTTCGACACGCGCTCGATGGAAGACTACGGCGCGCTCTCCAGGCGCAATCTCGACGAGCAGCAGGCCGGCGCCCGCGTGGCGGTCGATACGCACAAGAAGAACCCCGGCGACTTCGTGCTCTGGAAGCTCTCCTCGCCGGAGGAGCCCGGCTGGGATTCGCCCTGGGGCCGCGGCCGTCCGGGCTGGCACATCGAATGCTCCGCCATGTCGGCCGCCTATCTCGGCGAGGTCTTCGACATCCATGGCGGCGGGCTCGACCTGATCTTCCCCCACCACGAGAACGAGATCGCCCAATCGCGTTGCGCCCACGGCACGACGGTCATGGCCAATGTCTGGATGCACAACGGCTTCGTGCAGGTCGAAGGCCGCAAGATGTCGAAGTCGGAAGGCAATTTCGTCACGATCTACGAACTGCTGCACGAGGAAAAATTCGGCGGCCGCACCTGGCCGGGCGAGGTGCTGCGGCTTGCCATGCTGATGACCCATTATCGCGAGCCGATCGACTTTTCCGTCAAGCGGCTGGAGGAGGCCGAACGCCTGCTCGCCAAATGGCCGGCCGGCGGCAATCCGGCGGAAGGCCGCGTGGACGAGACCGTGCTCGCACCCCTTCTCGACGACCTCAACACGGTCGGCGCGGTGCAGGCGCTGCACGCCCTTGCCCAATGCGCCAACAGCGACCCGCTGATGCTCCCGGTCTTCGCCGCGAGCGCCGCGCTTCTCGGGGTCCTGCCGAAGAAGGCCGAGGTCTCCCAGGCGCTGGAGGACAGCATCGAAAGCCTCATCCAGCTGCGCCTGGAAATGCTGAAGGCCAAGAACTTCACGGAAGCCGACAAACTCCGCGGCGACCTCGCCGCCAAGGGTATCCAGCTCAAGGACGGCAAGGACCCCCAAACCGGCGAACGCGTGACGACCTGGGAGGTGAAGCGGTGACCGCATCCGCTCAAACCGGCGGCTGCCAGTGTGGGGCGGTGCGCTTTCGTGTCGAGGGGGCGCTGGGCGATGCGTCGGTCTGTCATTGCCGCATGTGCCAGAAGGCGAGCGGCAATTTCTACCTGCCGCTGGTCTCCATGCGCGACGCGGTGCTCACCTGGACGCGGGGCGCGCCGAAACGCTTCCGCTCGTCCAACCACGGCTATCGCGGCTTCTGCGCCGATTGCGGCACGCCGCTGACCTATGAGGCGCCGGATGGCGTGGCGCTGGCGATCGCCGCCTTTGACGATCCCGCCGCGATTACCCCGCGCATCCAGTGGGGTATCGAGGCGAAGCTGCCCTATGTCGATGCGATCCCGGACCTGCCCGGCGAGGACACGATGGCCGATCAGGACGCTGCATCCTTCCTCGCCGATCTCGTCTCCTACCAGCATCCCGACCACGATACCGATGAATGGCCGCCGGAGGATCGTCGATGATCGATCCGCGGCCGGACTTCGGTTTTCTGCACAAAGGACTTGATCTCATCGCCGCCGAGCCGGCGCTGATCACCGCCGTCGTCATCCATTCCCCAAACCGTTGAAGGACATCGCTATGAGCAAGGAAGAGCAGGAAGTGAGAACTGGCGGCTGCCAGTGCGGTGCGGTGCGCTTCCGCATCCGGGGTGGGCTCGGACGTCCGTCGATCTGCCATTGCCGCATGTGCCAGAAGCAGTTCGGCGGCTTCTTCGGTCCGCTCGTCACAGCCAAGGGTGAGGTGGAATGGCCGCGCAACGAGCCGGCCTATTTCCAGTCCTCGGTCAACATCGCCCGCGGCTTTTGCCCGCAATGCGGTACGCCGCTGACCTACAAGCACCCCGGCGGCCTGGAGATTGCCATCGGCGCCTTTGACGACCGCAGCGATCTCGCCCCGCAGATCCAGGTCAACTACGGGTCGCGGCTGCCCTGGGTGGAGCAGATCTTTGCCGCCCCTGTTCACGACGACCCGGATTACTACAGCCAGCAGGAGGGCATCATTTCCTTCCAGCATCCCGACCACGACACCGAAAACTGGCCAGAACACGGACTGAAATTATGAGCGATACAATGCGCGGCCTCTATCCCGAAATCGAACCCTATGCGTCCGGACACCTCGATGTCGGCGATGGCCATGTCATTTACTGGGAGCGGTCGGGAACACCGGGCGCCAAGCCGGCCGTGTTCCTGCACGGCGGCCCCGGTGGCGGGATTTCCCCGAGCCATCGCCGCCTGTTCGACCCCGCCCTCTACGACGTGACGCTGTTCGACCAGCGCGGCTGCGGCCGGTCCACGCCGCATGCGGAGCTGAACGCCAACACGACCTGGCACCTTGTCGAGGATATCGAGCGTCTGCGTGAAATGGCCGGCGCCGAAAAGTGGCAGGTCTTCGGCGGTTCCTGGGGCTCGACGCTGGCGCTCGCCTATGCGCAAAAACATCCCGAGCGCGTGTCCGAACTCGTCCTGCGCGGCATCTACATGCTCACCAAGGGCGAGCTCGACTGGTACTACCAGTTCGGCGTCTCGGAAATGTTCCCCGACAAGTGGGAGCGTTTCATCGCGCCCATCCCGCCGGAAGAACGCCATGAGATGATGCACGCCTACCATCGCCGCCTGACCAGCGACGAAAAGGCGACGCGTTTTGCCGCCGCCAGGGCCTGGAGCCTGTGGGAAGGCGAGACGATTACCCTGCTGCCCGAGCCGTCGACGAGCGACAAGTTCGGCGAGGACGAATTCGCCCACGCCTTCGCCCGCATCGAGAACCATTTCTTCGTCAATGCCGGCTGGATGGAGGAGGGGCAACTCCTGCGCGACGCCGGACGTCTTACCGGCATTCCCGGTGTCATCGTGCATGGCCGCTACGACATGCCGTGCCCGGCCAGATATGCCTGGGCGCTGCACAAGGCCTGGCCGGAGGCGGAATTCTACCTGATCGAAGGTGCCGGCCACGCCTATTCCGAGCCCGGCATCCTCGATCGCCTGATCTACGCGACGGACAAGTTCGCGGGCAAACAGTAAGACAGACCGTTCCCAGGGAGGGAACAGATGAAAAAAGACCGTATCTATCTTTTCGACACCACGCTGCGCGATGGCCAGCAGACGCCCGGCATCGATTTTTCCGTCGAGGACAAGATCGCGATTGCCGGCATGCTGGATGCGTTCGGCCTGGATTATGTCGAGGGCGGCTATCCCGGGGCCAACCCGACGGATACGGCTTTCTTCGCAAGGAAACGCACCACGCGCGCAAAATTCGTCGCCTTCGGCATGACCAAGCGCGCCGGCATTTCAGCCTCGAACGATCCCGGCCTCGCCGCCCTTCTCGATTCGCAAAGCGACGCGATCTGTCTGGTGGCCAAGAGCTGGGATTATCACGTGCGCGTGGCGCTCGGCTGTTCCAACGAGGAAAACCTCGAAAGCATCGCCGAATCGGTGAAGGCCGTCGTCGCCTCCGGCCGCGAGGCGATGATCGACTGCGAGCACTTCTTCGATGGCTACAAGGCCAATCCCGGCTATGCGCTGGCCTGCGCCACCACGGCCTTTGCGTCTGGCGCGCGCTGGGTCGTGCTGTGCGACACCAATGGCGGCACGCAGCCGGCCGAGGTGCGCGCCATCGTCGAGGCCGTCATCGCCGCTGGCGTTCCGGGCGTAAATCTCGGCATCCACGCCCATAACGACACCGGACAGGCCGTCGCCAACACGCTTGCCGCCGTTGAAGCGGGGGTGCGTCAGGTCCAGGGCACCCTGAACGGCATCGGCGAACGCTGCGGCAACGCCAATCTCGTGACGCTCGTCCCGACGCTCGCGTTGAAGGAAACTTACGCCGAACGTTTCGATATCGGCATTGACGCCGACATGCTGACGGGCCTCACCAAGCTGTCGCACACATTCGATGAACTGCTGAACCGCTCGCCCGACCATCAGGCGCCCTATGTCGGCGCCTCCGCCTTCGCCACAAAGGCGGGCATCCACGCGTCCGCGCTGCTGAAGGACCCGCGCACCTATGAGCATGTCACGCCGGAGAGCGTTGGCAACCTGCGCAAGGTCATGGTGTCGGATCAGGGCGGCAAGGCGAACTTCATCAATGCGCTGAAGCTGCGCGGCATCACCGTCGCCAAGGACGATCCGAAGCTCGATCGCCTCATCCAGATCGTCAAGGAACGCGAGGCCACCGGCTATGCCTATGAGGGCGCGGATGCGAGTTTCGCGCTCCTGGCCTACCGGACGCTGGGCTCGGTGCCGGATTTCTTCCATGTCGAAAGCTTCCGCGTGATGGTCGAGCGCCGCTACGATGCCAACGGCCAGCTGAAGACCGTGTCCGAGGCCGTGGTGCGCGTCATCGTCGATGGCGAGACCATGATGTCGGTCGCCGAGGGCCATGGCCCGGTCAACGCGCTCGACCTCGCGCTGCGCAAGGACCTCGGCAAATACCAGTCGGAGATCGCCGATCTGGAGCTTGCGGACTACAAGGTGCGTATCCTCAACGGCGGCACCGAGGCCATCACCCGCGTCCTGATCGAATCGACCGATGCCTCCGGCGCGCGCTGGTGGACGGTGGGCGTCTCCGACAACATCATCGACGCCTCCTTCCAGGCGCTGATGGACAGTATCGTCTACAAGCTCCTGAAGAACCGGGGCGAGGCGGGCAAGGTCGCGGCGGAGTAACGCGGGCGGCAGGTTCAATGCCGCTCATCATCCCTTCACCGGAATGAATTGGTACATTCATGGCGGTTGGAGTATTCCCGTCGAAAAATCCATAAATCGACGGGAAGTGACACCCATGGCCGACGCCAATTCCTCCAGCGGCCCGCAGACCGGCGATTCGCCGCGCGGTTTCGCCTTTGCCCTGACAGCTTATGTCTTGTGGGGCTTTCTGCCGTTCTTCATGAAGGCGGTGGCGCATATCCCGGCGGCCGAGGTGGTCGCGCACCGCATCATCTGGTCGGTGCCGCTCGCCGGCCTCGTGCTCGTCTGGCTGGGCCGCACCGCAGATATCAAGGCGGCTTTGCGCTCGCCGCGCATGCTCGGCATGGCGACGCTGACGGCGGTGCTCATCACCATCAACTGGGGCATCTATGTCTGGGCCATCGGGGCCGGCCGCGCCATCGAGACGGCGCTCGGCTATTACGTCAACCCGCTGTTTTCGATCTTCCTCGGCGCCGTCCTCCTGAAGGAGAAGCTCGACCGGGCGCAGATCGTGGCGATCGCGCTTGCCGCCGTCGCCGTCGCCATTCTCGCCTTCGATGCGGGCGGTCTGCCCTGGGTGTCGCTGAGCCTGTGCGTTTCCTGGGCCTTCTACGCCTTCTGCCGCAAGGCGCTGCCCATCGGGCCGAACCAGGGCTTCTTCCTCGAAGTGCTGATCCTCAGCGTGCCGGCCATCGGCTATGTCATCTGGCTGGAAAGCACGGGGCAGGGCCATTTCGGCGATACCGGCATGGCGGATGTGCTGTGGCTCCTGTCCTGCGGCATCGTCACCGCGGTTCCGCTGATGGTCTATGCCAACGGCGCCAAGCTGCTGCGCCTCTCCACCATCGGCATCATGCAGTATATCGCCCCGACCATGATCTTCATCATCGCCGTCTTCGCCTTCGGCGAGCCCTTCGGCACGGTGAAGCTCATCGCCTTCGTCTTCATATGGGCGGCGCTTTTCATCTATTCGGGCTCCATGCTGCGCAGCGCGCGCAACCGCCGCCTGGCCGCCGCCGAAGTGAAGCCGGCCGAATAGCGGCCTCCATCGCGAACGACAATGGCCGGGACGTGCCCGGCCATGATGCGGTTTTCTGCCGGATGACGACGCGTCAGAGCCGCGCGATGATCTCCGCCTCGCCCTCGCGGTCCACCTGGCTCGCCCAGTGTTCGAGCAGGGTCGAGACGATCTCTTCGGGATCGTCGATGACGAGCGGCTGCACGAGATGGGCGGTGTGGATGAAGCCTTCGTCCGCCATGTGGCGGATGAGCTTGAGCATCGGATCCCAGAAACCGCCGATATTGGCGAAGACCATCGGCTTGCGGTGGCGGCCGAGCTGCCCCCACGTCATGATCTCGACGATTTCCTCCAGCGTGCCGATGCCGCCCGGCAGGGCGACGAAGGCATCGGAGCGCTCGAACATCTTGTGCTTGCGCTCGTGCATGTCGGGCGTGACGATGAGTTCGCTGAGCTGGCCAAGCGAATGCCGCGTGGCCTCCATATCGATGAGGAATTGCGGTATGATACCGGTGACACGGCCGCCATGGGCGAGCACGCCGCTGGCGACGGCGCCCATGATTCCCTTGGTGCCGCCGCCATAGACGAGGCGCAGATGGTTTTCCGCCATCGCCTTGCCCAGGCTGCGCCCGGCATTGACATAGGCTGCATCGCGTCCCGGCTGGGAACCACAGTAAACACAGACGGATCGAATCGGCATTGAATGTTCGCTCATGGGGCGGATTCAGCCACCCGCCCGCGGGCCCGTCAAGGATAATGACGGAAAATGCGCGCGTGGGAGGCTCCTGAAGGCTGCAAACCTTGTGCGAGCCATCGGGAATCGATAGCAATTCGGGCAGGGAACTCCCCGGGAAACCGGGACAGAGAGAGATTTGATGATGAAGAACAAGACCGGCCTGGTGGCCCTGATCGTGCTGGCGGCGGCGACGTTGCTCATGGTTTTCTTCGTGCTGCCCAACATGAACACGGACAAGCCGGCCGAAACCACCGTCTCGAAGGCCAGCGAGACGCCGGCCACAGGCGGCGGCGATACCACCACGGCAGCCGGCAAACAGGCGCGCGGCACGACCGAAGCCGCCGGCGAGGCCGCTGCGACCGACGGTACCGCGGGCACCGAAGCCACCCCGACACAGGACGCGACCGCAACGCAGGAAAAGGCCACGCAGGAAACCGCCAAGGCGGATGCAACGCCGGCCACCCCGAGCGAGGGCTGGGTCACGCCGTCCTTCGACGTGCTGCGCGTCGAGCCTGATGGCTCCACGGTCATTGCCGGCCGCGGCCAGCCGAACAGCAAGCTGGAGATCAAGAACGGCGATACGGTCGTCGCCACGGCCGATATCGGCCCGTCGGGCGATTTTGCCGCCGTCTTCGACCAGCCGCTCGCTGCCGGCGACTATCAGCTCACCCTCAACACGAAGGACGACAAGGGCGCGTCGAAGGCCTCCGAGGAGGTCGCGACCGTTTCCGTGCCCAAGGACGGCGCGGGCGATCTGCTTGCCATGGTCTCCCGCCCCGGCGAGGCGAGCCGACTGATCACGATTCCCAAGACCGAGACCGCCGGCACGGCCGCCGAGGGCGCGACCGCGACGCCGGCCGGCGAAACGGCCGACAAGCCGGCAACCGAGCCGGCAACCGAGACAGCGTCGGCGGATGCCGGTACGGCCGCAGGCGAACAGCCTGCAGCGGGCGAAACTGCCAGCGCGGCCGAGGACGCGGCAACGACATCCGGCGATGCCGCGACGGCGTCTGCTCCCGAGGCCGTCGCCAAGGAAGCGCAGGCCCGCGTTTCGGCCGTCGAGCTGGAAGGCCGGCGCATGTTCATCGCCGGCACGGCCAAGCCCGGCGCGCTGGTCCGCCTCTATGCCGACGACACGCTCGTCGGCGAAACGAAGGCGGACGAGCAAGGCCGTTTCGTGGCCGATGGCACGATCGATCTTTCGGTCGGCCGCCACACGATCCGCGCCGATGTCATGAGCGCCGATGGCGGCAAGGTCGAGTTCCGCGCCTCCGTGCCGTTCGATCGTCCGGAAGGCGAGCAGGTCGCCGCCGTCGTGGCGCAGGACAATGCGACGGGTGCCTCCGATGCCGCGCTCGGCCTGATCGGCGGCGGCACCTTCGACAAGCTGCGCGGCGATGCCGACAAGGCGCTGGCGCTTTTGAAGGGGCTCTATGCAAACGGCGCCGTTCCCTCCGCCGAACAGCTGGCCGCGGCCCGCTCGGCGACGGAAATCGCCCTGAAGTCGCTGGCCGAATTCAAGCCCGGCGAAGAGGAGGGCGACGCCGCCCGCACGATGGCCGCCAAGGCTTCGGCCGCTGCGGCCGATGCGCTTGCCCGCCTGCGCGCACTGCCGGCGGACGCCGCTGCCGTGGGCGCCGCGCTCGGCTCCATCGAGACGGCCGTCGCGGACGCGCTCGCACCGGCAATCGAGAAGGCGCAGACCGTGGCTGAGAATGTCGCGGCCGCGGCCGATGGCTCCATCGAGGCGCTGGTCGAACAGACGGCGGCGATCCACCAGAAGTTCGTGGCACTCTTCGCCGATGGCCGCAACGCCACGGCGGCGGAAATCCAGACCGGCCGCTCGGCGCTGGAAGCGGCCCTCCAAAAGATCGTCGGCTTCACCGTCCCGGCCGATACGACCGGCGACGTGGCGGCGGCCATCGAGAAGCTGAAGGGCTGGGCGTCCACCGCGCTCGACCGCCTGGCCGCCGTTCCGGCCGGCGCAGGTGCGGATGCCTATCGCCAGGCGCTCGTGGCACTGGAAGGCATGCCTTCGCTCAGCGCCGCCGCCGGCGCCGTGGAAACCACGACGGAAGGCGCAGCACCGGCGACGGCCGGCTCTGCCACCGCGGAAACCGCGGGCAGCGGCACGGCAGCCACCCCGGCGGGCGGCGAGGCCGCGGCCGAGGAGCCGGAAACGGTCGAGCAGGCGCCGCTCCAGGCCAGCAAGACGTCCGTCATCATCCGCCGCGGGGATACGCTGTGGCAGATCTCCCGCCGCATCTATGGCAAGGGCGTGCGCTACACGACGATCTATCTCGCCAACGAGGACCAGATCACCGATCCGGACCGCATCATCCCCGGCCAGGTCTTCGGCGTCCCCGACAAGACGGTGGAGACCGATGCGGCCGCCGAGGAGATGCACCGCAAGCATGTGCGCGGCAATTGATGCCTGACAATTTCCCGCCGGCGGTTGCGAAGCAGCCGGCGAGAACCTATCTCACACGGACGGCGCCCGAAAGGGCGCCGTCTTTTCATTACGGAAATTCCAGCATGTAAGATCGAACCGCCGACCGCGGTTCGGTGGAGGCCAGCGTGGCGACGACGACGAAAAAGACGGTTTCGGCCGACAGCAGCAATCCGCTCCGGACGCTGGTCAATCTCTGGCCCTACATGTGGCCCTCCGACAGGCCGGACCTGAAGATGCGGGTGGTCTGGGCCTCGGTCTTCCTGCTCGCCTCCAAGGTCGTGCTGCTGCTCGTGCCCTATTTCTTCAAATGGGCGACGGACGCGCTGAACGGCAAGCCCGACGCCGTGGGCCTGCTGCCGGTCTTTATGCTCGGCGCCGTCATGCTGGTGCTCGCCTATAACGGCGCGCGCATCCTTCAGGCCGGCCTCAACCAGCTGCGCGATGCGTTGTTTGCCAGCGTCGGTCAATATGCGGTCCGCCAGCTGGCCTACCGCACCTTCGTTCACCTGCACCGCCTGTCGCTGCGCTTCCATCTGGAGCGGCGCACCGGCGGCCTGTCGCGCGTCATCGAGCGCGGCACCAAGGGCATCGAGACGATCGTGCGCTTCACGATCCTCAACAGCGTGCCCACCTTCATCGAATTCCTCATGACCGCCGCCATCTTCTGGTGGGGCTACGGGCTGCAATATCTGCTCGTCACCGCCGTCACGGTCTGGCTCTACATCTGGTTCACGGTGCGCGCCTCCGACTGGCGCATCTCCATCCGCCGCTCGATGAACGACAGCGACACCGAGGCCAACACCAAGGCCATCGATTCGCTCCTGAACTTCGAGACGGTGAAGTATTTCGGCAACGAGGAGATGGAGGCCCGCCGCTTCGACCAGTCCATGGAACGCTACGAGAAGGCGGCGACCCAGGTTTGGACATCGCTCGGCTGGCTGAACTTCGGCCAGGCGCTGATCTTCGGCGTCGGCATGGCGGCCATGATGGCGATGTCGGCCATGGCCGTGCAGCGCGGCGAGCAGACTGTGGGCGATTTCGTCTTCATCAACGCCATGCTCATCCAACTGGCCATTCCGCTCAACTTCATCGGCTTCGTCTACCGCGAAATCCGCCAGGGCCTGACCGATATCGAGCAGATGTTCGATCTCCTGGAGGTGGAGGAAGAGGTGCAGGACAAGCCGGGCGCTGCCGATCTGGTCGTCTCCTCCGGCGCCATCTCCTTCCGTGACGTGCATTTCGCCTACGATCCCGCGCGGCCGATCCTCAAGGGCGTTTCCTTCGAAGTGCCCGCCGGCAAGACCGTCGCGGTCGTCGGCCCGTCGGGTGCGGGCAAGTCCACGCTGTCGCGGCTGCTCTACCGCTTCTACGATGTGCAGGAGGGCGCCATCACCATCGACGGGCAGGATGTGCGCGACGTCACGCAGAAGAGCCTTCGACATGTCATCGGCATGGTGCCGCAGGATACCGTGCTGTTCAACGACACGATCGCCTACAACATCCGCTATGGCCGGCCGGATGCGACCCAGGAAGAGGTGGTCGCCGCCGCCGAGGCCGCGCAGATCGGCCCCTTCATCCACCAGCTGCCCGAGGGCTTCAAGGCCATGGTGGGCGAGCGGGGCCTGAAGCTTTCCGGCGGCGAGAAGCAGCGTGTCGCCATCGCGCGCACCATCCTGAAGAGCCCGCCCATCCTCATCCTCGACGAGGCGACCTCCGCGCTCGATACCCGCACGGAGCAGGAAATCCAGGCGGCACTGGACATCGTCTCGAAAAACCGCACCACGCTGGTCATAGCCCACCGCCTGTCCACGGTCATCTCCGCCGACGAGATCATCGTGCTGAAGGACGGCACGATTGCCGAGCGCGGCACCCATGGCGAACTCATGCAGCGCGACGACGGCCTCTACGCCTCCATGTGGAACCGCCAGCGCGAGGCCGTGCAGGCCGAGGAACGCCTCAAGCAGGTGCGCGAAAGCGACGATCTCGGGATCGTCGTGCGCGGCGCGCCGGCGGCGGAGTGAGAATGAGCGAATAGGGAGTTGCGAATAGCGAATAGGGAAAGAACCTTTCTCGCCATTCGCCATTCGCCATTCGCCATTCGCTATTCCCGACTGCCTGCCGCTTAATCCCACGTCCTAAAACATTGCCCCCATCGCCATTTCACGCTAGGTCGATGGCGTGAAATTGTCAGGAGATGTCGAAGATGAGTTTGGTCGATACAGTCCGCAGCACCCTGGTGCCGATCCATCGGGAGGGCTGGAAGTTCGTGGCCGGCTTCTTCGTCGTCTCGCTTCTCTTGGGGCTGCTCTGGACGCCGCTGATGTGGATCGGCTTCGTGCTGACCGCCTGGTGCGCCTACTTCTTCCGTGATCCCGAGCGCCTGACGCCGCAGGACGACGACCTCGTCATCAGCCCGGCCGACGGCCGCGTCTCGGCCATCGCCCTGATGACGCCGCCGGTGGAGCTCGAACTGGGCGACCAGCCGATGCTGCGCATCTCGGTGTTCATGAACGTCTTCAACTGCCATGTGAACCGTGCACCCATGCGCGGCCGCATCACGCGCGTGGCCTACCGCGCCGGCAAATTCCTCAATGCCGATCTCGACAAGGCGAGCCAGGAGAACGAGCGCAACGGCCTCGTCATCGAAAGCGCGCATGGTCAAATCGGCGTGGTGCAGATCGCCGGCCTCGTCGCGCGCCGCATCCTGTGCTGGAGCACGATGAACGATCATCTCGACGCGGGCGAGCGCTTCGGCCTCATCCGCTTCGGCTCGCGCCTCGACGTTTTCCTGCCGGCCGGCGCGCAGCCGCGCGTCAGCGTCGGTCAGACGGCGATTGCCGGTGAAACCGTGCTGGCGGAATTCGGCTCTGCCAAGGGCCCCGTCGTCAGCCGCAGGGCGTAGGATCAGGAACGAGGCGGCCGGCGGGGCGTTTTCGAACCGTATCCGTCTCCAACCAAGAGAAACGACACGCGATGGAAACGCCATTTCCGCCCTATGAGCCCAACGGCCCGAACGACGAAGCGCGCGGACCGCGCCTGCGAGAAATCCCGCTGCGCATCGTCATTCCCAATGTCATCACTGTGCTCGCGATCTGCGCGGGCCTCACCGGCATCCGGCTGGCCTTCGAAAACCGCTACGAACTCGCAGTCGGCATGGTGCTGCTCGCCGCCTTCCTCGATGGCATCGATGGGCGCGTGGCGCGGCTCTTGAAGGCCACCTCGAAGTTCGGAGGCCAGATGGATTCGCTGGCCGATATCGTCAATTTCGGCGTGGCGCCCGCGCTGGTGCTCTATGTCTTCATCCTCGATCAGGCCCGCTCCTTCGGCTGGATCGCGGCGCTGATCTACGCCATCGCGGCGGGCCTGCGCCTCGCGCGCTTCAACGTCATGGCCGAGCGCGAGACCAAGGCGCAATGGCAGAGCGAATATTTCGTCGGCGTGCCCGCGCCGGCCGGCGCCATGCTCGTGCTCCTGCCTGTCTATATCGGCTTCCTCGGCGTTCCCCCGAGCCCGCTCTTCGCCTTCCTCGCCTCCGGCTACACCGTGGTGATCGGCTTCCTTCTGGTGAGCCGCCTGCCGGTCTGGTCGGGCAAGTCCGAGGGCAGCCGCATCCGCCGTGATCTGGTGCTGCCCGGCATCCTGCTCGTCGTGCTCTACGTCGCGACGCTGATGAGCTTCACCTGGGAAACCATGGTGGTGACCGTTGTTGCCTATCTCGTGACGCTACCCTTCGGCGCCCGGTCCTGGAAGCGCAAGTATGGCGGCTGGTCGGCGCCCGTCACTCCGGCCGCCAGCGAGTTCCCCGAAACCGAAGGCCACTGAGCACCGCAATCATTTTTACGTGAGCTTGCCGCAAGCCCCGTCCAGTCCTCTGGGCGGGGCTTGATTTTTGTCATGTCCTGGATTAACTAGCAAGCAAATAGATAGTAAGCTAATAATATTTAGGCTACCAAGATGACGACGACCGATCCGCGTGAACGCCTCCTCGACGACCTCTCCCGTGTCCAGCGCAAGATGCGCGCCCTGTTCGATGCACGGGTGAAGGAGAGGGGGCTGACCCTGCCGCGCGCCCGCGCCCTGATGATCCTCGGGCGCGGCTCCCAACTCAACCAGCGCGAACTGGCCGACGAACTCGATATCGAGACGCCGACGCTGGTGCGCCTGCTCGACGGGATGGAGAAGCAGGGCTTCATCGAGCGCCAGTCGGTGGAAGGCGACCGCCGCGCCAAGCAGATCGTCATGACGCCGCACGGCGCGCGCATGGCCGGCGAAGTGCTCGATCTCGCCCGCTCGCTGCGGGCGGACGTGCTTGCCGACATTTCCACCGCGGACATGACGGCCACCGTGAAGGTCTTCGCGGCCATGTCGGACAACATCGCCAGGAGCTGCCGGGACAGCGTCGAGGCATGAGCACGGTTTCCCCAAGCGATGAGCTGGACGAGCCGGCCGAGCCGGTAACGCCGGCCGCCGCACCACCGGCGCCGCCGCCGATGCCGCCCGGCCGCGCCGCCCTGTACATGGTCGCGTCCACGCTGCTGGCCATGACGCAGGGCTTCGGCATGAACTTCGTCGCTGCCAATCTGCCGCAGCTGCAAGGCCCGCTCGGCGCCACGAGCACCGAGGCGGTCTGGCTGGTCGCGGCCTATATGGCGCCCAACGCCTCGCTGTCGATCGCGCTCATCAAGATCCGCAACCAGTACGGCCTGCGCAACTTCGCCGAACTCGGCATTGCCGTCTTCCTCGTCGTGTCGGTGATGCACATCTTCATCACCGACCTGCATTCGGCCATCGTGCTGCGCTTCTTCGCCGGCATGGCCGCCGCGCCGCTTTCGTCCCTCGGCTTCCTCTACATGCTGGAGGCCTTTTCGCCAGCGCGCAAGCTGACCATCGGCATCTCGCTGGCGCTCACCAATATCGCGCTCGCCGCGCCCCTGACCCGCATCATCTCGCCGTTTTTGATCGACATCGGCGGTGTGCGCGCGCTGCTCTATCTCGAACTCGCGCTTGCCATGCTGTCCTTCGCGGCGATCTATCTCCTGCCGCTGACCCCGATCCCGCGTGCCAAGGTCATCCATAAGCTCGATATCGTCAGCTACTTTTTCATTGCCATCGGCTTCGGCTCGGCGGCCGTCATCTTCGTCGTCGGCCGCACCTATTGGTGGCTGGAGGCGGAGTGGATCGGCGGGCTGGCCGTCGTGATGATCGCCGCGCTCACCATCGCGGCCGTCCTCGAGCTCAACCGGGAGTCGCCGCTGATCGACCTGCGCTGGCTTTTCAGCCGCGAGATGATGCATTTCGCGGCCGTGCTCATCCTTTTCCGGCTCATGCTGGCCGAACAGACGGCGGTGGCCAGCAACTTCTTCCAGATCATGGGCCTGCAGAACGACCAGCTGACCGGCCTCTATTCCTGTGTCGCTTTGGCGACGCTGGCGAGCGGTCTCGTCTGCGCGGCGATCCTCAAGCCCAGCCGCGAGCCCGCCATCCATATGGTGGCGCTCATGCTGATCGGCGTCGGCGCCTGGCTCGACAGCCACGCCACCAACCTCACGCGCCCGCACGACATGTATCTCAGCCAGGCGATGATCGCCGCTGGCGGCGGCCTCTTCCTGCCGCCCGCCATCGCCGCGGGTTTCACCATGGCGCTGCGCAAGGGCCCGCAATACATCCTGAGCTTCATCGTGGTCTTCCTCGCCACGCAGAGCCTGGGCGGCCTTGCCGGCTCCGCGATCTTCGGCTCCTTCATCACGCTGCGCGAGAAGTTCCATTCCAACATCCTCGCCCAGGCGATGACCCTGACCGACCCGCTGGTCGCCGCGCGCATCTCGCAGCTTTCCGCCGCCTATGGCCGCACGATCACCGATCAGGCCATGCTGAAGGCCGAGGGGGTGGCGCTGCTCAGCCAGCAGGTGACCCGGGAGGCGAACGTGCTCGCGCACAACGACGCCTTCTTCGTCATCGCGCTTCTGGCCGTCGCCTCCGCCATCGCGCTTGCCATTCACCGAATCTATGTCCGTATTAAAGAGGCGGGCGCCGTTTCGGGCGCAGCCGCCGCAAAGGCCTGATCCTATGAAACAGTATATTCGCAACACCGCGACGGCGCTGGCCGTCGTCCTTGGCATCGTCGGCATCGTCGTCGTCGCCTATGCCTGGCGCCTGCCGCCCTTTGCCAGCGAAGTCCAGACGACGGACAATGCCTATGTGCGCGGCTATGTCACCCTGATCAGCCCGCAGCTTCCCGGCTACGTCACTGATGTCGCGGTCAAGGATTATGAGAGCGTCAAGCAGGGCCAGGTGCTTGTCCGCCTGGACGACCGCATCTACCACCAGAAGCTCGCCCAGGCCGAGGCGACGCTCGCCAGCCAGAAGGCGGCACTGGCCAATTCACAGCAGCAGGAAAACGCCGCCAAGGCCCGCATCGGCGCCAGCGAAGCCGCGCTCGGCGGCGCCACCTCGGCCAAGCGCCGGGCGGAGGAAAACTGGAACCGGGTCGAGGAACTGTCCGCCAAGGGCATTTCCACCCAGAGCGATCTGGAGCAGAGCCGAACGACGCTCGACCAGGCCGAGGCCGCCGTCTCGCAGGCGCAGGCCAATCTCGAAGTGTCGAAGCAGGATCTGCAGACCATCATCGTCGGCCGCGATTCGCTGGGTGCGGCCGTCGCCGGCGCCGAGGCGGCGGTGGAGCTCGCGCGCATCGACCTTTCCAACACCGTGATCACGGCCCCGCGTGACGGCGCGGTCGGCGAGGTGGGGGTCAAGCTCGGCCAGTATGTCGCCGCCGGAACGCAGCTCATGGCCGTCGTGCCGCGCGATACCTGGGTGATCGCCAATTTCAAGGAAACCCAGCTCGCCTATATCAAGCCGGGGCAGGCGGTCGAGGTGACGGTCGATGCCTTCCGCCACGCCACGCTGAAGGGCCATGTTGAACGCTTCTCGCCGGCCGCCGGGTCGGAATTCAGCGTCATCAAGCCCGACAATGCCACCGGCAACTTCACCAAGGTCGCCCAGCGCATCCCCGTCCGCATCGCCATCGACGACGGGCAGGACCTGTCGCAATACCTGGCGCCGGGCCTTTCGGTGGAGGTGAGGACGGTGGTGGAGTAAGGCAGAGGGGGGGGGTCTCCAGGCGATAACGCTGAAGATCACTCCGGCAGACGGTAATCCACCAGACGCCCCTGGCGCATGTCGAACAGCTTGCCGGTCTCGGCATAGTCGCGCGCGACGAGCGGCAGGATGGCCTTGGCCACTTCGGAGGGGTGCTGCACCGTCGAGGGGTCTTCGCCGGGAATGGCCTGGGCGCGCATGGCCGTGCGGGTGCCGCCGGGATCGAAGGAGGTGATGCGCAGCGCCGTGCGCTGCGTCTCGCCGGCCCAGGTGCGGGCCAGCGCCTCGACGGCGGCCTTGGAGGCGGAGTAGGGGCCCCAGAACGGTTTGCACTTGTGCGCGGCGCTCGAGGAGAGCAGCACGGCGCGGCCGGCATCGGATTTCAGGAGCAGCGGCGCGACCGAGCGGATCAGCCGCCACGTCGCCGTGACGTTGATGGTCATCACCTTCTCGAACACCTTCGCCTCGACATGGTCGATCGGCGAGATCGTGCCGAGCACGCCGGCATTGGCGATCAGGATGTCGAGCCTGCCCCAGCGCTCGAAGATCGAGCCGCCGAGCTTATCGATGGCCGCCATGTCGGCGAGGTCGAAGGGCACCAGCGTCGCCGAGCCGCCCGCGGCCTGGATGGCATCGTCCAGTTCCTCCAGTCCCCCGACGGTGCGGGCGCAAGCGATCACATGGGCGCCGGCCTTGGCCAGTTCGAGGGCGGTGAAATAGCCGATACCGCGCGACGCGCCGGTGACCAGCGCGATGCGGTCTTTCAGGTCGATGCTCATGCTGTCTTCAATTATCCGTTGCTTGCCAGAACCGAGACCTTCCGTCCCATCGTCTCGCCTTCCTTGTCAAGGAGGCGCGTCGGATAGTCGCCGGTGAAGTAATGGTCGGTGAACTGCGGACGGGCCGGGTTGCGATCCTCGCCGCCCACGGCCCGGTAGAGGCCGTCGATGGAGATGAATTCCAGCGAATCCGCACCGATATACTTCGCCATGGCGTCGACGTCGGCATACTGGTTGGCCAGCAGCTTGTCCCGGTCCGGCGTGTCGATGCCGTAGAAATCGGGATAGAAGATCATCGGGCTTGCGACGCGCACATGCACTTCCCTGGCGCCGGCGTCGCGGATCATCTGCACGATCTTGAGCGAGGTGGTGCCGCGCACGATCGAATCGTCCACCAGGATGACGCGCTTGCCTTCGATCATCGCACGGTTGGCCGAGTGCTTCAGCTTCACGCCGAAGGCGCGGATCTGCTGCGTCGGCTCGATGAAGGTGCGCCCGACATAGTGGTTGCGGATGATGCCGTATTCGAACGGGATGCCGCTCTCCTGGGCGTAACCCAGGGCCGCTGGCGTGCCGCCGTCGGGCACGGGCACGACGACATCGCCCTCGACCGGGTGTTCCTTGGCGAGGTTGATGCCCATGTTCTTGCGCGCCACATAGACGCTGCGGCCGCCGACGACGGAATCGGGTCGGGCGAAATAGACATATTCGAACAGGCAGAGCCGTTCCGGCTGCGCGTTGCCGGACTTCCGCGCCTCGATGGTGATGGAGCCGTCGGGCTGGATTTCGCAGATGACGATCTCGCCGTTCTCGACGTCACGGATGAACTTGGCGCCGATGATGTCGAGCGCGCAGGTTTCCGAGGCGAAGATCGGCTTGCCGTCGAGTTCGCCCATGACCAGCGGGCGGATGCCCGTGGGGTCGCGTGCGGCGATCAGCTTCGTGCGGGTGATGCCGAGCATCGAATAGCCGCCTTCCATCTGGCGGATCGCGTCGATGAAACGGTCGGTCGTGTTGGTGTAGCGCGAGCGGGCGATGAGGTGGAGAACGACTTCGGTGTCCGAGGTCGACTGACAGATGGCGCCACCGGCGATGAGCTGGCGGCGCAGCGTCAGGCCGTTGGTGAAGTTGCCGTTATGGGCGACGGCGATGCCGCCGACTTCCAGTTCCGCAAACAGCGGCTGCACGTTGCGCAGCGCCACTTCCCCCGTCGTGGAATAGCGCGTGTGGCCGATCGCCATGTTGCCGGGCAGCTTCGCCAGCGTCACCGGATTGGTGTAATGGTCGCCGACGAGGCCCATATGCTTTTCGGTGTGGAACTGCGTGCCGTCGAAGGAGACGATACCCGCCGCCTCCTGGCCGCGATGCTGGAGCGCATGCAGGCCGAGCGCGGTCAGCGTTGCGGCATCGGGATGGCCCAGAATGCCGAAAACGCCACACTCCTCGTGAAGCGTATCGCCGTCGAGATCGTCGTCGTGGCGGCCGGGGAAGAGGAAATCGCTCATTGCTGCAAGCCTTTGCTCGGAACCTGGGAGGTTGCACGGGGGTCTTCACCACTCCGGCCATGCCCCATATGGGTATGGCCTAAAGCATTTGCCACCGAGGCCCGGGAGCATCAGTGGCGGTTCTTTCATCCTAACAAAAAAACGGGGAGCCTGCCTTCGTCAATTTTCGCGAGTGGCGGCTCCCCTGATTGTCTTATCCGTTCGTCGCGGGCGTCTCTTCGGCAGGCGCCTGGTTGGTCCCGCCGGCCGCGCCGTCCGGATCCTCCGTGGTGCCTTCGCCGTCGGTCTGCTTGCCGCGCAGGCGGTCGATGATCGTCGCGTCGGCATCTTCCGGCAGCAGCGCGATGAGGCGCGAACCGAGATTGTCGAGCAGCGGCTTGGATTTGGCGGTGGTGACCCAGGACGGCTGCTGCTGCGGCGCCACCAGCCAGTTGAAGAACAGCATGGCGACGACGACGAGCAGGATGCCGCGTGCGGCCCCGAACAGGAAGCCGAGCGTGCGGTCGAGCGCGCCGATGCGGCTGTCGATGATGAAGTCGGCGATGCGCATGGTGATGAACGAGATCACGATGAGCGCGACGAGGAAGACGGCGGCGGCGGAGCCGACCATGGCGACCGTGTCGCTCGTCGTATAGTCCTTCGCATAGGGCAGAAGGACGGGATAGAGGAAATAGGCGGCAGCCGCGGCACCGACCCAGCTTGCGACGGAGAGAACCTCGCGCGAGAAGCCGCGCACCATCGCCAGCACGGCGGAGAACAGCGCAACGCCGATGACGATACCGTCGAGAATTGTGATGGGCATGTTCGTCCTACTCCAAACCCGAAATGTCGCCAGGCCCGCCCCGTGCGAAGCGCACATTAGCGGAAGGCGTCTTCGCCGTCCCGGTTCGGCACGCTTCAAACCCGTGTTTCCCACAGGGCATTGACCCGCTGCCGAAGGCCGTCAGACGTCCTCGTCTTCCCGCTTGAGGGCACTCTTCGATCCGGCGATGCGCGCCACCAGGTCCGGCAGGCCTTCGATCTCGCTCCAGCGGCTGCCGGTGCCCTTGGGCAGTTCGGCTGAACCCGCGGGCAGCAGGGCCTGCGAAAACCCCAGTTTTTCCGCCTCCTTGAGGCGCTGGGCGGTGTGCGCAACCGGACGAATGGCGCCCGACAGGCTGACTTCGCCGAAATAGACGCAATCGGCGGGAAGGGCAAGACCGGCAAGCGAGGAAACCAGCGCCGAGGCCACCGCAAGGTCCGCCGCCGGCTCCGAGATGCGGTAGCCGCCCGCCACATTGAGGTAAACGTCGTGCTGACCGAGCCGCACGCCGCAATGGGCCTCCAGCACGGCGAGGATCATCGAAAGGCGCGCCGAATCCCAGCCGACGACGGCGCGGCGCGGCGTGCCGAGCGATGTGGGCGCCACGAGCGCCTGCACCTCCACCAGCACGGGCCGCGTGCCCTCCATGCCCGCGAAGACCACCGCACCCGGCGCCTTCTCGTTGCGCTCGCCGAGGAAGAGTTCGGACGGGTTGGAAACCTCGCGCAGGCCCTTGTCGGACATTTCGAACACGCCGATCTCGTCCGTCGGGCCGAAGCGGTTCTTCACGGTGCGCAGGATGCGGTAATGGTGCCCGCGGTCGCCTTCGAAATAGAGCACGGCGTCGACCATGTGTTCCACGACGCGCGGTCCCGCGATCTGGCCTTCCTTGGTGACATGGCCGACCAGCACCATGGCTGCGCCCGTCTGCTTGGCGAAGCGGATCATGGCCTGCACGCCGGTGCGCACCTGCGTCACCGTGCCGGGCGCGGCCTCCGCCGTATCGCTCCACAGCGTCTGGATCGAATCGATGATGACGAGGTCCGGCCGCTTGCCTTCGCCGATGGTGGCGAGAATATCCTCGACATTGGTCTCGGCGGCGAGCAGCACGTCGGTCTGGTGTGCCTGGAGGCGCTGCGCACGCAGCCTGACCTGCGCCACGGCCTCTTCGCCCGAGACATAGATGATGCGGTGACCACGGCGGGAGAGGGCGGCGGCGGCCTGCATCAGCAGCGTTGACTTGCCGATGCCGGGATCGCCGCCGATCAGCACGGCCGAGCCGCGCACGAAGCCGCCGCCCGTGGCACGGTCGAGTTCGGCGATGCCGGTATGGATGCGCGGCGCTTCCTCGATCTCGCCGGAGAGCGCCGTCAGCGCGACGGGCCGGCCCTTCTTCGGCACCTTGCCGGGCCCCGAGCCGATGCCGCCCATCGGGTCTTCCTCGACCACGGTGTTCCACTCGCCGCAGCCCTCGCATTTTCCCACCCAGCGGGAATGCACGGTGCCGCAGTTCTGGCAGACGAATTGAGTGCGGCCTTTCGCCATCAGGACTTGGTCTCCGGTATCAGTTGCCCATGGCAATAGCACAAAACGGGAACAAGTCCAGTTCGCGGGTGATCACCCATGTCTGCCGTCGTGGGAGGGCGACCTACTTCTTCACCGCCTCGTAACGCCGTTCGTAGCGGTTGCCCAGGCTGGTGAGAAGCTCGTAATCGACGGTGCCGGCGGCGCGCGCCACGTCCTGGATCGGCATGGTCCTGCCGAAGAGCTCGATGAAGTCGCCCGGCCGCACGCTGCCGGCGGGCATGTCGGTCACGTCGAAATGCGTGAGGTCCATGGTCACGCGGCCGATGACCGGCACGGGGCGGCCATGCAGCATGCCGCTCGGGCCGGCAAGGCCGGTCCGGCGCAGCGGTATGCCGGCGCTGGAAAGGCTGCGCATATAGCCGTCCGCATAGCCGATGGCGGCGATGGCGACGCGCGTATCGCGGGCGCAGACCACGGCGGCGCCGTAGCCGACGCTTTCGCCGGCCTTCACGTCGCGCACCTGGAGAATGCGCGACTCCGCCGTGACGACCGGTTTCATCGGGTTCGGCACGCCATTGACCGCGGCCCCGCCATAAAGCGCGATGCCGGGGCGGGTGAGGGTGAAGTGATAGTCCTCGCCGAGGAAGATGCCGGCGGAATTGGCAAGCGACGCGTCGATGTCGCCGAAGGCGGCAACGACGCTGCGGAAGCGCTGGAGCTGCTGTCGGTTCAGCGCGTGGGACGGCTCGTCGGCGCAGGCGAGGTGGCTCAGGAGCATGATCGGCGAGAAGCTCGCGGGACGCGCGATGTCGTCGGCCAGCGCCAGCGCATCCTCCACCCTCAGCCCCAGACGGCTCATGCCGGTGTCGACATGCAGCACGCAGGGAATGTCCCCGCCGTCGGCGATCGCCGACATGAACACCACCAGCTGCTCCTCGGACACGATGACCGGCACGAGGTCGAATTCGAAGAACAGCCGCTCGGCGCCCGCCCACATGCCCGAAAGCACATAGATGCGCGCATCGGGCAGCGCAGTGCGGACCGCCGCCCCTTCGGCCGGTGTGGCGACGAAGAAATCGCGCGCGCCGGCCTGGTGGAAGGTTTTGGCGGCCGGCTCCAGCCCGATACCGTAGGCGTCGGCCTTCAGCACGGCGGCGGTGCGCGCCGCGCCCGAGCGGCGGGCCATGGCGCGCCAGTTGTCGGCAAGCGCGGAGAGGTCGATCGTCAGGCGGGCATGATCCTCGCCTGCGACGGGAAGCGTGGGGCGGCCGGAAGCTGGATGTTTGCTCATCGTGTGGAAATACAGCCTGTGGACTGTGGCGGCAATACGGTCGCAGCCCGCATTGCGGCGGCCCGTTGCCGGCCCTATGGTGCGGCGCGAACAGGAGCGACCATGGCGCGCATAAAACCATCGATCCTTGCCGCTGCGACGGTGCTCCTGGCCCTGCCGGCCGTTGCGCAGGACGCCCCGACGGAGGCGGATATCCGCGATGCTCACGCGACGCTGCTCGGCCTTGCCCGAGGCGATGGCAGGCCGCAGGAGGACGACAGCGCCGCGCTCTATTACTCCATCGTCGAAAACCCCGACGCACCGCGCCTTGTCACCCGGCTGGAGGTGGGCGGCGTCCCGTGCCGCGCCCGCTTCATGTCCGCGCTCCAGTTTCCCGGCCAGTGGGCGACCGTGACATTCGGCATGGTGGACCTGCGCCGCGTCACCTCCGTCCTCGCCTATGCCTCGGCCGACGACATGATCGCGGGCATCAAGCCCGTGCCGGTCGATTCGGACAAGGCGGTGCAGATCGTTCTCACCGGCAAGGACCTGCACTGCGCCACCCGCGTATCGCTTTCGGGCGAAACCGCCTCGGACCCGGTCTGCGCCGACCGGCTGGACCTGACATTGACGGACGCATGGGAAAAGGAACGCGCCCGCAAGGCACTCGCCATCGTCGCCGGCATCTGCAAGGCGCCGGCCTTTTCGAAGCAGTAGGCGAACGAAAAAGGCCGGGCAGGGCCCGGCCGTTCTGGCAAAGAGCGATGGCTTGAACCGCTCCTCAGTGCTCGTACTGGGTAAAGGACGGGTCGGCGAGGTCGGTGAAGCGGGTGTATTCCGACTGGAAGGCGAGCTTCACGGTGCCGGTCGGTCCGTGACGCTGCTTGGCGATGATGACGTCGGCCGTACCCTTCACGGCCTCGAACTTCATCTTCCATTCCTCGTATTTCGGATCGAACTCGTCGCGCGGCTCGAGGTTCTTCACATAGTATTCCTCACGGAACACGAAGAGCACCACGTCGGCATCCTGCTCGATGGAGCCCGATTCGCGAAGGTCCGAAAGCTGCGGGCGCTTGTCCTCGCGGCTTTCCACCTGACGGGAAAGCTGGGAAAGCGCGATGATCGGCACGTTCAGTTCCTTGCCCAGCGCCTTGAGGCCCGTGGTGATCTGGGTGATTTCCTGCACGCGGTTGTCGCTCGACTTGCCCGAGCCGGTCATGAGCTGGATGTAGTCCACCACGAGGCAATCGAGGCCGCGCTGGCGCTTGAGGCGTCGCGCGCGGGCGGAAAGCTGCGCGATGGAGATACCACCGGTCTGGTCGATATAGAGCGGCACCTTCTGCATCATCTGGCTGCAAGCGACGAGCTTTTCGAAATCGGCCTCGGAAATGTCACCGCGGCGGATCTTCGAGGAGGACACTTCCGTCTGCTCGGAAATGATACGGGTCGCCAGCTGCTCGGACGACATTTCGAGCGAGTAGAAGCCGACGACGCCGCCATTGCGCGCCTTGAACGAGCCGTCCGCCTGCACTTCGGGCTCGTAGGACGCCGCGATATTGTAGGCGATGTTGGTGGCAAGCGAGGTCTTGCCCATGCCGGGGCGTCCCGCAAGCACGATAAGGTCCGAACGCTGCAGGCCGCCCATGCGGGCGTCGAGCGAATGGATGCCGGTGGAAATGCCCGAGAGCGACCCGTCGCGTTCGAACGCCTGGCCGGCCATGTCGATCGCCTGAGCCACCGCGTCGTTGAACGACTGGAAGCCGCCGTCATAGCGGCCGGTCTCGGCCAGTTCGAACAGGCGGCGCTCGGCGTCCTCGATCTGCGTCTGCGGCGGCATGTCGAGCGGCGCGTCATAGGCGATGTTGACCATGTCCTCGCCGATATTGATAAGCGAGCGGCGCAGCGCGAGGTCGTAGATCGCCCGGCCATAGTCTTCCGCGTTGATGATCGTCACGGCCTCTGCCGCCAGGCGGGCGAGATATTGCGGGATCGTCAGGTCGCCGACCCGCCCATCCGTCGGCAGGTGCGTCTTGAGCGTGATCGTCGTGGCGATCTTGCCCATGCGGATCGTATCGCCGGCAAGTTCGTAGATCTTGCGGTGCAGCGGCTCGTGGAAATGGATCGGCTTCAGGAAGTCCGAGACGCGGTAATAGGCGTCGTTGTTGACGAGAATGGCGCCCAGCAGCGCCTGTTCGGCCTCGACGTTGTTCGGCGCCTCACGATGGTGAAGCTCCGCATTGTCGTGACCGGCCTGGCTGAGCTTGCGCACGGCATCATTCATCGTCCCGAATCTCCACGTCCTCTTTTGCGAAGGTCGATGGTTTGGGTCATGTCCCGGCGGGGGTCAAGCGCATCCGACTCACACCGGTGGTTAAGCCCGGTCTTAGACTTTTCCACAGGCAGGCCCGCCACAGCAAGTCCGTATTCCTTCGGAGTGCCTGGCTTTCGGTTGACTCGCGATGCGAATCCCCGCGCGCGTCCAACCGAAGCGCGAAGGCTTCGGCGGCTCACGACGCGCCGAGAAAGACGCATGGAGCGTCCCCGGTGAACGCGTGTCCACCGGAGATTTTTTAAAGCGCGGCTTCCTGCGGGAATTGCCGCGGGCCGCGCTGCTCGCCCTTGGGATTGCCCTCATGCGCCTTGAGGCAGTCCTCGCCGCGGCCGATATAGTCGCGGGTGAGCGGGATCGCTTCCTGGTCATGCGCCAGCTGGAGCTGGAAGACGACGAGGTTCTGCCAGCGGAAGGCGCTCTCGGACGCTGCGAGATAGAACTCCCAGATGCGGCAGAACTTCTCGTCGTAGAGCGCCTTGGCCTCGTCGCGCCGGGCCATGAAGCGTTCGCGCCAGTGGCGCAGCGTCTCGGCATAATGCAGCCGCAGGATTTCCACGTCCGTCACCGCGAGCCCGCTTTTTTCCACGGCCTGCATCACTTCCGATAGGGCAGGGATATAGCCGCCGGGGAAGATGTATTTCTCGATGAAGGGATTGTTGGCCGTCGGCCGGTCGGTGCGGCCGATCGTGTGCAGGAGCATCACGCCGTCACGCTTCAGAAGGGCCGCGCTCTTCTTGAAGAAGGTGAGGTAGTTCGGCCGTCCCACATGCTCGAACATGCCCACCGAAACGATGCGGTCGAACGGACCTTCGGTATTGCGGTAGTCCTGCAGCAGGAATTTCACCTCGTCGCCCAGCCCCGCCTCGCTTGCCCGCTTCACCGAAAGCGCATGCTGCTCGTCGGAGAGCGTGACGCCCGTGACCTTGGCGCCGAGCTGGCGGGCAAGGTAGAGCGCCATGCCGCCCCAGCCGCTGCCGATGTCGAGCACGCTCTGGCCGGGCCGGTTGATGTTGAGCTTGGCGGCGATGTGCCGTTTCTTGGCAAGCTGCGCCTCGTCCAGCGACTGGTCCGGCCGCTCGAAATAGGCGCAGGAATATTGCCGGTCCTGGTCGAGGAAGAGATCGTAGAGCGCGCCGGTCAGGTCGTAGTGATGCTGCACGTTGCGGCGCGACCGCACGATGCTGTTCTTTTCGCGCGCCCAGCGCAGCAGGTAGCGCAGCCGCTCCAGCGTCCGGTTCCAGCGCGTGTCGTAATACTGGAAGTCGGGATTGCCGGTGAAGACGATCTTGAGCAGGCTGTACATGTCGCCCTCGACGATATCGATATCGCCGGTGCCGTAGTGGTGGCCGAGATAGTAGGCGGGATCGACCGCAAGGCCCCAAAGCGCCTTGCGGCTGTTGATGCGCATGTGCACCGGATTGCCGGTTCCATCCCCGAAGGTCTGGCGGGATTCGTCCGGGTAGGTGATCGTCAGATTTCCAGTCTCGACGAGGCGGGAAACAAGAGCCTGTACTATGAATTTCATCAGCAAACTCCGTCGCGCTTGAAAATATGGCGGAACGGGTCTGGTCGGAAACCGGCCTGAAGAGCGGCCCAACCGCCAATCCAGTCTAACGACTTATAAATATTGCTGGGAAAGTGGGGATTTCAACCCGTGTTTTTTGGCCTGCCGAAACGAAGACGGGCCGGCAATTGCCGACCCGTCCCGTAACCAACCGTAAGGGCTGGATATTATGCTTCGTCTTCGTCGACGCCGTCAGCTTCCGGGTCGAAGAAGTCGGCGGCCGTCAGCGCGTCTTCGTCGACGCCGTAGATGGCGTCGGCCGAGGTCAGGCTTTCGCCCTTGGCCTGGCGCTCGGCTTCATCGGCCGAACGGGCAACGTTGAGCTCGATGGAGATGGCTACTTCGGCATGCAGGTGCAGCACGACCTTGTGCAGGCCGATGGCCTTGATCGGCGTGTTGAGCTCGACCTGGTTGCGGCCGACGTTGAAGCCTTCGGCTTCCAGCACTTCGATGATGTCGCGGGCAGCGACCGAACCGTAGAGCTGGCCGGTTTCGCCGGCGGAGCGGACGATGACGAAGGACTTGCCGTCGAGCTTTTCGGCAACGGCCTGAGCTTCGGACTTGCGCTCCAGGTTACGGGCTTCGAGCGTCGCACGCTCGGCTTCGAAGCGCTTCTTGTTGGCTTCGTTGGCGCGCAGCGCCTTGCCCTGCGGCAGCAGGAAGTTGCGGGCGAAGCCGTCGCGAACCTTTACGGTTTCGCCCATCTGGCCGAGCTTGGCGATGCGTTCGAGGAGAATGACGTCCATTTTAGAGTTCCTTTCTTGAGTTCAGGTATCGGGGTTTTTCTGTTCGGCCGGGCCGGTGGGCGTCAGCGCGATGGTGCGCCTCGTGTCCATCAGCCCGAGAATGAGGATGAAGAAGACCGGTATCGTGAAGAGCAGTACCGAGATGTAGGTGAACCACAGCGCAAGCAGCCGCCACGGCTTGCCGCGCGTGCGGAAATGCAGGCTCGCGAAACCGGCGAGCACGAAGCCGGCGCCGAACGTGCCGCAGATCAGGGCGCCGATGATCGCCGGGACGCCGCCTGCGAAGGTGAGCACGAGACCGCCGAGGAAGGCGAAGATCGCGTTGCGGTGCATGCGCAGCGTCGCGGGCATGTCCTCGCGCGGGCGCAGCCCCTTGCCGGAGGCGCGCACGATGAAGGAGGCGATGTAATAGGCCGCAAACAGCAGGAACACCCACAAAGCGCCCTGCACGAGCGGCAGCGCGATCGCGAACACCGACTTCAGCTGCGCGACGGCCGCGGCATCCGGGTTGTAGAGCGGCTCCTGCGCCTTCAGCGCCTCGATGACCATGTCGACGAGCTTGCTCGCCATCTCGCTGTCATAGCCGACGATGGCGCCGACCGCGATCATGCCGAGCGTCACCATCACGGCGAGGTGGGCGAGGATGTTGGAAAGCGGATACCAGGCGAGCGCATTGTCGGGGCCGCCGAGCTCGGAAGCCGGGCGCGCGAGGTTCGCGAGGTTGGAAAGCCAGCCGGCCGGGATCAGCGTGATGAGCACGATCAGCGCGGCGAAATGCGAGGAGACGAGCGCGGACGCCGTGACGCCGCCGGCAACGACGGCGATGAAGGCGCTGGCATTGCCCCAGCCCAGGCCGGCGATCAGGATGGGAAGGGCGGACGCCGCGTAAAGCACGATGGCCAGCGACGACTGCGCATTCGCGCTCAGCGAAAGCAGAGCGGCGGTCACACCGGCAACGAGGCCGATCGCAATCGAGGTTGGCGTCAAGGTCTTCACGTTCGCTGTCCTGTCTCATCAGACAGTTAGAGGAGGTTCCTGACCGATGGTTTCAGGACGGTCTCCCCAACATGGGATTGGTGGTCTCAAGAGACCGGCGGCTCCGATCCGCGCCCAACGCGCAAGGGAAACGGGGAAGACGGCGAACCGTCTTCCCCTTGAGTCATGTGCCTCGGCCTGACGTCGAGTCAGGCCGCAGCGTCAGCGTGCTTACGCTACGACGTAGGGCAGCAGGCCGAGGAAGCGGGCGCGCTTGATCGCCTTGGCGAGTTCGCGCTGCTTCTTCTGGGAAACGGCCGTGATGCGGGACGGAACGATCTTGCCGCGCTCGGAAATGTAGCGCGACAGGAGACGGACGTCCTTGTAGTCGATCTTCGGAGCGTTTGCGCCCGAGAAGGGGCAGGTCTTGCGGCGGCGGTGGAACGGACGGCGTGCCGGAGCGGAAGAAACATCAGCCATATCTATAATCTCCTTCTGCTTCGATTACGCGCGGTCTTCGCGGGCCGGACGGTCGCCACGCGGCGGGCGGTCGCCGAAGTCGCGGCGCGGACGGTCGCCGAAGTCGCGGCGCGGGCCGCGGTCGTCGCCTTCGCGGCGCGGACGGTCGTCGCGGTCACGCTTCTGCATCATGGCCGACGGGCCTTCTTCGTGGGCTTCGACGGCGATGGTCATGTAACGAAGGATGTCTTCGTTGATGCGCATCTGGCGCTCGACTTCGTGGATCGCAGCGGCCGGGGCGTCGATGTCCATCAGCGCGTAATGCGCCTTGCGGTTCTTCTTGATGCGGTAGGTCAGGGACTTGAGGCCCCAGTTTTCGACCCGGCCGACCTTGCCGCCGAACGATTCGATAACGCCCTTGTACTGTTCGACGAGAGCGTCGACCTGCTGGGCGGACACATCCTGGCGGGCCAGGAAGACGTGTTCGTAAAGAGCCATGTGGCTTTGCCTTTCTTGCGTTTGCATATCACCCGAAACCGGCGCCAAGCCTCAACGACAGTTCTCAGGGGCCGAGGCCCGAAGCAAGAAAAGCGTTAATCCAGACGGTCGAGAGCGGAGACACGGGAGGCTGGAGCCCTTGGCCCCAAACGGCATGTCACAAAGGATATGCCGGCCCTCCGTTCAGCCACCAGCCGATTGACCGGGTGTTTTGAACAGCGCGCTTATACGGATTTTTCAGCCAAACGCAAGGCCTGCCGGCAAAAGCCTCTGTTTCGTTCCGCAACGCATGGCGGAACCATCCCCGGCCCGGGGCGTTATTCCCGCGATCTAACAACATGGAGTGAACGACATGCAAGACCCGAACCTTGTCAATCGTCCCCTGGAACACAGCTCCCCGGACGGCCGCGTCGAGCGCCCGGTGCAGGACCGCGATCCCGTCGTCGTGAACAACACGCGGGGTGGTGGCTCGGGCGGCTGGGCCGTCGCAGTCATCCTCGCCGTGCTGGTCGCGGTCGGCGCCTTCTACTTCGTCGGCAGCGGCACGCCCGATAATGTCGACCCGAACGCCAACACCTCGTCCATCACGACGCCGGAAACCGCACCGTCCGGCGGCACGGCCACCGACGGCCAGACCGGCGGCGCGACGACGGGCGGCACCCAGCAGCCGCTGAACAGCCAGCCCGCAGAAGGCGGCGGCGCCACGACGACCACGCCGTAACCCTTTCCGAAGCCCGGACCCCTTTCCAAAGCCCGGACAAGGACAAACCCCAAGTCCGCGCCCGGGCCGAGGGAGCGAGAAACCCGCCGGAAACGGCGGGTTTCTTATTATATCGATATGATCGTAATGCCGATATCAGATCGGTGCGGGATGCAGCCGGTGGATGCGGGCGATGCCGTCGAGGACGTCCTGCGACAAGGTCACGTCCTTGGCCGCGATATCCGTCTTCAGCTGCTCCATGGACGTCGCGCCGATGATGACCGATGCCATGAAGGGGCGCGTCAGGCAGAAGGCGAGCGCCATCTGGGCCGGGTCGAGCCCGTGCTGGCGGGCAAGCTCCACATAGGCGCGCACCGCCGGCTCCTGCAGCGGCTGGTAGCGCCCGCCGAGATCGCCGTTCTTCGTCAGGCGCGAGCCCTCGGGCTTGACGCCGTCGAGATACTTGCCGGTGAGAAGGCCGGCGGCGAGCGGCGAATAGGCGAGCAGGCCGATGTCCTCGTGATGCGAGAGCTCTGCGAGATCGAGATCGTAGGTCCGGTAGAGAAGGTTATACTCATTCTGGATGGAGGCGACGCGCGGCAGGCCCTTTTGCTCGGCAAGGGCGAGCATGCGCATCGTGCCCCAGGCCGTATCGTTGGAAAGCCCGATCGCGCGGACCTTGCCGTCCCTGACGAGCTCGCCCACGGTTTCGAGGATTTCCGAAAGCTCCTCGGCCACCTGGTTGCGGTCCTGCTGCGAGGGATCGTAGCCCCAGGAATTGCGGAAGTGGTAATGCCCGCGGTTGGGCCAGTGCAGCTGGTAGAGATCGACATAGTCGGTCTGGAGGCGTGACAGGCTGGCGTCGATGGCCGCCAGGATGCCGGCGCGATCCATCGGCGCGCCGCCGCGAATATGCGGGCGGCCGGGACCGGCGACCTTGGAGGCGAGCACCACCTTGTCGCGGTTGCCGCGCGCCTTCAGCCAGCTGCCGATGAAGCGCTCGGTGTCGCCATAGGTTTCTGCCGAGAGCGGCGTGGTCGGATAGAGTTCGGCGGTATCGATAAAGTTCACGCCCTGGGAGAGAGCGTAGTCGAGCTGGTCATGGGCTTCCTGCTCGCTGTTCTGGGAGCCCCAGGTCATGGTGCCGAGGCAGATTTCCGACACGTCGATGCCGGTCCTGCCGAGCGGATTGTATTTCATGGGAGGGAAAATCCTTTTGTGGGAACCGCGCGAATGTAGGCGGGTGCCGGCGAAGTGCAAGATAGAAGTACAAGATATAAGCCGCAATTCCCTGTGCAAGGCGCGCCGAACGGCGCTCCGGGCAGGGGGCTAGGGCGCGCCACGCCTTGACTTGGCGGGCCGGAATGTGAATGGAAAGACAAACAGAAGACGGGAGACCCCCAAATGAGCGTAGCATTCACTTTCCCCGGCCAGGGCAGCCAGGCCGTCGGCATGGGCAAGGAACTCGCAGACACCTTCCCGGAAACGCGCGCCGTTTTCCAGGAAGTCGATGACGCCCTGGATCAGAAGCTGTCCGCCATCATGTTCGAGGGCCCCGAGGAGACGCTGACGCTGACGGCGAACGCCCAGCCGGCGCTGATGGCCGTCTCGATCGCCGTCATGCGCGTTCTCGAAGCGCGCGGCCTGTCGCTGAAGGACAAGGTCTCCTATGTCGCCGGCCATTCGCTCGGCGAATATTCCGCGCTCTGCGCCGCCGGCACGTTTTCGCTGGCCGATACCGCGCGGCTCCTGCGCATCCGCGGCAATGCCATGCAGTCGGCCGTGCCGGTCGGCGAGGGCGCCATGGCCGCGATCATCGGCCTGGAGCAGGCCGATGTCGAAGCCATCTGCCGGGAGGCGTCGAAGGGCGGCTCGTGTCAGATCGCCAATGACAATGGCGGCGGCCAGCTCGTCATCTCCGGTTCCAAGCCGGCGGTCGAGGTGGCGGCCCGGCTCGCGACGGACAAGGGCGCCAAGCGCGCGCTGATGCTGTCTGTCTCCGCACCGTTCCATTCCGCCCTGATGGCGCCCGCCGCCGATGCCATGCGCGAGGCGCTTGCTGCCGTCGCGGCGAAGGCCCCGGTCGTGCCGCTCATCGCAAACGTAAGCGCTGCCCCCGTCAGCGATCCGCAGGAGATCGTCCGCCTCCTGGTGGAGCAGGTCACCGGCCAGGTCCGCTGGCGCGAGACGGTCGAGTGGTTCGGCGCCAACGGCGTCACGACGCTGTACGAGGTGGGCTCCGGCAAGGTGCTGACCGGTCTCGCCCGCCGCATCGACAAATCCGTCACCGGCATCGCGATCAACACGCCCGCCGATATCGACAATGCGCTGGCGGAACTCGTCTGAAGGGCGAATTGGGAATAGCGAATAGCGAATAGAAGCTGCGCTACCGCTTTTCCCCCTATTCGCTATTCGCTATTCGCTATTCGCTCTAGCAAGAGGAACCCAACCCATGTTCGACCTTTCCGGCCGCAAGGCTCTCGTTACCGGCGCGTCCGGCGGCATCGGCGAAGAGATCGCCCGCATCCTGCATGCCCAGGGCGCGATCGTCGGCCTGCACGGCACCCGTGTCGAGAAGCTGGAGGCGCTTGCCAACGATCTCGGCGAACGCGTCCACATCTTCCCGGCCAATCTGTCCGACCGCGCCGAGGTCAAGGCGCTCGGCGAGAAGGCGGAAGCCGATCTCGGCGGCGTCGACATCCTCGTCAACAATGCCGGCATCACCCGCGACGGCCTGTTCGTGCGCATGAGCGACGAGGACTGGGATGCGGTTCTGGAAGTAAACCTCACCTCCGTTTTCCGCCTGACGCGCGAACTGACCCATCCCATGATGCGCCGCCGCTATGGCCGCATCATCAACATCACGTCGGTCGTCGGCGTCACGGGCAATCCGGGCCAGGCCAACTATTGCGCCTCGAAGGCCGGCATGATCGGCTTCACGAAGTCGCTGGCGCAGGAGATCGCCACCCGCAACGTCACGGTCAACTGCGTGGCGCCGGGCTTCATCGAAAGCGCCATGACCGACAAGCTGAACGACAAGCAGAAGGACGCCATCATGGGCGCCATTCCCATGAAGCGCATGGGCACTGGCGTGGAAGTTGCGTCGGCCGTGGCCTATCTCGCGTCGTCGGAAGCCGCCTATATGACGGGGCAGACGCTGCACGTGAACGGCGGCATGGCCATGATCTGATTGGGCTGCGGGCACCCGGTCAACCGGCTGAAATTGCATGTTGACCGCTGGAGCGCCGGCCATTTTCGGACTTTGCGACAGACTTAAACCGTGTTAATCGGGCCATGACTGTCAGCAGTCGACCGGCAAAAGCCTGAGCGATCAGGCGGTGCGAACGCGTATCGCCGATGCCGTTTGCCGGTTGCAGGGATTGCCGGATGTGTTCTTGAGGCACATCGGGCGTGTTGAGTGTCCGGTGCCGTTAAAGGCGCCGATCAAAAACAAAGGTCGAGGAATCCGACATGAGCGATATCGCAGAACGCGTAAAGAAAATTGTCATTGATCATCTGGGCGTTGACGCCGAAAAGGTCAGCGAAGGCGCAAGCTTCATCGATGACCTTGGCGCGGACTCCCTCGACACCGTTGAGCTGGTCATGGCGTTCGAAGAAGAATTCGGCGTCGAGATCCCGGACGATGCCGCGGACTCGATCCTGACGGTCGGCGACGCTGTCAAGTTCATCGAGAAGGCCCAGGCCTGATCGAAGCGATTTCCGGCGGGCCGCCTTCGGGTGGCCCGTCCCGGTCTCCGTCCGGGAGACCGCTCCCCCCTCGTATCGAGGCAACAGAAATAAGATTCTATAGGGTGGATCACGGACGATGAGGCGTGTCGTTATCACGGGTACCGGCATGGTATCTCCGCTTGGCTGTGGTACCGAAGTAACCTGGAGCCGGCTTCTCGAAGGCCGCAGCGGTGCCGCAAGGGTCACCGCGTTCGAGGTGGAAGACCTTCCCGCAAAAATCGCCTGTTCCATCCCGCGCGGAGACGGCTCCGACGGCACCTATAATGCCGACCAGTGGATGGAGCCCAAGGAGCAGCGCAAGGTCGATCCCTTCATCGTCTATGCGGTGGCCGCCGCCGACATGGCGCTTGCCGATGCCGGCTGGCATCCGCAGAGCGACGACGACCAGATTGCCACCGGCGTTCTCATCGGTTCGGGCATCGGCGGCCTGGAAGGCATTGTCGAAGGCGGCTACACGCTGCGCGACAAGGGCCCGCGCCGCATTTCGCCCTTCTTCATTCCCGGCCGGCTGATCAACCTGGCCTCCGGCCATGTCTCGATCAAGCACAAGCTGCGCGGCCCCAATCATTCCGTCGTCACGGCATGCTCGACGGGCGCGCACGCCATTGGCGATGCCAGCCGCTTGATCGCGCTGGGTGACGCCGACGTCATGGTGGCCGGCGGCGCCGAATCGCCGATCTGCCGCATCGCACTCGCGGGCTTCGCCGCCTGCAAGGCGCTGTCGACCGAACGCAACGACGATCCCACGGCCGCATCGCGGCCCTATGACCGCGACCGCGACGGCTTCGTCATGGGCGAGGGCGCCGGCATCGTCGTCCTGGAAGAGCTGGAGCACGCCAAGGCGCGCGGCGCCAAGATCTATGCCGAAGTCGTCGGCTACGGTCTGTCCGGCGATGCCTACCACATCACGGCGCCATCGGAAGACGGCGAGGGCGCTTACCGCTGCATGCAGATGGCGCTGAAGCGCGCCGGCATCCCGGCGAGCGAAATCGACTACATCAACTCGCACGGCACCTCGACCATGGCCGACACGATCGAGCTCGGCGCGGTCGAGCGCCTGGTGGGCGACGCCGCGTCGCGCATCTCGATGTCGTCGACCAAATCGGCCATCGGCCACCTGCTGGGTGCCGCCGGTGCGGTCGAGGCCATCTTCTCGGCGCTGGCGATCCGTGACAACATCGCGCCGCCGACGCTCAACCTGGACAATCCCGCCGTCGAGACGGCGATCGACCTGGTGCCGCACAAGGCCCGCAAGCGCGAGATCAACGTGGCGGTGTCCAACTCGTTCGGCTTCGGCGGAACGAATGCCTCGCTGGTCCTGAAGCGTTACGCCTGACCCTTTACCGCCGGCAAGGCATCCTCATCCGCCTGCCGGCAGTCTCTCCCCGCCGGGGAGAGGCAGAGAACCGAGCCATCGCATTCTCATGGCCTCCATGCACAAGGCGGGGAGGTGGCCCGCGGGCCGGATGAGGGGAGAACTCGGCTGATCGATAGAGACGCGGGGGCTCATCCCTGCTTTTGCCGCATTGCTCTGCTGGAAGACGTCGAGCAATGCCCGAACATGAGGACAGTCCGTGAGCGACACGAACGAACCTGGTGAAACGCCCTTTGGCCGAGCGGAAACATCCGGCCAGCCGCGCATCATCCCCAAGTCCGCCAATGAGGCTCTCCGGCCTGAACAGGTGCCGCAACCGCCGAGCCGCCGCCGTTCGCGCAAGGCCCGCAGCCAGGTCGTCATCTTCCTGAACTTCGTCATGACCTTGGTCGTCTTCGCCACGATCATCGGCGTCGGCGTGTTCTATTACGGCGTCCGCAGCTATGACGAGGCCGGCCCGCTGGTCGCCAACACCAACTTCATCGTGCGCAACGGCGCTGGCACCAACGAAATCGCCGCCAATCTGGAGCGCAACAACATCATCACCGATGGCCGTGTGTTCCGCGTGCTTTCGCGCGTCTATCTCGATGGCGAGACGCTGAAGGCCGGCGAATACGAGATCAAGGCCGGCTCCTCGATGCGTGACATCGTGGAACTGCTGAAGTCCGGCAAGTCGATCCTCTACAGCGTTTCCGTGCCCGAGGGTCTGACGGTCAAGCAGGTTTTCCAGCGCCTCGCCGACGATCCGGTGCTGGAGGGCGACCTGCCGCAGGACCTGCCGGTGGAAGGCACGCTGATGCCCGATACCTACAAGTTCTCGCGCGGCACCAAGCGCGCCGATATTCTCCAGCAGATGCTGACGGCCCAGAAGAACCTGGTGGACCAGATCTGGGCGCGCCGCGACGATGGCCTGCCGGTCACGACCCGCGAGGATTTCGTGACGCTCGCCTCCATCGTCGAGAAGGAGACCGGCCGGGCCGACGAACGCCCGCGCGTCGCCTCCGTCTTCATCAACCGCCTCGAGAAAGGCATGCGCCTCCAGTCCGACCCGACGATCATCTACGGCATCTTCGGCGGCGACGGTAAGCCTTCGGACCGGCCGATCTATCAGTCGGACCTCGAAAAGCAGACGCCCTACAACACCTATATCATCCGCGGCCTGCCGCCGACGCCGATCGCCAATCCCGGCCGTGCGGCGCTGGAGGCGGTGGCAAACCCGTCGCGCACGCCCGACCTCTACTTCGTTGCCGACGGTACGGGCGGCCATGTCTTTGCCGAAACGCTGGACGAGCATAATCAGAACGTCCGCCGCTGGCGCAAGCTGGAAGCCGAAAAGGCGGCCGCCGCCGCGAAGGAAGCCGAAGGCGCGACCGCGCAGTAATTGAGGGGCAGGGAGGCCACCCCCTCTGCCCTGCCGGGCATCTCCCCCACAAGGGGGTAGATCGGCAAGATGCAAAGACGTCGTTCAAATTGGGAACGTTGGAGATTGGGCAAGGCGGGTCCCCCATCCAATCTCCCCCCCTTGTGGGGGAGATGGCCGGCAGGCCAGAGGGGGGTAGTCCCCTCGCATCCTGCGCACACATCTCACCTTTGATGTGGATCGACGCACCTTCCGCACTCCGGCCCGTTTCCAAGCCCTTAAAATTGTTCCACTTTGGGAAATGGTTCCCTCCTTTCCGGCGGGGCACCACTGGAGGATGACATGACATTGCAGTCGATGACCGGTTTTGCGCGCGTCGAAGGCACCAGCGGGCGCATGCGCTGGGCCTGGGAGCTGCGCTCGGTCAACGGCAAGGGGCTGGACCTGCGCCTGCGCCTGCCGCCCGGCCTCGAGGCGCTGGAGGCGGATGTCCGTCGCCTGGCCGGCGAAGCCTTTTCGCGTGGCAACCTGCAGATCGGGCTGACGACGAGCGTTAGCGAGGCGCAGGTCGAGGCCGTCGTGAACGAGGGCGCGCTCGCCGCCGTGCTCGCCCTGCGCGACCGGCTTGCCGGCACCGTCGATCCCGCGCCGCTGAAACTCGATACGCTGCTGTCGGTGCGCGGCATCGTCGATTTCCGCGAAGCCGAGGAAAGCGAAGCCGAAACGCAGGCGCGCGATCGCGATATCCGCGCGGGCCTCGCCGAAGCGATCCGCCGCCTCGCCGACATGCGGCGCAAGGAGGGGACGGCGCTTGCCGACGTGCTGCTGGGCCAGGTCGCCCGCATCGAGGCCCTGACGGCGGCCGTCGAGGCGGATCCGTCGCGCAGCGTCGCGGCCATCGCCGAGCGGCTCGCCACCCAGGTCGCGACGCTCATGCAGGGCGCGACCGCGCTCGATCGCGACCGGCTGCATCAGGAGGTGGCGCTGCTCGCCACCAAGGCGGATCTCCGCGAGGAGATCGACCGGCTGAAGTCCCATGTGCGCGCGGCGCGCGAGCTGATCGCCGAAGGCGGACCGATCGGCCGCAAGCTCGATTTTCTCGCACAGGAATTTAACAGGGAATCGAATACCATCTGTTCCAAGTCGAACGCGGCTGCTGTAACGGCTGCGGGTATAGAATTGAAGGTCGTCATCGACCAGTTCAGGGAACAGGTCCAGAATCTGGAGTAGGCCATGGCCGAGCAGACCAAGCAGATCCACATCGAGCGCCGCGGGCTCATGCTCGTCATCTCCTCGCCGTCGGGCGCGGGCAAGTCGACCATCGCCCGCAATCTTCTGGAAGCGGATTCCGGCCTCAGCCTCTCGGTCAGCGTGACGACGCGCCAGCGCCGGGCAAGCGAGATCGCCGGCCGCCACTACCACTTCATCAACCACAAGGAATTCGAGCGCCTGCGCGACAGCGATGCCCTGCTGGAATGGGCGGAGGTGCACGGCAATTTCTACGGCACGCCGCGCGAACCGGTCGAGGAGGCCATGTCCGCCGGCCGCGACATGCTGTTCGACATCGACTGGCAGGGCGCCCAGCAGCTTCAGGAGAAGATGCCGGCCGATGTCGTCTCCATCTTCATCCTGCCGCCGTCCATGACCGAGCTGCAATCGCGCCTGCACCGCCGCGCGGAGGATACCGAGGAGGTCATCCAGACCCGCCTTGCCAACTCCCGCGCGGAGATCGAGCACTGGCGCGAATATGACTATGTCATCCTGAACGACGACCTCTCCGTCGCCTTCGATGCCGTGCAGAGCATCGTCAAGGCCGAACGCCTCCGCCGCGACCGCCGCCACGGCCTCTTCGAGTTCGTGACGGGACTGGTGACGGAAAAACCGGTTCTGTAGGGCAGCGGGCTGTAGCATCCCCTCTGGCCTGAGATTGGCAAGAAGCGCGGACACCACCTCATCAGCAAAACCCACGTTTGGAAGGAAACGCCACCCCATCCGATCTCCCCCCTTGTGGGGGAGATGGCCGGCAGGCCAGAGGGGGGTATCCGAGACCGCGGCCCTCTAATGCCTCACAGCGCGTTCGCCAGCCGCACGAACTCTTCCACGCTCAACGTCTCCGCGCGCCGCTGCGGATCGATCTCGGCCCGCGCCAGCAAGGCCTCCCCACCAAGCGACTTCACGCTCTGGCGCAGCATCTTGCGGCGCTGGCCGAAGGCGGCCTGGGTGACGCGTTCGAGGGACGCGACGTCACAGGGCAGGGGATCGGCGATTGGCTCCAGATGGACCACGGATGATGTCACCTTCGGCGGTGGCGTGAAGGCCTGCGGCGGCACGTCGAAGGCCATATGCGCCCGTGTGCGCCAGCCGCAGAGCACGCCGAGACGCCCGTAGTGATCGTCGTTCTCCTCGGCCACGATGCGCAGGCCCACCTCGCGCTGGAACATCAGCGTCAGGGAGTCCCAGAAGGGCGGCCAGGTCTTCGGCAGCAGCCAGTTCACGAGCAATTGCGTGCCGACATTGTAGGGCAGGTTGGCGATGATGCGGACGGGCTCGCCGGGCGCCAGTGCCTCGAAATCGGTCTTCAGCGCGTCGCCTTCGATCACCGTCAGGCGCCCCGGATAGTGCGCCGACACCTCCGCCAGCGCCGGCAGGCAGCGCGCGTCGCGTTCGATGGCGATCACGCGCTTGGCGCCGAGCGCCAGAATGGCGCGCGTCAGGCCGCCGGGACCCGGGCCGACCTCGATCACCGTGTGGTTCTCGATGGGCCCGGCGGTGCGGGCGATCTTTTGCGTCAGGTTGAGGTCGAGGAGAAAATTCTGGCCGAGCGCCTTCTTGGCATCCAGGCCGTGCCGCTGGATGACATCGCGCAGCGGCGGCAATCCGTCGAGGGCGGCCATCAGAGCGTTTCCTTCGATGCGCGCTCATGCGCGGCGAGCGTGTGGGCGAGGCGCAGCGCCGCCAGCAGGCTGTCGGGCTTTGCGACACCCTTTCCGGCAAGCGCGAAGGCCGTGCCGTGGTCCGGCGAGGTGCGGATGAAGGGCAGGCCGAGCGTGGCATTGACGGAATCGTCGAAGCCAAGCGCCTTCGCCGGGATGAGCGCCTGATCGTGATACATGCACAATGCCACGTCATAGGTGGCGCGTGCCGCGTCATGGAACATCGTATCGGCCGGGAGCGGCCCGACGGCATCGATGCCGGCCGCCTGGAGGCGGGCGACAGCCGGCTGCACCACCGCGTCGTCTTCCAGCCCGAGCGCACCGCCTTCGCCGGCATGCGGGTTCAGCCCGGCAATCGCAAGCCGCGGCCGCGCGATGCCGAAACGCTGGCGCAGATCCCGCTCGGTGATAACAGCGGTTTCCACGATCAGCGCCTCGGTGAGCGCCCCCGGCACATCCTTCAGCGGAATGTGGATCGTCACCGGCACGCTGCGCAGCTTCGGGCCGGCCAGGAGCATCACGGGAAGCAGGCTGTCCACGCCTGTCGCCTTGGCGGCCAGATCGGCAAGGAACTCCGTATGGCCGGGAAAGCCGAAGCCGGCCTCATAGAGCACGGCCTTGGCGATCGGGTTCGTCACGACGGCCGACGTCCTGCCGGCCATCGTCAGCGCGACGGCCGTCTCGATCGCCCCGGTCACGGCGGCGGCATTGCGGGAATCGGGCGTGCCCGGCACCGCCGCCACGGCGCATTCGACCGACAGGACCGGTAGCGCCGTGTCGAAGAGCGCATTCGCCGTTTCGGGCGCCGCACTGGCAACGGCGATGTCGAGGCCGAGTGCGACCGCGCGTGCGGCCAACACCTGCGCATCGCCGATGAAAAGGAAGGGTGGCAGCGAAAGCGATCTACGTTCGGACCAGAGCGCAAGCGCGATATCCGGTCCAATCCCCGCGGGGTCGCCCATGGTGAGCGCCAGCGGCGGAACAGTCGTCGGTGTCATGATACCCCGCAGCGGGTTAGGAAAGCGAATGCCCCGCCGGGGCGGGGCATCGCAGATCCGGCGCTTTGCTCAGCGATCGGTGATCGTGGCCTTCTTGCGAAGCTCGGCGAGGAGCTTCTTGCTGTTCTCGTCGTTTTCGTTGCCCTTGGCTTTCGCGAGGTCCTCGGCACGGAAGACCATTTCTGCGGCGACGTCGTCATTGACCTCGCGCTTCATGCAGATCGCGAGATATTCGACGCCGCGTTCGGTCACGCGCGTGCCGGTGGTCTGGCCGGTCGCCTTTTCGATCAGCGGCTTCCAGTCCTCGGGCATCTGCGGCGCAAGCACCCGGCCAAGATCGCGGATCGAGACGTCATGCATCGTGGCGGCAAAGGCCTTGGCCTGGTCGCAGCCCGGGAATTTCGAGCGCGAGGCTTCCGCTTCCGACTTGCGCTTGCCGAGGATGGCGTTGCGGCGCTTTTCCGGAACGACGAAGATCACCTGCTTGAGGAAATATTCCGTCGTGACGGGCTTCTTGCCGCCATTCTCCTGCATGCGCTCGACGAGTGATTTGCCCGTACCGGAGCCGGCGAAACGCGCGTTCACCACGCGCGGCCAGCTCATCTGCAGCGCGATGAACTGCTTGAAATGCTCGGAGCCGACGCCGGCCTGGCTCAGGACCTTGCCGAGCTGCTCCGTCGTCATCTTGTTGGAGGAGGCGAAGCGCGCATAGGCGGCATCGACTTCCGACTGGCTGACGGACGCGCGCACGCGCAGGATCTCCTCGCGCTTGAGCGCGTCCTCGATCAGCTGTTCGCGTGCCATGCTGCGAAGGTTGCCCTTGGCACGTTGCAGCTTGAGGAAGTTCACACGCTTTTCCACGTCACCGGTGGTGATCGCCGTGTTGTTGACGACTGCGACAACGGAGCTTGCCGCCTGCACCGTGCCGGCCGGCACGACGACTGCAACCGCCGCGGCCAGCGCCGCTCCCATCATCACGGAGCGTACCAGAGAGTGTCTCATCCCGTTCCCTTTCCCGTAGCCGTTCCGCATGGTTTGAGCGCACAATGCCCCTTAGGCGTGCTGCCATCCGGAAGTTCTTTTCCCGGATGTGCATAGTACATGCGGCTAAACAATGACAAGTGCGGCCTTAATCGCTGTCGGAACCGATCTGGATGTCGCCGATCGTGCGGAACATCAGGCGGGCCATGACCGACCAGTCGTTCGCGGCGGTATTGCTCTTGTCGCGCGTCTGTTCATAGGCGATCGAGAAGAGCGTGTCGCGGTCATCATAGGCGAAGCCGACGCCGTTGCGCGCGACGACCTTGTTGCTGATATCATAGGTGACGGAGCCGAAAACCGACCAATAGTCGCGGAACTTGAACGACGCCGTATTCTGGATCTCACTTGCCGTTTCGTCCGCGCCGTAGAGCGGCTGCGCAGCGATGCGCGTATAGGTTGTCGTCGTGCTGAAGCGGTCGTTCGTGAAGCCGAGTGACACATCGGAGCGGCGCAGCGACAGGTCGTCCTTGTCGAGGCGCGCGCCGGTGGTGAAGGTGATGCCGATCGGCAGATCGACGCCCGCCATGCCGACATAGTCGGAGCTATCCGTTTCAAGGCCGGAATTCGCGCCTGCATTGACCAGATCGGGTGTCGCGAAGGAATTCACGCCGCCGAGATGATAGGACTGGCCGACAATGCTGCGCAGCCGCATGCCGTTGTCGAACGTCCCGGTATAGCGCAGGCCGACATTGGCGCGGCTGCCGCCTTCGATCCGGTCGAAGCCCGAGAATTTGTCGCGCTCGAACAGGTTGGAGGCGTCGAAGACGAAGCTTTGCGCATCCTCGTTCGGCAGGCGGCCGGCAAGATCCTCGTCCGGACGCAGATAGATCTGCGCGATCGGCTCGAAAATGTGGCTCGACGAGTCGGTCGTGACGAGAATCGGGTAGCGGGCTTCCAGCCCCGCCGTCAGCATCGAGCGTGTTGCGCTGCCGGCCGTCTCGAAATCACCACCGTACCCGACCGGCGAACGGACGTCGAGGCGATGGACATCGCCGCGTGCGGCGAGCAGGGGCGTCAGCACCAGCCCGCCGGGCGCGATGAACTGGCGCTTCCATTCCACTTCGCTGGTGAACCGTGTCGAACCGCCTTCCAGACCCCCGAATCGTATTCCACCGGGAACAAGCCTGCTGTCGGTCAGGTCGCGATCGATATTGGTGAAGTTGGTCGTGACGGAAAGCTCGCCGCCGAGAACGGGCTCCGGGACGATATACTGGTGATCGAGAACCTGGGCGATAGCCTGCTTGCGCTCGGCTGTATTGTCGACATCGGCGTCCTGGACGTCGAAGTAGAACGCACGCAAATCGAAGCTGTTGCGGCGGTTCAGGCCCGTCAGATAGGCTTGGTTGACGTAGGTGCTGCTCCTGAAACGCTGGATGCTGTACGTGCGCGAGAAATTGTTGTCGCTCTGCAACATGGCATTCCAGCCGAACGCCCAGCGCGGATTGATCTGGAATCTGCCCGTCGTGCCGACCATGCCGCGCGTCGTCTCGAGCTGGTCGCTCGTCCCGGCGTTGAAGCGATCCGGATCCGACTGGTTGATGCCGGCGGCATGCAGCGTCACCATGCCGTTGTGAAAGCGCTTGCGGAACTCCGCTTCCATCAGGAAGCCCTGGCTGGTCAGGCCCGTCGGCGATAGCGTCGCATCCATGTCCGGAGCGATCGCGATATAATAAGGTGTCGTGACGCCGAAGCCGAGCTTCTGATCGAAGCGGAACTGCGGGAAGAGGAAGCCGGTTTTCCGCTTTACGGTATGATCGGGCACTTCCAGCACGGGAATATAAGCGACCGGCCTGCCGAACATCTCGAAGCGCGCATGCTCGAGACGAATCGTCTTGGTGCGGCCGTTCTGCACGACACGCTCCGCCTTGACCTCCCAAACGCCGCGATAGGTCGGATTGGTCGCGCAGGGCGTACAGGCGGTATAGACGGCGTGGTTGAGGATCATCTCCTCGTCATTGACGCGCTCGCCGCTCGTTGCGGCAAGCTTCGTCAGATCGGTCGTCTCGACGCGGACGGCATTGACGAAGCCGTTCGCGAAATCGTCCGACAGGTCCATTTCGTCGCCATAGAGGCGGTTGCCCGTCGGTTCGATCAGCTCGATATTACCGTAGGCCTTCACCCGGCCGGTCTTCTGGTCATAGACCACCTGGCGGGCGACCAGCTTGTAGCCGGCATAATTGATCTGAACGGCGCCGCGAGCGGTGACGGTCTCGTTGTCCCTGTTATAGACAACCTCGTTTGCCGCCAGAAGCAGCTTGCTGCCCTCAGGGACATTCGGCGCCATCGCATCGACGCGCGCGTTCTGGGAATATGCGGGGACTGCGGATGCGGACATGAGGGCGCACGCGGCCGCACCTGCAAGCAGGGCGGCTTTCGACCACCGATTCGTTTTGCGGGCGCCTGCCGCCACTAGCCGTCCTCCTGATGCAGAAGAATCGTCGCTCCCAAGGACATCGCGACGACCACTGGGAGCCAAGCCGCAACGAACGGAGGAACAACACCGCTGCTTCCGAATGCCTTCACAAGCACGGTGACGACATAAAGCATGAAGCCCGAAAGGATTCCACCCAGAATCACCGCACGCGATTGATTAAACCGGCTAAATTTCAGTGATACACAGGCGGCGATCAGCGTCATCGCAACCAGGAGAAGAGGCAGCGCCAGCATCGTGTGAAGCTGCGTTTCCATCGCGTGCGTCGGAAAGCCGAAGGATTTTGCCGCTTCGATTTTCCGTCCCAGATTGAAAAAGGCAATGGTTTCAGGCTTTTCAAGGCTCTCCTGAACGAATTCCTGTTTCAGGTTGGTACGAAGCTGTACCTCGTCGAGACGCACGGGCAATTCGCCGGCGCGCGTTTCGCGCACATTCTTAAGAAGCCAGTAACCATCTTCCAAAGTCGCCTGGTCTGCGTCCTGGCGAAGCGTGATGCGATTGTCGGTATCGAAGTGGATGACGGACACGTTCATCAGGCGCATTCCGCCGTCCAGAACCGCCTTTGCACCGATGATCGCCTGGTCGTTGCCGTAGATCTGGCGCAGCCACGGAACGGCGGTCTCGGAGCGCGCGGCATTGGTCGCACCCCACGACGCCTCGAACTCCTGCGCCTTCTTGCTGCCCCAGGCGGCGAGCGGGTTGATCGTCAGGATCGCGGCCACGCCGAACAGGAAGGCGCCGAGCAGGAACGGGCGAAGAAACTGCCATGCGGAAATGCCCGCGGCGCGGGTCACCACCAGCTCATAGCGCCGGTTGAGCGAGATCAGCGCGGCCATGCCGGCGAAGAGGGCGACGAAAGGCACCGTCTGCATGAGGATCATCGGGATGCGCAGCGCGGTGACCACGAGGCCCATCCCCAATGTATAGCCGGGCAGGCCGCCGACGCGATTGGACATCTCGCTGAAGTCGATGATGAAGACGAGCGCAAAGATGCCCAGCAGAAACCAGAGGGTAGTGACGATGTACCGGCGGAAGAAATAGAGATCGAGCGTGCGGATCATGGCTGCTTGCCTCCGCCGGGCAGGGCGCGGCTCTTCACGAAGCGCGACCGGAGCTTATCCACGACCTCCGTCAGCCGCTCGCCCGCCGAACTCGGAAGATCGAGGCTCTTATTGCGTGCGAGATAACGGATCGCGATCGCTGCCGTCAGGAGCGGGATGATATACATGACGGGAATGAAATAGGCGGATTTTTCGGCGCTGTTGGAGGCGTAGAAACTCGCCCAGCGCACGAAGAGCGCCGTCAGGAGCGCCGTCACCATCGGATGCAGCCGCGCTTCGCGGTGCGAGCGGGCGTCGCCGCTCACCACCAGCGCGATCAGGCCAAAGACGGCCGGAAACAGCCACTCGGTAAAGCGGCGGTGCAGCTCGGCGCTGAAGGCCAGCGGGTTGTTCTTGTAATGCGTATCCGCGGGATCGGGATTGAGCAGGTAGGCGAGGTCGCGATCCTTCGGGCGGATGTTCGCCGTGCCCGCGCTCTGAGTCAGGTCGGCGAGGTCGAAGGCGTAGGAATCGAACTTAATGATCGAGACGCTTCCATCGGGAAGCTTGCGGTGCACTTCGCCGTCCTTCATCACCAGCGCCGCGCTGTTCTCGTCCACCGCGCCTTCGCGGGCATAATAGATCATCTCGAAGCGCGGATCGCGCGTGTCGGCAACGAAGAGACCGTGCAGCACGCCGCCGTTACGGCGTTCCGCCACCTGCACATAGAGACCGTCGGTCACCTTGCGGAACGTGTTTTCCTGCACGACCGAAGAGAGCATGTCCGCATTGGCGGTGGCGATCATCTGGCGCACGGCCATGCGCGAATAGGGCTCGACGAAATTGTCCACGGCGAAGGAGGCGACGCTCGTGGCCATGGCGAGGATCATGACCGGCTTGATGATGGTCATGCGCGAACTGCCGGCGGCGTTCAGCACGGTCAGTTCCGAATCGCTGTTCATCACCGTCAGCGTCTGCGCCACGCCGATGACCAGCGCGAAGGGCAGGATGATCGGGATGACCGAGGGAAGGATGAGCGTCGCGAGCCGCAGGAAGGCGAAGATCGACTGACCGCTGTCGGTGACGAGATTGACGCTGGTCAGCGCCTGCGTGACCCAGACGATGCCGATCAGCGGCAGAAGCGTCGCCGCGAACATGAGCGACGCCCGCCGCAGGATATAGCGCTCGATCAGTTTCATCGTTCAGTCCGCGTGGTCCAAAGGCGGCTCCGGTCAGCGCCCCCTGGCGCCCCTCTGCGGAACTGCAATGGGCATATAAGCTTTCTTGAGGCTGACGCCATACCCCAGGAGTCTCCACCCGGATGGAAAATTTATGGCGAACAAGCGTGGTTAACGTTCTCTAAACAACCGAACGCATCTTGCCAAGCGCTGCAAAAGCGACAAGGAGTCGATGTCATCGCGGGCTTGCCCGCCCCGCCGGCGGGTTCCGGCGTCACATGCGGAGTAAGTCATGGCATCCAGGTTCGACATTGGTTTCGCAAAGACGGCACGCGCTTCGGGCGGCGTCGCAATCCTCCTGCAGGCCGCCGGCCAGCCGGCCGCAGGGCTGGCGGATGTCGACCCGGGCAATGTCGTGGGACGCGCGGCCGACGTGGCGAAATTCACCGGCAAGGCGCTGAAGAGCCTGGACGTTCTCGCCCCCCACGGCGCCCCGGTCGATCGCATCCGCGTGCTCGGCCTTGGCGAGGCGGACCGGCTCGTTGCGCATGACTGGTTGAAGGCCGGGGGTGCCGCCGCCGCCAAGATCGGCCGGGCCGACAAGGTCACCGTCTATCTCGATGCGCCCGGCGTCACGGTCAGCGCGCGGAACGCCGCCGATTTCGCGCTGGGCATGCAGCTCGGCGCCTACAGCTTCGATACCTATAAGACGAAGAAGGGCGACGAAGACGAGGCAAAGCCCGGCAAGCCGGTGAAGGTGACGCTCGTCACCGCCGCCGCCAGCGCCGCGAAGAAGGCGAGCGAGGTCTCCGACGCCGTCGCCGAGGGCGTGATCCTCGCCCGCGACCTCGTCAACGAGCCGGCCAACGTGCTCGGCCCCGTCGAGTTCGCCGCGCGCGCCAAGGCGCTGGAAAAGCTCGGCGTCGAGGTGGATATCCTCACCGAGCGCGAGATGAAGAAGCTCGGCATGGCAGCACTTCTCGGTGTCGCTCAGGGCTCCGTTCGTCCGCCGCGCCTTGCGGTCATGCACTGGAAGGGCGGCAAGGAGAAGGACCGCCCGATCGCCTTCATCGGCAAGGGCGTGGTGTTCGATACCGGCGGCATTTCCATCAAGCCCGCTGCCGGCATGGAGGACATGAAGGGCGACATGGGCGGCGCGGCCGCCGTCATCGGCCTCATGCACACGCTGGCCGCGCGCAAGGCGAAGGCCAATGTCATCGGCATCATCGGCCTTGTGGAAAACATGCCCGACGGCAATGCGCAGCGCCCCGGCGACATCGTGAAATCCATGTCGGGCCAGACCATCGAGGTCATCAACACGGATGCCGAAGGCCGGCTCGTGCTGTGCGATGCGCTCTGGTACTGCAACGAGACCTTCAAGCCGCAGTTCATGGTCAACCTTGCCACGCTGACCGGCGCCATCATGGTCGCGCTCGGCAGCCACCACGCGGGCCTGTTCTCGAACGACGATACGCTCGCCACGCGCCTCACCGCGGCGGGTCTCGCCACCAACGAGCGCCTGTGGCGCATGCCGCTCGGGCGCGAATACGACAAGATGATCGACAGCAAGTTCGCCGACATGAAGAACACCGGCGGCCGTTATGCGGGATCGATCACCGCCGCCCAGTTCCTGCAGCGCTTCGTCAAGGATACGCCCTGGGCGCATCTCGACATTGCGGGAACGGCGATGGGCTCTCCGACGGACGAGATCAACCAGTCCTGGGCCTCGGGCTTCGGCGTGCGGCTGCTCGACGAGCTCGTGCGTGCGAATTACGAGGGATGAGGTGAGCGAGGTCCTCTTCTATCACCTGACCGAATCGAAGCTCGAGGATGCGCTGCCGCCGCTCCTCGACAAGAGCCTGGAGCGCGGCTGGCGCGTCGTCGTGCAGGCGGGCGATGCCGAACGGCGCGACGCCATCGATACCCATCTGTGGACGTTCCGCGAGGACAGCTTTCTGCCGCACGGCACCGACGAGCAGGCCTTCGCCGCCGACCAGCCGGTGCTGGTGACGGCAACGCCCGACAATGCGAACGCCGCGAATGTGCGTTTCATCGTCGCCGGCGCGGTTCCGCCGCCGCTCGACGCCTATGAGCGCGTGATCTTCATGTTCGACGGCTACGACCAGGCGGAGGTCGAGACCGCGCGCGAGCACTGGAAGCGCCTGAAAGGCGAGGGGCACCAGCTCACCTACTGGCAGCAGGACACCGACGGGCGCTGGACGAAGAAGGCCTGATCCTCAGCGTCCGGCCGCCGCGCCGTCATAGGCCCTCTGGGCGTCCAGCACCGAATCCATGTGCCGCTCCGCCCAGTGGGCGATGGCCGCGACGGTTTCCTTCAGCGTCGCGCCGAGCGGCGTCAGCGCATATGCGACGGTAACGGGGACGGTCGGATGGACCGTGCGCGAGACGAGCCCGTCGCGCTCCAGCTTCTTCAGGGTCTGCGACAGCGCCTTCTGCGAGATGCCCTTGATGTCGCGCTTGAGATGATTGAAGCGCATCGGCTCGTGCTTCACCCGGTCGAGAATGAGCAGCGCCCATTTGTCGGCGAGCCGGTCGAGCACCTGCCGCGTCGGGCAGTTTTCCTCATAGATATCATAGATATACGCCATCGTTCCGTGACCTCGTCCGGGCGCCGGTTTCCAGGAGGAAACTACCGGAGTTCAAAGTGCCTCCTTACGCCGATCTTCATTTTTCATTACGTATCATTTCGAAAGCAAGTTTCCAAATGATACTTAGGAGAGAGAAATGGCAGGTAAAATTCTGGTTCTCGGTGCCACCGGCAATGTCGGCACGCCGCTGGTCAAGGCGCTCGTCGCCAGGGGCGAAAGCGTGAAGGCGGCGTCCCGCTCGGGCAAGGCCGTGGCGGGTGCAGAGGGCGTCGCCTTCGACTATGCCGATCCCGCGACGTTCGGCCCGGCCTTCGACGGCGTCGACCGCGCCTATGTCATGCTGCCGGCGGGCTATGTGAACGCCACGGAGCTGCTGCTTCCCGTCATCGCGGCGGCCGCGGCGCGCAAGGTGAAGGTGGTGTTCCAGAGCGCCATCGGCGTCGATGCGGATGACGACATTCCCTATCGCCAGGTGGAGATCGCGCTCGAAAAATCCGGCACGCCCTATGTCATCCTGCGGCCGAACTGGTTTTCCGACAATTTCCACACCTACTGGAAGGCCGGCGTCGACCACGGCACGATCGTCGTGGCGGCGGGCGAGGGCAGGACGAGCTTTGTCGATGTGCGCGACATCGCCGAAAGCGCGGCGGCGGCCCTGACCTCGACGGCCTTCGACGGCAAGGCCTTCGTTCTGACGGGGCCGGAGGCGCACAGCTATGCCGAGGCGGCAAAGATACTGTCGGACGTGGTCGGCAGGCCGATCGCCTATCAGGCCGTCGACGACGCAACCTTCGTCGGCATCCTCACGGGCGCCGGCGTGCCCGCCGACTATGCCAATTTCCTTGCCGCCATCCTGTACCCGGTCCGCGAGGGCTGGACGGCACCGGTCACCGATGCGGTGGAGACGCTGACCGGCCACGCCCCGCGTTCGCTTGCCACCTATGCCGCAGACAACGCCGCGGCCCTCAAGGCCTGAAGGACGGCCGGGCGGCAGCCGCGGCTGCCGCCTTCCTCGCGATGCCGGCAGGTCTCTCCATCTTGCGGAAACCTGTTCATGGGTATATACCCGCGAAATGAGCAAGGATCTCTGCCACTGCATTTTGCTGCGCAAGGCGTCACGCAGGGTCTCGTCCTACTATGACGAGGCGCTGGCCCCGCTTGGCGTGAACATCGCCCAGTTCAGCCTTCTCCGGAACATCAACCGCATGGCGCCGGTCTCGCTGACGGATCTGGCCGCCCGGGTCGAACTCGACCGTTCGACCGTCGGCCGCAACGCCAAGGTGCTGGAGCGCATGGGATTGGTGGAGATCCGTCCCGGCAAGGATCAGCGCGAGGCGACGCTTCTGGTCAGCGAGCCGGGCCAGGCGATCCTGAGGGAAGGGGCGCCGCTCTGGGATCGCGTACAGGCCGATATCGAAACCCGCCTGGGCGCGGATGGCGCCGGCCGGCTGCGCGATCTCCTCGCGGCGCTGTGAATTTTTTTGCTTTTAAAAGGGTATATACCCGCAATTCCACCGCGACGCCGGTGCTGACGAAAGGGATGGGAAGATGGTTTCGGCAAATGTCGCCAGATGGATGGCGGCCAGGAATGTGCACTATGGCTGGGTGGTGGCCGCCACCACCTTCCTCACCATGCTGGCGACGGCCGGCGCCATGGGCTCGGCGGGTGTCATGATCCAGCCGCTGCACCAGGAGTTCGGCTGGGACATCGCCGACATCTCCTCGGCCATGGCCGTTCGGCTCGTGCTCTTCGGCCTGCTCGGCCCCTTCGCGGCCGCCTTCATGAACCATTTTGGCATCCGTCAGGTGGTGGCTGCGGCCCTGTCGCTCATCATGGGCGGCATCGTTATGTCCTTCTTCATGACCGAGGTCTGGCAATTGCTGCTGCTGTGGGGCGTCGTCATCGGCGTCGGCACGGGCATGACGGCGCTGGTGCTCGGCGCGACCGTCGCCACGCGCTGGTTCTCCAAGCGCCGCGGCCTGGTCGTCGGCCTGATGACGGCGAGCAACGCGACGGGCCAGCTCGTCTTCCTGCCGCTGCTCGCCGCCCTCACGGAAGCCTATGGCTGGCGCACGGCGCTCACGCTCTCCGTCGCCGTCATCGCCACCGCCATGGTGCTCGTCCTCCTCCTGATGCGCGATCACCCGGCCGATGTCGGCCTGCCGGCCTATGGCGAAACGGCGGTCGTCGCGCCGCCCCGGCAGGATCACAAGCTTGGCGCCACGCTGCTCGCACCGCTCGTCACGTTGAAGAGCGTCTCCGGCAATCCGGTGTTCTGGGTGCTGTTCGGCACGTTCTTCGTCTGCGGCCTCTCGACCAACGGCCTGATCCAGACGCACTGGATCTCGATCTGCGGCGATTTCGGCATGGCGGCCGTCACGGCGGCAAGCACGCTCGCCGTCATCGGCGTGTTCGATTTCTTCGGCACCGTCTTTGCCGGCTGGCTGTCGGACCGCTACGACAACCGCGTCCTGCTGTTCTGGTTCTACGGCCTGCGCGGCCTGTCGCTGCTCTATCTGTCCATCTCGGGCTTCAGCTTCGTGGAACTGTCGGTCTTCGCCGTGTTCTACGGCCTCGACTGGGTCGCCACGGTGCCGCCGACGGTCAAGCTGGCGGCCGAGAATTTCGGCCGCGAGAAGGCCGGCCTGGTGTTCGGCTGGGTCTTCGCCGGCCACCAGCTTGGTGCCGCCACCGCCGCCTTCGGCGCCGGCTACCTCAAGAGCGACTTTGACACCTACATGCCGGCGCTGCAGATCGCGGGGCTGATGTGCATCCTCGCCGCGCTTTCGGTGATGCTGCTCAAGCGCCCTCAGCCGCGCCCGCTCGCCGCACAGGCCTGAACGGCAAAAGGCCCGCCGAAGCGGGCCTTTTCTCAATCGTGAAAGGCGTCGACGAACTTGCGCCGCCCGAGCATGAAGGCATCCGCCACGTGGCGCAGCGGCGCCAGGTCGACATCCGACCGTCCCGCCTTGATGATCTCCGCAAACCGCTTGTAGAGCATCGGATATTCCTGCTCCGGCTCGTCATGCACGAGCTTGCCGTCGATGGAAAGCTTTGCGCCGCCTTCCGACAGCACCATCTCGCCGGCCTCGGTCTGGGCCACGATGTCCCAGCTCTGCTTGCCGGTCTGGCGCCAGTCGAACGCGGCCTTGAGGTCGAGGCCCTTCGCGTCGGTGAAGGTGATGGCGGCGGCGATCGGCGCGTCGCGGTTCTCAGGGAATTCCAGCGTGGCCTCGGTGATGAAGACCGGCCGCGGCAGGATGTGGGTGACGATCGACAGCGCGTTGATGCCGGGATCGAACACGCCGAGCCCGCCCGCCTGCCAGATCCAGTCCTGGTTCGGGTGCCAGTGGCGCACGTCTTCCTTCCAGATCACCTGCATGGAGCGGATCGTCGTGCCGGAAAGGAAACGCTTTGCGGCCTCCACCGCCGGCGCATAGCGCGAATGCCAGCTGGCGAAGAGGGAAAGCCCCTTGGAGGCTGCCAGCGCCTCAAGGTCTGCCACTTCCGAAAGCGTCGCGCCCGGCGGCTTTTCGAGGAAGACGTGCTTGCCGGCCGAAAGCGCCTTTTCGGCAGCCTCGTAGCGGTATTGCGGCGGCATGCAGAGCGACACGGCGTCGATAGCGGGCACGGCCGCAAGCATCTCGTCGATCGACTTGAAATTGTCGATGCCGTCGACCACGCCGTGCCGGCTTGCGGCGGCGATCAGCGTGTAATCGCCGTTCTTGGCGACGGCCGGAAGATGCTGGTCGCGCACGATCTTGCCGACGCCGACGATTGCGAGATTGATCGGTGCCATGTCTCCACCCTCATTTGTATGATGATTGCGCCGCTGTTTTAGCAGAACCCGTTGCGGCGGCAAGGCGTCATCGCGGCGATAACTGCCTAATCCTTATGCACGACGTCTGCGGCCCGCCGCGCGGCATTCGTCTTTTGTCTAATAAGGGTGGTGCCGCTCCGGTTTCTGACTTGCAAGCGCCAATGAAATTGGCACTCTGGCCGGGCTGGGCACACGAAAGAAGATGCCACGCGGGGAGGATTATTTCATGAAGACACTGCTGGTTTTCAGCCGGCTGATCGATGTTGTCACGGAAAGTGTCGGCAAGGCGGTCGGCTGGCTCATCCTGATTGCCGTACTCGTCAGCGCCGGCAATGCCGTCGTGCGCAAGGCATTCAACATATCGTCGAACGCCTGGCTCGAGGCGCAATGGTATCTGTTCGGTGGCGCCTTCATGCTGGCCGCCGCCTATACGCTGGCGCAGAACGAACACATCCGCATCGACGTGGTCTACGGCAAGTTCTCCCGCCGGGTGCAGCACTGGATCGACCTGCTCGGCCATTGCCTGTTCCTGATGCCCTTCGTGCTGTTGATGATCTATTACCTCGTGCCCTACGTGCTGATGTCCTATCGCTCGGGCGAGGGCTCCTCCAGCGCCGGCGGCCTCATCGTCTGGCCCGCCAAGGCCATCCTGCTTGCGGGCTTCCTGCTTCTGGCCGCCCAGGGCGTGTCGGAGATCATCAAGAAGATAGCGATCATGCGCGGCGACATGGACGATCCCACGCCCTATGTGCCCACGCACGCGCCGCTCGATACGGCCATCGCCGAGGAGAAGGGCGCATGATCGAGTTCATCGCTGAAAACCTCGCGCCGATCATGTTCGTGTCGCTGATCGTGTTCCTGCTGCTCGGCTACCCGGTGGCCTTTTCGCTCGCGGCAAACGGTCTGCTCTTCTTCGTCATCGGCGTGGAGCTCGCGCCGCTTTCCGATTCGATCAACCTCTCCTGGCCGCTGCTCAACGCGATGCCGGAACGGCTATGGGGGGTGATGTCGAACGACACATTGCTCGCCATCCCCTTCTTCACCTTCATGGGCATCGTGCTCGAACGGTCCGGCATGGCCGAGGACCTGCTCGACACGATCGGCCAGCTCTTCGGGCCGATTCGCGGCGGCCTGGCCTATGCGGTCATCTTCGTCGGCGCGCTGCTTGCGGCCACCACCGGCGTCGTCGCCGCCTCGGTCATCGCCATGGGCCTCATCTCGCTGCCCATCATGCTGCGCTACGGCTATGACCGGTCGATCGCCTCGGGCGTCATTGCCGCATCGGGCACGCTCGCCCAGATCATCCCGCCGTCGCTCGTGCTGATCGTTCTGGCCGACCAGCTCGGCCGCTCCGTCGGCGACATGTATGCAGGCGCGCTGATTCCCGGCCTGGTCCTGACCGGGCTCTACATGCTCTACATCCTGATCATGACGTTCCTGAAGCGGGACTCCATGCCGGCGCTCCCGCTGGAGGCGCGCTCGCTCGGGTCCGGCGTGACATCGCTGATCGTCGCGCTCGCCGTAGCGGCCGGCATCGCCTATGCCGCACATGTCTATCTCTACCCGACACATGGCGAGAATGCCGATATCCTCGGCGGCACGGTCGGCGTCATCTTCATCTATATCGTGGCGCTGGCCGACAAGGGCCTGAACATCAACATGATGTCGCGGCTCGCCCAGCAGGTCATCATCGTGCTGATCCCGCCGCTGGCGCTGATCTTCCTGGTGCTCGGCACCATCTTCCTCGGCATCGCCACGCCCACGGAAGGCGGTGCCATGGGCGCGGTCGGCGCGCTCGTCATGGCGGCGGCGAAGGGAAGGCTCAGCCTCGATGTCGTCCGCTCGGCGCTGGCCGCCACCACGCGCCTCTCGTCCTTCGTGCTGTTCATCCTCATCGGTGCGCGCGTCTTCTCGCTCACCTTCTACGGCGTGAACGGGCACCTGTGGGTCGAGCACCTGCTGGTCTCGATGCCGGGCGGCGAGACGGGCTTCCTGATCGCGGTGAACGTTCTGGTCTTCTTCCTGGCGTTCTTCCTCGATTTCTTCGAGCTCGCCTTCATCATCGTGCCGCTGCTCGCACCCGCGGCCGACAGGCTCGGCATCGATCTCATCTGGTTCGGCGTGCTGCTTGGCATCAACATGCAGACGAGCTTCATGCATCCGCCCTTCGGCTTCGCGCTGTTCTACCTGCGCTCGGTCGCCGCCAAGATACCCTATCTCGACAAGGTCACCGGCAAGCGCATGGAACCCGTCACCACGGGCCAGATCTACTGGGGCGCGGTCCCCTTCGTCGGCATCCAGATCCTGATGGTCGGCCTCACCATCATGTTCCCGGGCATGGTCATGCACTACAAGGGCGAGGGCAGCGGCGTCGATCCCGCCACGATCAAGATCGAGGTCCCCGGCTTCGGCGGCAGCGGCGGCGGTCTCGGCCTGCCGGACAATGGCGGCGGCCTCGGATTGCCCGGCGGCCTGCAACTGCCCGCCGGCAACCCGCTGGACGGCGGCGGTGCGCAGCAGCCGGCCGAAGGTGGCCAGCAAGGCACCGGACAGAAACCCGCCACCGACCTCTCAAGCCCGCCGTCGTTCAACTGAACGGCCTTGCCGAATTCGCATTGATGATCCCGATGGACCGCCTGTAACCTCGTTGCAGGCGGTCCTTCTTCCTATCCCGCCGCCGCGAAAGGTATATCGATGCGCTTCGTGAACCCCATCCCGTTCGTTAAGGACATCGCCCGTTCGAAGGCGTTCTACGAATCACGCCTCGGCCTGCAAGTGGTGGAGGATTTCGGCAGCTTCGTGCTTTTCGAGACGGGCTTTGCGATCCATGAGGGCGCGGCGCTGGAACGGACGGTGTGGGGCCGGGCGTCGTCGGAGCAGCCAAAATATGGGCGAAGAAACCTGCTGCTCTATTTCGAGCACGACGACGTCGATGCCGCATTCGAGCGCATCGCACCGCATGTCGAACTGATCCACGCCGTCGAGCGGCAGGCGTGGGGACAGCGCGTGTTCCGCTTTTACGATCCCGACGGGCACGCCGTCGAGATTGGCGAACCTCTGGGCGGCGGCTCTAGTTAAATGTCTGCCGAGTTCGGCCAGCAGGGGCCGAACAGAAAGCCGCCACCGACCTCTCAAGCCCGCCGTCGTTCAACTGACGGGGAGGTTCGGCAGGCCGGATGAGGGGCAACGCAAAGGCCGCCACGTCCGACGATACTCAAACAAACAGAAACCCCGGAGCGTCGCCACTCCGGGGTTTTCCATGCCGTCCGATACCCTCAATTACAGCTTGTTCGCGCGCTGCTGGAGCATCATGAAGGTGTCGTAGTTGTATTCGGCGATCTGCAGGTTGAGGTAATATTCGCCGCGGAAGGCCTTGATGGAGTCCCAGATCTTCTTGAAGGTCGGGTTTGCGGCTTCCATCTCCGCATAGACCTCGTTGGCGGCGTCGAAGCAAGCCGACAGGATCTCCTGGCTGAACGGGCTGAGCTTGGCGCCGGCCGCGACGAGGCGCTTGATCGCCGGCGGGTTCAGCCAGTCGTACATCTGCAGCATGTTCGCGTCGGCGGCCTGGCAGGCGGTGCGCAGCAGCGACTGGTAGTTCTTCGGCAGGCCCTCGAAAGCCGCCTTGTTGAACAGCGCATGCACCGTCGGGCCACCCTCCCAGAAGCCGGGATAGTAGTAGTAGGGCGCCACCTTCACGAAGCCGAGCTTCTCGTCGTCATAGGGCGTGGTCCATTCGGCGGCGTCGATCGTGCCCTTTTCCAGCGCCGGATAGATGTCGCCGCCGGCGATCTGCTGCGGCACGACGCCGAGCTTTTCCACGACCTTGCCGGCGAAGCCGCCGATGCGCATCTTCAGGCCCTGGAGGTCGGCGACGGTCTTGATCTCCTTGCGGAACCAGCCGCCCATCTGCACGCCGGTATTGCCGCCGGGATAGCCGACCAGGCCCTGCGTGGCCAGGAACTCGTTGAACAGGTCGATGCCGCCGCCATGGTACTGCCAGGCGTTCATGCCGCGCGCGTTGAGCGCGAAGGGCACGGCCGCACCCAGCGCCCAGACCGGGTCCTTGCCCCAGTAATAGTAGGAGACGGTGTGGCAGGCCTCGACCGTGCCGGCAGATGCAGCGTCGGCGGCCTGGAGGCCCGGCACGATCTCGCCAGCCGCGAAGACCTGGATCTGGAAATTGCCGTCCGTCGCTTCGGAGACGTATTTCGACAGCACTTCCGCGCCGCCATAGATCGTATCCAGCGATTTCGGGAATGACGAGGCGAGCCGCCAGTTGATCTTCGGGTTGCTTTGCGCGAGGGCCGGCGCAGCGAGCACGGCGGAGGCTGCGCCGCCCACACCTGCGACACCGGCTTTCTTGATGAACGAACGGCGATCCATGGTTTCCTCCCAGTGGCGGGCAGGGCTCCTCAACCCAACCCTATGTGACCGGGAAAGCTAACCATGCCGGGATGCGGGTTTCAAGCGAAGATGGGGCAGGACAAATCCCGCCCGCTACGACTTTCGTCTTAGACGACGGGCCGCGGGACACCCCGGTTTTGCAGGCGTCAGGCCATGCCGGTCGGGCTTCGTTACCCGGCCATCGCCTCTTCGTATTCCGCCGAAAGCTCCAGCCACTGTTCCTCGGCCTCGTTGAGCTTGTCGGCGGCCATGGCGCGCAGCTTGGCCTTCTCGGCGGCCTTGGCGGGGCTCTTCTCGTAGAGCGCGGGGTCCGCAAGCTCCGCATCAAGCAGTTGAATCTGCTTGTTCAGTTTCGCCGTCAGGGATTCGATTTCGTTGATCTTTTTCTTGAGCGGCGCGAATTGCGCGCGCCGGTCGGCATTGGCCTTGCGCTGGTCGGCCTTGTTGGCGGTGTCGCCGCCCGCCGCCGGCTTGTCCTTGTCGTCCCGCTTGCCGGATTGCACGATGAGGCCGCGATAATCCTCCATGTCGCCTTCGAAGGCTTTCACGGTGCCGTTGTTGACCAGCCACAGCCGGTCGACGGTCGCCTCGATCAGGTGCCGGTCGTGCGAGATGAGGATGACGGCGCCCTCGTAATCGTTCAGCGCCTCGATCAGCGCGCGGCGGCTGTCGATGTCGAGATGGTTGGTCGGCTCGTCGAGAATGAGCAGGTTCGGCGCGTCGAAGGCGGCAAGGCCCATGAGGAGGCGCGCCTTTTCGCCCCCCGACAGGTCCTTGGCGGGCGTGGACATCTTCTCCGTCGCAAGGCCCATCTGAGCCACGCGGGCGCGCACCTTGGCTTCCGGCGCCTCCGGCATCAGCCGGCGCACATGCTCCACGGGCGACTGGTCGGGAATGAGGTCGTCCAGCTGGTGCTGCGCGAAGAAGCCGATCTTCAGCCCTGGCGCCCGCTTGACCACACCGGACTCCGCCTCCAGCCGGCCCGAGATGAACTTGGCGAAGGTCGACTTGCCGTTGCCGTTCGAGCCCAGCAGCGCGATGCGGTCGTCATTGTCGATGCGCAGGTTGATCTGCCTGAGGATGGGCTTGCCGGGCGCATAGCCCACCGCGCCGCCCTCGATGGCGATGATCGGCGAGGCCGGTTGCCTTTCCGGCTCGGGAAAGGTGATCGGCTGCACATGGGTCTCGATGACGGCGGCCACCGTGCCCATGCGCTCCAGCGCCTTGATGCGGCTTTGCGCCTGCCGCGCCTTCGTCGCCTTCGCGCGGAAGCGATCGATGAAGCTTTGCAGATGCTTGCGCGCGGCGTCGTTCTTGGCCTTTGCCTTCATCTGCAATTCGTCGTTCTCGGCCTTCTGGCGCTCGAACTGGTCGTAGGAGCCGCGGTAGAAGGTCAGCTTCTGCTGGTCGAGATGCACGATGGCGTTGACGGCCGTGTTGAGCAGGTCGCGGTCGTGGCTGATGATGATCACGCTGTGCGGATAGCGCCGCACATAGTCTTCCAGCCACAGCGTGCCTTCGAGGTCGAGATAGTTCGTCGGCTCGTCGAGCAAAAGCAGGTCCGGCTCGGAAAACAGCACGGCCGCCAGCGCCACGCGCATGCGCCAGCCGCCGGAGAAGCTTTTCGCCGGCCGCTGCTGTGCCTCGTGGTCGAAGCCGAGGCCGGCAAGAATGCTCGCCGCACGCGCCTCGGCCGAATGCGCGCCGATATCGGTAAGCCGCGTCTGGATTTCGGCGATGCGGTGCGGGTCGCTGGCCGTTTCCGCCTCCTTGAGAAGGGCGGCGCGTTCCTTGTCGGCAGCCAGCACGATCTCGATCAGCGCGTCGTCCGTGCCGGGCGCTTCCTGCGCCACCTGGCCGATGCGCGCATTCTTCGGCAGCGTGATCGTCCCGGCCTCCGGCGAAAGCGCGCCGGTGATGATGCGAAACAACGTGGACTTGCCGGTGCCGTTGCGCCCGACGAGACCCGCCTTCGTGCCGGAAGGCAACGAAAGCGACGCGTTGTCGATGAGAAGACGCCCGGCAATGCGGGCGGTGAGGCCGGAAATCGTGATCATGGCGGGTCTATAACCAAATCCCGCGAAAGTGCGAAGCGGTTTTGCGCGCTTCGCGCCGTCTCAGGCGGCCGCGCCGCCGCGATAGGTGCGGCCGGCCCGCTCGGCCACCTCCGCGGAGTAGATGCGCAGCGCCATACCCGTCTCCGACGCATAGGCCAGCGCCTGGTCGGCCTGTTCGCACAGCATCACGGGCGTCTTCGCCGAATCGGTCATCGAGAGGCCGGCCGTCAGCGTCAGGAAGCCGGCCGGCAGTTCGCGGTCGAGGAAGGGAAACGCCATGTCCGCCACCTTGTCGGCCATCCGCCTGGCGATACCGGCGGCGATCTCGCGCGTCACGTCGCTGAGCAGCAGGCAGAACAGGTCCGGCCCGGTGCGCGCGACGAGGTCGTTCTTCTTCACGGACTGGCGGAAGATCGTCGCCAGCCGCTTCACCGTCTTCTCGTCTGCCCCGGCGGCGTGGCTTTCGGCAAATTCGCGCAGCTGCTCGACGCGGAACACGAGCAGCGCGCACGTGCCCGCCGTCGCCTTGTCCTCGAAGATGCCCTTGAGATGGCCGAGCAGTGCGGCCTGGTTGGCAAGCCCCGTCACCGCGTCGTGGGTCAGCGCCTCGCGGCTTGTGGCGAGGCCTGAGCGCAGGCTGTCGAGATGGGATTGCAGGTCGCCGATGCGGGCGGACGCCATACGGTCGGTGCCGAGAATATCCTGCATGAGAGAAAGAAGCCGCGTCGCGTCGCTGGCGAAGTCGGAAATGCCGAGCACCGGGTCACGCTTCATCCGGGCGGCGATTTCCTCCAGTTCCTGCACGGCGACGGCGCGCTGGCGCTGGCTCTCCTCGGCTGTTTTGGCGATCTCCCGCGCCACGCCGGCATTGCCGTTCAGCGCCTCGAACAACAGCTCGTAATTGCGCGGAAGCGCTGCGATGCCGAGGTTCGCCATCAGCTGCGCGATGCGCGCCGCGATCGGCGGGACGGCCTGTTGTGTGTCCTTTGAAGCGGTGGACGCCTTGCTGTTCATGAAACGCCGTCGGGTTCGGCGCGGGCCAGTGGGCCCACGCGCAGGAATTGTCGGCGTAACTATCGGATTGTGCGGTTAATTTTACGTTCGCTCACGAACGATAGGCCGCCTCCTGACGATTGCCGGGTCCAGCGGGTGTATCGCGGTGAAACATCCCGCCGTAGACGCCGGCCGTTCCGTCAGGCGGTGCGCCGCGCAAGGGGCAGGGCCCGTATCACCTGGCCGATCACCGTCAGGCGTTGCTTCTTGGCGGCCCGCGCGGTGCGGTTCTGCTGCAGGTCGCGCAGGGCGGCGGCATAGCCCTCCGCCCGCGCATCCTTCAGCGCCACCTCGAAGGTCTTCTCAATGACCGGGTAGCATTCCTCCGGCAGGTAGGCGTTCGGGGCGTCGGTGCCGTAGACACGCGCCATCTTGCAAAGCGTACTGCCGAGCAGGGCGGCCCACTCTTCGTTCGTTCTTGCCATAAGCTTTCCTCTCATCGGGCGAGGCACGCGCCATGAGCGTGGCCCCAACGGAAGCGACTATGCTGCCACCGATCGCCGCATGGCTGTCACCTGGGTGACACGCATGCGGCAGCCCCCGAAATCGGTGTCGAGCGCTTCCATATTCCTCAACTGTATCACTACTATTGCAGGAGTCGACCCGTCTCCGCACCTCAGATGTGCAGAAAAGCCTTTCCCTCATTGCGGACGAAATAGGTGAGGTCGAGCGGCACGCTCGGTCCGCCGAGTGCCGTCAGCATGGCATGGCACTGTCCGCGATGGTGGGTCTGGTGGTTGAAGACATGGGTAAGCGCAAGGCCGAGCGGGTGGGTGATGTTGCCCGGATTGCTGATCGGACTGTAGGTCACGTCGGCGGCGATCTGCGCTTCGCTGAGCGAATCGATGAAGGCGCCGAGCCGCTCGTCCTCCCTCTGCCGTGCCGCATGAAGCCCTTGGAAATCCTCGTACAGGATGGCGGCGAGGCTGGTCGGCGCGTCGCCTTCGCCCGTGAAGCGTTTCAGCCAGATCCGGTCGGCGGCGAGCAGGTGGTTGAGCGTTCCGTGCAGCGAGCGGAAGAACGCGCCGAGGTCGCGGCGAAAATCGGCGTCGTCGAGCCTGGCGACCTCGTCATAGAGTCTGGCATTCGCCCAGCTGTTATAGGCGCAAAGCATCCGGTAGTGGTCGTGCATCTGGTTCTCCTTGGATCGGCCAGTATAAGGCGCCGTGCATTTCGCGGATGAATGCGACGCATGAAATTATCTGATTTGAAGCCGCGCCCGCCGTGCGTTTCAATGCGCTGAACGGAGGCTCCCATGACCCGATTGCTCTATGCGCTTGCCGGTACCGACAAGACCCGCCAGTTTTCGCCCCATGTGTGGAAGACGGTGATGTCGCTTGCCCACAAGGGGCTGGATTACCGGACGGTCCCCGTCGGCTTCACCGAGATACCCGCAATCGAAGACGGCGCGACCGCGACGGTGCCGCTGCTGCGCGATGGCGACAGGCTGGTGCGCGACAGTTTCGATATCGCCCTTTATCTCGACGAGGCCTACCCGGATCGTCCCGCGCTGTTCGGCGGCGAGGGCGGCAAGGCCATGGCGCGCTTCATCGAGGCATGGTCGCAGTCGACGTTGCACATGGCCGTCACCCGTATCGCGATCATCGATATTCACGACCTGCTCGGTCCCGTCGACCGGGATTATTTCCGCCGCAGCCGCGAAGGGCGCCTCGGCGCGTCGCTTGAGGATATTGCCGCGGCCGGAAAGCAGGAGATCGAGGGCTTCGCGAAGAAGCTCCAGCCGTTGCGCAACATGCTGAACGTGCAGCCGTTCATCGGCGGCGATGGCCCGCTTTTCGCCGACTATATCGTCTTCGGTGCGCTGCAATGGCTGCGCACCACGGCGGGCACGAAGGTGCTGGAGGCGGACGATCCGGTCGCCCTGTGGTTCGAGCGCTGCCTTGATCTGCACGACGGCGCGGGGCGGCGCGTGACGGCGGCATGAAACTTTCATCCTGAAGGCGCCAAACATCGCCACCCCCTTGTTTTGCCGGGCATTGGCAGCTATTGAACCGCCACTTTCACCGGAAAACCAAGGGAAACCTAAAAATGGCGATTGAACGCACCTTTTCGATGATCAAGCCGGACGCGACGAAGCGCAACCTCACCGGCGCCATCACCAAGATGCTCGAAGACGCGGGCCTGCGCGTCGTGGCGTCCAAGCGCGTCTGGATGAGCAAGCGCGAAGCCGAAGGCTTTTACGCCGTGCACAAGGAGCGTCCCTTCTTCGGCGAGCTCGTCGAAGGCATGACCTCGGGCCCGACGGTCGTCCAGGTCCTGGAAGGCGAGAACGCCATCCTGAAGAACCGCGAAATCATGGGCGCCACCAACCCGGCCAACGCCGACGAAGGCACCATCCGCAAGACCCACGCTCTCTCCATCGGCGAGAACTCGGTCCACGGCTCCGACGCCCCGGAAACCGCCGCCCAGGAAATCAAGTACTGGTTCTCCGACACCGAAATCGTCGGCTGAATCAATCCCTCTGGCCACGGCCGGAAGGCATTGGAATAATTACGAAACCGGGATCGAAAGGTCCCGGTTTTCGTTTGTGGTGGTGGTGTCTTGGCTGGCCTTATCTGTCGCGCGCACCATCAACGAAAATGGGCGCGAACCTTGGCGATCTTCGGCAATGTCGTCAGCAGCGCGGAATAATGGCCGGCGAAACTCGCAACTGTGTCGGCAAAAGACGAGGCCTTGCAGAACGAAGCCCAAGCGGTGCCTTCGAGCGCCTGGCGGTAGAACGCCTTCATCCTGCGGTGCGTCCATGGCATCACGGCCTGCCACGGCTTCTTGCGTCCTGTAAAATGCACGATGGCCGGCTGGTTAATAAAGGGCAGGATACCGGTCTGCGCGTTGTAGCGTGCGTCGAGCCGATGCCAGTTCCCATCATAGGCGATGTTCAGCACATCCTGATCGTGCGACGGAAACCGCTCCGGTTCCCGTTCGAACGTCTCGCGCGCCTTTCGGATAAGGCCGTCCTCGAGGCTTCTTTTCCAGTCGAACAACAGAACCCCGGCATTGAAATATCGCCCACCGCTCTTCAGGCCGATCCTTTGTTGCCGGCGCTCGATCTTCTCCGGAAATGCCATGACGTAATCGTCGACCGCACCGAGCGCCTTGCCGCCCAGGTCGGCCTGGAAAAGCTCATCCAGTGATGCCACGGCGACGGCATCGGCGTCGATGTAGAGAAGTCGGTCGATAGCATCAGGGACGATGAGATCCATGTAAAGCCGCGCGAGCGTTGCGCGCGACCACCGCCCGAAGGCGGGGCCATCCGCCCTCGGCGTCGGGTCGGGCAGCACATCGATGATGATCGAATGCCGTTCTGCGAAGGCGGCGATCTCTTTGAGCTGTTTTTCCTCCGCGCCGAGCGCCAGCAGCAGAAGTTTCGCGTTGATGGCCTTCAGGTTGGTGTGGATCGACAGCAAAGCGCAGCAGGCGGCCGGCAGCATATTGGCGTCGGCACAGGCAATCGCACCATAGTTCAGAGCGGGGGTTGGTGACATGAAGACGGCACTCCGACCGGTAAGGGCGTGAAACTTTTGGCCGGTCGCGCGGGCACGCCGCCGGGAGCGTCAATATACGATGCCGCCCCGCTTCGGAAGGGACCGCGTTTGAAACCCGCCGATTGAAGTGCGCATTGCGTTATTCTTGCCGGGCTTGCGGCATGACCGCATCCGCATTCTCTTTCGGCCTACCCGGCACACGTCGCCGTCTCGAAATGCGCGGGTGCCTTGCCGTCCTTGAAGACCGCGGGGTTCTTCTCGTAGGCGGGGCCGATGACGAGGGGTTTGGCGGGCAGGATGTCCTGGTCGAGGCTGGAGGTGACCTCGGTTTCCAGCGATTGCAGTTGCTCTCCGTCCGGCCCCAGCACGCGGATCGATACCTTGTAGGGGTGGTTCTTCTTCACGCAGGTCACGTCGGGGCTTTCCAGCACCACGCGCGGCAGGCTGGCGAAGAGTTTGCGCTCCAGCGTCAGCGGCGCGCCGCCGGCCGGGTTCTCGAATTCCGCCCGGACGACCGATCCCTCGGGCAGGGGTTGCGTCTTCTCCAGCGTCACGAGATAGGTCGCATAGGCCAGCCGGTAGTTGAAGACGAACATCTTGCCCGTCAGCTTCAGCGGGTCGGGGCCGGTTTCGCGCTGGCAGGCGGCGAGAAGCAGGGCGAGGGGGAACAGCACAAGCAAAGCGCGTTTCATGGTCCGGAGTCTCCGCGCCGGCGGCGATAGTGGCGGTTCGCCTTCACCCGGTTGCCGCACACCGCCATGTCGCACCAGGCGCGCGAGCGGTTGCGGCTGCGGTCGATGAACAGCCAGCGGCAGTTGGGGCAGATCTTCAGCCTGTCCGCTTGCGGCTGCGCCAGCAGCATCAGCGCCGAGCGCGCCGTGGCGGTATCGAGCGCCTGCGGGTGCGTGCCGGACCGGCGCAGCGTCGCGGCGATCGCCTCCAGCAGGTCCGCGAGCAGGTCCGGCGTTGCCGTGCCCTCGATTTCGGCGCGGAAATGCGCGTCGATCGCCTCACGTAGCGCGACGAGCCCGCTGCGTGCGTCGTCATGCACCGGCATCAGCGCGCCGAACAGGTCGCGCTCGGCCCCGTAGGTGCTCGCCCCCGCACAGAAGGCGTCCATGGCGGTGGGATCGGCGAACCGGTCGATCCGCCGCGCCGGGTCGTCGCGCAGCACCACGGAGTTGGCGACATCGAACGCCAGCGCGCCACCCGAAAAACGATGCGGGGTCCAGGAAAAGGTCATGCGATATTCTAACTGGTAAAAGCAATTTTGCCAGTTATAATTTTGGCGGATCGGGAAAGCGCCATGGCCTATTTTCTTCAGCAGATCGCCAATGCCGTGCCTGTGGCCGCGCTCTATGCGGTGCTCGCCTTCGGCTATTCCATCGCCTTTGCCGTGACCCGGCGCGCCGACATCGCCTATGGCGCGCTCTTTGCCTTCGCCGCCCAGCTCTTCGTGTTGTTTGCCGGCTACGGCTGGAGCCAGCTCTGGCTCGTCCTGCCGGCCGCGCTCGGCTTCGGCGCGCTCGCCGCGCTGGTCTACAGCCTCGGCGCCGCCGTTCTGGTGGGGCGGCATGTGATGCGTCCGCTCGCCTTTTCCTCCGACAATACGGTCGTGGTCGCCGCGCTCGGCGTGGTGCTTGTCCTCATGGAAACGGCGCGGCTGGCGTCGGATGCGCGCAGCCTGTGGCTGCCGCCGCTCCTCGCCACGCCCGTCGTCTTCTGGAACGATGCGGCATTCCCGGTGGCGCTCACCGTGCTGCAACTCGCCAACACGCTCGCCATGCTGGCCATGATCGCGCTCGGCGCGGTCTTCCTTGCCCGCTCCCGCTGGGGCCGCCGCTGGCGCGCGGTCTCGCAGGACAGGCGGGCGGCGGAACTCTGCGGCATCGATTCGGCTAGCGTCTACCTGTCGGCCTATGCGCTGGCCGCGCTGTTCGCCAGCCTCACCGGCATGCTGGCCGTCTCCTATTACGGCAACATGGATTTCGGCGCGGGGCTGGTCTTCGGCGTGAAAGTGCTGTTCATCGCCGCACTCGGCGGGGCGGGGAACCCCTTGCGGTCGGCCCTGGGCGGAGCGGCCATCGGACTGGCCGAGACGGTGTGGAGCGCCTACGGCCCCTTCCTCTGGCGCGACGTGGTCGTCATCGCCGCGCTGGTGCTGCTCCTGATCATCTTCCGGCGCGAGCGGCCCGTTATATAGGTGCGTGCCGCATGGCCGCCGTTACGACCACTTCTCCAGCGCCGTGTCGTCGCTGTCCTTCGCCTCAACCCAGCCGCCTTCGGACCCGTCGGCGAAGTGCTCCTTCTTCCAGAAGGGCGCGGCGGTCTTGAGATAGTCCATCACGAAGGATGCGCCGTCGAAGGCGGCGTGGCGGTGCGGTGCGGCGGCAATCACCAGCACGATGTTTTCCCCCGGCGCGATCCGCCCGACGCGGTGGATGGCGGCGATGCCCAAAAGCGAGAAGCGCGTGACGGCCGTGCGGCAGATGCGCTCGATCTCGGCCTCGGCCATGCCGGGATAGTGTTCCAGTTCGAGCGCGGAGAGACGGCCGCCTTCGTCGCGGCAAAGCCCGGTGAAGGTGACGATGGCGCCGGCCGCGGCCCGTCCGGCCACGATCCGCGCCGTTTCGGCCGCCGCATCGAAGTCGTCGCGCTGCACGCGAACGATGACAGGGGCAGGGGCCGCGCCGGCCACTGGTCAGCCCCCCGTCATCGGCGGAAACAGCGCGATCTCGCGCGCGCCGGCGATCGGCTCGTCGTGCTCGACATGCTCCTGGTTGATGGCGATGCGGATGGCGCTTTCATGCTCCAGCGCATGGGCATAGCCGTCGCCGAGCGTCTTGAGATAGCCGAGGAGCGCTGCCCCCGTCGTCACGTCGGCGGGCAGGTCGATGTCTTCCTCGCCCTTGCCGATCCGCTCGCGCACCCAGGCGAAATAGACGAGCCGCGTCATCTCACTCGTCCACGATGTGCTTCAGGCCGACGCGGAAATAGTCGTAGCCCGTATACATGGTGATCAGCGCCGCGATCCACAGCAGCGTGATGCCGATCTCCGTTGTGAAGGGCAGCACCTGCTCGCCGGCCGGGCCGGCCAGGAGGAAGGCGATGGCGAACATCTGGATGGCCGTCTTCCACTTGGCGATGCGCGTCACCGGCACGCTGACCTTGAGGTCGGCGAGATATTCGCGCAGGCCCGAAACGAGGATCTCGCGGCACAGGATGATGATCGCCGCCCAGATCGTCCAGCCGGCAATGGTGCCGTCGGCGGCCATCAGCAGCAGCACCGAGGCGACCAGCAGCTTGTCGGCGATCGGGTCGAGCATGCGGCCGATATTGGAGGTCTGGTTCCAGATGCGCGCGAGATAGCCGTCCAGATAGTCCGTGATCGATGCCACGGCGAAGAGGACGAGCGCCGTCCACCGCGCGAAATCCGACGATTCGAGCCGCCCTTCGATGAAGAAGCACAGAACGATCAGCGGCACGGCGACGATGCGGGCGTAGGTGAGCAGGTTGGGTATGCTGTATGCGCGGGAAGCCATGGATTCTCAGTCTCTCGATTTCTGCTAGATGAGGTCTTTGTGAGAGTGCCGTCAACCTTTGTTTCCGGCAATTCTTGGCGAATTTACGGAGCAGGGCACAATGACGCGGCGAGAAAGCCTTGCCGGCGCGCAAAACCATGTCATGTCGGCGGTGAGCAGTGCTTTGTGGGAAGGATCGTCATCGCGCCTCGCTCTCATTGGAGGGTCGGGTCATGTCGACCCAGCGGCCGGCGGAAGCCACCTATCCCGCCGAATCGTCGTGGAAATGGTTGTAGACGATACGCGCCACGCTTTCCGAAATGCCGGCGACCGCCATCAGATCGGACATCGCCGCGCGGGAAACGGCTTTTGCCGTGCCGAAATGCTGCAAGAGCGCGCGCTTGCGCGTCGGGCCGATGCCGCCGATCTCGTCGAGCGGGTTCTTGACCATCTCCTTCTTGCGGCGCGCCCGGTGCGAGCCGATGGCGAAGCGGTGCGCCTCGTCGCGCATGCGCTGCACGAAATAGAGCACCGGGTCACGCGGCGGCAGGGAGAAATCCGGAATGCCGCGCATGAAGAAGCGCTCGCGCCCGGCCTCGCGGTCCGCACCCTTGGCGACGCCGATGGCGATCACCTGGTCGGTGATGCCGAGTTCTTCCAGGATCGCCCGCACCGCCGTCATCTGGCCCTGGCCGCCGTCGATGAGGATGACGTCGGGCCAGGCGGGAAAGGGCAGGTCGGCGGCATCCGCGCCCGTGTCGGCGGCGGTGCGGTCCGGCAAGCCCTCTTCCTTGATCAGGCGCGAGAAGCGGCGGGTCATCACTTCCTTCATCATGCCGAAGTCGTCGCCGGGCGTGATCTCCGTCGATTTGATGTTGAATTTGCGGTACTGCCCCTTCACGAAGCCTTCCGGCCCGGCCACCACCATGCCGCCCACGGCGTTGGTGCCCATGATGTGCGAGTTGTCGTAGATCTCGATGCGGCGCGGCACATAAGGCAGCTTGAAGGTCGCGGCGAAGCCTTCGAGCAGCCGGCCCTGCGAGGCGGTCTCGGCCAGCTTGCGGCCATGCGCCTCGCGGGCATTGGCCATCACATGGTCCACGAGGTCCTTCTTCTCACCGCGCTGCGGCACGGAGATCGTCACCTTGTAGCTCGATCGCTCGGAAAGCGCCTGCGACAGGAGCTCCATTTCCTCCACCGGCTCCGACAGCAGGATCTGCCGCGGACAGGGCTTGTCGTCGTAGAACTGCGCAAGGAAGGCATTGAGCACTTCCGCGCCGGAAAGCTGCGGGTCGGCCTTGGGGAAATAGGCGCGGTTGCCCCAGTTCTGTCCCGTGCGGAAGAAGAACACCTGGATGCAGGAAATCCCGCCCTCGTGATGGATGGCGAAGATATCGGCTTCCTCCACCCCGGCCGGGTTGATGCCTTGGTGGCTCTGGACGTGGGAAAGCGCCGCCAGCCGGTCGCGGAACACGGCGGCGCGCTCGAAATCGAGATCTTCGGCGGCGGCGTTCATGGCGTCCGCCATATGCGCCTTCACCTTCTGGCTCTTGCCCGAAAGGAAGTCCTTCGCCTCCTGCACCAGTTCGGCATAGTCGGCGTCACGGATTTCGTGCGTGCAGGGGCCCGAACAGCGCTTGATTTGATAAAGCAGGCAGGGCCGCGTGCGCGTTTCGAAGACGCTGTCGGTGCAGGTGCGCAGCAGGAAGGCGCGTTGCAGGGAATTGATCGTGCGGCCCACCGCACCCGCCGAGGCGAAGGGACCGAAATAGTCGCCCTTGCGCGAGCGCGCGCCGCGATGCTTGAAGATCGCCGGCGCCCGGCTGTCGCCGGTCAGGAGGATATAGGGAAACGACTTGTCGTCGCGCAGCAGCACGTTGAAGCGAGGGCGCAGGCGCTTGATGAGGTTGGCTTCGAGCAGCAGCGCCTCGGTCTCCGTGCGCGTCGTCACGAATTCCATATTGGCCGTCTGGCGCACCATCTGCGCAAGACGATTCGAATGCACGCGGCCCTGCGCATAGTTGCTCACGCGCTTTTTCAGGCTGCGCGCCTTGCCGACATAGAGCACGTCGCCCGCCGCGTTGAACATGCGGTAGACGCCGGGGCTGTTGGGCAGGCGCTTGACGAAATGCTGGATCAGGTCGGCGCCGGTCAGGCCTTCCGGCACGTCGCCGCCTTCGTTCCAGTCCATGCCGCCGGTCGCGACGGCAGCTGTGTCCGCGGCCGGTGCGGCGCCTTCCAGCAGCTCGTCGTCCTCGTCCGTCTCGTTTTCGTCATAGAGGATGCCGCCATCCTCCACCTTCCGGCCGTTCATTCCGCATTCTCCGCGACGTCGGGGGTTTCCCAGGCGAGATGCTGCCCGCCGTCGAGCGCTATCATTTGCCCGGTAATGGACGGCGTGTCGAACAAAAAGCGAACTGTGCGGCCGAATTCCGTGAGATCGGGCCCGCGGCGCAGGATCAGCCCGTCGATCTGGGTCCGGAACGCCGCGTCGTCCTGGCGCTCGTTGGGCAGGGAAGGGCCGGGGCCGATGGCGTTGACCCGCACATCGGGCGCAAAGCTCTGCGCCATGGTGCGCGTCGCCATCCACAGCGCCGATTTCGAGAGCGTGTAGGAATAGTAGCGCGGCGTCGGGTTCCAGACGCGCTGGTCGATGATGTTGACGATGGAGCCGGCCACGCCGTCCGGCAATTGCCGCACGAAATCGCGCGCCAGGATGGAGGGCGCCTTCACATGCACGGCGAAATGCCGGTCCCACAGGGCGTCGTCGAAATCCGCCACCGTGTCGGGCTTGAAGAGGGAGGCGTTGTTGACGAGGAGGTCGAGCGGGCCGACGCCCGCGCGGGCCGCTGCGATCAGGCCGGCCGTCGCCGCACCGTCAGCAAGGTCGCACTGCACCGTATACGCCGTCTGCCCGCGTGCCCTGATTGTGGCGGCAAGCGCCTCGGCGTCATCGAGCGATGTGTTGGCGTGAATGGCGACCGCAAAGCCGTTGGCGGCGAGATCGTCGACGATGGCTTTGCCGATGCGCTTGGCCCCGCCCGTCACCAGGGCCGTCTTCAGGGGTTTTTTCAAGAAATGTCCGTCCTGCCGATTCATTTGATTAACCGGCCAAAGATATAGACATCCGGGCGCAGGCTTAAACTCCCCCGGACAATTGGTTGCGGAAAAATTAACCGCAAAAGAGACTTCGAAGTAATTTGAAGTATATTTTCACCATTTTCTTCACAACTGAAATTATGGTTAATGAATTACCTGGTGCGGAAAAGTCACATCCAGATTTCGCCCCGCGTGTGCCACAATGATTTCACATTTTGGCTCTTTCATTTCCTCAATCTTTATTCAATTTCACCTCAACCGGGCGGGACTGAATTGGATGACGGCGCCCGACAGCCTCCCCAAGAGGGCGTCGTTTAGTAAAAGGAGAATACCATGCGTACACTTATCGCCACCCTCGTCGCTTCGACCGTTTCCATGGTCGCCTTCCAGGCCGCTCACGCTGCGGATGCCGTTGACGACATCCCGCAGGCTCCGGCTGCTGAATATTCCGAGCCGGTCGTGAAGAACTGGTCCGGCGCCTATGTCGGTGGTAACGCCACCTGGCAGAAGGGCAAGTTCAACAACCAGGGCAGCGAGCGCGGCCACGCACTCGGCGGCGGCGTCTACGGCGGCTACAACATGCAGAACGGCCAGCTGGTCTACGGTCCGGAAGCCGACCTGAACTACTCGGGCGTCGACCACACCGCCAATGGCTTCACCGCCAAGCAGGGCGTCAACGGCTCGATCCGCGGTCGCGTCGGCGTCGACCTGAACCCGGTTCTCGTCTACGGTACGGCCGGTGTCGCCGCTTCGGGCGTCAAGGTGACCAACAACGCCACCGGCGCCAAGGATGATGCGACCCTGCTCGGCTGGACGGCCGGCGCCGGCGTCGAAACCATGGTGACGGACAACATCACCGCACGCGTCGAATACCGCTACAGCGACTACGGCAAGAAGACCTTCAACGGTGCCGGCCAGCGCAGCGGCTTCGAAGACCACAGCGTTCGCGTCGGTATGGGCGTGAAGTTCTAAGCCTCAGGGCTCTGAAATGAAAAAAGGCCGCGGAGCGATCCGCGGCCTTTTTGTGTTTGAGGCTCCGCGCTCAATCCTTGAACGCGGCGTAATCGGGAAACACCGCCTCGAAGCGGGTGAGGTAGCGCTTCAGCTTCGGCCGGCCGCGCTGCCATTGCCCGGCAAAGCGCAGCTCGATGTAGCGCAGCATGGCGGCGAGCGCGAAATGGCCGGCATTCGGCTTCTTGCCGAGCCGCGGCATGTTGGCCTCGAGATGGTCGAGCGCGCGTTCCACCTTCTGCCACTGCCGGTCGATCCAGGGCTGGTACACCTTGTCCTCAGGGCGGGAGCGGCGCTCGTAGACGATGGCGAGCAGGCAGTCGCAGATCCCGTCGGCCGTCGCCTCCAGCACGTCCACCTCCGTGCGCTTGACCGCATTGCGCGGATAGAGCGTGCCGCGCGACTGGCGGTCGATGTAGTTCATGATCGCGCGGCTGTCGAAGACGGCAAGGCCGTCGTCCGTCACGAGCGCCGGGATCTTTCCGAGCGGGTTGGCCGCAAGCAGGTCGGCGGGGTCCTTGGCGGTATCGGCCACGACCGCTTCGGCGGCAAGCCCGGCATATTGCGCGGCCATGCGCACCTTGGTCGAATAGGGCGAGGTGGAGGAATAGAAGATCTTCATGGCGGGTCCTGTGTCGTTGAAGAAAGAATGGGTCAGCGAACCGGCGGCTGTTCGATGCTTTTGGCGCGGCAGGCGGCGCGGTCGACCTGCGGGCAGGTGCGGAAGGCGAGGTCCGCCGTCATGCAGATGCGCACCTCCTCCAGCAGCCCGGCCTCGCAGGTCACGGCGATGCCCTGGGCGGACAGCCCGGGATTGTCGGCGATGAAGGCCGCCTCCACGCCGTCGGGCGAAAGCCGCTGTCCCTTGCCGGCGTCGAGGCTTGCGGGAATGCGCACCCGCTCGAACGCCGCGCGCGTCACCGCGAAATAGTCCTTCTGCGAAAGACCCGAACAGCTGCCGTGCTTGCGCCATTGATGGCCGATCAGGCCCATCGAGGGAATGATGTCGAGCACGGTGTGGCCGAGGCCTTCGGGCACGCGGTCCGATTCGCGCGTCGCGCAATATTCGGGATAGCCGCGCTCGTTCTGCGGCCAGAGCCCGTGCACGATGAAGCCGTTGTTTTCGCCGCGCCGGCATTGCTGCGTGCGGCCGCCCGCGTCATTGCCGGCGCACCAGGTCGGCGACCACGACAGCGATAGCACATAGAAGTCGAAACCCTTGCCGAGCGGCACGCGCGCCGGTGCGGCTGTTTCCTTGCGGCTCGTCTCGACCTTCGGCTTTTCGTCGGGCTTGTCTTCGCCGCAGCCGGCAAGCAGCGCCAGGCCTGACAGCAGCAGCGCCGCCGTGCGCAGCGGTGTGGAGGAGGGCGGCCGGACCGTCATGCGGCGGCGGCAGGCAAAGAGGGCATGGCGGTCTCCCGGTTCGGCGCGCGATTGTTGTCGCCGCGTGCCAAAGGTCAAGAGGCCTTGTTCTCGCCGGCGAGCCAGAACGACCGCGCCGAGGCGAAGCGGTCCTGCGCCAGCCGCGCCTTGAGGAAGGGGAGCAGCACGTCGAGTTCCGCCTTCAGCGTGAAGGGCGGGTTGACGACGACGAGGCCGGAGCCGGTCAGGCCCGTCGTCTCGCGGTCGCTCTTCACCGAAAGCTCCGCGCACAGCATCTTGGCAATGCCCGTCGCCTTCAGCGCGGCGTGGAATTGCGCGATGGGCGCGCCTTTCTTCAGCGGATACCATAGGCAGTAGACGCCGCCCGGAAACCGCCGCACGGCCTTTTCCAGCCCGTCCACCAGCCGCTCGTATTCGCCCTCGATCTCGAAGGGCGGATCGACCAGCACGATGCCGCGCTTTTCCTTGGGCGGCAGATGCGCGCCGAGCGAAAGCCAGCCGTCGAGATGGGTGATGCGGCTCTGGAAGTCGCCGTCGAACAGCCGGTGCAGCGTCTCGTAATCGTCGGGATGCAGCTCCATGGCCGAGAGCCGGTCCTGTGGGCGAAACAGCATGCGGGCCAGTTTTGGCGAGCCGGGATAATAGGTTAGCCCGCCTTGCGGATTCAGTTCCTGAACGACCTTGAGATAGGGCGCCAGGATATCGGCCACATCCGCCGGCAGCTCGCCGTCAAGCAGCCGGCCGATGCCGTCGCGCCATTCGCCCGTCTTCTGCGCCTCGATGCCGGAGAGGTCGTAGAGCCCGAGGCCGGCATGGGTGTCGAGCACGCGGAACGCCTTGTCCTTGCCCTGCATGTAGGTGACGAGGCGTGCGAGCACGGCATGCTTGAGCACATCCGCGAAATTGCCGGCATGGTAGACGTGGCGATAGTTCATGGCGTTCCCGCGCGATCACGCGCTCTGATGCGACGATGAATTGTTGCGATGGTAGAATGATTTGCCTTTTGGCCGTTCGCGCCCTGCAATATACAAAAGCCATGAACGTTGCGACACCAAATCTCGGAAAACCGCGGACCGTCCATTCGGCCTGCCCGCACGACTGTCCCTCCACCTGCGCGCTCGATGTCGAGATCGGCGCGGATGGACGCATGGGCCGCATCAAGGGCAGCGCCGACAACAGCTATACGGCCGGCGTCATCTGCGCCAAGGTCGCCCGCTATGCCGAGCGTCTCTATCATCCCGACAGGCTGATGAAGCCGCTCGTCCGCAAGGGCGAAAAGGGCAGCGGCGAATGGGGCGATATCTCCTGGGACGCCGCACTCGACGCGATCGCCGAGAATTTCGTCAAGGCCGAGCAGGCCCATGGCGCGGAGGCCGTCTGGCCCTATTATTACGCCGGCACGATGGGCCTCGTGCAGCGCGATTCCATCGAGCGCCTGCGCCACGCCAAGCGCTATTCCGGATTCTTCGATTCGATTTGCACCAACACCGCCTGGACCGGCTTTACCATGGGCGCCGGCGCGCTGCGCGGCCCCGATCCGCGCGAGATGGCCGCGTCCGATTGCGTGGTGATCTGGGGCACGAACGCGGTGGCCACGCAGGTCAACGTGATGACCCACGCGGTCAGGGCGCGCAAGGAGCGCGGCGCCAGGATCGTCGTCATCGATATCTACGACAATCCCACGATGAAGCAGGCCGATCTGGCGCTCAAGCTGCGCCCCGGCACGGATGCGGCGCTCGCCTGCGCCGTCATGCATGTCGCCTTCCGCGATGGTTATGCCGACCGCGCCTATATGGCCAAGTATGCCGATGACCCGGCCGGGCTGGAGGCGCATCTCGCCACCCGCACGCCGCAATGGGCAGCCGCCATCACCGGCCTCGGTGTCGCCGAGATCGAGGCCTTCGCCGCGCTGGTCGGGCAGACCAGGCGCAGCTTCTTCCGTCTTGGCTACGGCTTCACCCGCAGCCGCAACGGCGCGGTCGCCATGCATGCGGCGCTCTCCATCGCCACCGTCCTGGGCTGCTGGCAATATGAGGGCGGCGGGGCCTTCCACAGCAATGCCGGCATCTTCCGCCTGCGCAAGGCGGACCTTATGGGCCTGTCCTATGCGGATCCCGATATCCGCGCGCTCGATCAGTCGCAGATCGGCCGCATCCTGACCGGCGATGCGGTTGCCCTGCGCCAGGGCGGGCCCGTTACGGCCATGCTGATCCAGAACACCAATCCCGTGAATGTCGCGCCCGAACAGCGCCTCGTGAAGCAGGGTTTCCTGCGCGACGACCTCTTCGTCGCCGTGCACGAGCAGTTCATGACGGATACGGCGAAGCTTGCCGATATCGTGCTGCCCGCCACCATGTTCGTCGAGCATGACGATATCTATCGCGGCGGCGGCCAGCAGCATATCCTGCTCGGCCCCAAGCTGGTGGAGCCGCCGGCCACGGTTCGCACCAATCTCTTCGTCATCGAGGAACTGGCCAAACGCCTGGGCGTCGCGGACAAGCCGGGCTTCGGTCTCACCGAGCAGGAGCACATCACCTGCATGCTGCCCGCCTACGACATGGATTTCGACGGGCTGAAGGAAGAGAAGTGGATCGATTGCCAGCCGGATTTTGAGACGGCGCATTTCGTGAAAGGCTTCGGCTTCCCGGACGGCAAGTTCCGTTTCCGGCCGGACTGGACGGGAACGCCCGCCCCGAACCGGCCGCCCAGGGCGCTGGGCGCCTTCGGGCCGCATGAGGCGCTGCCGGAATTCCCTGACCATGTCGAGATCATCGAGACGCCGGATGCCGATCATCCGTTCCGCCTCGCCACGTCGCCGGCGCGCACCTTCCTCAATTCCTCCTTCACGGAAATGAAGAGCTCGCGCGAGCGCGAAGGCCGCCCGGAGGTGATGATCCACCCGGAGGATGCGCGCGCCAACGCCATCGCGGAAGGCGATGTCGTGCAGCTCGGCAACCCACGCGGCGATATCCGCCTGCATGCGAAGGTCACGGATGCCGTCAAGCCCGGCGTGCTGATCGCCGAGGGCATCTGGCCGAATTCCGCCCACCTGGACGGTGAGGGCATCAATGTGCTGACCGGCGCCGATCCCGTCGCGCCCTATGGCGGTGCCGCCTTCCACGACAACCGTGTCTGGCTGCGCAGGACATGACCGCCCAAACATCGCAAGGACTTTCCATGACGGCCCCCGCTTCGTCCGCCATCCGCATCGTCGACCAGCAGACCGTCTGGAAGCGCTTCATCCGTCTCAGCACCGTCGTCGTCGAGCAGACCCGCGCCGATGGCCGCGTCGAGCGGCTCGACCGCGAGGTGCACGATCATGGCGCCGCGGCCGCCATCCTGCTGGTCGATCCCGACCGCCGCTCGGTCGTGCTGGTGCGCCAGTTCCGCCCCGGCGCCTTCTTCGGCGGCCATCCGGACGGCTTCCTGCTGGAAGTGCCCGCCGGCCTCCTGGATGAAGACAGCCCGGAAGACGCCATCGCCCGCGAGGCGATGGAAGAGACCGGCTATGCCATAAGCGGCCTGCGCCACGTCTTCGACATGTATTCCAGCCCCGGCACGCTCACCGAGCGCGTCTCCTGCTTTGCCGCCCGTATCGATGCCAACAGGCGCGACGGAAAGGGCGGCGGCGTCGATCACGAGGGTGAGGATATCGAGGTCGTCGAAATGCCCGTCGAGGAGGCCGTCGGCCTCATCGCGACCGGCGGAATCGTGGATGCAAAGACCATCATGATGCTGCAGTGGCTCATGCTGAACCGCAGCGATTTCAATATCTAAGCCCTTCCGCGACGAAAAATATTATCGCGAAACGTCCCCGCTCTTCGCAGCCGGCCGATAATGCGCGTGTCCCGCCGCGGATACACCGGAGTGCGTTGCCGGCGAGGCGGGACCGGTGCCCTTGTCTGTCGATACCGACGCATGTCGCAGGCGAGGGGCCCGGCAGAAAATGGTTTCCCTCCCGGCTCTCGGCAGCAGGGGCGTGCCTGTGTGGCACACAAGGGAACCGGCGACTGGTCGCAATGGCGTAGCCTTGCCGGCCTTTCGCACCGCCCCGGCGCCTGCCGGTGAGTGGTCGCCCTGGAGAAGGCGCCGGTTCTTGCAGAGAAACCGCAGTTGCCGGGCAAAAGACACCGAACGGGGTGCCGGAAGGTGCCATTAAACACACTTACAGATGAGGCAGCTCCGGCGCCCCGTCCGATCCCGGCTGGACCGGGCCATTGAGAAGAGAGCCAAACCACGGACGCGACGCGTCGCGTGGGCACTGTCGCAGGAGCCGTCTCCATGACCGCATCGCAAACCGAAAGCCTTCCCGACTCCGAAAGCCATACGCTCGAACACGAAACGCTCTGCCGGCTGGCAGCACTCTCGGCATCCTGCCCGCGCCACTGGTGCGGGCTGCGCCGCTGCCGCCGCGCCGGCATCTGCCTCGGGTCCCTTCGCCCCGTTGACGCCGGCCTGCCACCCCTCTTGCTGCCACCCTGCATCGGCACCGCCGATGCCCCGCCGATGGCTTCGTTCTGCGCCGCGTTCGGCGTCTGGACACGCAGGCTCGAGCGGCCCGATGCCGCGATCCAAACACTGGCGATGCTGCGGCGACGGATGTCCCCACCTGATTCCCCACCGCCGGCAGAGGGACCGTGACCGCCCACATCGCCCTGTCCCTTCTCCCTGTCCCCCTCTCCCCCACGGGGAGAAGGTGGCCCGAAGGGCCGGATGAGGGGGGCCGCATAACGCCGACCGTCAGCGCACCATCTACCCCGCCAACACCGTCGCAACCCACGCTTTTCCCGGCCCAGGCGCGACGGTTCCGCCGCTTGCGGCAAGAGCTTTGCGGCAGCGGCGCGGGGCGCCCGCAGCCCGGCCTTGCCCCCGCCAAGCCTTGACAAACGGGCTGGGTCATGCGCTTGTCCGCCCGATTTTTCTTGGGTGGCCGCGCCGGGATGTTCCCGCGTGGCCCGTCAGCATTTCAGGATACCACGATGCACCGTTACCGCAGCCACACCTGCGCCGCCCTCCGCAAGTCCGATGTCGGCCAGACTGTCCGTCTCTCCGGCTGGGTCCACCGCGTGCGAGATCATGGCGGCGTGCTCTTCATCGACCTGCGCGACCATTACGGCATCACCCAGGTCGTCGCCGACCCTGATAGCCCGGCCTTCAAGACGGCCGAGACGGTCCGCGGCGAGTGGGTCATCCGCATTGATGGCCTCGTCAAGGCCCGCACGGAAGACACCATCAACAAGGGCATGCCGACGGGCGAGATCGAGCTCTACGCACAGGATATCGAGGTTCTCTCGGCCGCCAAGGAGCTGCCGCTGCCGGTCTTCGGCGAACCGGAATACCCGGAAGACGTCCGCCTGAAGTACCGCTTCATCGACCTGCGCCGCGAAACGCTGCACAGGAACATCGTGAAGCGCACGCAGATCATCTCGGCCATGCGCAAGGGCATGGGCGAGGCGGGCTTTGCCGAATACACCACGCCGATCCTGACGGCCTCCTCGCCGGAAGGCGCGCGCGACTTCCTCGTGCCGTCGCGCATCCATGAGGGCAAGTTCTTCGCCCTGCCGCAGGCCCCGCAGCAGTACAAGCAGCTCCTGATGGTCGCCGGCTTCGACCGCTACTTCCAGATCGCGCCGTGCTTCCGCGACGAGGACCCACGCGCCGACCGCCTGCCGGGCGAGTTCTACCAGCTCGACGTCGAAATGAGCTTCGTCACCCAGGAAGATGTCTGGGAAACGATGGAGCCGATGATGACCGCCGTCTTCGAGGAGTTCGCCGAAGGCAAGCCCGTCACCAAGCAGTGGCCGCGCATCCCCTATGACGAAGCGATCCGCAAGTATGGCTCCGACAAGCCCGACCTGCGCAACCCGATCGTCATGGAAGCCGTCACCGATCACTTCGCCGGTTCGGGCTTCAAGGTCTTCGCCAACATGATCGCGTCCAACCCGAAGGTCCAGGTCTGGGCGATCCCGGCCAAGACCGGCGGCAGCCGCGCCTTCTGCGACCGCATGAACGCCTGGGCGCAGTCGACCGGCCAGCCCGGCCTCGGCTACATCTTCTGGCGCAAGGAAGCCGACAAGCTGGAAGGTGCGGGCCCGCTCGCCAAGAACATCGGCGAGGAGCGCACGGAAGCCATCCGCACGCAGCTCGGCCTCGATGACGGCGATGCCTGCTTCTTCGTCGCCGGCGATCCGGCCAAGTTCTACAAGTTCGCCGGCGAAGCCCGCACGCGCGCCGGCGAGGAACTGAACCTCGTCGATCGCGACCGCTTCGAAATGTGCTGGATCGTCGACTTCCCGTTCTACGAATACAACGAGGACGAAAAGAAGATCGATTTCGCCCACAACCCGTTCTCCATGCCGCAGGGTGGCCTGGAAGCCTTCGATAGCAAGGATCCGCTGGAGCTGAAGGCCTACCAGTACGACGCCGTCTGCAACGGCTTCGAGATCGCCTCGGGCTCGATCCGTAACCAGTCGCCGGAACTGATGGTCAAGGCCTTCGAGAAGGTGGGCCTCAGCCAGCAGGATGTGGAAGAGCGCTTCGGCGGCCTCTACCGCGCGTTCCAGTACGGCGCGCCCCCGCACGGCGGCTGCGCCTTCGGTATCGACCGTGTCGTCATGCTGCTCGTCGGCGCGAAGAACCTGCGCGAAATCTCGCTGTTCCCGATGAACCAGCAGGCGCAGGATCTGCTGATGAACGCCCCGTCGCCTGCCACGCCGACGCAGCTTCGCGAACTCGCGCTGCGCGTCGTGCCGTCGCAGAAGAAGGACTGATTTTCCAAGGGCGGGACGCATCGCGGTCCCGCCCGAGGGAACCCTTCGGCCCCATGACCGTTCTTCTGCCATCGACAAAGGAGAACGAACATGACCAGCAAGCTCATTCTCGCCGGCGCGGCTGCTTTTCTCTCGCTGTCCGCAACGGCCTACGCCCAGGATACGGTCATCATCCAGCAGACCGATCCGGTCATGACCGAATCGACGGTCGTGGTCCCCGGCGGCGTGCGCACCTATGTCCTGGAGCAGCAGGTGCCGTCCGTGACCTATGAGGGCGATGTCCTGGAAGGCCGCGTCATTCCCGAGACCGTCGAAATCTATCCGGTCGATGGCTACACCGATTACGGCTACACCGTGGTCAACGAGCGCCGCGTGATCGTCGATCCGCAAACCCGCACCGTGGTCCAGGTCCTCGAATAAGCCTGCACCCATTGGAAACCCGGCCCCTGCGCCGGGTTTTCGCTGCCTGTGACCGCAGCGCGACAATGCCGCGAATTCGCCGTCACTCGATCCCAATTCCGCGAACAATCGGTCGAAATGCACCCCTAGCGTGAGCGCGCCTATAATGGCGAACAACGACTGGAGGGACTTCCATGACCGAACCGCATTCCGACGATCCTGCTTCCACACCACCCCGGCCGCTGCCTTATGCGGAGCCGCGCGGCAATCTCGGCGCCTTGCTGCGCTCGCCCGGCGTCAAGTTCATCATGATCGGCGTCATTTCCGTGGCGCTTCTCGTGCCGCTGCTCCTCGTCTGGGGCCTCACCGAAGAGCGTGCCGACCGGGCGAGGGAGGTCTCCAACCGTATTTCCCACGGCTGGGGCGGGGACCAGGCGGTCAACGGCCCCTATATCGCCGTACCGTTCGAGGTGATGCGTAGCCGGGAGGTGGATGGCCGCACCCTGGTCGAAAGGGTCACGGAATGGGCGCTCGTCATGCCCGAGACGCTGGACGTGACGGCCGACCTCAAGGCGGAGGAACGCCGCCTCTCGATCTACACGCTGCCGGTCTATAACGGCGCCCTCACGCTCAAGGGCCGCTTCGGCGCCGGCATCCTGCAGGATCTCGCTCGGTTCGACGGCACGCCGGATTTCAGCCGGGCCATCCTCGTGCTCAACATCAACGACATCACCGGGATCCGTTCGGATGCGGGCGTTAAGATCGACAATGGCCCGGTCCTTCCGTTCGATCCCGGCATGCGGCAGATTTCCGCGATGGGCGTGGCCGGCACGATGGACTATGGCCGGTCGCAATCGAATGCCGGCGTCCATCGCCCGATCGACCGGGCGCTGATCGAAAAGGGGTTTGCCTTCGACATTGCCTTGTCGCTGAACGGCTCGCGCAGCTTCGCCGTGGCGCCCGCCGGGCAGACGACGAGTTTCCAGGCGAAGGCGAACTGGCCGCATCCGGGCTTCGAGGGCCTGTTCCTGCCGGAGAAGAAGACCATCACCGACAAGGACTTCACCGCGACGTGGACGATCCCCTATCTCGCGCGGGGCATCGACAAGGCCGTGTCGGGTTCCATGCTGCCCTTGTCGGAGAGCATGATGAGCATCAACCTCGTGGAGCCCGTGCAGTTCTACCAGGTCGTCTCGCGCACGCTGAAATACTCCATCGGCTTCATCTCGCTCGTCTTCCTCGCCGTCTTCGTCGTGGAGCTGAAAGGCGGGCGCATGGTGCACTGGATCCAGTATGTGCTGACGGGCCTCGCGCTCATCGTCTTCTACGTGCTGCTGCTGGCGCTGGCCGAGCATACGGGCTTTACGCTCGCCTACGCCATCGCCGCCATCGCCACGACGCTCCTCATCTCCGCCTATCTCGGCAGCGCGACGGCAAGCCGCCGGAACGGCATGGCCCTCGGCACGGTTCTGCTTGCCGCCTACGGCATCATGTATCTGGTGCTGCGCGAGGATGAATACGCCCTGCTGGCCGGTGCGATCATCTCCTTCATCGCCATTGCCGCGACCATGTATGCGACGCGCCGGGTCGACTGGTCGGGACGCGACGTCCCGGCGCAGCCCTGATGCGCGGCCTGGAACGCAAAAGGCCCGGAGCGATGCTCCGGGCCTTCGATGTCAGGCGAAACGCCGAAAGGCGGGCTTTATTCGTTGGCCGTGACGGTGACGCCGAGGACCTGCGGAATGGTCTGCGGCGCGCCCATGGCGGCGCCCATGATCATCGGGAACGGCACCGGCTCCTTCGGCTCGGCGCTGATCTTGATGCTCTTCGGGTCGTCCAGGTAGGTGTTGACCGCAGCCGAGATCTGGTTCTGCAGGTCGGGCATGTTGAGCTGCGCGATCATGATCGGAACCAGGCCCTTCAGCGACTGTGCCATCTGGTCGCCCGTGACACCCTGTTCGCTGCCGGCGTAATCGAGCAGCTTCTTGGTGATCGAGGCGTCCTCGAACGAGATGGTGGCATTGTTGAAGGTCAGCTGCTGGACGAGGCCCATCATGGCCATGCCCATGGCGGCGTTGGCTTCTTCCTTGTTCGGATTGGCTTCGGCGGCCTTGAGCGCTTCCTGCATGTTCTTGATGAAGTCGAGCGTGTAGCCCGAGAAGGCGAGCTGCAGGTTCAGGCGGCCGATATCCTTGAAGTCGAAGGCATATTCGTCGACGGCGAGCTTGCCGCTGGCCAGTTCCCAGTTGCCGGCCATCGAGACTTCGCCTTCCAGCGTCTGGATGCCGAGCTTGTTGAGCGTGTCCTTCGCCTTGGGGTCTTCGACGCTCGTCAGGTCCGCCTTCAGGTCGGAGAGCTTGGCGTCGAATTCCAGGCCCGCGTCGTTGTCCATGCGGGTGATGTTGGTCTCCATGCCGGACAGGGAGAACACTTCCTTGCCCTTGGCGGTGACGCTGATCGGGCCGGCGCTGGCGGATTCGTACATCAGCAGCGATTCCAGCGTGCCGGGAACGATCTTGCCGGGCACGACGACGCCGTTGAGGGCGAGGTCCTTCGCCGAAACAGTCGAGTCGGCTTCGGTGACGTTGACGTCTTCGAAGCCGATGGTTTCGATCGTGTAGCCGCCGTCGCCGTCTTCCTCGACGCCTTCCATGGTGACGGTGCCGAGCTTGATCGGGGTGTCGGTGCCGGTTGCCTTCAGTTCAGTGCCTTCCAGCGTCACGGTGGAGCCGTCGACGGCAACATTCGAGTAACCGACAGAAACGCCGCTCGTGGCATAGGTGGCGTTCAGCTTGGTCATCAGGTCCGCACCGTCAAGCGCGAAAGCGGGGCTCGCCAGGGTGGCGAGCGCGGCGCCTGCAAGAAGGCTGCGGAAGTGGGAGGTGCGCATCATTGATTGGCTCTCTTTCTGGTTTTCTGAACGGCTGCCTTGCCGTACCGCCCTCTAGACGAGCGGCGCGGCGACTATATTCGGCTGTTTGCAACTTTCCATGTATTTCTTGTGTCCCGCGGCGATTTCACCAACAGCCTTTACAAAGCGCTATCCACAGGCGGATCGCCCGGATTCCTTGCCGCGAATCGGTATGAAGGTTAGTCAAGACCCATGGGACAAAACGCTTTGCCGCCTGATGGCGGAGACGACAACATTCAACCGGTGGACCTCAAGGCGGCGCTGGAAGAGCGCTACCTGGCCTATGCGCTGTCGACCATCACGCAGCGCGCGCTGCCCGATGTGCGCGACGGCCTCAAGCCGGTTCACCGCCGTATCATCCATGCCATGAGCGAGATGGGCCTCAGGTCCAATTCCTCCTTCAAGAAATGCGCGCGTATCGTCGGCGACGTCATCGGTAAGTTCCACCCGCATGGCGACCAGTCGGTCTACGATGCTCTCGTGCGTCTCGCACAGGACTTCTCGCAGCGCTATCCGATCGTCGACGGGCAGGGCAACTTCGGCAATATCGATGGCGACAATGCGGCCGCCTACCGATACACCGAAGCGCGCATGACCGAGGTCGCGATGCTGCTGCTCGAGGGCATCGATCAGGATGCGGTCGACTTCCGCAAGACCTATAACGAGGAAGACGACGAGCCGGTCGTGCTGCCGGGTGCCTTCCCGAACCTCCTGGCCAACGGTTCGTCCGGCATCGCGGTCGGCATGGCGACGTCCATTCCCTCGCACAACGTGCACGAACTGTGCGACGCAGCACTTCACCTGATCCGCAACCGCGATGCCGATGTCGAGAAGCTGGTCGAATTCGTGCAGGGCCCGGACCTGCCGACGGGCGGTATCATCATCGACAGCCGCGAGAGCATCATCGAGGCCTACAGGACCGGCCGCGGCGGTTTCCGCGTGCGTTCCAAGTGGGAGACCGAGGATCTGGGCCGCGGCGGCTACCAGATCGTCATCACCGAAATTCCCTATCAGGTGCAGAAGTCGCGCCTGATCGAGAAGATCGCCGAGCTGCTGATCGCCCGCAAGCTGCCGCTTCTGGAAGACATCCGCGACGAATCGGCGGAAGACGTGCGCATCGTGCTGGTGCCCAAGAGCCGCACCGTCGATCCGACGATCCTGATGGAATCGCTTTTCAAGCTGTCCGAGCTGGAAAGCCGCATCCCGCTCAACATGAACGTTCTGTCGATGGGGCGCGTGCCGAAGGTCATGGGCCTGAAGGACGTTCTCGTCGAGTGGCTCGATCATCGCCGCGACGTGCTCCAGCGCCGTTCGCGCTTCCGCCTGGCCGCCATCGACCGCCGGCTGGAAATCCTCGGCGGTTACCTGATCGCCTATCTCAACCTCGACGAGGTGATCCGCATCATCCGCGAGGAGGACGAGCCGAAGACGTCTCTCATGGAGACCTTCTCGCTGACGGACGTCCAGGCCGAAGCGATCCTCAACATGCGCCTGCGCTCGCTGCGCAAGCTTGAGGAATTCGAAATCCGCACCGAGTTCGACACGCTGTCGAAGGAGAAGGCGGAGATCGAGGCGCTGCTTGCCTCCGACGAGAAGCAGTGGCAGACGGTCGCCTGGGAGATCGGCGAGGTCCGCAAGAAATTCGCCAAGGCGACCGAACTCGGCCGCCGCCGCACGCAGTTCGCAAGCGCCCCCGACGCCGATATCGAGGCCATCCAGCAGGCCATGATCGAGAAGGAGCCGGTAACGGTCGTCATCTCCGAAAAGGGCTGGGTGCGCGCCTTGAAGGGGCACATCGCCGATACGTCCGGCCTCCAGTTCAAGGAAGGCGACGCGCTGAAGGTGGCCTTCCCCGCACAGACCACGGACAAGGTGCTGATCGTGACGACGGGCGGCAAGGTCTTCACGCTCGGCGCCGACAAGCTGCCGGGCGGGCGCGGCCATGGCGAACCGCTGCGCATCATGGTCGACATGGAAAACGATCAGGACGTGTTGACGGCCTTCGTGCACGATCCCGCGCGCAAGGTCATCGTCGCCTCGCAGGCCGGCAACGGCTTCATCGTTTCGGAAACCGAGATGGTCGCCAACACCCGCAAGGGCAAGCAGGTGATGAATGTCGGCATGCCTGACGAGGCCAAGCTCGTCGTGCCGGTGCGTGGCGATCATGTGGCCGTCGTCGGTGAAAACCGCAAGATGCTTGTCTTCCCGCTGTCGCAGCTGCCCGAGATGTCGCGCGGCAAGGGCGTGCGCCTGCAGCGTTACAAGGACGGCGGCGTGTCCGACATCCGCTGCTTTGCGATGGAGGACGGCCTGTCCTGGGACGACAGCGCCGGCCGCAACTTCGTGCGCAACAAGGACGAGTTGGCCGAATGGCTGGGCGACCGCGCCACTGCCGGCCGAACCGTGCCGAAGGGTTTCCCCCGCAGCGGCAGGTTCAGCGGCTGATCATCCGGGATAGGGGACGCTGACGTCGCGCAAAAACCGCGTCGCGCCCTCTTCATCGATCTCGCCTGCGGCGACGGCGAGGACGAACGTGTAGAGGGTCGCGTCGTCCGTCGCGATCTCGTAGCCGTTCTCCATCAGGAAAACGGCAGCCGTGACGATGGCGATGCGCTTGTTGCCGTCAACGAAGGCGTGATTTCTCGCCAGGCCGAAAAGGTAGGCCGCCGCGAGTTCGAAAATGTCATCGCATCCATAGACCGCCTTGTTGACGGGCCTTGATAACGCCGACTCGAAAGCGTTTTCGTCGCGCAGGCCGCTGGCACCGCCAAATCGCTGGATTTGCACGGCCTGCAATCGCTCGACAAGCGTTCGCTCCAAAAAGACGACGCTCATTCGGCAAGCTTCTTCAGGGCCACCTTGTAGCGATCCATGAATTTTTCGGCGTGTCCGAGCTGCCGGTCGAAATCGCCGTCGGCGGCAGCGAGAATGATCTTGTCCCCATCGCTGGTCATGGTGATCTCGTCCCCCGCCTTGACGCCCATGCGGTCGAGGACGTCCTTGGGGATGATGATGCCTTCCGAATTGCCGATCTTGCGGATGGTGATGTTCATGGCTCTGGCTCCGTTATAACCGAGTTATAACATGGGCGTCGGCCGTTCTCAAGGATCAGTGCGTGAGCGGCAAATCCACCGCCACGCCATTCGCCCGTGCGGCGCGGGATTTGGAACGCATTTGCCACAGCGAGTGGCCAAGCAGGGCGAGAATGAGAATTGTCCCGCCAATCAGCGTCTGCGTCGTCGGTGTTTCGGAGAAGGCAATCCACACCCAGACGGGCGCCAGCACCGTCTCCACCAGATAGAACATGCCGACTTCCGGCGCCGAGAGGTAGCGCGGACCGGTGGCGAGGCACCAGAAGGCGAGGGGCAGCAGCACGAGGCCGTTGAGCAGGATGTAGAACGGTTCCACGACGATAAGCCCGCCGGGCGGCAGGAAAAACAGCGCGAGAACGCCGGGCAGCAGAGTGGCGACGAGCGGAACGAAGCCCATTTCAGCGCCGCTCTTGCGGCTGAGCGTCAAGGATGCCGCAAGCAGGAGGGCGGAGCAGGCCGCCATCGCATCACCGAAGACGTTTCCGCTCGAAAGCCCGTCATGAACGATCAGCAGAACGCCGCCGACCATGGCGGCCATGGTAACGAGCGTCGCATTAGACGGACGCTCGCCGAGGAAAATCCAGGAAAGGATCGCCGCAAACATCGAGGTGAAGGCGAGGATGAAAACGACATTGGCGGTGGTGGTGTTGAACACCGCCAGCATGAAGGTCATGCCGTTGATGCCGTAGAACAACGCGATCAGGAGGCCGACGCGGCCGGGCACCAGAACGGTCCTGCGGCGCAGCACGAAATTCAGGCTGGCCCACAGGACGAGCGCCATCCCGAACACCGCCACGTTACGGACGACGACCATCGACCAGAACTCGCCATGGGCAGCACGGATTAGCGGGATGTCAAAAGAGAGGGCGAGACCGCCGATGGCGGTTATCAGAAGACCCTTGCGGTGAAGGGCGGGATCGTTCGTATGGGGCAAGGCGGGACCGGGAATCGACTACGAAGCTGCACTATTCCCATCATAGCGCTCCCATCCGCGCGGCATCAGGTGCTCTTGCGGCAAAAACTTTGTTTTATAGTCCATTTTGCGCGATCCCTTGACCCAATAGCCGAGATAGACATGCGGCAGGCCGAGCGCCTTGGCGCGCCTGATATGGTCGAGGATCATGAAGGTGCCGAGCGAGCGATCGGCCCGCTCGGTATCGTAGAAGGAATAGACCATGGAAAGGCCGTCGCCCATGCGGTCGGTGAGCGCGACGGCCAGCAGTTCGCCCTGCGGACGCTCCTTGAGGCCCGCGCCTTCCTCGCGCAGACGATATTCGATGATGCGCGTGTTGACGTGGGTGTCCTCCACCATCATCGCATAGTCGAGAACCGACATGTCGGACATGCCGCCCTTCTGGTGGCGGGCATCGAGATAACCGCGGAACAGCGAATACTGCTCGCTGGAGGGTTCGGCGGGGTAATCGCGCGAGACGAGATCGGCATTGGCGGCCAGCACACGCCGCATGGTGCGGCGCGGCTCGAACTCGTTGACGAGGATGCGCACGGAGATGCACGCCCGGCAGCTTTCGCAGGCCGGGCGGTAAGCGATGTTCTGCGAGCGGCGGAAGCCACCCTGGGTGAGGAGATCGTTCAACTCCGGCGCGCGCTCACCCACCAGATGGGTAAACACCTTCCGCTCCATCTCCTGCGGCAGATAGGGGCAAGCCGCCGGCGCGGTGAGATAGAATTGCGGGGAGGATGTTGCGTGCGTGTTCATCGGCTGTAAGGCGTACCCGTCGCTCTGTGACACTTCTATGCCAATACCATGGCCTAGTTCAGGAAAAGGTCAACTGGCGGATTTCGTCCGTGTGTTCTCGTCCCCTCAATAACGATCGCGGCGAACCACCACCGTGCCGAGAAGAAGGTCGTGCAGCAGGCGGCCGCGATCGGTGAAGAGGCCGACAAGCACGATGAAGGGCGTCAGCACCACATTGCCGATCCAGAACAGGACGAGATGCACGACAGCCGTCAGGAAATCGATCGGACGGCCATCCGTCCGGGCCAGCATGAGGCCCATGGCGTTCATGCCCGCACTGGCTTGGCTCGGCCCGCCCATCGTGAAGCCGAAATAGAACAGCGCGACGATGGTGAACAGCGCCGGATAGAGGAAGAAGCCGAGGCCGAGCGTCAGGATGCCGAGGAAGAAGACCACCACGGCAGCAGGAACCCAAAGCAGCGCGATGATCGCGTAGTCGATCAGAAAAGCGAAGATACGCCGCGACAGCACGCCGCGATAGGCCTGCCAGTCCGTCGTCGGAACCCGCGTTTCGTTGAAATCAGCGCTCATCTGCCTGTCTCCCGAATGGAACATGATCCAGATATGGGAATTTTTGCGCGGAAAACAACGGGTGCGGGCGACCCCCCTCTGCCCTGCCGGGCATCTCCCCCACAAGGGGGGAGATCGGCAAGAAGCGGGATCGTCGCTTCACCAGCACGCAGGAGAAGGGCAACACGGTGCCACGGTTCAATCTCCCCCCCCGTGGGGGAGATGCCCGGCAGGGCAGAGGGGGGTGCCCCGGCCGCTACCCCCGCTTCGCGAGATGCCGCGCGACATCCATGGCGAAATAGCTGAGGATGCCGTCGCAGCCGGCGCGCTTGAAGGCGAGCAGGGTTTCGAGCATCACGCGCTCGCCGTCGATCCAGCCGTTCAGCGCGGCGGCCTTGATCTGGCTGTATTCGCCCGAGACCTGATAGGCGAAGACGGGAAGCCCGAAGGCTTCCTTCATGCGCCAACAGATGTCGAGATAGGGCAGGCCGGGCTTGACCATGAGCGTGTCGGCACCTTCCTCGACATCGAGCGCGGCATCGCGGATCGCCTCGGTGCCGTTAGCCGGATCGATGTAATAGGTCTTCTTGTCGCCCTTCAGCAGGCCGCCGGTGCCGATGGCGTCGCGGTACGGGCCGTAGAAGGCGGAGGCGAATTTGGTGGCATAAGCCATGATGCCGACATTCTGATGCCCGGCCTCGTCCAGCGCGCGGCGGATCACGCCGATGCGCCCGTCCATCATTTCCGACGGCGCGATGATGTCGGAACCGGCATCGGCCTGGATGACCGCCGCCCTGGCGACCAGTTCGACCGTCTCGTCGTTGACGATGACATCGCCGCGCAGCACGCCGTCATGACCGTGGCTGGTGAAGGGATCGAGCGCGACATCGGTGATGACGCCGATATTGGGCACGGCCTGCTTGATGGCGCGGGTCGCCTCGTTGATGAGGTTGTTTGCGGCAAGACAGTGGGAACCGGTTTCATCGCGCAGCGCCATGTCGATATTGGGGAAGGTGGCGATGGCCGGGATGCCGAGATCGGCCGCTTCCTTCGCCGCCTCGACCAGTTTGTCGATGCTCATCCGGTTGACGCCCGGCATGGCGGCGACGGGATCGACGACATTGGTGCCCGGCACGACGAAGGCGGGCCAGATGAGATCATCGACCGTCAGGCGGTTTTCCTGCACCAGTCGTCTCGTCCAGTCGGCCTTCCGGTTGCGCCGCATGCGGCGGTGCCCGGTGATCTCGTCGACGATATTTCTGCTGCCGGTCATGATGCCGCTTCCTTGCTGGATGTGTTTTCCGCTCCTTACCACGCCGGCCCCGTCAATCAAATCGCGAGCGATCGGGAGGGCTGCGGCATATGGCCGTGCGCGGCGCAAAATGCCGGGGCGCTCTTTATGCGGACAAACCTTGCCCTTACTGTCGGCCGCATGCTCGCTGATTCTGCCAAAGGCCTGAGGCCAAGCCTGACCGAAACGCTGTTCGTGCTGTTCCTGCGGCTCGTGGCGGTGACGTCGCTTTGGTTTGCGCTTCAGTACTGGGCCATGCTGACCGGCCTCTCGCTCGGCGGGGCAGGGCGCTTCGACCTGCTGCCGCCGGCATGGAAGGCAGCGGCGACCGCGCTCGCCGTTCTGTTTCCCGTCGCCGCCGTCGGCCTGTGGCTTCTCGTCTCGTGGGGGCCGGTGATCTGGCTCATCGCGGCGGCCACCGAGATCGCCATGCACGAGGTCTTTCCATCCGTCTTCGGCATCAACCGGCTGCTGGTCTTCGCGCATGTCGCTGTGGCCGCAACCTTCCTGATTTTCCACACCGCGCTCTTCCTCCAGCGCCGCCGTCAGGCCCGCACGGTAAGAACTGATTCACCGTGAGACAGCATCGGCCTCTGGTAAGGCGCTGTTAAGGCTGCGGTTTAAGTAGAATTTTAGATGCATTCGTTAGGTTCTCACTCAAGGCGGGAAAACAAACCACACCGCCAAACAAAACAGTGAGGCAGTAACAATGAACACCAAGATGAAGCCCCAGCAGGCCCCGGTCGTCGATCAGCAGGAAGATGCGATCCGCAACCTCTATCTGGAATCCCTCCACCTCGTCGAGCGTCTGCACCGCCGTCTGCTCGATGTGATCAAGGACGAGTTCGACCGCGCCGGTCGCTCCGATGTCAACGCCGTCCAGGCGCTGCTCCTCTTCAACATCGGCAACTCGGAACTGACCGCCGGCGAGCTGCGCTCGCGCGGTTACTATCTCGGCTCGAACGTTTCCTACAACGTCAAGAAGCTGGTCGATCTCGGCTTCATCAACCACCAGCGCTCGCGCATCGACCGTCGCTCGGTCCGCATCAGCCTGACGGAAAGCGGCCAGGAAATCGCCGAAACCGTCGCAAGGCTCTACGAGCGCCATATCGGCTCGATCCAGAAGGTCGGCGGCATCGGCGAGGGCGAGTTCAACCAGATGAACAAGCTGCTCCAGCGTTTGGACCGCTTCTGGAACGACTCGATCCTGTACCGCCTGTAAGCGCTCCAGCGTTTCGACCTCCTCCTCAAAAGCCGGCCGCGTCCCTGCGCGTCCGGCTTTTCACGTTTTCGTGCAAGGCCCTGTACAACCCTTCGAGACACGAATCGGCCATATTGCTGTGACACCCGGACGCTGGGCTTAAGGTATGCGCGGGCGGCACGGCCGGTTTGCGTTTGTTAACCCTGTTCGTGATAGCTGCATCGGGTATGAACCGCGGTTCACGTGCCCGCGCGCCCGCCGCTTTGAACGGCGTCTCAGGAGATGGTAGGATAGATGTCTCGCAAAACCGAAACTGATGTGTTCTCGCGCCGCGCTTTTCTGCGCTCCGCCGCAACCTTCGGCGCCGCTGCCGTTGCCGGCCCGGCTCTGGCCCAGACGGCGCTTGACGATGTCCTGAATGCACCGCGCCGCGGCAACTGGGACGACCAGTTCGATGCGCAGGCCTCGCGTGCATCCGCGGCCGTCCAGTCCAACAATCCCATCCTGGGCTCGGGTTCGGTCCCGAACATCCAGCAGGCGATTTCCGATTACCAGCAGATCGTCTCGAACGGCGGCTGGCCGCAGGTCAATTCGTCCCAGAAGCTGCAGATCGGCGTCGTCGATTCCGGCGTGCAGGCGCTTCGCCAGCGCCTGATCATCTCGGGCGACCTGCCGCGGGCCGCCGGCATCTCGGACTCCTTCGATTCCTACGTCGATGGCGCGGTCAAGCGTTTCCAGGCCCGCCACGGCCTGCCGCAGGACGGCGTTCTCGGCGAATACACGCTGAAGGCCATGAACGTGCCCGCCACGACCCGCCTCAGCCAGCTGAACACCAACCTTGTGCGCCTGCAGACCATGTCGGGCGACCTCGGCCAGCGCTATGTCATGGTGAACATCCCGGCCGCCTATATCGAGGCGGTGGAAGGCGGTCGCGTGGCCTCACGCCACGTTGCCGTGGTCGGCCGCATGAGCCGACCGACCCACATCATCAATTCCAAGATCTATGAGGTCATCCTCAACCCCTACTGGACGGCGCCCCGCTCGATCATCGAAAAGGACATCGTGCCGCTGATGCGTCAGGACCCGACCTATCTGGCGCGCAACAACATCCGCCTCATCGACGGCAAGGGCCAGGAAGTGGCGCCGGAAACCGTGGACTGGAACGCCGAGAAGGCGCCGAACCTGATGTTCCGCCAGGACCCGGGCAAGATCAACGCCATGTCCTCGACGAAGATCAACTTCCACAACCCGAACAACGAATACATGCACGACACGCCCCAGCAGGGCCTGTTCAACAAGCTGATGCGCTTCGAATCCTCCGGCTGCGTGCGCGTGCAGAACGTACGCGACCTGACGACCTGGCTGCTGCGCGACACGCCCGGCTGGTCGCGCGAGAAGATCGAGCAGGTCATCAACTCCCGCGTCAGCTCGCCGATCCGGCTGGCGACCGAGGTTCCGGTCTACTTCGTCTACATCTCGGCATGGTCGGCCCGCGACCGCGTCGTGCAGTTCCGCGACGACATCTACCAGATGGACGGCGCCACGGAACTGGCGCTCCAGACCGGCTACAACCAGGAAGGCGGCCAGTCCGTCGAGAGCAATCTGCTGCCGCAATAAGGCAATCGGCTCAAAACCGTCGAAAGCCCCGCATCCCAAGGGATCGCGGGGCTTTTGCCTTTCCGGTCTTCGCGCTCTGTCGTTTTTATTGCAGAAGATGCGTTGAAATGGCGCAAACCGTGGAGCGGATATTGCCCTTGCCATGCGAGGACGATAAACACCGTGCCACCACCCTTAAGGAGCCTCGAGGATGAGCCAGACTTCTGCCACCGACGTTTTCTTCACGCGTAACCTTGCCGATACGGATCCGGATATTTTCGGCGCGATCCAGAAGGAACTCGGTCGCCAGCGTCATGAAATCGAGCTGATCGCCTCCGAAAACATCGTGTCGCGCGCCGTGCTCGAGGCCCAGGGCTCGATCATGACGAACAAGTATGCCGAGGGCTACCCGGGCAAGCGCTACTACGGCGGCTGCCAGTTCGTCGATATCGCCGAAGAACTCGCCATCGAGCGCGCCAAGAAGCTGTTCGGCGTCAACTTCGCCAACGTGCAGCCGAATTCCGGCTCGCAGATGAACCAGGCCGTCTTCCTCGCGCTGCTCCAGCCGGGCGACACCTTCATGGGCCTCGACCTGAACTCGGGGGGACACCTGACACACGGTTCGCCGGTCAACATGTCCGGCAAGTGGTTCAACGTGGTGTCCTACGGCGTGCGCGAAGGCGACAACCTGCTCGACATGGACGACGTCGCCGAGAAGGCCCGCAAGAACAAGCCGAAGCTCATCATCGCCGGCGGCACCGCCTATTCCCGCATCTGGGACTGGAAGCGCTTCCGCGAGATCGCCGATGAAGTCGGCGCCTATCTCATGGTCGACATGGCCCACATTGCCGGCCTCGTCGCCGGTGGCCAGCATCCGTCGCCGTTCCCGCATTGCCATGTCGCCACGACCACGACGCACAAGTCGCTGCGCGGCCCGCGCGGCGGCGTCGTGCTGACGAACGACGAGGACATCGCCAAGAAGATCAACTCGGCCGTCTTCCCGGGTCTCCAGGGCGGCCCGCTGATGCACATCATCGCCGCCAAGGCCGTGGCCTTCGGTGAGGCGCTGCAGCCTGAGTTCAAGGACTACGCCGCACAGATCGTCAAGAACGCCAAGGCGCTTGCTGAGACGCTGAAGGCCGGCGGCCTCGACATCGTCTCCGGCGGCACCGACAACCACCTGATGCTGGTCGACCTGCGCAAGAAGAACGCCACCGGCAAGCGTGCGGAAGCAGCGCTGGGCCGCGCCTACGTCACCTGCAACAAGAACGGCATCCCGTTCGACCCCGAAAAGCCCTTCGTCACCTCGGGTGTGCGTCTCGGCACGCCGGCCGGCACGACCCGCGGCTTCAAGGAAGCCGAGTTCAAGGAAATCGGCAACCTGATCGTCGAGGTTCTCGACGGCCTCAAGGTCGCCAATTCGGATGAAGGCAATGCGACCGTCGAAGCCGGCGTGCGCGACAAGGTCCTCAAGCTGACCGAACGCTTCCCCATGTATTCCTACATGTAAGCCGGTCGTTCCAGGACAACGGTTGCGCGGTTTCCGCCGGGAACCGCGCAGAGCAAGGAGAATTCATGCGCTGCCCCTATTGCGGTTCGGAAGATACGCAGGTGAAGGATTCCCGTCCCGCAGAGGACGGGGCCGCCATTCGCCGCCGGCGCATCTGCCCGGATTGCGGCGGTCGGTTCACCACCTTCGAGCGGGTGCAGCTGCGTGATCTCATGGTGGTCAAGAAGACGGGCCGCAAGGCCCCCTTCGACCGCGACAAGCTTTTGAAATCCTTCGAGATAGCGCTTCGCAAGCGGCCCGTCGACCGCGACCGTATCGAGCGCGCCGTCTCAGGCATCGTGCGCCGGCTGGAAAGCTCCGGCGAGACGGAAATCGCCTCGGAGGAAATCGGCCTCCAGGTGCTGGAGGCGCTGAAGGCGCTCGATGACGTGGGCTTCGTGCGTTACGCATCGGTCTACCGCGACTTCTCCCATGTCGACGATTTCGAGAAGATCCTCGCCGAGGTCGCCGCCAAGATCGCCCGTGATCCGGGCGTCGATGGCTAGATGTCCGGCGGCGCGCGCGACGACTTCAGGTTCATGGCGGCAGCACTTCGCCTCAGCCGCCGCAATCTCGGCCTGACGGCCACCAATCCCTCCGTTGCCTGCCTGATCGTCAAGGATGGCGTGGTGCTCGGCTCCGCCGTGACCGCGCCCGGCGGACGCCCGCACGCCGAAACGCAGGCGCTCGCCGAAGCCGGCGCGGCGGCGCGTGGCGCGACGGCCTATGTCACGCTCGAACCCTGCTCCCATCACGGCAAGACGCCGCCCTGTGCCGATGCGCTCATCGCCGCCGGCGTCTCCCGCGTCGTCGTATCCGTCACCGATCCCGACATCCGCGTGGCGGGCAGGGGGCTTTCCATGCTGGAGGCGGCCGGCATCGCCGTGGAGACGGGCGTGCTGGAGGACGAAGGCCGCGCCGCGCTCGCCGCCTATCTCACTCGGCAGACGAAGAAGCGGCCCTATGTGACTCTGAAACTTGCGGTTTCGAGCGACGGCATGCTCGGCCGGCTCGGGGCGGGGCAGGTGGCGATCACGGGCCCGGTATCGCGCGGGCAGGTGCATGTGCTGCGCGCCGAGACGGACGCAATCCTTGTCGGCATCGGCACCGCCCTTGCCGACGATCCCGAACTGACCTGCCGCTTGCCGGGACTGGAAACCCGCTCGCCGGTCCGCATCGTGCTCGATCCGCGGCTGGAACTGCCGGTGACGTCGAAACTGGCGCGCACGGCGCGCGACGTTCCGGTGCTGCTTGTCGCCGAAAACGACGGTGACACCGATCGCGCTTTCGTCGACCGGCGCGACGCGCTGGAGAGCCTTGGCGTCGAGGTGGTGGAATGCGACCCGCGCAAGCTCGACACGCTGCTTGTGGCGCTGGCCACGCGCGGGATATCCTCGCTGCTGGTCGAGGGCGGTGCGCGCACGGCGCAGTCCTTCCTCGATGCCGGTCTTGTCGACCGCATCCTGCTGTTTGGCGGTGCTGCCCCCCTTGGCAGCGACGGGGTTGCATCCCCATGTGTGCCCGGGCGGGCGCCGGCGGGCTTTTCGCTTCGCCACACAGCCCGTTACGGCGCTGACCTTCTGGAAGAATACGAAAGAGACGATTGATGTTTACCGGCATTGTCACGGATATTGGAACGGTGGAAAAGGTCGAGCCGATGAACGAGGGGGTTCGCCTGCGCGTGCGCACCGCCTACGATCCGGCGACCATCGACATGGGCGCATCCATCGCCCATTCCGGCACCTGCCTCACCGTCACCGCTTTGCCGGAAGAGGGGTCGAATGCCCGCTGGTTCGAGGTGGAGGCCTGGGAAGAGGCCCTTCGCCTCACCACCATCGGCAGCTGGACCACCGGCACCCGCATCAATCTCGAGCGCTCGCTGAAGATCGGCGATGAATTGGGCGGCCATATCGTTTCGGGCCATGTCGATGGCAAGGCCGAAATCCTGTCCGTCGAGGCCGAGGGGGATGCCACCCGCTTCCGCATCCGCGCGCCCGAAGGGCTGGAGCGCTTCGTCGCGCCGAAGGGATCGGTCGCGCTCGACGGCACGTCGCTGACCGTCAACGCGGTGGACGGCGCGGTCTTCGACGTGCTGCTCATCCGCCACACGCTGGAGGTCACGACCTGGGGCGAACGCAAGGCGGGGGACTTCGTCAATTTCGAAGTCGACACCATGGCCCGCTATGCCGCGCGTCTTGCGGAGTTTCCGGCCAAGCCGTGACTCGCGCGTGACGCCGGGCGACGCCGGTGTGGATTGATACGGGACACCGGCAAAATTTAACAAGGGGCGTAAGACTCTGGATACTTCTGCGTCTTTAGGGTGGCGCATTGGACCGCTGGAGACCGCCCCCGCATGACGCCAGACTACAACACCCTGCTCCTTGCGATCGGGCTGTCCGGCTTTTGCCTTTCCGCCACCCTGTTTGCGTCCTGGATGTCGGCCCGCGTCGAGCGTTTCCTGCTGTCCTGGGCAATCGGCATCGGCATCATCGTGGCGGCGGTGGCCGTCTATAGCCTCTATGTCGAGAATGCCGGCATCGGCATCACCTGCCTTGCCTTCGTGCTCCAGTTTGGCGGTTTTTCCTTCATCTACGGCGCGGCCTACCGCTTCCGCACCAGCCGGCGCGGACGCTGGCGCATTGCCGCCGTGTTCCTGGCATCGTCGGCCGTCAGCATTCCGTGGATCCCGTTCGGCCTCGACGGCGTCGCGCTCATCGCGCTGAACCTCGTGATCGCGGCAACGCTTGTCGCGACGGCGTGGGAATACTGGCTCGGCCGTGCGGAAGCGCCGCTGCCGCTGACCGGTATCGTCGCGCTCTACGTTCTGGTGGCGACCTCCTTCCTGCTCTGTGCCGGCGTGCTTCTGGAGGAGCGCCAGTGGTCGATCGGCCATGCGCCGGACAACTGGGCGGAAAATCTCAATCTCATCGCGGCGATCCTCGGCATAACCGGCATCGGCGCCATGTCGCTGGCGCTGAACCAGTGGCGCATCGCCGGCGCACACCAGCGCACGGCGATGACCGATGCCCTGACCGGCCTTCTCAACCGCCGTGCGCTTTTCGACCGCTACGGCGAGGAGACCGTCTTCGCCCATCGTGCGGCCATCGCCTTCGACCTCGACAACTTCAAGGCCGTGAACGATCAGTACGGCCATGCCGCCGGCGATGCGGTGCTGAAGTGCTTTGCCGAAGTTCTCGTCGAGGCCTGCGGAACCGGCGTCTGCATCGCCCGCCTTGGCGGCGAGGAATTCGTCGTGGTCATGGACCGTGCCGTGCCGGACCGCGTGGCGCGCGTTGCCGAACGCATCCGGGCGGATTTCGCCGCGCGGCTCATCCCCACCGGCAAGGGATCGATCAACTGCACCGTCAGCGCCGGCATCGCCTTCGGCAGCGACATCGGCTTGAGCTTCGACGCGCTGCTGAGCAATGCGGACAAGGCGCTCTACACGTCCAAGCACAACGGCCGCAATCGCGTGTCGCTTGCCGCCTGACGACCGGCTTGGACGGGGCTGCAGCAGGCCCGCAAGCCCCTCCGCGGGGCCGAAAACGCCGCAGGCGGCGGAAATTGCTTGCCAAGCCTCGTTCGGCATGGTTTGACCGCCGCCTCTGCCCGCCATGCCGGGCCTGCTCCATTTTCAGGTGATTCATGGCCAACACCGATAATCCTCATCTTCTGATCGTCGAAGCGCGCTTCTATGACGACATGGCCGATGCGATGCTCGACGGCGCGAAACACGCGCTGGAAGCCGCCGGCGCCACCTTCGACGTCGTGACCGTCATGGGCGCGCTGGAAATTCCCGCCGCCGTCGCCATGGCGCTCGACGGCATGGACAATGGCGGCACCTGGTATGACGGTTTCGTCGCGCTCGGCATGGTCATCCGTGGCGAGACCTATCATTTCGATATCGTCGCCAACGAGTCCTGCCGCGCGCTGATGGACATCGCCGTCAGCGAGAGCCTGCCGATCGGCAACGGCATCCTGACCGTCGAAAACGACGAGCAGGCCTGGGCGCGCGCCCGCCGTTCGGAAGGCGACAAGGGCGGCTTTGCCGCACGCGCGGCCCTCACCATGATCGAGCTGAAGAAGAAACTGGGCGGCGAACAGTGACCAGCGAAAACAACTCCCACCCCGTCAAGCCGGCCAACCAGCGCGGTGCCGCGCGTCTTGCCGCCGTACAGGCGCTCTACCAGATGGATGTCGGCGGCACCGGCGTCCTCGAGATCGTCGCCGAGTACGAGACGCACAGGCTCGGACAGGAAATCGACGGCGACACCTACCTCAAGGCCGATGCCGGCTGGTTCCGTTCCATCGTCTCGGGCGTCGTGCGCGACCAGCGCCAGCTCGATCCGATGATCGGCGCGGCCCTGCAGGACGACTGGGCGCTGTCGCGTCTCGATTCCACCGTGCGCGCCATCCTGCGTGCCGGCACCTTCGAGCTCAAGGAGCGCAAGGATGTGCCGGTGGCGGTCATCGTCACCGAATATGTCGAGATCGCCAAGGCGTTCTTCGAGGAAGACGAACCCAAGCTGGTGAATGCCGTCCTCGACCGCATCGCCAAGCAGGTTCGGGTCGAACAACGCAAGTAAAGCGGTAGGCAGGCATGAGCGCGAATACGGTCGAAGGTCTTGAACGGGAGCTTTCGGCCGCGCGCCGCAACGTGTTCCTGCTGACGCTGGCGCAGGCGCTTCTCGCATCCGCCGGACCGATCGTCTTCTCGGTCGGCGGCCTTGCCGGCTACAATCTGCTGGGACAGGACAAGTCGCTCGCGACCGCGCCGCTCACCGGCTTCAATATCGGCGTGGCGCTGGGCGCCGTGCTGGTCGCCATCGCCGCTCGCCTGCTGGGTCGTGCGCACGGCTTCATGGTCGGTTCGCTGGTGGGCGCCGGGGGCGGGCTGGTCGCGGCCATCGCGCTGTTTAGAAGCGATTTCTGGCTGTTCGCCCTGGGCTTCCTGCTGGTGGGCATTTCCAGCGGTTTCGCCCAGAAGATCCGTTTCGCCGCCGCCGATGCCTCGCCATCCTTCTACAAGCCGCGCGCCATCTCCTGGATCCTGGCGGGCGGCGTGCTCTCGGCGATGCTCGGGCCCCAGGTGGTGATCTTCACCAGGGACCTGTTCGAGCCGGTGATGTTCGCCGGCGCCTTCGTGGCGCTCGTGCCGCTGTGCGGTGCTGCCATCCTGCTGTTCTTCTTCCTGCGCCTGCCCGACCACAAGGCGGCGGGGGCGGCGAGCGGTGAGCCGGCCCGGCCGCTCGGCGAGATCGTGCTCACGCAGCGCTTCCTGACGGGCATGATCTGCGGCATTTCCACCTACGCGCTGATGACCTTCATGATGACCGGCGCACCGCTTGCCATGGTCATCGGCTGTGGCTTCTCGCCGGATCTCGCCACGCTCGGCATCCAGTGGCATGTGCTGGCCATGTTCGCGCCGAGCTTCGTCACCGGCATGCTGATCCAGCGCTTCGGCAGCGAGGCAGTCGTGGCTGCCGGCCTCGTCATCCTCATGGCCTGCGCGGGCATCGCGCATATGGGCATCGAACTCTGGAACTTCTGGGGGGCGCTCATCCTGCTCGGCGTCGGCTGGAACTTCGGTTTCATCGGCTCGACGGCCATCGTCGCCTCCAGCTACCGGCCGCACGAGGCCGACAAGGTGCAGGGCTTCCACGACATCATCCTGTTCGGCACGGTGGCGCTCGCCTCCTTCTCCTCCGGCAAGGTGTTCACGGCCTATGGCTGGCAGGCCATCAACATGATGTTCTGGCCCGTCACCGGCGTCAGCCTCTTCCTCGTCCTGATCCTCCTCTTGCGCAACCGCCGCAAGGCGGCCTGACGGTCCGCATCGGCCGCGGCGGCAAAATCCGCTCCCTCCACGCGTGTGGCTAGATGCGGCGGCTTGACGCGGCCGATTCGCAAACGCACTCTGGCCTCGCGCCGGCACCCGGCTTGTGAGGAGGCAAACCGGGCGCGGACGCATAGCGCTGCGGGAGAGGACCCGCGGCATCCAAGGAGGAAAGAGCGAAATGACCATATTGCTTGGCGTTATCGCATGCGGGTTGCTCTCGGTGGTCTATGCCATCTGGGCGACACGGTCGGTGCTTGCCGCCGACCAGGGGAATGCCCGCATGCAGGAAATTGCAGGTTATATCCGGGAAGGGGCGCAGGCCTATCTCACCCGGCAGTACAAGACCATTGCCCTGGTCGGTGTTGTCGTCTTCGTCGGCACCTGGCTGCTTCTTTCCGCAACGGCTGCCATCGGGTTCCTGATCGGCGCCGTGCTGTCGGGCGTTGCCGGTTTCATCGGCATGCATGTGTCCGTCCGCGCCAATGTGCGCACGGCGCAGGCCGCGTCCGTCAGCCTGTCCTCCGGCCTCGACATCGCCTTCAAGTCGGGCGCGATCACCGGCATGCTGGTGGCCGGCCTCGCCCTTCTCGGCGTGTCGATCTACTACTGGGTCCTCACCGGCGTCCTCGGGCAGGAGCCCGCCTCGCGCGAGGTCATCGATTCCCTCGTCGCGCTCGGCTTCGGCGCTTCGCTGATCTCCATCTTCGCCCGCCTCGGCGGCGGTATCTTCACGAAGGGCGCCGACGTGGGCGGCGACCTCGTCGGCAAGGTGGAAGCCGGCATTCCCGAAGACGACCCGCGCAACCCCGCCACCATCGCCGACAATGTGGGCGACAATGTCGGCGACTGCGCCGGCATGGCGGCCGACCTCTTCGAGACCTATGCGGTGACGGTCGTCGCCACCATGGTGCTTGCGGCGATCTTCTTTGCCGGGACGCCCGTTCTGGCGTCGGCGATGATCTATCCGCTCGCCATCTGCGGCGCATGCATCATCACCTCGATCGTCGGCTCGTTCTTCGTCAAGCTCGGCACGAACGGCTCGATCATGGGCGCCCTCTACAAGGGCCTCGTCGTGACCGGCCTGCTGTCGATCCTCGGCCTTGCCGCCGCGACCACGCTGACCGTCGGCTGGGGCGTGATCGGCACGGTGGCCGGCAAGGAGATCACCGGCACCAACCTGTTCATCTGCGGCCTTCTCGGCCTCATCGTGACGGCACTGATCGTCGTCATCACCGAATACTATACCGGCACCAACAAGCGCCCGGTCAACTCGATTGCCCAGGCATCGGTGACCGGCCACGGCACCAACGTCATCCAGGGCCTCGCGGTCTCGCTGGAATCGACGGCGCTGCCGGCCATCGTCATCGTCGGCGGCATCATCGCCACCTACCAGCTGGGCGGCCTCTTCGGTACCGGCATCGCCGTCACCGGCATGCTGGGCATCGCCGGCATGATCGTGGCGCTCGACGCTTTCGGCCCGGTCACCGACAATGCCGGCGGCATTGCGGAAATGTCCGGCCTCGACCCGGAAGTGCGCAAGTCGACCGACGCGCTCGATGCCGTCGGCAACACGACGAAGGCCGTGACCAAGGGTTACGCCATCGGTTCGGCCGGCCTTGGCGCGCTGGTGCTGTTTGCGGCCTATTCGAACGACCTTGCCTACTTCGCCGCCAATGGCGACAAGTATCCGTATTTCGCGGATATCGGCACGATCTCCTTCGACCTTTCCAACCCCTATGTCGTCGCAGGCCTGATCTTCGGCGGTCTCATCCCCTATCTCTTCGGCGGCATCGCGATGACGGCGGTGGGGCGTGCGGCGGGCTCGATCGTCGAGGAGGTGCGCCGGCAATTCCGCGAAAAGCCGGGCATCATGGCGGGAACGGAACGGCCCGACTACGGCCGCGCCGTCGACATGCTGACCAAGGCGGCCATCCGCGAGATGATCGTGCCGTCGCTGCTGCCGGTGCTGGCGCCGCTCGTCGTCTATTTTGGCGTGCTGCTGATCTCGGGCTCCAAGGCATCCGCCTTCGCCGCGCTCGGCGCCTCGCTGCTCGGCGTGATCGTCAACGGCCTGTTCGTCGCCATCTCGATGACGTCAGGCGGCGGCGCCTGGGACAATGCGAAGAAGAGCTTCGAGGACGGTTTCGTCGACAAGGACGGCAACCGGCACATGAAGGGTTCGGAAGCGCACAAGGCCTCCGTCACCGGCGATACCGTCGGCGATCCCTACAAGGACACGGCCGGCCCCGCGGTCAACCCGGCGATCAAGATCACCAATATCGTGGCGCTGCTGCTGCTCGCTATCCTGGCCTGACCCTGAAAACCGCGCAAACAAAAACCGCGGGGAGCGATCCCCGCGGTTTCCTTTTGTCCTTGCGGTGCGCGCTTAGTTGTTGCCGCCCAGCATGCTTCTCACCATCGCGCCGGGGTTTGCACCGCCGCGCAGCAGCTGGCCGAGGAAGGTCGTCTCGGCGCCGCCCGTCGGCGTGACGCGCTTGATCATGTCGAAGACCTTGCCGTCCTGCAGCGTGTAGTGGGCGAGGCGCTCGACATTGCCGTCCTTGTCGAAATAGACCGCCAGAACGCTCTGCTCCACGACTTTCGGCTTCATGAAAGCCATCGGGCGCGTGCGCTTCTGGGATATGTAGTAGAAGACCTCGTTGTCGAAGGTCGCCGTCGAGGAGGGCGAGCCGAGCGACAGCAGGACCTGTTCGCGCGACGAGCCGACGGGGGCAAGTGCAAGCGTTTCCTGATCGATGACGTAGCCCTGGTGCATTACCTCGCCCATGCCCATGCCCTGGCAGCCTGCCAGAACGGATGCGGAGAGGGTGGCGGCAACGGCGGCACTACGCAACAGCTTCATATTCACAGCATCTCTCTTAACACTATCCCCGGGACGATGATGGCCGCGCAGCCATTGCAATTCATGCATGCTTCGGTAAACCAGCTTCGACCGTCATGCAACATGACTTGCGACGGCACCATGGTTTGAATCAGGCAAAACTAGGCTTTATGATGATTTTTGGCCTGTTCGGCAAAAAAAACGGCAACCGGCGCATTGTCGAAAAACAATATGCGACGCTTACAACGGCCGCGCGCCATCCCTATCTCTATGAAGCGCTTGATGTTCCCGACACGGTGATGGGCCGCTTCGAGATGCTCTCGGCGATATTGATCCTCTACTTTCGCCGCACCCGTGCGAGCGCGACATCGGGTCAGGAAATCGCCCAGGAGATCGTCGATGCCTTCTTCGAGGACGTCGATCATTCGATTCGCGAACTCGGCGTCGGCGATGCGGGCGTGCCCAAGCGCATGAAGAAATTCGCCGGCATGTTCTACGGCCGGCTGGAGTCCTACGCGGCGGCGTTCGATGCCGTCGACCATGATGCGCTGGCGGCGGCGCTGCGGCGCAACATCTACCCGGAAGGCGGCGAGGGCGCCCCTTCCATGAACGGCCTGGCCGCTTATCTGTTCGACGCAGAAACGGCCATGGCCGGCGTTGGCGAGGATGCGATTGCGGTCGGCGCGCTCACGGTTCTGGAACCGCGCGCGCCCGCACAGGCCGTGTGAGGCGAAAGGCAAGACGATGAAGCACAATGACGAAATGCCGTTCTCCTACCCGGTCAAGGTGGGGCATATCTCCGCCAACCCGGTGGAGGTGAAGATCGCGGCGAATGCCGAGGAACTGGCGGGCCTCGCCAGGCTCTGGTCCGTGCTTGAGGTGACGGCGCTGACGGCGGCCTTCGAGGTGAAGCGCTGGAAGCGCGACGGCATCCGCCTGAAAGGCCGCGTGACCGCAGACATCGTGCAGGCCTGCGTGGTGACGCTCGATCCGGTGGAAGCGCATATCGACGAGCCTGTCGAGGTCGTGTTCGTGCCGGAGGGCTCCAAGCTCGCGCGCATGCCGGTCGCGGCCGAGGGCGGGGAAATGCTGCTCGATCCGGAAGGCCCGGACGCGCCGGAAATCTTCACCGGCGACACGATCGATGCCGGCGTGGTGGCCGCAGAGCATGTCGCGCTCGCCATCGATCCCTATCCGCGCAAGGCCGATATCGCCTTTGCAGGCCATATCGAGAGCACCGACAAGGACGACCGAAAACCGTCGCCTTTTGCTGTTCTCAAGAACTGGAAAAAAGACTGAACGCCTCAATGGCGTCGGATAATTCAGTTGTGCCCCCGGCGAAAAGCGGTATTTTGGCCGAATTCCGCTGGGGCGGCTCTTCTGCCGTTGGAAACAAAACTAAGGCAATACACGCGTGGTCAGAATTTCCGTCGATGTCATGGGTGGCGATTTCGGCCCGTCCGTGGCCATCCCTGGTGCAGCCAAGGCTCTCGAGCGCCATCCCGAAATCCGCTTCGTGCTCTATGGCAACGCCGCCGAATGCGAGCCTCTTCTGGCGCAACACCCGAAACTGAAGGCCGCCAGCACGTTTCATCACTGCGATATCGCGGTGGCCATGGATGAGAAGCCGAGCCAGGCGCTGCGCCGCGGCCGCGGCAAGGCCTCCATGTGGCAGGCCATCGATGCGGTGGCCAAGGGCGAGGCGGATGTCGCCGTTTCCGCCGGCAATACCGGCGCGCTGATGGCGATGTCGAAATTCTGCCTGCGCATGATGGCCAATATCGAACGGCCCGCCATCGCCGGCATCTGGCCGACGCTCAAGGGCGAGAGCATCGTGCTCGACATCGGCGCCACGATCGGCGCGGACGCCAACCAGCTCTTCGACTTCGCGCTGATGGGCGGCGCCATGGCGCGCGCGCTCTTCGAGATCGACAAGCCGACGCTCGGCCTTCTCAATGTCGGCGTCGAGGAGATCAAGGGCCAGGAAGAGGTGAAGGCCGCCGGCCAGCTCATCCGCGAGGCCAATTTCGACACGATCGACTATTACGGCTTCGTGGAAGGCGACGATATCGGTCGCGGCACGGTGGATGTGGTGGTGACGGAAGGTTTTGCCGGCAATATCGCGCTGAAGGCGGCGGAAGGCACCGCGCGCCAGATCGCGGAATATCTGCGCGCGGCCATGTCGCGCACCTGGCTCGCCAAGCTCGGCTACATCCTCGCCAAGAGCGCGTTCGACAGCGTGCGGGAGAAGATGGACCCGCGCAAGGTCAATGGCGGCGTGTTCCTCGGCCTGAACGGCATCGTCATCAAGAGCCATGGCGGCACGGATGCCGAGGGTTTCGCAGCCGCGGTGGATGTCGGCTACGACATGGTCCGCAACGGCCTGAAAGACAAGATCGAAAGAGATTTGCAGAAATATCATGCCGGCCGCCCCGTCGAGGGCGCCCAGAGCGTGAGCGATGAGGTATCGAAATGATCCGTTCAGTTGTCCGTGGTTTCGGAACGGCGCTTCCCAAACGGGTGGTCACCAATGCCGAGCTGGAAAAGACGGTCGACACGTCCGACGAGTGGATCGTGCAGCGCACCGGCATCCGCCAGCGCTACATTGCCGGTGAGGGCGAGACGACCGCCTCGCTCGGCGAAGCGGCCGGGCGCGCGGCCCTCGACAAGGCCGGCCTCACCGCCGCCGACATCGACGTGATCATCGTGGCCACCTCCACGCCCGACAACACCTTCCCGGCCACCGCCGTCAACATCCAGAACCGCCTGGGCATGCACCATGGCTTCGCCTTCGACGTGCAGGCCGTGTGTTCGGGCTTCGTCTATGCCGTGACGACGGCCGACGCCTATATTCGCGGCGGCCTGGCCAGGCGCGTCCTTGTCATCGGCGCGGAAACCTTCTCGCGCATCCTCGACTGGACCGACCGCACGACCTGCGTGCTGTTCGGCGACGGGGCGGGCGCCATCGTGCTCGAGGCGCAGGAAGGGGCGGGCACCACCGCCGACCGCGGCGTGCTGACGGCGCAGCTGCGCTCCGACGGCGCGCATCGCGACAAGCTCTATGTCGATGGCGGCCCCTCGACCACGGGCACGGTCGGCCACCTGCGCATGGAGGGCCGCGAGGTATTCAAGCATGCCGTCGGCATGATCACGGACGTGATCGTCTCGGCCTTCGACGCGACCGGCTTCACGGCTGACGACGTCGACTGGCTGGTGCCGCACCAGGCCAACAAGCGCATCATCGACGGTTCCGCCAAGAAACTCGGTATTCCCGAGGAAAAGGTCGTGATCACCGTCGACCTGCACGGCAACACCTCGGCGGCCTCCATCCCGCTCGCGCTGGCCGCAGCTGCGCAGGACGGGCGCATCAAGCAGGGAGACGTGGTTCTGCTGGAAGCCATGGGCGGCGGTTTCACCTGGGGCGCAGTGCTGCTGCGCTGGTAGCAGGAAGCTCGGCGCAGGGGCCGCTTGACCCGGGCTTGCAAGGACAATAGTCTTCCGCGACTAACCATACGCTTTCAATAGGAAATCGGTGAGGAACGATGAGCGGCAAGACGGTGACACGCGCAGATTTGGCCGAATCGGTTTTCCGGAAAGTCGGCCTTTCGAGGACTGAATCCGCAGATCTCGTCGAAACCGTGATCGATGAGATCTGCAACGCCATCGTGCGGGGCGAGAGCGTCAAGCTCTCCTCCTTCGCCACCTTCCAGGTGCGCGACAAGAACGAGCGCATCGGCCGCAATCCCAAGACCGGCGAGGAAGTGCCGATCTCGCCGCGCCGCGTCATGACCTTCAAGGCCTCGAACGTGCTCAAGCAGCGTGTCCTGAAAGCCCATCTCGCGCGCAAGGCGAAACAGAAGCCGGCTTCGCCCGCATCTTAAGCGCTTTTCGGGGTGATAGCCCCGCCGCCGGCAATTTGAAACTTGAATATCGCCCGGCAACTCGCTGAAATGAATATGATTCGGCTGCATATCGTGTATGCTGCCGCCGTAACCTTTCATCGAGGCCAGTATGGACAAGAGTCCGGACGCTTTCCGCACCATCAGCGAGGTCGCCGACGATCTCGACCTGCCGCAGCATGTCCTGCGCTTCTGGGAGACGCGGTTCACGCAGATCAAGCCGATGAAGCGCGGCGGCGGACGGCGCTATTACCGCCCCGAGGATGTCGACCTGCTCAAGGGCATCCGCCACCTGCTCTACGATCACGGCTATACGATCAAGGGCGTGCAGAAGCTCCTGAAGCTCAATGGCAACAAGTTCGTCGCGGCCATTGCCAGCGGCGACTTGGCTACGGTCGAGGCGCTGGCCGCGGCCAGCCACGAGGAGCCGTCGCCGCCGAAGGCCGGCAGCGACGAGGACCAGATCGTCGGCCGCGCCAAGGCGCCGTCCAGCCGCCGCTTCTTCTCCTTTGTCGGCGGCGGAGACGAAACACCGGAAATCTCGCTCGGCAAGACCAGCGTCGGCAAGGAAGACCGCGCCCTGTTGCAGGAGGCGCTCTACGACCTGCTGGAATGCAAGCGCCTGCTGGACCAGGTGCGATAAGGCACCCGTATGAGCCGCTGTAAACGTCGCCGTACGCTACCGTACGGCTCATCGGCCACGCTCGCCTCTAATCCCGTCGCACGGAAGGCTCCCAGCCTCGCGTGAAGCCGCGTCCCATCGCAGCACGCATCAGGTCGAGCTGGCGTTGCAGATGCGCGCAGTCGGCAAGCAGGGTCTCGATGGTCGCACGCGCATCGCCGCCGTGCCAGGCGAGGGCGGCATCCACGGGGTCGTCCGCCACATCAAGAGTCGCGGCGTCGGTTACAGGCTCGCAAAGCGGCTGCATGTGATTCTCCCGGGAATGGTCAGGGCGTCCAAGGGATCTGAAAGCAGATACCTTGAATGTGAATGTTCTTATTATGTTCCGGTTGCTCTCTGAGTCAAGAGCAGGTTGGCGGACGGACGCAACTTGGGGAAAAAGCCCCGCCGAAGGCGGGGCAAGCAGGCGTCACGCTTGGCTCGCGGTGACGCGGGGAGTGCCCGCAAAAATCAAGGCGGGCAGAACGCTTCTACGACTTTCGTCTTATGTCGGGAAAGGTCGAAAGCGCCAAATCCGGTACGGTCGGCGAAAGAAAAGCCGTCGGCTTCATGACAAGCCTTTGCTCTGTCTAAATCTGATCTTTTACCGACGAAAAAGCCGCCTCTCTAGCTGAGAGACGGCTTTGGAAACGTGTTTGCAGCTTATCGCCGGATGGCTCTTGCCAATGCGATTAGAATGCAGGCACCGATAAAGCCTGCGATCAGATAACCGATCCAGCCGCCAAGCGACACGCCGATAAGCCCGAGCAGAAGGTTTGCCACAGCCGCACCAACGATGCCGAGGAGAATGTTCATCAGAACGCCCATGTCGCTCTTCATGAAACGCTCAGCGAGCCAGCCCGCTATACCGCCGATGATGATGGCCGCAATCCAGCCGATACCTGCTTCTTCCATTCCGCTACCCTCTCGCTTGCCATGAGACCGGCGAAAAGAGCCGGCGGCATAGTAACGCGAGTAGGCGGCTAAAGTTCCGCGGAAAAGATGTGAGGGAGAAAGAAAAATGGTCGGAATGGCGGGATTCGAACCCACGACCCCTTGACCCCCAGTCAAGTGCGCTACCGGGCTGCGCTACATTCCGGACCGAGCAAACCCCTATAATCTAGGGCAGTTGGATGCAAGGGGAAAAATCGACCAAAAGAACAAAAGTGCTGACAAGTGCGACTTCAGCAGAGGCAAAACGCCAAGGACGTTCCGCGTTCATCCTGGCGCAACGTCCAATGTTCCGAGATAGTGTATAAGCACATCGTTCGCGAGGGAGAGGGGCGTATGGAAAGCCAACACACAGATCCGTTGCAGTCAGTGTTTGTCGACGGATGGTCCGACGAAGCAACTAGGCAACGATACGTTTCACATGCAAAGGAATCCTACGAGAACTTCAAGGCTCTTCGTGCCGCGGCTTACCAGGGACACGTCGATTACGGGAAGTGGTTGATCGCGTCTCTGCTCGCCGTTCACGGTGGCGCGATATATGCGATAAATGCGGTGCGTCCAGCTGTGCGACCCGATCAATTACTTGGGTTGATCGAGGCAGCCGCTTGGAATTTGGCAGGCGTCGTCTTCATCTTGATCGCAGGATTCGCAGCATGGCTAAATTTTCAGTGCGCGCAAAATATCTATGATCGGTGGTCTGACCCAGCAATGCTTTATCGAACAGATAAGTGGCCGAAGGACGTCGACAGATTCGATCCTGTAAACGCAACGTTGTATCTTGCTGCCGGTTTTGGCCTGTTATCTGCGTTGAGTTTCGTGAACAGCGCTGTTGGAGTGATTCACACATTAAAGATGCCGGCCGTCTGAACTGACTGGTCGGCTTTGGACGCAAGCGCGCAACACATCTCACGCGACGAGGCTGCGGTAGATCGCTTCGGTCTCGTCGATCATGCGGTCCAGGGCATAGTCGGCGCTGCGGGCCTCGGCGGCGGCGGTGTAGCGGGCAAGCCGGTCCGGGCTGGCGAGGTTCAGCATCGCGTCCGCCAGCCGCTCCGGGTTGTCGGTGTTTTCGATCAAAAGGCCGTTGTGCTTGTCCTTCAGCACCATCGAGGCTCCGCCGACATCGGTCAGGACGAGCGGCTTGCCGGCGGCGGCGGCCTCCAGCATCACATAGGACATGGCCTCGTAGCGGCTCGGCATGACCAGCACGTCGATCGCCGCCATCGCGTCGCGCCCGGTGAAGTGCGTCGTGAGATGCATGCGCCCGGCATGGCTGCTGGCCTTAATCCGGCTGCGCGTCGCCTCCTGCGCTTCGCCCGTGCCGATCATCAGGAGATGCGCGCGCGACAGGTGACCCGCTAGGAGATCGAAGGCAGCCACGAGCCGTTCCGGCGCCTTCTGATGACAGAGGCGGCCGACGAAACCATAGAGCAGCGCATCCGGGGGGATGCCGAGTTCCCGGCGCACGGCCGCGCGGGTGTCGTCCGGCGGCGTCTCGACGCCGTTGACGACGATGGTGAGCTTTTCACGCGGTATGCCGAGGCCGCGGGCATGCGCGTACTCGTCCTTCGAGACGCAGATCAGCCGGTCCGTCAGCAGGCGCGCGAGCATCGTCTCGATCAGGCCATAGACCCGGCGACCGGTCTTGCCGAGACCCGGATCCATGGTGCGGAAGGCATGCGGCGTGTAGACCCGCGGCACATGCCGTCCCGGCAGGCGCAGACGCGCGAGCGCGCCCGCCTTGGAGCTGTGGCCGTGAATAATGTCGAAGGGGCCTGCCTGGCGCATGACGCCGGTCAGCTGACGCCAAGCGCCGAAATCGGCCGGGCCCGGCGATCGCTTCATCGGCACGACATGGATGCCGGCGAGGTCGAGCGCGGTGAGTTCGGCGACGAACCGCTCCTCCGCCCTGACCGGGGAGTAGACGGCGTGCACGCTGTGGCCGCGCGCCTGCATGCCCCGGCACAGATCGATGAAATGCCGGCCGGAGCCGCCGCCGCTGGGTTCCAGGATTTGCAGGAGGCGCAGGGGCCGCGGGCTCCTGATCGGGGCTGCGTTCATCCGGAGACAGCGCCTTTGACGCTGCGCAGGTTATGACGCCGCTCGAGCGCAAAACAGCCCCAGAGGATGCCCAGCAGCAGGTAGAAGTGCCTCCAGTGGTCGGTGTCGATGACGAAGCCGATCACGCTGTGGCCGACGATGGTGATGAGGGCGATCATCAGATAGGGCTGCCACGGCCGGTTGCGCAGCAGGTATTTGAAGCCGGCGCTGAGCGTCCAGGCGATGAGGGAGACATAGCAGAGGAAGCCGAGCCAGCCGTAGCTGGTCAGCGACTTCAGCCAAATATTGTGCTCGTCTTCCGGAAAGATCTTGCTGAACACCATGGGGCCGATGCCGAGCGGCTTTTCCATGGACATGAGGAAGCCGATGCGATGGCGGTCGAAACGACCGAGATGCCCGCCGTCATAATCCTGCACGAGCTGTGTGCGGTTGGAAAAGAGGTCCGCGACCTTGTCGAACTGGAGCGCGACGAGCAGCGCGACGACCATGAGGCCGGCCGCCGAGATGCTGAGGATGAGGATCTTCAGCCGGAAGGCGCCGGTGCGCTCCTTCAGCAGCATGATGAAGACGAGCGCCACCACCGAGAACAGGTAAAGCGCCCAGGCGGCGCGGGAAAAGGACAGGAAGACGCCGAGCGCCAGGATCAGCACGCCGGCGATCTTGAGCGGTGCGCCGAGAATGCGGCCGGAGAGCAGGCCGTACATCAGGTAGAGCGACGGCGCGACGAGATAGGGGCCGAAGACGTTCGGGTCCTGGAAGGCGCCCTTGGCGCGGTCGTAGAGCGTGAAGGCTTCCGCCCCGGGAAAGGCATGGAAATAGCCGAGGATGCCGAGGATGGATGTGATGAGCGCGCCGGCGACCCAGGCCCGGAAGATGAGCTCCAGGCGCGAATGGCGCGCCTCGATGATGGCGGCGAAGAAGACGCTCGACAGCGCCAGGAACAGCGAGACGGCGACATACATCGGCCCGCCGGCCAGATCGTCCATCACGGTCAGCGACAGCATGCCGCCGACATTGAAGGTAACGAGCAGGACGAGCAGGGGCGCCACGCCGCGCGAGATGCGCAGTCCCACGATGGCCCAGAGGCCGATGAGCCCCGCCATGAACAGCTCGTAGGGGGCCGGCTCGCTCATGACGAAGCCGGACAGGAAGACGCCGACCGCGACCAGCATCGAGCCGAACACGCCGACGGCCGCAAGCTGCGGCCGGAACGGCGGGGCATAGGGGAGGGCCGTGTCGCTCAATAGGCGTTTTCCGTGTTGAGCAGCCGGAAGGGCGTCAGGAACAGGATCTTGAGGTCCAGCCAGAGCGACCAGTTCTCGATATAGTGGAGATCGAATTCCGTGCGGAAGCGGATCTTGTCGTCATGGTCGATCTCGCCGCGCCAGCCGTTGATCTGCGCCCAGCCGGTGACGCCGGGCTTGACGCGGTGGCGGGCGAAGTAGCCGTCGACCACGTCGACATATTTGCGGTCGTGCGACTGGGCCTGCACGGCGTGCGGTCGTGGGCCGACCAGCGAAAGCTCGCCCTTCAGCACGTTGAACAGCTGTGGCAGTTCGTCGATCGAGGACTTGCGCAGGAAACGGCCGACCGGGGTGACGCGCGGATCGCCCTTCGTGACGGCGGCGCGGGCCGAGGGGTCGGAGAGATGCGTGTACATCGAGCGGAACTTGTAGACGTCGATGATCTCGTTGTTGAAGCCGTGGCGCTTCTGCTTGAAGATGATCGGCCCGGGCGAGGAGAGCTTCACGGCAATGGCCGCGCCTAGCATGACCGGCCAGAGCAGGACGAGCGCGACGATGCTGAAGAACAGGTCGAAGATGCGCTTGGCGACATTGTCCCAATCGGCGATGGGCTTGTCGAAGATGTCGAGCATCGGCATGCTGCCGACCTGCGAATAGCTGCGCGGGCGGAAGCGCAGGCCCTTGGCATGCGCGGCAAGGCGAATATCGACCGGCAGCACCCAGAGCTTCTTGAGCAGCGTCAGGATGCGCGCTTCCGCCGAGAGCGGCAGCGAGATGATCAGCATGTCGATGCGCGCGAGACGGGCGAATTCCACGAGTTCGGCCACATTGCCGAGCTTGGGATAGCCGGCGATGACGGAGGGCGAACGGCGCTCGTCGCGGTCGTCGAAGATGCCGCAGATGCGGATATCGTTCTCCGGCTGCTGTTCCAGCGTGCGGATCAGTTCCTTGGCCGGCTCGCCGCCGCCGACGATGACGGCGCGCCGCTCCATGGTGCCGTTGCGCGCCCAGCGGCGGATCGCATAGGCGATGATATGCCGCTCGACGACGAGATAGACCGCACCCACCGCGAACCACGACACGAACCAGATGCGCGAATAATGCTGCCCGGATTTGAAGAAGAACACCATCAGCGCCATGATGGCGAAGGCGGCGGCCCATGCGGCCAGGATGCGGGGCATCATGCGCAGCGGTGAGCGAAGCGACGGAATCTGATAGCTATCGGCAAGCTGGAGCGTCAGCACGCCGACCGCAGCGCCGCCGAACAGCACCAGCGCATAGAAGCCCGTCAGCCCCATGCCGACATAGAAGGCGTGGATGGCGTAGCCGATAACCAGCAGCATGGCGAATTCGCAAAGCCGAAGCAGACCCGTAATCATGGACGGGGAAAAGGTGTCGATGCGGAACTGCTGTGCGATCTTGCGCGCGAGCGGGTTGAGCTCGACGGCTTCCTCCTCGCCCGACTTCGGTTCCTGCGAAAGCGTACGGATTTTCGACACCTTGCGGCGCAGGCTATCCGGATCGAAGGAGTCGGGCGGCTGGATCTGGTTCATGGCTGTACCTCAGCAGGCTTTCAGCCTCAGATAGCATGAAGCCCCTAAGAAACGTTTACGGCTGGCGGGTGCGGGGCGCGCCGAACGGCCGCGTTTTGCCGCTTTGGGTGGCCAGAATGTCCCGGTAAAGCGCAAGCAGGGCCTCCGACATGGTCCGGGCGGAGAACGTCTTCCTGAACGCGACGGGCTCGGGCATCGCCTTGCGGAGCCAGACCGGATCGTTCACCGCCCGTGTCATCACCGCGGCAAGCGAGGCGGCATCGCCCGGCTCGGTCAGCGCGGGGCTGTCGCGGCCCAGCACTTCCGGGATGCCGCCGACGCGGCTGGCGATGACCGGCCGGCCGGCGGCGATCGCTTCCAGCACGATATAAGGCAGCGCTTCCGCGCGGGAGGGAACGACCACGGTGCGGGCAAGCGCAAAGGCCTCCTGCGCCTTCATGGCGGGCAGCAGGCCGATGCGGCGGCCAAGACCGCTTTCCACGATGCGCCGCTCGTATTTCGCCCTGTCCGGCCCGTCGCCGATGATCAGCGCCGAAAGCGGCCGGCCGACGCGGCGCTCGGTCTGCGCGAAGGCCTCGACGAAGACATCCGGGCCCTTCAGGTCGCGCAGCATGCCGATATAGAGGAAATCGACGGCATCTTCGCGGGGGTAGACGATCTCGAAGTCCCGGTCGTGAATGCCGTTGTAGATGCGTTCGGCGCGCACGCGCGGCTTGCCGACGCGCGCGATATAGGCGTCGCGCTCGTAGTCGCAGACGAAGGTGAGGGCGTCGCCACGCCGCTCCAGCAGCCGTTCGGCGGTGAGGATCGCCAGGCCCGCCGCCGTGCGGCTCGTATAGTGCAGGCTGCCGCCATGCGGCGAATAGAGGCGGGCTACGCGATACCTGTTGACCCGCAGGGCTGAGCCGATGAGCCGGGCAATGGCGCCACCCTTGGCGCCGTGCCCGTGCAGGACATCCGGCTGCAAACCTTTTATTTCATGATAACTTTTCCTGAACGCGCCGATGTCGCGAAGGTCGACGGACCGGCTGATGGGCATGCGCACGAGGCCGAGCGAGAGATAGGGCCGGATTTCGTCGAAGAGCGCATCTTCGAACGAACCGCCCGTGAGGCTGTCGCAGATGATGCCGACGTCATGCCCGGCCTTCGTGTGGAATTCGGCGAGGTCGCGCACATGACGGAAGATTCCGCCGATGGGGGAACGGAAGCAGTGAATGATGCGCAGAGCCCCATCGTCCGCCATGATGCTCAGAACAGCCGTTCACGAACATAGATCGTGTCGCCGGCCAGGATGGGATCGGAGATGGAAACGCGGCCCGTGACGATCTTGCCGTTGATCTTGCGCGTCACGTCCACGTCGCGCTGGTTGGCGCGCGGCGAAAACCCGCCGGCGACTGCGATGGCGTTCTGGATGGTCATGCCCGCGACATAGCTGTACTGCCCGGCCTGGCCGACCTCGCCCATGATGTAGATCGAGCGGTAGCGGTCGACCTCGATGGAGACATCAGGGTCGCGCAGGTATCCCTGCCGCAGCTTCGCGGCGATGATGCTTTCCAGCTCCTGGATGGTCTGGCCGCGTGCCGGCACGGCGCCGATCAACGGGAAGGCGAGATAACCGGCCTGGTCGATCGTATAGGTGTTGGACAGGCCGGCCTGTTCGAAGACGGTCACGCGCAGGCGATCGCCGCTGTCGAGGCGGTAGGGCTGGATGGTCGCTTCATGGAAGGCCTTCGGGGCAGGGCGGTATCCGCTGCAGCCGGCAACGGCCGGCACGATAAGCGCCAGCGCAAGCAGCAAGCCCTTGTTGATCGTTGCGAACGTCATTCGCTCAGTCCCGCAAATCAGAGTGTGGCCTTCGTTATCCATCCGTTAGGGTTAATGGCCGGTAAATATGCGGGCGGTATCATGTCTTACATCGCGCAAAAGTACTTATTTTGAGACGTGCAACTCAAGATGGTTAACGCTTGGGTTACCATATTTGTTTACCGTGCGCGAAAATCGTCGGTTTGGAGTAGGGATATGTCGGGCGTTCACGGGAGCCAGCAGGATGTCGATATCGACCTTGGCGGCCTTTTCGGCGCGATCTGGCGGCACCGCATGCGCGTGCTGCTGGCGACGGTTGCCGGCGCCGGCCTCGCCTTTGCCATCGCGAGCGCCATCACGCCGACCTACAAGAGTGAATCGCGCCTTCTCATCGAAACCCGCGAGCCGGCCTTCACGACGGGCCAGGACCGCTCGCAGGGCAGGGAGCAGCCGGCCTTCGACGAACTCGGCATCGCCAGCCAGGTGCAGATGCTGAAATCCGCCGACCTGATCAAGCAGGTCGCGCGCAACATGAAACTCTACGAGCTGGAAGAATTCGACCCGACCGCCAAGCCTTCGGCCATCTCCGACCTGCTCGTGCTGCTCGGCCTGAAGAAGAACCCGCTCGATCTGCCGCCGGAAGAGCGGGTGCTGAAGGAGTTCAACGACAAGCTCGTCGTCTACCAGGTGGAGAAGTCGCGCGTCATCGGCATCGAGTTCTCCTCGCGCGATCCGCGCCTTGCGGCCGCCATTCCCAACGAGATGGCGAAGGTCTACCTGTCGCTGCAAAGCGGTGCCAAGCTCGATACCAATTCCGAGGCGTCACGCTGGCTGGAGCCCGAAATCGTCAACCTGCGCGAGAAGGTGCGCGAGGCCGAGCAGAAGGTCGCCGAGTACCGCTCGCAATCCGACCTGCTGCCGACAGGCGAGAACTCGACTTTCGCCGTGCGCCAGCTCAACGATATCTCGACCGAGCTTGCCCGCGTTCGCGGCGAGCGTGCGACCGCCGAGGCGCGGGCCGAAAGCGTGCGCGCGGTGCTGCAGAATGGCGGCGCGCCGGACACGCTGACCGAAGTCGTCGGCTCCCAGATGATCCAGCGCCTCAAGGAAAGCGAGGCGCAGATCCAGGGACAGATTTCCGACCTGTCGACATCGCTGCTGGAAGGACACCCGAGGCTGAAGGGCCTGCGCTCGCAGCTCGTTGGCATTCGCGCGCAGATCAAGTCGGAAACCCAGAAGATCCTGTCGAGCCTCGAAAACGAGGCGAAGACGGCACGGCTGCGCGAGACGCAGCTAGTCCAGCAGCTCAACACGGTCAAGGCGGATACGGCGCGCGCCGGCGAGGACGAAGTCGGCCTCAAGGCGTTGGAGCGCGAGGCCGCGGCCCAGCGCGAACTGCTCGAAACCTATCTTGCCCGCTATCGCGAGGCGACCTCGCGCACCGGCGACGGCGCCACACCGGCCGATGCCCGCGTGATTTCCGCGGCCGTGGAACCGACGGAAGTGGCTTTCCCCAAGGTGATCCCGATCACCATCGTCGGCGGTGTTGCCGGCTTTGCCCTCAGCGCCATCGCCATCCTGCTCGCCGAACTGTTCAGCGGCCGCGCCCTGAAGCCGGTCGGCGCGGTGGCGACGCCCGCCCGCCGCCGCGAAGAGGAGGACGACGCGGTTGCCCAAGCTGATGTGATGCTTGAGCGGCCGCCGCTCGCCCGCACGGAGCAGACCGCCCGCCTCGACCATGCCGCGGTGCGCGATAGGAATGCGCCGGCCCGGTCGCTGCTCGCCGACATCCGTCCCGTCGAGGAAGACGAGGAAGAGCTGGAAACGGCGCTCGCGCCCGAGCCCGCCGAAACGGTTGCCGTCGAAGAGGACGAAGGCGATTTCTCGGTGAATGCCGTCGCAAGGCACATGATCGAGAACAATATTTCCGTGGCCATTTCGGTCTCGCCGTCAGGCGATCGCGGCTCCACCGCCGCGGTCATGCTGGCGCGCCGGATCGCGCAGGAGCATCGCCGCACGCTCATCATCGACCTGACCGGCTCGGCCTGCCCAACCCGCCTGATGGCGGAGTCGGTTCACCTGGCGGGGATCACCGACCTTTTGGTCGGCGAAGCCGCTTTCGGCGACATCATCCACGGCGACCGTCTTTCTCCCGCCCATGTCATCCCGCGCGGCAATGCCAATATCCGGCGCGCCATGCGCGGCATCGACCGGCTGGCCATGGTGATCGACGCGCTGTCGGACGCCTATGACACCGTGATCGTGGAATGCGGCCCGGCCGAGGTGGAGGGCGTTCGCCGCCTGACCCGCGACCGGGAAACGGATGTCATCCTCTCGCTGCCCGGTGCGGACGAGGACGAGGTCGTGGATCTCATCGGCGCCTTCGACGAGGCGGGCTACAGCGACATCCTGCTGATGACTGGCGAGACGGGCGAACCGCCCCGCCATCCGGGCCGCCGCGTGGCCTGACGGATCAGTCCGCGCCCGTGCCGGCGCGGGCAGCCTGCCGCCCCGAGCGCCGGCGTTGCAGGAAGGCGTAGATCTGCGGATTGCGCTTGATGAAGCGCTTGGCGCCCGCTTTCAGGCGATGAAGCGCCGCCGCAAGGCTGCCGGCCGGCGTGGTCGCCCACAACAGGTCGTACTGCGGCGTCTCGATCGTGCACCAGGACCGCTTGTAGAGTTGGTCGCCGATGCCGAAATCGAACAGCGCGACGCCTTCCCCGCAGAGCTTGCGAATGGCCAGATGGAACAGGAACTCGCCGGGGCTGGCACCCGCGGCGATGCTTTCGTCGAGCGAGCCGAACTGGCAGATGACATGATCGCCCTTGCGCGACAGCCCAGCAATGGCGGCGATATGGCCCGCATGCGCGCCGGTGAGGCGCAGCGCGTGAAGCTGAAGCGGATATTCGGTATCCGACGCTGATGTCGTCACGAGTGCGCGGAAGAAATCACGGGTACGCTCGTCGCGGAAGACATCGGGCAGGCCGAGCGCCTGGAAGCGAATGGATTTCTGGCGGAAGAAGGTTTCCAGAAGCGCAAGCGCCTCGTTTCCGGCCGGCGCGACGATGTGCTCGTAGCCGCCAAGCTCCATCAGCCGGCGTTCGGCGTTGCGGAACTTCTTGCGGCGGTTCTTGGCATTGATCTGGGCGAGTGTGCGCTCGAAATCGCCCAGCAGCGGCAGCTGGAAGGCGGCGTTCTGGTTCAGGACGGCCGGCAGGTCGCAAAACGGATTGGCTTCACCGCGCCATTCGAGCGGCACCTTGTCGAGCAGGAGAAGGTCGAAATGGCGGGCGAAGTCGCCGCGTGCCTGGCGCAGCGCCCTGCGAAACCGGGGCGGCGAGGCAAGCGCCCGGAACGCGCGCGTATAGAGGCCGGTGTTGAGGTTGCTGAACTCGGTGGCGAGCAGGCGGGCGACCCGCACCGGTCCGTGCCGCACGATTTCGAGCGGCAGGATGAGCTGCGTGCGGCCGCCGGATACTCCCTCGACGATCAGCAGCCGCGTGCCCTGCGTGCGTGTCCAGGCCCGGCACCAGTCATAGCTCTGGTGGAGCGACAGGTTGTTTTCCGCCTCCAGCGCGCGCCATGCGGCTTCCAGCGGTTCCATGCGGTCGTGCAGGCGGATGGAGAGGGGACCGAAAGCAAGTGCACCGTCACCGGTCGCCGCCGCATCGGCCGGCGCCGGCTCGGATGGCATTGCCTGGAAATTGAGTTGCATCGCTCCCATGGTGTCGCCTTTGTGCACCTGCGGCCGTCTTGCCGCATTGAACACGATAGGCACCAGGCTTGCGCAAAAGGTTTAAATCCAGCGCGCCCGCGGCGCATGCCCGGGGAATTTGGCCGGCGCGGTTAGCAATTTCATAACGAAAATCCGAAAAGCCGAACGTTCGGGGTGATGGGTCGGCACCGGATCGTCAGCGCAGCCAGCCGGTGGCAAGGGCATGCGCCCAGTCAAGCTCGCCGCGGCTTTCCGCCAGGCGGGCCATGGCCATGTGATCGTAGTCCACGAGATGAAATGCGGCGTCCCAGCGGTCTCCATGCCGCTCGATCACGGCATAACGCGCATGCGGCGTACCCGTTTCGACCTTGTGGGGCACCGGCTCGTCGTCATCATAGGCCGGTGAGCCGACGCTGCCGGGATTGACGACCAGACGGCCGTCGCGCAAGCGCGCGGCGCGCGCGATATGGGTATGGCCGCAGAGAAGGACCGGGTGATCGATGCCGCCGGCCAGCGCCTCGATCCGCTCGATGGGGGAAAGCTGCATCACGCCTTCGACGGAGGGTTCATCGAGCCAGTAGGTGGTATCCGTACCGGGCGTGCCGTGGCAGAGAAAGACGGTGTCTGCGACGAGACGGGTCGGCGGCAGCTGGGCCAGCCAGTCGAGGTGGTGCGCGGCGAGCTCAGCATGCGCCCTGCGATCCCAGCTTCCCATGGCGTCCGGCTGTTTTTCGAGGAGCCAGCGGTCATGGTTGCCGGCGATGCAGGCGATATCGGCGCGCGACAGCAGGATATCGGCGGTGCGGCCGGCATTGAGGGCGCCACTCAGGTGATCGCCGAGATTGACGATCTCGCGAATGCCGCGGCGATCGATATCCGCCAGCACGGCTTCCAGTGCGAGATCGTTTCCATGGATGTCCGCAATCACCGCAATGGGCATTGCCGTCACTCCTCGCGCGGCTTGCCGGGCTTTTCCATCCACTTGATGATCAGCATGGCCGGCAGGATCCACAGAAGGCCGGTGAGAGTGAAATAGAGGAGGTGGATATACCACGGCGATTCCCCCAGCGTCGCGACGGCGACCGTCGTTGCGACCAGCGCATAGACGAGCACGAGGATGATGATCAGGATCGTGCCGATCAGTTTTCTCAGGCGAGGGGGCATTTCGGACCTTCGTTCGGCGGGGCTGCAGGGCGCGACGGCATGCCGCAAAGCTTCGGGCCTTGTTTTGCACGGCCCGGTCGGGCAAATCAACGTCGGAGCAGTTCGCGACGAAGGGTGCAGGCCATTTTATGCCCGCGACTGCGTGGAAAAGCCGCAGCGGCAGGCAGATCGCCGCTTCGGGCAAAGGAGCCGATGAAATGAGCGCCACAAACGTAACAGCCTATCGCAGCGTCGACGACGCGGGCCGCATCGAGCGCAATCGCCGGCAGGTGCGCATCTGGCTGGGCTTCGTGCTGTTCATGCTGTTCGTTCTCGTGCTCGTGGGCGGCGCGACGCGCCTGACCGGCTCCGGCCTCTCCATCACCGAATGGAAGCCCATCCATGGCGTCATCCCGCCGATCGGCGCGCAGGAATGGCAGGAGGAATTCGAGCTCTACAAGCGCATTCCGCAATACGAGCAGGTCAACAAGGGCATGACCGTCGACGAGTTCAAGACGATCTTCTGGTGGGAATGGGCCCACCGCCTGATCGCCCGCTCCATCGGCTTCGTCTTCGCCGTGCCGCTCGCCTTCTTCTGGCTGACAGGCCGCATCGAGCGCAAGATGCGCTGGCCGCTCGTCGGCCTTCTCGCGCTTGGCGGCTTCCAGGGCTTCATCGGCTGGTGGATGGTGTCGTCGGGCCTTGCCGAGCGGGTCTCCGTCAGCCAGTACCGGCTCGCCACCCATCTCACCATCGCCTGTCTGATCTTCGCAGGGACCGTGTGGCTGATGCGCGCCCTTGCGCCCCACAGCGACGACGAGGCCCCGACGCAAGGCTCGCGCCGCATGGCCGGCATCATCGCCGGCATGGCGATCGTCCAGATCTATCTCGGCGCGCTCGTCGCCGGCCTGCATGCCGGCTTCACCTACAACACCTGGCCGCTGATGGATGGCGCCGTCGTCCCCGGCGGTCTTTTCCTGCAGCAACCGTGGTGGATCAATCTCTTCGAGAACCCGAAGACCGTGCAGTTCGTGCACCGCATCGGCGCCTATGTGCTGTTTGCGCTGGCGCTCGTGCACCTGATCTCCTCGCTGCGTGCCGCACCGGAGACCACCCATGCGCGCCGCGCGCTGGTGCTGTTCGGTCTCGTCTGTCTCCAGGCGACCATCGGCATCCTGACGCTGATCTGGCAGGTGCCGCTCGGCTGGGCGCTGGCGCACCAGGGCGGGGCACTCGTGGTGCTCGGCTTTGCCGTTGCGCACTGGCGCGGCTTCTACGGCGAATATGACAGGGACGATGCGCGGGCCTGATCCGCTCAGGCCTGCCTGAGAACGGTGCGGATCGCCGCGGCCACGGCCAGTTCGTCGTCGCGGTCGGCTTCGTTGCCGTCCTCGTCATGCCAGGCGGCCGACAGGCAGCCATAGGCGAAGGCGTAGCGCAGGATGGTGCGCACATCGCGCCCGAGCATCTCCGCGAAGACATCCGCCATGCGGGCGGTCCGCTCCTCATCGCGCGTGAGGTCGAACCGATCCAGCGGATTGGAGAACATGTTGGCGACGTCGAGCGCGGCATCGCCGATCAGCCCGACGGGATCGATGATGATCCAGCCGCGCGGTCCATGCATGATGTTTTCGTGGTGGAGATCGCCATGCAGCGGCTTGATATCCCGCTGGTCGGCCAGCAGCGCCTCCGCCATGCCCGCCGCGTCCGCATAGGGGCCTGCAAGGCCGTCCTTGCGGTCCCGTTCGGCCTTGGCGAAGAGGCTTGCGAAGTAGCGTGACAGCGGTTGCAGGCTGGCGGGCGGCGGGCTGTCGGAGGGACGGTGGTAATCGAGCAACACGCTGGCGGCGATGCGCGTTGCGTCGCTGTCGCCGTGTGACGCCATGTGATCCCTCAGCGTGGTCTTGCCGGCATGTTCCATCAGCAGCATCGTGCCGGAACGGGCGAGAAGTCTTACGCAGCCGACGCCATCCCGCCATGCCATGAAATCCGCGCCGCGCAGGTTGTCCTCCAGCGCCTTCGGTTTCAGGTCCTTGACGACGGCACTTTCGCCACCGGCAAGCGTGACCTCGTAGACGCTCCCGGCGACGGTGTCGGCAAGAAGACTGGCGCTTTCGATCCGCCATTCGTCGGGAAAGGCCGGCTCTGGCGTCGTCATGCGCCCAGCATCAGGTCCATGTTCTGCACGGCGGCACCCGACGCACCCTTGCCGAGATTGTCCAGCAGCGCGACGAGGTTGACATGCGGCGCGCCCGCCGTGCCGAAGACATAGAGCTTCATGCGGTCGGTATCGGCCAGCTCCACCGCGTTGACGCGGGGCAGGCTGGCGGTTTCCTTGAGATCGACCACCTCGACGATATCCTGGCCGGCATAGTGGTCCGCCAGCGCCTCGTGGATGGAGCCGAGCGAGGCGTTGTCCTTAAGGTCGGCGAGATGGAGCGGCACCTGCACGATCATGCCCTGCGGGAACTTGCCGACGGAGGGCGCAAACAGCGGCGCGCGGCCGAGAAGCCCGTGCACCTGCATTTCCGGCACATGTTTGTGCTTCAGCGTGAGGCCGTAGAGGAAATGCGGCGAAGCGATATGCTCGGCATGGCCTTCATCTTCCATCTGCGCGATCAACTGCTTGCCGCCGCCGGTATAGCCGGAGACGGCATTGACGGTGACCGGGTAATCCTCCGGCAGGATGCCCGCGAGGCGCAGCGGCCGGATGAGGCCGATGGCGCCCGTCGGGTAGCAGCCGGGATTGGCGACGTAACGCGCGCCCGCGATCTTCTTCGGCTGGTCGCGGTCCATTTCGGCAAAGCCGTAGGCCCAGTCCGGATTGATACGATGGGCGGTCGAGGTGTCGATGATGCGCACGGAATTGTTGCCCGCCACCATGGCCACGGCTTCCTTGGCCGCATCGTCGGGCAGGCAGAGGATGGCGATATCGGCGCTGTTCAGCAGGTCTTCGCGCAGCTGCGCATTGCGGCGCTCGGCTTCCGGGATGGACAGGAGCTCGACATCGGCGCGGCCGGCCATGCGGGTGCGGATCTGCAGGCCCGTCGTGCCGTGTTCGCCATCGATGAAGATCTTCGGTTTCATCTGCTGTCCCATCCTGTTTGCGCGTTCGCCGCCGATATAGCCCCTTGCCCTGTCGTATTCAACGCCGTGTTTCAGCGTCGTTCGGCCAGCGCCTCGGCGTGAAGGCCGAGCATGTACATGGCGATGGTCGAACCGGCGATGGCGGTGACATCCGCATGGTCATAGGCAGGCGCCACCTCCACGACATCGGAGCCGACGATGTTGAGCGCGCCGAGCTTGCGCAGCACCGACAGGATGCGCGCGCTGGAGGGACCACCGGAGACCGGCGTGCCGGTGCCCGGCGCATAGGCCGGGTCGAGGCAGTCGATATCGAAAGTGAGATAGGTCGCGCGGTCGCCGACATGATGGATGATCGCATCGGCGAGCTCGGCCGCGCTCATTTCCTCCACGTCGTAGCCATAGAGGATGCGGATGCCGCAATCCTCCGGTGCATGGGTGCGGATGCCGATCTGGATCGACGTCTCGGCATCGATCAGGCCCTCGCGGACCGCGGTGCCGACGAAGGAGCCATGGTCGATGCGGCCTTTCTCGTCGGCCCAGGTATCCTGGTGCGCGTCGAACTGCACGAGGGAGAGGGGACCGTATTTCTCGGCATGGGCGCGCAAGAGCGGCAGCGTGATGAAATGATCGCCGCCGAGCGTCAGCATATAGGCGCCGGATTTCAGGATCTTCTTCGCTTCGCGTTCGATGGTGCCGGGCGTCTTCGCGTGGTTGCCGTAGTCGAGCAGGCAATCGCCGTAATCGATGACGGCCATGTCCTCGAACAGGTCGCGCTCGAAGGGATATTGCGGATCGTTGTCCATGATCGCGGAGGCGCGGCGGATCGCCTGCGGCCCGAAGCGCGCGCCGGGACGGTTGGACGTTGCGGCATCGAAGGGAATGCCCCAGACGACCGCGTCGACATCCTTCAGCACCTTGGTGTAGCGCCGGCGCATGAAGGAGAGGATTCCGGCATGCGTCGGGTCGGAGGCCGCGCTCTTCAGCGATTTTGCGGTGATGGCGTGATCGATCGTCTTGTTGGCCACTGTCAGGCTCCCGATTGCTGTCGCCCTTCGAAAAGGTTGCCTGTTTCAGCAAAATGCCGGCGTCGCGGCAAGCCCCGTGGCTGAAAAGAAAGCGTGTATCCTCGCGACGGTGACGCATCCGCCTCAAAGCGGCGGCAGGCGCCGGGCGACGGATGTTCCCTTGATGACGGCCGTGCTGGTGACGGCATGGTCGGAAAGCGCCTCGAGAACGTCGTCCATTTCTTCGATCGAGTGGACGACGAGGCGGGCGAGAAAGGGATCGTCCCCCGTGATCTTGTCGCATTCGATGAACTGCGGCGTATCCTGGATCAGCTTCTGCACGACATGCAGCTTGCCGGGCAGCGGCCTGATACGCACCAGAGCGCGAATCTGGTAGCCGAGCGCGCGCGCATCGACGTCGAGTGTGAAGCCGCGGATGACGCCGCCGGCCTCCAGCCGACGCACCCGCTCCGACACCGCAGGCGCGGACATGCCGACGAGGCGGGCGAGTTCACTCATGGAAAGCCGTGAATCCGCATCGAGTGCTGCCAGGATGCGGGAATCGACGGCATCGATGGATGAGTTTTCATATTGAAGGCGATGGGGGATTTTTGAGCTGCTCATCGATGCAATATAGCGGTTCTGCTTTCGGTTCTCCATGGAAATCGGCCTGTCCACCCTCCATGATCGCGCATCACAGGAGTGACCCATGCTGATTGGTATTCTGGCCGGCCTGACAACATGCGCGTTGTGGGGCCTGACATTCATTGCGCCACGCGCAGTCGATCCCGCCTCCACCTTGGACCTCCCGTTGCACGATACGGGATATTCGGCCTGGTTTCCGTGCTGCTCATGCTGCATCCGCGCTTTCGCCCGCGCGGCCTGACATGCAGGCGCTGGCTGACCGGCCTGTCTCTCGGCGGCGCGGGCTATGTCGGATATTTCGTCGCCGCCGCCTATGCGGTCAGGCTGGCGGGCGCCGCCATACCGCCGCTCGTCATCGGTACCATGCCGGTGCTGCTGGCGTTGATCGCCAACTGGCGCGACCGGTCTGCCCCGTGGGGCGCGCTCGCTGCGCCGCTCGCGCTGATCGCCGCCGGTGTGGCGATCGTCAACATCTCGGTCATCGAGGCAGCCGGGCCGGAGGGGCGGGGGGTCGTTTTGCTCGGCGTCCTCGCCGCATCGGCCGCGCTTGCGATCTGGATCGCCTACGGCCTCGCCAATGCCGCCGTCATGCGCGCCGCCGACGCGCCGGATGGCCTGCACTGGACGGGCGTACAAGGAATAGGGGCGGCGATCGGCAGCATGGCACTTCTGCCGCTGACCTCTTTTTCGACGCAGCCCCTTGCAGGTCCCGACACGGTGAACTTTCTAGTCTGGGCTGCGGTCATGGGCATTGCGGGATCGTGGATCGCGACATTCTGCTGGGGGATCGCCTCCGCCAGATTGCCGCTCGCGCTTGCCGCGCAGCTCATCGTGGCGGAAACCGTGTTCGGTCTCGTTTACGGGTTTGTGTACGAAGCGCGGTGGCCGCAGACGGCCGAGTGGGTTGGCGCAACGCTGCAGCTTATCGGTGTCGCGGTGGCGGTCGCCCTTTTCAGCAGGCCGGGATTATCCGCTAGAGGTGTCGGCAAAGCCGAAGCGTAGAACGAAAAAGGCCGGGGCGAGCCCCGGCCTTTCCTGAACCAAAATCGTCCGGGCGATTAACGCTTGGAGAACTGGAACGAACGACGGGCCTTGGCCTTGCCGTACTTCTTGCGTTCGACGACGCGCGAGTCGCGGGTCAGGAAGCCGCCCTTCTTCAGGACCGAGCGCAGGGCCGGCTCGAAGTAGGTCAGCGCCTTGGAGATGCCGTGACGAACGGCACCGGCCTGGCCGGAAAGGCCGCCGCCGGCAACGGTCGCGTCGATGTCGAACTGGCCGTCACGGGCAGCTGCGACGATCGGCTGCTGCAGGATCATCTGCAGGACCGGGCGTGCGAAGTAGGCTTCGAACGACTTGCCGTTGACGGTGATCTTGCCGGAGCCCGGCTTGACCCACACGCGGGCGACAGCGTCCTTGCGCTTGCCGGTGGCGTAGGAACGGCCCTGGGCGTCAACCTTCTTGACGTGAACCGGGGCGGAAGCGGCCGGAGCTGCAGCGGCGACGCCGAGGTCCTTGAGCGAGGAGAGGTCGGCCATTATCAGGCGCTCCTTGTGTTCTTGCTGTTCAGCTTGGCGACGTCGAGAACGACGGGCTGCTGGGCTTCGTGCGGGTGGTTGGCGCCGGCGTAAACGCGCAGGTTCTTCATCTGGCGACGGCCGAGCGGGCCGCGCGGAACCATGCGCTCGACAGCCTTCTCGAGAACGCGCTCCGGGAAGCGGCCTTCGATGATCTGGCGAGCCGTACGTTCCTTGATGCCACCCGGGTAACCGGTGTGCCAGTAGTACTTCTTGTCGGAGTACTTCTTGCCGGTGAAGACGACCTTGTCGGCGTTGATCACGATGATGTTGTCACCGTCATCGACGTGGGGCGTGAAGGTGGCCTTGTGCTTGCCGCGCAGGCGGTTCGCGATGAGGGTAGCGAGGCGACCGACAACGAGGCCTTCGGCGTCGATGAGGATCCACTTCTTCTCTACCTCGGCGGGCTTCTGTACGAAGGTACCCATGGGAGTAGCTCTTTCTTTAGGGTCCCGAAGCCTTGCGGCCTGGGGCGTTTCTTGTTGCTTGGTTTGGCGCCTTGCGGATGCCAAAAATCGAACGCGGCCCGTGGGGACCGCGATCTGGTGCGGCTTATAAGCGAGAGCGGGTAGGGCGTCAAGCGACGCTGTTCGGAGGATGCTAAAGATAGCTATTTAAAAACAATGGCTTATAATAACGGTATTAAGATACCACAAATTATCGCGGTGGAATCGAGTAGGTCGCGGTGGCATGGGCCACGAGCTCCTCGCCGTCGGCATCGAAAATCGAGGCGTCCACCACCGCCAGCCGCTTGCCGAGCTTGAGGAGGCGGCACGTGCAGGAAAGAGGGCCGGGGGCGGGCTTCCGCAGGAAATTGATGTTGAGATTGGTGGTGACGGCAAGCGCCACCGGCCCGATATGGGCGAGCACCGCGCACCAGGCGCCGACATCGGCGAGCGCGAAGAGCGTGGGGCCGGAAATCGTGCCGCCCGGGCGCAGGTGCCGCTCGTTGGGCGTGAGCCACAGCGTCACCGTTCCGGGGCCGACCGCCATCACCTCGAACACCTTGCCATCCGTATGAAGCTGCGGAAAATCGGTTTCGAGGAAGCGGTTCAGCGCTTCCGGATCCATGATCGGCGTCAGTTCCATCGCAGGCGTCTCCTTTTTAGCGTTTACAGACCGATTTGCCCTCTCTCGCAAGCCCGCTGAAAGTCTATCTTGCCGCGCTTGAAACGGGCGGCGGTGCGGCGTAGGACCTCAGGACGAGAAGACAAGGAGGCGAGCATGGCGGATGTGGTGGAGTTCAGGAAAGAGGAGCCGGCCGGCCTGGTGCGGATCGAGCGGCAGGCGCCGGTGTTGCGTATAACGCTGAACAATCCGCCGGCCAACGCGCTCTCCATCGCCACCATGCGGGCGCTTGCCGAGGCGCTCGATGCGGCTGCGGTGGATGACGCGATCCGCGTCGTCGTGCTGGCCTCGACCGGCAAGGTCTTCTCCGCCGGCCATGACCTCAAGGAAATGACCATGCACCGCGCGGATGACGACGGCGGGCGCGCCTTCTTCGAGACGGCCATGCGCATGGCCGCCGACATCATGCTGAAGATCGCCGCGCTGCCGCAGCCCGTCGTGGCCGAGATCGACGGCCTTGCGACGGCCGCCGGCTGCCAGCTCGTCGCGAGCTGCGACCTCGCCATCTGCACGGACACCGCCACCTTCTGCACCCCGGGCGTCAATATCGGCCTGTTCTGCTCGACGCCGATGGTCGCCGTGACCCGCGCGGCGCATCCCAAGCAGGCGATGGAGATGCTTTTGACCGGCGAGACCATCGACGCGTCCACCGCCAAGGATTTCGGCCTCGTCAACCGCATCGTGCCGCAGCAATACCTGCGCCAGGTCGTCGACAAATACGCCGCCGTCATCGCGTCCAAGTCGCCGCAGGCGCTGCGCATCGGCAAGGCCGCGATCCGCGCCCAGGCCGGCCTGCCGGTCGCGGAAGCCTACACCATCGCCGTCGCCACCATGGTCGAAAACATGCTGGCAGACGACGCCAAGGAGGGCATCGGCGCGTTTCTGGATAAGCGCATGCCGGAGTGGGATCGGAAATAGGTTACGCCAGCTTCAGCACCAGAACGCCGCAGGCGATGACGGCGCCGGCGAGGTAGCGCCAGACGCTTGCCTTTTCCTTGAGGATGAAGACGGAGATGAGGAGGGCGAAGAGAATGGCGGTTTCGCGCAGCGCCGCGACCGTCGCGACGGGCGCCCTGGTCATCGCCCACAGCGCCAGCCCGTAGGACGCGATGGAACCGGCGCCGCCGAACAGGCCGCGCGTCCAGTTGCGCCGGACATGGTTCCAGACGGGCGCTATGCCGCGGCGTGCGATCGCCCAGGCAAACAACAGGACCGGCGGCAGCAGCGCCATCCACAGCGTATAGGAAATCGCGTTGCCCGAAACACGCGCGCCCGCGCCATCCACGAAGGTGTAGGTGGCGATGACGACGGCATTGGCCAGCGCCAGCAGGATGGCATGGCGCCCGCCGCGGCGCGCTTCGAGCGCGAGCGTCAGCACGCCGGCCGAAATGACCAGCACGCCCGCCATGGCCGTCGTGGTCAGGTGTTCGCCCAGCACGAGGCCGCTCGTCATGGCGACGATGAGGGGCGCCACGCCGCGCATCAGCGGATAGACGAGCCCGATATCGCCGGCCCGGTAGGCCGCGGCCACCAGCTGGAAATAGGCGAATTGCAGGACGGCCGAGACGAGGATGAACGGCCAGGCCTCCGGTTTCGGCAGCGGCACGAAGGGCAGGAAGAACAGGCCGACTGCGCCGGCGCCGAGCGCCACCATCGCCGCGTCGAGCGACTTGTCGGTACCGGATTTGACCAGCGCATTCCATGTCGCGTGCAGGGCCGCGCCGAGAAGCACGAGGAGAAGAACGTCGAACGGCAATCTGGAACCTCGGCGGGGCAGGCGGGACGGACGGGAAGGCATCTCTTCATCCGCCCAAATCCTGACATTTGCAATCGGGACCCGCCGCAACTTTTGTGATGAAACCGGCAGAATCCGTGATGCCTGCGCCGGATTGGCACAGATCGCGCCGCAAAGGCCGCGCCGGAGCGCTCTTCTTCTTTAAGGTTTCGCGCTAGAATGGCGAACAGCAAGGCATGGGAGAGACGTTCGCGACAGCCGGAGGAGGCAGCGATGAACCACGACCATTATCCCGACAGCTATATCCGCGATATCCTTTCCAGCGTGCACACGATCGCCGTCGTCGGCGCGTCCCCGAACGATGCGCGCCCGAGCCATGGCGTTATGGGCTTCCTGCTCGGCAAGGGCTACCATGTCATTCCGGTCAATCCTGGGCATGCCGGCAAGACCATTCTCGGCCAGACCGTCCACGCTCGCCTCGCCGATATTCCTGAAACGATCGACATGGTCGACGTTTTCCGCGCCGCCAGCCAGTTCGGTGCCGTCGTGGACGAGGTGCTGGCGCTGCCGCGACGCCCGAAGGTCCTGTGGGGGCAGTTCACCGTGCGCGACGATGCCGCCGCCGCGCGGGCCGAAGCCGCGGGTATCCGCGTCGTGATGGACCGCTGCCCGGTGACGGAATATCCCCTGCTCATGCGCAAGGCGTCGTGACACCGGGCAAACATTGACTTCACATAGCGTTACCCCAATTCTCCCCGAAAACGGGAACGCGCCATGAATCATGATTCCTATCCGGACTATTATCTTACCGATATCCTGCGCGCGACGAAGGTGATTGCCCTCGTCGGCGCCTCGCCGAACCCGGAGCGCCCCAGCCAGCGCGTCATGGCGTTCCTGCTGCGCAAGGGGTATCGGGTGATCCCGGTCAATCCCGGCCAGGTGGGGAAGGAAATCCTCGGCCAGCGCGTCGTCGGCCGTCTGGCCGATATCGAAGAGCCGATCGACATGGTCGATGTCTTTCGCGCCGCCAATGCGCTTCCCGCCGTTGTCGAGGAGGTGCTGACGCTCTCGCCCCTGCCGAAAGTCATCTGGGGGCAGCTTTCCGTGCGTCACGACGAGGCGGCGGCCAAGGCCGAAGCCGCCGGGATCAAGGTCGTGATGGACCGCTGCCCGGCCATCGAATATCCGCGCCTCATCGGATGACGGCATGCGGCGGAAAGCGCTTTGTCGCACCGTCCCCATTCTGGAAAATCTTTCTTTGACGGGCTGTTAGCTGTCTGAAATAGTGCCCCGAATTTCGCCAGGGAGGTATTTCATGACCGCGAAGAAGCCAGGATTTTCCACGCTCGCCATCCATGCAGGCGCCCAGCCGGACCCGACGACCGGCGCGCGCGTGACGCCGATTTACCAGACGGCCAGCTTCGTGTTCAACGACACGGACCACGCCGCCTCGCTCTTCGGCCTGCAGGCTTTCGGCAACATCTACACCCGCATCATGAACCCCACGCAGGCCGTGCTCGAGGAGCGCGTCGCAGCGCTCGAGGGTGGAACGGCGGCGCTTGCGGTGGCCTCCGGCCATGCCGCGCAGCTATTGGTGTTCCATACGATCATGCGCCCGGGCGACAACTTCATCGCCGCGCGGCGGCTCTATGGCGGCTCCATCAACCAGTTCGGCCATGCCTTCAAGAATTTCGACTGGCACGTGCGCTGGGCCGACACCGACGACCTTTCCACATTCGAAAGCCAGATCGACGACAAGACCAAGGGCATCTTCATCGAAAGCCTTGCAAATCCGGGCGGCACCTTCGTCGATATCGCCGGCATTGCTGATATCGCGCACCGCCACGGCCTGCCGCTTATCGTCGACAACACGATGGCGACGCCCTACCTGCTGCGTCCGCTGGAGCATGGCGCCGATATCGTCGTGCATTCGCTGACCAAGTTCATGGGCGGCCACGGCAACTCCATGGGCGGCATCATCGTCGACGGCGGCACGTTCGACTGGTCCGCGTCGGGCAAGTATCCCGCGCTGTCCGAGCCGCGCCCGGAATATGCCGGCATGGTGCTGCATTCGACCTTCGGCAACTTCGCCTTCGCCATTGCCTGCCGGGTGCTGGGCCTGCGCGATTTCGGCCCCGCCATCTCGCCGTTCAACGCCTTCCAGCTTCTGACCGGCATCGAGACGTTGCCGCTGCGCATGCAGCGCCACTCGGACAACGCGCTGGCCGTCGCGATGTGGCTGAAGGGCCACGACAAGGTCGCCTGGGTCAACTATGCCGGCCTCGACGACCACCCCAACCACGCGCTCCAGCAGCGCTATGCGCCGAAGGGCGCCGGCGCCGTCTTCACCATCGGCCTGAAGGGCGGCTACGAGGCGGGCAAGAAGTTCGTCGAGGGCCTGGAAATGCTCTCGCACCTCGCCAATATCGGCGACACGCGCTCGCTGGTGATCCACCCGGCCTCGACGACCCATCGCCAGCTCTCTGAAGAGCAGCAGGTCGCGGCCGGCGCGGGCCCGGATGTGGTGCGGCTGTCCATCGGCATCGAGGACGCCGCCGACATCATCGCCGACATCGAACAGGCCCTCGCAAAGGCCTGATGCCATAGGGCGGCCGAGCAGGCCGCCCTTACCCTCCCGCGTATGGAAGACAGCATGAGCAAGGCACAACCCTTCGACATCACCGGCGTTGAGCCGGAAACCGGCCGCCCCGCCGCCGACCGGCTGATCGCGGGCGACCCGGTCTTCACCAGCTGGAACATCGAGGAAGCCGACGGCGGCGTCTATTCCGGCATCTGGCAATCGACGCCGGGCAAGTGGCGTATCCAGTACGACGAGTGGGAGTATTTCCACATCCTCGAAGGCCATTCGATCGTCACGTCCGACGAGGGCGAGGTGTTCGAGCTCAAAGCCGGCGACCGCCTGATCCTGAGACCCGGCTTCAAGGGAAGCTGGGAAGTCGTTGAAACGACTCGCAAGGATTACGTCATCCGCCTCTAGGCGTCCGGTTTCCCCGCCCGGAACGCCTTTGCGAAACCGGGCGAGGAAACGAAGCCGAGCAGAGCGCGCATCTCCGCCGAGCGCTCGGCGCCGAAGGCGGCATCGAAGCGCGCCTGCGCATCGCGCCACAGCGTGAGTGCTTCTTCCTGCCTGGCCATGCCCAGCGCCGTTAGCCTGGCGCGCCGGACGCGGCCGTCCTTCTCGTCGGCGATCAGCTCGACCAGCCCATCCCGCGTCAGCGGCTTCAGCGTGTGGCCGAGGGCGGAGAGGTCCATCACCAATGCTTCCGCCAGCGGCTTGAGGGCGACGCCGTCCCGGCCGGCCAGCGCAATCTGCGACATCAGCGAAAATTGCGTGCCCTTGAGGCCGCTCGGCGCGATCGCTTCGTCATAGAGCTGGCCAAGCTGGCGCGCCGCGCGGCGGATCGCGCTATTGGTGCAGTTCTGCCAGACACCTTCGGGTTCGTTCATCTCTCACCTCGTCCAGTCCTCGATAAAAATCGGGCTGCCCACTTGCAAGTGGAAACAGTGCTCTCCAATATAATGGCATATGCCACTAAATTCAAACCGGAGACCTGCCATGATCCCTTCATCCACATCTGGAACCGCCCTTGTCACGGGCGCATCCGCCGGCATCGGCGCCACCTATGCCGACCGTCTGGCCCACCGCGGCCACGACCTCGTTCTCGTTGCCCGCGATGCGGGGCGGCTGTCGGCGCTGGCGGAGACGCTGAAAGCGCAGTACGGCGTTGCTGTCGACGTCCTGCGCGCCGACCTCTCCGTGCCCGCCGACCTGCGCCTTGTCGAAAAGCGCCTGCGTGAGGACGCGGCGATCACGCTGCTCGTCAACAATGCGGGTATTGGCCCGAAGGGCGGGCTGCTTGCCGACGATATCGATTATCTCGACACCATGATCGCGCTCAACGTGACGGCCGCAAATCGCCTTGCCGTTGCCGCCGCCCAGGCATTTTCCGCCCGCGGCAAGGGCACCATCGTCAATATCGCCTCGGCGGTCGCCATCATCCCGGAACTCTTCAACGGCACCTATAGCGGCAGCAAGGCCTTCGTGCTGGCCTTCACGCAGGCGCTGGCGAAGGAACTCGACGGCACGGGCGTTCGCCTCCAGGCTGTTCTGCCCGGCCTGACGCGGACGGAAATCTTCGACCGGGCAGGGGGCTCCATCGACGCACTGGATCAGAGCCGCGTGATGGACGTTTCCGATCTCGTCGACGCTGCCCTTGCCGGCCTCGATCAAGGCGAACTGGTGACGATCCCCTCCCTGCCGGAAAAGGCCGACTGGGAAAAGCTGGAAGCCGCCCGCTTCGCACTGGGACCGAACATCTCGCACAACAAGCCGGCCGCGCGTTACGCGGCGGCTTGACAGGTCACCATTCCAGCTCCAGCGCCTCCAGGCCGTGGAAGTGATAGACGTCCTTGACCACGGGCGGCCTTGCGATGCGCAGGCCGGGCAGGCGCTGGAACAGGATCGGCAGGGCGATGTTGAGCTCGAGCCGGGCCAGCGGCGCGCCGATACAGAAATGGATGCCGGCGCCGAAGGAGAGGTTGGCGCCCTCGTCGCGATCCGGCTTGAAGGCCAGGGGATCGGAGAATTTCTTCGGGTCGAGGTTTGCGGCGGCGAGGATCATCGCCACCTTGTCGCCGCGGCGGAACCTGACGCCGTCGAGTTCGACGTCTTCGAGCGCGAAACGGTCGAAGATGTGCACGGGTGCGGAGATGCGCAGGCACTCTTCCACGGTGCGTTCCGTCGCCTTCCCGTCGGCGAAGAGCACGGCGGGGTCGGCGCCGTTTTCCAGGATGGTGCGCACGGCATTGCCGATCTGGTGTACCGTCGCCTCGTGGCCGGCATTCAGCAGCACGATGGTCGTGGAGATGAGTTCGTCATCGGTCAGAAGCTGGCCGCGATGCTCGGTATGCACCATGTGCGAGAGCAGGTCGTCGCGCGGTTCGGCCCGGCGCTCGGCGATGACGCTGCGCACGTAATCGGAAAACTCTTGTGCCGCCTTGTCGGCGGCAAGCTCGTCGGCATGGGTGCGGCCGAACATGTACATGCGCACATAGGCGTGGGACCATTTGAGGAGCTGCGGGCCCATCTCGTCGGGAATGCCGATCATGCGGGCGATCATCGTCACCGGCAGGATATCGGCGAAGGCGGAGAGCAGCTCGACCTTGCCGTCCTTCTCGAAGCGGTCGATGGCCTGATGGCAGAGATCGGTGATCTCGGGCGTCAGCTTCTCGATCATGCGCGAGACGAAGGCGCGGTTGACGAGGGTGCGCAGCCGGGTGTGTTCCGGCGGTTCCAGCTCCAGGAGCGACCAGGCCTCGGCCGCATCGAAATGCGCGACATGCGGCTGCGGTTCGGGAAGCCCCAGCTCCGCGCGGCTTGCCACATGGAGGATCTGCCGGCCGAAACGGCGGTCGCGCAGCAGGCCGTTCACATGGTCATAGCCCGTGAAATACCATTTCTTCTGCTCCTCCCACCAGAAGGTGGGACACTGCGCGTGGAGCGCCGCATAGACCGCGTTCGGATCGCGGTAGAAAGCGGGATCGCGGCCATCCAGCGAAACGCGTCGGTTGGCGGCATCGATGGTGAGGAAGGGGAGCTGAGGCGTCGTCATGAACGATGACGTAGCGGATTTCACAAGCCCATGAAAGCTTGGCAAAACGCCTTCAACAACCGTGTCACCTAAATCAAATCATTTCCCCGCCGCGATGCCCTCGCGCCGCGGGTCGGCCGCGCCTTTCAGGCCGTCGGCGGTGAGTTCGATGGCGTGCAGGCCGGAGTTCATCTCGCCGATCTTCACCTCGTAGCCGAGGTCCTTCAGCGGCCCGGCGAGCTTTTCCGCATCGGTGCCGGCTTCGATGTCGTACGTGCCGAACCGGTTGATGAGATGGGGCATCGCGACGATTTCGCCGACATCCATGCCCCAGTCGATATAGGCGATCAGCGCCTGCGCGACATAGCCGATGATCTGGCTGCCGCCGGGCGAGCCGATGGCAAGCAGCGGCTTGCCGTCTTTGAGGACGATGGTCGGCGACATGGAGGAGCGGGGCCGCTTGCCGGGCTCGACGCGGTTGGCGACGGGCAGGCCGTCGTCATGGGTCTTGAACGAGAAATCCGTCAACTCGTTGTTGAGCAGGAAGCCGTTGGTCATCAGCCGCGAGCCGAAGCCGTTCTCGATGGTGGTCGTCATGGAAACCACATTGCCCTTGTCGTCGACGATGACGAAATGGCTGGTGGAGGGCAGTTCGATGGCCGCGTCCCGGCCGAAATTGAAGGCATGGTCCCATTCCGGCTTGCCGGCGCTCGCGGCATCCTCGCCGAGCGCCTTGTCGCCGTCCAGCAGCCTGGCGCGTTCGCCGAGATAGGCCTTGTCCGTCAGGCCCTTGATGGGCGCCGGCACGAAATCCGTGTCGGCGAGGAAACGTTCCCGGTCGGCGAAGGCGAGGCGCTGGGCGTCCCCGATCAGTCGCCAGCTTTCCGGATTGTCCCTGCCGAGCGCCTTGAGGTCGAAATTCTCCAGCATGCCGAGCATCTGGCCGATCGCAACGGCACCGGAGGAGGGCGGGCCCATGCCGCACACGTCAAGCGCCCGATAGGCGGCGCAGACGGGCTTGCGCTCCTTGACCCGGTAGTTGGCGAGGTCGGCGAGCGACAGCACGCCCGCATTCTGTCCGGCCATGCGCACCGTATCGACGATCGCCTCGGCGATCGCGCCTTCGTAGAAGGCGGCGGCGCCGCCATTGGCGATGGCCGACAGTGTTTCGGCATAGGCGGGGTTCTTGAGGATGGCGCCGGCCTTGAGCGGCGCGCCGTCGGCACCGAAGAAATAGGATGCCGTCGGCTCGAAGGTCTTCAGCCGGTCGCCTTCGGCTGCAATCAGGGCGGCGAGGCGCGGAGACACGGCGAAACCTTCGCTCGCCAGTTTCTGCGCGGGCGCGAAGAGATCCTTCCACGCCATGACGCCCCAGCGGTTATGCGCCTCCTGCATCAGCATCACAGTGCCGGGCGTGCCGACCGAGCGGCCGCCGACCACGGCATCCAGAAACGCCAGCGGCTCGCCCTTTTCGTCGAGGAAAAGCGTGGGCGTCGCTTCCATCGGCGCGGTCTCGCGGCCGTCGAGCGTGGTGATCCGTTTCGCCTGCGCATCGTAATAGACGAGGAAGGCGCCGCCGCCGAGGCCGGAGGACTGCGGTTCCACCAGGCCGAGCACGGTCTGGACGGCGATCATGGCATCGATGGCGCTGCCGCCCTCATCGAGGATTTTCGCGCCCGCCGCGGCCGCGAGCGGATGGGCGGCGGCGACCATGTGCTTCGTCGCGGTGACGATGCCGGCGGCCGCGCGGCCCGTGGCGCGCTCGGGAGCGACGGTGTCGGATGCCTGCTGCGCCGGCGCGGGCGTGCCGGCAAAGGCCAGGGTTGCAAGGGCGATGAGGACGCGTTTCATGGGGATTGCCTCCGCTGGAGACGACATAGTGCAGCCGACCGCAGGGAGGAGCAAGGCGGGCGAAAGAATTCATCTTTCCTTCACCCTGTCGGCGGATCGGTTGTGGAAATCCCTGCCGCGCATTGCGCCGATTAACCGCATTCTCGCATACAGCGCCGCAAAACATGGCGCCGTCTTGAAGTCAGCCACCCTGACACTCTATGTAGGGAATACGAAACTTGCTGATTCCCAACGCTTGGGCGAGGGTTTCAGGGCACTTGAGATGAAGGATTGATATGAGAAATCCCGTAGATACCGCCATGGCTCTGGTGCCGATGGTCGTCGAGCAGACCAACCGCGGCGAGCGTTCCTACGACATCTATTCGCGTCTCCTCAAGGAGCGCATCATCTTCCTGACCGGTCCGGTGGAAGATCACATCGCCACGCTGGTGTGCGCGCAGCTTCTCTTCCTCGAGGCCGAAAACCCGAAGAAGGAAATCGCGCTCTACATCAATTCGCCGGGTGGCGTCGTCACTTCGGGCATGGCGATCTACGACACGATGCAGTTCATCAAGCCGGCCGTGTCGACGCTGTGCATCGGCCAGGCGGCCTCCATGGGCTCGCTGCTTCTGGCCGCCGGCCACAAGGACATGCGCTTCGCCACCCCGAATGCGCGCATCATGGTGCACCAGCCTTCGGGCGGCTTCTCCGGCCAGGCCTCGGACATCGAGCGCCACGCCAGGGACATCATCAAGATGAAGCGCAAGCTCAACGAGGTCTATGTCAAGCATTGCGGCCGCACCTACGAGGAAGTGGAACAGACGCTCGACCGCGACCATTTCATGAGCGCCGACGAGGCGAAGGACTGGGGTCTGGTCGACCGCGTCATCACCAGCCGCGAGGCGATCGAGGGTGTCGAAGGCGCGTAATGTCATGGTTTTGCCGCGGATGAAGCTATTGTGACACATTTGTAAGGTGCACAGGGCTTTATCCCGGCGGCAAAGCCGCTAATATTGACTGTTAATGCTATGGTGATTTGTGAGAGCCTAGCATTCGGTATTTCGGTGGGGGATTCGTTGCCACCGGCCAGGGCTGTGTCGCCCCGTTCGGTTAGTACCCCCTAAGCCTTGACGGGCTGCGCTTTCCCGAGCGTTCCGGAAAAGGCGGTTTGAGTGTCCGGCCATCTTGCGAGGGGTGGACGGCGTGCTGGAAGGAAAGTGATATGAGCAAGGTCAGCGGCAGCAACGGCGGCGACTCCAAGAATACCCTCTACTGCTCCTTCTGCGGCAAGAGCCAGCACGAGGTCCGCAAGCTTATTGCCGGGCCGACCGTGTTCATCTGCGATGAATGCGTGGAATTGTGCATGGACATCATCCGCGAGGAGAACAAGACCTCGATGGTGAAATCCCGCGATGGCGTACCCACGCCCCAGGATATCATCAAGGTCCTCGACGAATATGTCATCGGCCAGCAGCAGGCCAAGCGCATCCTGTCGGTGGCGGTGCACAACCACTACAAGCGCCTGGCGCATGCCGCCAAGGGCTCGGACGTGGAACTGGCCAAGTCGAACATCATGCTGGTCGGCCCGACGGGCTGCGGCAAGACGTACCTTGCCCAGACGCTCGCCCGCATCATCGACGTGCCGTTCACCATGGCCGACGCCACAACGCTGACCGAAGCCGGTTACGTCGGCGAGGACGTGGAAAACATCATCCTCAAGCTCCTGCAGGCGGCCGACTACAACGTCGAGCGCGCGCAGCGCGGCATCGTCTATATCGACGAGGTCGACAAGATTTCGCGCAAGTCCGACAATCCGTCGATCACGCGTGACGTCTCGGGCGAGGGCGTACAGCAGGCGCTTCTGAAGATCATGGAAGGCACGGTTGCCTCCGTGCCCCCGCAGGGCGGCCGCAAGCATCCGCAGCAGGAATTCCTGCAGGTCGACACGACGAACATCCTGTTCATCTGCGGCGGCGCCTTTGCCGGCCTCGACAAGATCATCTCCGCCCGCGGCGAGAAGACCTCGATCGGCTTCGGCGCGATGGTGCGTGCACCGGAAGATCGCCGCGTCGGCGAGGTCCTGCGCGAACTGGAGCCGGAAGACCTGGTCAAGTTCGGCCTCATCCCGGAATTCATCGGTCGTCTGCCGGTCCTGGCAACGCTCGAGGATCTCGACGAGGATGCGCTGATCCAGATCTTGTCGGAGCCGAAGAACGCGCTCGTCAAGCAGTACCAGCGCCTGTTCGAGATGGAAGACGTCGAGCTGACTTTCCACGAGGACGCGCTGCGCGAGATCGCCCGCAAGGCCATCGTCCGCAAGACGGGTGCCCGCGGCCTCCGCTCGATCATGGAGAAGATCCTGCTCGACACGATGTTCGAACTGCCGGAACTGGAAGGCGTGCGCGAAGTCGTCATTTCCGACGAAGTCGCCAAGGGCACCGCCCGGCCGCTCTACATCTACTCCGAGCGCGCCGACGAGAAGGCCAACGTTTCGGCCTAATCCCTCGCAGCATTTCAGACAAAGGACCCGCCCGGCAACAGGCGGGTCTTTTCATGTGAGCCTCAGCGATCGTAGGCCGCGATGGCGGCGGGCAGGGCGGCGGTGACGCCGTTGCCGACCGCCGGCAGGCCCGTCAGGACGGCGCTTACGACGTCCTCGCGGCTTGCGCCGGCCGCTTTTGCTTCCGTCACATGGAAGGCAAGCCCGCTTTCCAGCCGGACGGCCGCGAGTACCGCGATATAGGCGAGCGCCTGGGTCTTGGCGTCGAGTGCGGAGGCCGCGCCGAGTTTCGCCACGGCCTCCAGCCAGGCCTGGCTGTGCGCGGGCGCGTCCTTCATGAATGTCTGGAATGCGTTGCTGACGAGAGACGTTTCGTTCACGGGACGATCCTTTCCTGCTTGGTTCGCCGATACTCTGGCACATCGAGCGCCGGCCCGTCTTGCGACAGGTCAAGACGCGCGGTTTTCCGGGTATCGCGAAACGGCTGCGCGCTACATTTCGTGATTGGCCGCTTGCGCCCGGAAAGGGCATGATGCAAGGCAGGCGATATCGCGGGAGGCCGTTGCGAAACACGGCGCGGCAGGCGAATATGGAAGACCGCGAATCTGCTTGGCAATGCCTCGGTGGCGCCGTCGGTGGGAAGGCCGCAAGGTCCGCGACAGCGCGGAGGACTAGTGTTCCTGATGTTCGTTCGTCTGGTCGGCGACTGGAAGGGGGCTCCCTGTCGCCGGGCTTGAAAAAGCGTTAACCGCACGCCACTTGTGGATGGAAAAGATCGCCGGCCCGGTGCCTTGAGGTGCCGATCGGTCCGGTTCCCGGAAACGGGACGTTTGAAAGGAAATGACATGACGAAAAAGACGTCTGCGCCGCACGAATCCACGGCCTTCCCGGTCCTGCCCCTGCGCGACATCGTGGTGTTCCCGCACATGATCGTGCCGTTGTTCGTCGGTCGCGAGAAGTCGATCCGTGCGCTGGAAGAGGTCATGGGCACCGACAAGCAGATCATGCTTGCCACCCAGATCAACGCCTCTGACGACGATCCGGAAACCGACGCCATCTACCGCATCGGCACCGTGGCCAACGTTCTCCAGCTTCTGAAGCTGCCCGACGGCACCGTGAAGGTGCTTGTCGAAGGCCGCGCGCGCGCCGAGATCGACGGCTACACCGATCGCGAGGAATTCTACGAAGCCACGGCCCACGTGCTGGTGGAGCCGGAGGAAGACCCGGTCGAAATCGAGGCGCTGTCGCGCTCGGTCGTCTCCGAATTCGAGAACTACGTCAAGCTCAACAAGAAGATCTCTCCCGAGGTCGTCGGTGCCGCAAGCCAGATCGAGGACTACTCGAAGCTCGCCGACACGGTCGCCTCGCACCTGTCCATCAAGATCGTCGAAAAGCAGGAAATGCTCGAGACGACGAGCGTCAAGCTGCGGCTTGAAAAGGCTCTCGGCTTCATGGAAGGCGAGATTTCCGTCCTGCAGGTCGAAAAGCGCATCCGCTCGCGTGTCAAACGCCAGATGGAGAAGACCCAGCGCGAGTACTACCTCAACGAACAGATGAAGGCGATCCAGAAGGAACTCGGCGACGGCGAGGACGGCCGCGACGAGATGGCCGAACTGGAAGAGAAGATCGCCAAGGTCAAGCTCTCCAAGGAGGCCCGCGAAAAGGCGGATGCCGAGCTGAAGAAGCTGCGCCAGATGAGCCCGATGTCTGCGGAAGCCACCGTCGTGCGCAACTATCTCGACTGGCTCACGGGCATTCCGTGGGGCAAGAAGTCGAAGATCAAGACCGACCTCAACGCGGCGGAAAAGATCCTCGACGAGGACCATTTCGGTCTCGACAAGGTCAAGGAGCGCATCGTCGAGTATCTCGCCGTGCAGGCCCGCTCGACCAAGATCAAGGGCCCTATCCTTTGCCTCGTCGGCCCTCCGGGCGTCGGCAAGACCTCGCTCGCCAAGTCGATCGCCAAGGCGACCGGCCGTGAGTATATCCGCATGGCGCTTGGCGGCGTGCGCGACGAGGCCGAGATCCGCGGTCACCGCCGCACCTATATCGGCTCGATGCCCGGCAAGGTCATCCAGTCGATGAAGAAGGCCAAGAAGTCCAACCCGCTCTTCCTGCTCGACGAGATCGACAAGATGGGCATGGATTTCCGCGGCGACCCGTCTTCGGCCCTGCTCGAGGTGCTGGATCCGGAACAGAACTCGACCTTCATGGATCACTACCTGGAAGTCGAATACGACCTGTCCAACGTCATGTTCGTGACGACGGCGAACACGCTGAACATTCCGGCACCCCTGATGGACCGCATGGAAGTGATCCGCATCGCCGGCTACACGGAAGAAGAAAAACTGGAAATCGCGAAAAGGCACCTGCTGCCCAAGGCGATCCGCGACCACGCGCTGCAGCCGAAGGAGTTTTCGGTCACCGACGGCGCGCTGATGGCGGTCATCCAGCAGTACACCCGCGAAGCCGGTGTGCGTAACTTCGAGCGTGAACTGATGAAGCTCGCCCGCAAGGCGGTGACCGAGATCATCAAGGGCAAGGCGCAGAAGGTCGAGGTCACGGCCGACAACATCCATGACTTCCTGGGCGTTCCGCGCTTCCGCCACGGCGAAGCCGAGCGCGAGGATCAGGTCGGTGTCGTCACGGGGCTTGCCTGGACGGAAGTCGGCGGCGAACTGCTCACCATCGAAGGCGTCAGCCTGCCGGGTGGCAAGGGCCGCATGACGGTCACGGGCAACCTGAAGGACGTGATGAAGGAATCGATTTCGGCAGCGGCATCCTATGTCCGCTCGCGCGCCGTCGATTTCGGCATCGAGCCGCCGCGCTTCGACAAGACCGACATCCACGTGCACGTGCCGGAAGGTGCTACGCCGAAGGACGGTCCGTCGGCCGGTATCGCCATGGCGACCGCCATCGTTTCCATCATGACCGGCATTCCGGTCTCGAAGGATATCGCGATGACGGGCGAAGTGACGCTGCGTGGCCGGGTCCTGCCGATCGGCGGTCTGAAGGAAAAGCTGCTCGCGGCCCTTCGCGGCGGCATCAAGAAGGTTCTGATCCCGGAAGAGAACGCCAAGGATCTGGCTGACATCCCGGATAATGTGAAGAACAACATGGAGATCGTTCCGGTCTCGCGCATGGGCGAGGTCATCGAGCATGCGCTGCTGCGCAAGCCCGAGCCGATCGAGTGGGACGGAACGGCCGAAGCGGCCAAGGTTCCGGCCGTCGAATCGTCCGAAGACGGCGCCGGAACGGTCGCACATTGAGGCCTTACGCCGGCTAAAGACCCCGGCTTTTGGACCCGAAACTGGAAAAGACCGGCCCTCTGGCCGGTCTTTTTCGTTGAAAAGCGTGTGTAAAGCCCGGATTCTCAGGCGATTGCGACGAAATTTTCTTGCGGGGCGAGGGGCGATGCGTATTCTGCCCCCGACTTGTATGAGTCGTTTCAAACCGTATGAAAGGGGTGGAAACATGAACAAGAATGAACTCGTATCCGCGGTCGCTGAAAAGTCGGGCCTGTCGAAGACGGATGCAGCATCGGCTGTCGACGCCGTATTCGAGACCATCCAGGGCGAACTCAAGAACGGCGGCGACGTTCGTCTCGTCGGTTTCGGCAATTTCTCCGTATCGCGTCGTGAAGCTTCGAAGGGCCGCAACCTTTCGACCGGCGCCGAGATCGAGATCCCGGCTCGCAACGTGCCGAAGTTCTCGGCCGGCAAGGGCCTGAAGGACGCCGTCAACGGCTGATCCTCAGGTCGGGCAGAGCGGTTATCCACTCCGCCGCAATACCTGACATTCAGGGTCGGGGTCCGGTTCGTCCGGGCCCCTTTTTATTTGCGGGCTGTCATGTCTCTGTAACAGGAAGGCCGCAGAACCGCCGGGTTCCAATCAACCGGATTCCGGAGGATCCCATGAAAACCCGTTCGCTCACCGCCGCCCTGGCCGCCGTGCTGGCCGCATCCGTGGCTCCGGCCGCAAGCGCCGAGCCCGTCTTCAACCGCATCGCGTCCTTTGCCGTTGCCGGCAATCTGCCGGATGGCGCCGACACGGCGACGCCCACCTCGGCCGAGATCATCGCCGCCACCGAGGACGGCAACACGCTGGTCTATTCCGACAGCCCGAACAAGGCGATCGGCTTTGTCGACATCACCGATGCGAAGGCGCCGAAGGCCGGCGGCTCCGTCAGGCTCGAGGGCGAGCCGACGTCGGTGACCGTTGCCGGCGCCAAGGTGCTGGTCGCCGTCAACACGCGTAAGAGCTACACCAATCCCTCGGGCGTCCTAGCCCAGGTGGATCTCGCTTCGAAGACCGTCGAGGCGACGTGTGATATCGGCGGGCAGCCGGACTCCATCGCGCTCAACAAGGACAAGACGATCGCCGCGATCGCCATCGAAAATGAGCGCGACGAGGACGTGAACGACGGCGCGCTGCCGCAGATGCCGGCCGGCGACCTGGTGCTGCTCTCCGTCAAGGACGGCGTGGTCGATTGCGGCTCGCTCAAGCGCGTGGACCTGACCGGGCTGGCCGAGGTCGGCGGCGAGGATCCGGAACCGGAATTCGTGTCCTTCAACAGCCTGGACGAAGTGGCCGTAACGCTTCAGGAGAACAACCATATCGTCGTCGTCGACGCCAGGACCGGTACGGTGAAGAGCCATTTCTCCGCCGGCACCGTCAGCCTTGAGGGCATCGACACCAAGAAGGACGGCGCGCTGAAATTCACCGGCGAGATGAAGGATGTCGCACGCGAGCCCGACGCCGTGAAGTGGCTGGACGACGACCGCCTGGTGGTCGCCAACGAGGGCGACTGGAAGGGCGGCGCGCGCGGCTTCACCATCTTCGACAAGCAGGGCAAGGTTCTCTACGAGAATGGCGCGGCCTTCGAGCGCGAGATCGTGAAGATCGGCCACTATCCCGACAAGCGCAACAAGAAAGGCATCGAGCCGGAAGGCCTGGAAGCGGCGACGTTCGGCGAGGACAACCTGTTCTTCGTGCTGGCCGAGCGCGCCTCCATCGTCGGCGTCTACAAGGATACCGGGGGCGAGCCCGCGCTTCTCCAGCTTCTGCCTTCCGGCATCGCACCGGAAGGGGCCGTCGCCATTCCCGCCCGCAACCTCTTCGTGACGGCCAACGAAGCCGATCTGGTCGAGGACGGCGGCGCGCGCTCGCATGTCATGATCTACGAGCGCGGGGAAGGCGAGGCGGCCTATCCGCAACTGGTCTCGACGGAAAAGGACGGCGAACTGATCGGCTTCGGCGCGCTCTCGGGCCTTGCACCCGTGCCGGAAAAGCCGGGCTTCGTCTATGCCGTGAACGATTCCTTCTACGCCGCGCAGCCGACCATCTTCACGATCGACGCCACGGCGAAGCCTGCGAAGATCGTCGACGCGCTGCGCATAACACGCAACGGTGCGGCGGCGCAGAAACTCGACATCGAGGGCATCACGCCCGACGGCGAGGGCGGTTTCTGGCTCGCCAACGAGGGCGATGCCGACAAGCTCTACAGCCATGCCATCATCAACGTGAACGCCCAGGGCGAGATCCAGACGGAAATTGCCATTCCCGCCGAGCTGCGCGCCCATGAAAAGCGCTTCGGCTTCGAGGGCATCACCAGCGTCGGCGAAGGTGACGACAAGGTGCTGTGGATGGCCGTGCAGCGGGAATGGGGCGACGACGAGAAGGGCTTCGTCAAGCTCGTCTCCTACAAGCCGTCGTCCAAGGAATGGGGCGCGGTGCGCTACCCGCTCGAAAAGGCCGAAGCCGGCTGGGTCGGCCTGTCGGAAATCACCGCCAGCGGCGACTACGCCTACATGATCGAGCGCGACAACCAGGTCGGACAGGCCGCGAAGCTGAAGAAGCTCTACCGCGTGGCGCTTGCCGACCTGAAGCCGGCCAAGCTCGGCGGTGACCTGCCGGTCGTGAAGAAGGAAGAGGTCCGCGACCTCATTTCCGATCTCAAGGCCACCAACGGCTACGTCGTGGACAAGGTCGAGGGCTTCACCATCGACGCCGCCGGCAACGGCTTCGTCGTAACCGACAATGACGGCGTGGACGATTCCTCCGGCGAGACGCTGTTCTTCGGCATCGGGCCGATCAACACGATGTAAGCAGGGCGACCCGGCGCCGTCTCTCCGGAGGGGAGGCGGCGGGCGGCCGTGCCAAAAAGAAAAGGCCGGGGTCTTTCGATCCCGGCCTTTCGGTTTTCATGATGTTCAAACTAGACGGCGTCCTGCAGGGAACGCTGGGGTGCGGCGTCAAGATCGCCGGCACGCTTGTCTCTTTCCCGTTGCAGCTCTTCGGTCTTCTCGCTGAGACAGCGGATGATTTCCTTCATATGCTGCTTCTGGTCTTCGGTCAGTGCACTGAAGATGGCTTCGATCGTCTTGTGCTGCGGCTGCTGGGCGGCGGAGATGACCGTGCGGCCCATATCCGTGATCGAGACGATCTTGGCACGGCGGTCCTTCGGATCGGGCTCGCGCATGACGAGCTTGTCACGTTCGAGACCATCGATCGCTTCCGTCACCGTCCTGGGTGCGAAACCAAGCGCGCAGGCGATATCCGTCGACCGCTGGGGACCCTGACATTCCAGAAGAAGCAGGAACTTGCTGCGGGCGAGCGACACACCTTCGTCCATCATGCACTCGTTCACCAGGCGGCTGACCTGATGGTAGAGTTTGAACATGCCTTGGGAGATTTCTATCGTGCTACTCATGAGGGGAAATATAGGTATTATGAGGGACCATGTCAAATGATCACGAAGTTTTTCGGATAATTTGATCATATATATTGAACGATGGCTGTAAATGCGAACGGTCAGGTAAAATGCCGCTTTTCGAGGATTTTCCCGGCCTGGCGGTAACGTGATGATTTCCCCTGCATAACGCCGTCGGTGGCACCGCGGGCATTGACCCCGCGGAACGCGGAGGCGATTGTCCGGCCATGTCTTTCCGCTTCATCCACACCGCCGATCTGCATCTCGATTCGCCGCTGACATCGCTTGCGCTGCGCAATGCCGAGCTCGGCGACCTCGTGCGCGGGGCGACGCGCAAGGCGCTCGAACGCATCGTTGACCTCGCGCTGGGGGAGGCGGTGGATGCGGTGGTGATCGCCGGCGACCTCTATGACGGCTCGCAGACCTCCATGGCGACGGCGCTCTTCCTGATGGAGCAGATGCGCAGGCTCGATGCCGCCGGCATCCGCGTCTTCGTCATTCGCGGCAACCACGATGCGCAATCGCAGATCACCCGCGAACTGACCTTTCCGGCGAATGTGCATGTCTTCGACGGCCGCGGCCGGCCGGTGCTGGCCGGCACGCTCTCGAACGGCCGCGAGGTGCATGTGCACGGAGTCAGCTTCGCCAATCCGCACGCGCCGGCCTCGCTTTTGCCAACCTATCGCGCACCGGTGGCGGACGCCGTGAATATTGGGGTGATGCATACCAGCCTGGCCGGTGCGAGCCGCCACGATCCCTATGCGCCGGTCGGTATCGCCGATCTTGCGGGGCATGGTTTCGACTATTGGGCGCTCGGCCATATCCACCAGCGGCGGGTGCATGCGCAAAAGCCCTGGATCGTCATGCCGGGCAATCCGCAGGGCCGCGATATCAACGAATCCGGGCCGAAGGGCGTCACGCTCGTCGATATCGATGACGACGGCACGATCACCTGCGAGGAGCGTGCCGTCGCGGTCGCCGTGTTCGAGCGCATCGCCGTCAATCTCTCCGCAATCGACGACTGGAGCGGCGTGCTCGACCGGGTGGAGGCCGCACTGGGCGCGGCGCGCGCGGCGGCCGGTGGCGCGCATCTCGTCGCGCGCTTGCTCCTGACGGGGGCGACGCCGCTCGCCTGGCGCCTGCGCCGCGACGAGGACCTGCTGCTTGCCGAAGCGCAGAACCTCGCCGCCTCGCTCGGCGAATGCTGGATCGAGACCGTCGAGCTTTCCGTGACGGTGCCGGCTGCCGTGACCGGCGGCGATGCCGGGCCGGTGGGCGAGCTTTCGCGGCTGATGCATGAGAATGTCGTGGAAAGCCATGCCTATCGCGAGGACCTGCGCGAGGCGCTGAGCGATCTCCTGCGCCAGCTGCCGAAGGAGGCGCGCGGCCTGCTTGCCGCGGATGAGGCGGCCGAGGAGGCGCTGCTGTCCGAACTGGCGCTGACGGGGGCCGACGCGGTCCTGGCCCGCCTTGGCGGCGACGGCGGGAGGACATAGGATGCGCCTCGACCGCCTCGATCTCATCCGCTACGGCAAGTTCACCGACCGCAGTCTCGACTTCGGCGCGGCACGGCCGGGCAAACCGGATTTCCATCTCGTGCACGGCCCCAATGAGGCCGGCAAGTCGACGCTGTTTTCCGCCTACCTCGATCTGCTCTTCGGCATCGAGAAATCCAGCGCCTACGGCTTCCTGCATCCCTATTCGCTGATGCGCGTCGGCGGCCTGCTGTCGATCGGCGCTTCACAGCAGGAAGCCTATCGGCTGAAGCGCAACCAGGCGTCGCTCGTCACCGCCGACGACCGGCCGTTGCCGGATGGGCTCTTCGCCTCCGTGCTCGGCGGCATGGACCGTCACGCCTACCGCACCATGTTCTCGCTCGACGACGAGAGCATCGAGAAGGGCGGCGAGGACATTCTGAAAAGCGAGGGTGAGCTTGGCGCGATGCTGTTTTCCGCCAGTTCCGGCCTGTCCGACATGGCCTCTGCACTGACGGGACTGAAGGCCGAGGCCGACGAGTTCTATCGTCCGTCCGGCCGCAAGCACGGGCTTTCCAATCTCAAGGCCGAGATCGAGGGGCTGGCGGCCGAGCGCAAGACACTCGACGTCGCCGCCCGCGACTATGGCGTGCTCTTACGCGAGCGCGACGCCGCTGCCATCAGGCTGGACGCGGCGACCGCGGCCCGCACCAGGCTGCGCGGCGCGCTGGTCGAGGTGGAGCGCAGTCTTGGCGCGCTGCCGGCGCTGCGTCGTCTTCGCGCGCTGCGGGCCGAGCTGGCCGCCTTCGAACTGGGGGAATCGCCGCCGCCGGGCTGGCGCGGCCTGCTGGGCGAGCTGGCGCGGGAGGAAGCGGAGATTACGGCGCGCACCGAGCATCTGGACCGCGAGCGCCACAGGAACGGCGACGAGCGCGATGCCCTGCCGGAGGATGACGCGATCCTGCATGCCGAGGCCGATATTCTCGCCCTGTCCGGCTCCGCGCTGGAAGCCCGTTTCCGCACAGCCGGCATGGACCTTGCCGCGCGCGAGGCCGATCGCGACCGGCTGGAGGCGACGATGGCCGATGCGCTCGCTGCGCTCACGCTCGCGCCGGATACCGATCCGGCCGATCTCGTGCTGCCCGTCGGTCTCGCCGACCGGCTCATGAAACGTCTGTCGCGCCGGGCAACGCTGGCCGAGCGTGCCGGAACGGCGAAGCGCGAACATGCGGATGCGCGGAAGGCGCTGGAGGCCCTGGGCGGCGATGCCCGATCCTTCGAAGGCGAAGCCGACACCGATGCCGCGTTGCAGACCACGCTTGCCACCGCGCTGCGTGCCGCGCGCGCCAACGACCTGTCCGGACGGCTGCGTGCGACCCGTCGTCTCGCTGCCGTTGCCGGGCAGGAGGCGGAAAACGCCATGGCGCATCTTCTGCCCTGGGAAGGCACGCCGGAGGCCCTGCGGCGGCTTGCCGTTCCCGCGGCCGGCGATGTCGATGCCCTGCGCAAGCGCAGCGAGGCCGCAGCCGAAGCCTTGCGCCGCCAACAGGAGCAGATTGCCGGCGCCAGCCTGGACGTTGCATCGGCCAAGGCGAAGCTCGACGCGCTTCTGGCTGTGACTGGTGCGGTGAGCGACGAGCAGACCGAGCGCCTGCGCGCCGCCCGTGAGGCGGCCTGGCACGCACATCGTGCGCGTCTCGACGCGTCGACGGCCGTTGTCTTCGAGACGGCGATGCGCGATGACGACCGCGCGGCGGAGCTGCGCCTGCGCAATGCCGACCGCCTGTCGGAAATCCGCCTGCACGAGCGCGCCGGCACGGAAGCATCCGCGCGCCTTGCCGTTCTCATGGAGGAGGCGGGACGGCTGGAACAGGGACAGCGGGATGTCGAGGCCGACATCGCCGCACTTGCGGGCGGGCTTGGGCTCGCCGAAAGCCTGTCGCCGGCCGAGGTGCTGGCATGGCTGGAACGCCGGGCGGCGGCTCTTGCCGCGGCCGACGACCTTGCCCGTTGCAGGGTGGAGGCAAATCTCGTCGGCGCGGAGGCGCGGGCCCTCTCCGAGCGGCTGGCCCCGATGCTCGGCGTCGACGCGGCCGAGATGCCTTTCGATGAACTTCTCGTTCTGGCCGAGGACCGGTTGGAGGCGCTTCGCGCGTCGCACGCCGCGCGGCTGGCCGCCGCCGATGCCCTCGGGCGGGCGCAGGCCGACGTCGAGGCGCGGCGGCTGGCGGCGGAGGAAGCGACGGCCGACCTCCAGGCATGGCAGCAGGACTGGAATGCGGACGTGGCGGGCACATGGCTCGCAGGCGATGCGGCCGGTGACGACCCGGAACGGCTGGCCGCCCTGCTGCCCGCCTTGCAGGCGCTCGCCCAGAATATCGAGCGCAAGGGCGAGCTCGATTACCGCATCGCCGCCATGCGCCGCGATCAGCAGGATTACGCCAACCGCGCCCGTGGCCTCGCCGAACATTTGGGCGAACCCTTCGACGCGAACGACTGCCTCTCCGTCGTCGCCGCGCTTGCCCGCCGCCTCGCCGACGCCCGCAGCACGCGTGAGCGGCGCGAGGCGATCGAGAAGACGCTGGCGCGGCTGGCGGAGGAGGCGGGGGCGCTGGAGGAGCGGCGTGCCGTGCTCGCCGCCCGCCTCTCGGAGATCTTCACCTTCCTCGGCTGCGACACTCTTGCGGAGGCGGCGGGTCTTCTCGAGGCCTATCGCCAGCGGGATGATGTGCTCTCCCATGTCGCAGACGCCGCCCGCAGTCTGGTGGAGCAGATGCACACCGACACCGTCGATGAGGCGGAGGCGCTGCTGGCGGCGGTGGACGGCGATCAGCTTCAGGCGGAGAAGGCGGATCTCGCCGTGCAGCTCGACGCGCTCGACAGCGAGGTGCAGGAACATCATCTGGCGCGAGTGCGGGCCGAGGAGGCGCTGGCGAAGGTCGCCGGCAGCGACGCGGCGGCAGCGCTGGAGGAGCGGCGGCGCACCGCGCTGATCGAGCTTACGGAGAAATCCCGCCGGTACCTGGCGACCCGCGCCGGCATCATGGCGGCCGAGCAGGCGCTGCGGCTGTACCGCGAACGCCACCGCAGTGCCATGATGCAGCGGGCGTCCGACACGTTCCGCGATATCACCGGCGGTGAATATGTCGGGCTGTCCACGGTGCTGGAAAAGGACGGCGAATTCCTGGTGGTGAATGCCGCCGCCGGTGGGTCGAAACTCGCCAAGGACCTCTCCAAGGGCACGCGCTTCCAGCTCTATCTGGCGCTGCGCGTCGCCGGCTATCACGAGATTGCCGCCAGCCGCGAGATCGTGCCCTTCATCGCCGACGACATCATGGAAACCTTCGACGACAGCCGCGCGCTGAACACGCTCAGGGTGATGGGTGACATGGCGATGGGCGGGCAGGTGATCTATCTCACCCACCACCAGCATCTGCGCGATCTCGCGCGCGAAGCCTGCCCGGATGTCACGATCCATGAATTGTGAGGGCTGAAACGTCCAATCGTCAAGGAAGGGTTAAGGCCGTGAACTTGACTTGGCGGGCCGTAAATGGTTCTTGGCGCACCATCGGCGCCGCTGCGAAGCCTGCTTCGCGTCCGCACTGCGTGGAGAAACACGGACAGGCATGACCATCAGGAACGGGAAAGACTGGACGGCTTGGGAGCGGGGTTTTGCACCCGTCGGCTTCCTCGTGCTGTTCTTCACCCTGTTCCTATCGCAGTTTTCCCTGCCTGACGACACGCGCGCGGCGGCGCATCCGCAACGGACGGCCGCCGAGGGCGGTGTCGCCCCGTCGCCGCTTTCCACCTCCGCCGACGACCTGTGGTTCCCCGCGAGCGGCCATGCCGAGCGGCGGGCCGCCAAGGCGAAGGCCGGCCTGCCCCAGGGCGATGCCGGCGGCAAGGCGTTGCTCTCGGCGGGCGGCGCGTGGCTCTATCCCTTCGAAACCGCTGTTGATGTGGTTTTTCAGGCTGCCGACGATGTGGCACCGGCACGCTCCGGCCATTCCGCCTTCCGCAGCCGTGCGCCTCCGGCCCTTGCTGCCTGAGGCTCCGTGGCGCCTGTCGCGCCGCGCCATTCGATACAATACCGCTCCCACGGACGGCGCCGGCTTCCAGTCGCGCCCCTCCGGCAGTCGAACTGGAACAAACCCATGAAAACCTCCAAATGGGCACTGATCGTCTCGACCCTTCTCATCCTTTTCGGGATGTTTGCGGCCGTGCCGAACGTGCTGACGCCTGAACAGCAGGCGAAATACGGGCGCTACCTGCCCGCCAACCCCGTCACCCTCGGGCTTGACCTGAAGGGCGGCTCGCACCTCGTTCTGGAAGTGGATTCGGCAGCGCTGCGCAAGGCGCGCATGGATGCGCTGCTCAACGATACGCGCGCGATCCTGCGCACGGCCGGCGAGCGCGCCTCCGCCGCGCGCCTGAACGGCACGACGCTGACGGTGACGCTGCCCGACCAGGCCGCGCTCGACAAGGTGCTGCCGGAAGTGCGCAAGCTCGCCACGCCGACATCGACCCTCGGCTTCGGCACCGGTTCCTCCGATATCGATGTCGCGACCAGCGGCCAGGTGATCAACGTCACCCTCACGGAAGCCGGTATCAACGAGCGCATGTCGGCTGCCGTCGAGCAGAGCCTCGAGATCATCCGCCGCCGCGTCGACCAGGTCGGCGTTGCCGAACCGCTCATCCAGCGCGTCGGCGGCGACCGCATTCTCGTCCAGCTGCCCGGCCTCCAGGATCCGACGCGTCTTCGCCAGCTGCTCGGCTCGACCGCGCAGATGAGCTTCCACATGGTCGACCAGACCGTGGATCCGAACGGCGTCGCACCCCGCGGCGTGATGATCCTGCCCGGCGCCAACGACAACAACAAATACGCCGTCGAAGAGCGTGTCGCCATTTCGGGCGACCGTCTGGCCGATGCCAAGGCCGGCTTCGACCAGCGCACGAGCGAGCCGATCGTTTCGTTCAGCTTCGATTCCACCGGTGCGCGCCAGTTCGCTGAAATCACGCAGGCCAATGTCGGCAAGCCCTTCGCCATCGTCCTCGACGGCAAGGTGCTGACCGCGCCCGTCATCCGCGAGCCGATCATCGGCGGCCAGGGCCAGATTTCGGGCAACTTCAACCCGCAGGAAGCCACCGTGCTTTCGGCGCTCTTGCGTTCGGGCGCGCTGCCCGCGCCGCTCACCATCATCGAAGAGCGCACCGTCGGCCCGAACCTCGGCTCGGACTCGATCCGTATGGGTCTCTATACCGGTCTCGCCGGTCTTGCCGCCGTTGTTGTGCTCATGCAGGTGCTCTACGGTTCCTGGGGCCTTATCGCCAATCTCGGTCTCGTGCTGCACACGATCCTGACGATCGGCCTGCTCGGCCTTCTCGGTTCGACGCTCACGCTGCCCGGCATCGCCGGTATCATTCTCGGCATCGGCATGGCCGTTGACGCCAACATCCTCATCAACGCGCGTATCCGAGAGGAAACGGCGGGCGGGGCGGGCGCCATGAAGGCGCTCGATGTCGGCTTCAACAAGGCCTATGCGACCATCGTCGACGGCAACATGACGACCATGGTCGGCATGGTCCTGCTCTTCATGTTCGGCTCCGGCCCCGTGCGCGGCTTCGCCATCACCATGATCATCGGCCTTGCGATCTCGATGTTCACCTCGATCACCTTCGTGCGCTTCCTGATGCGCGAGGCGGTCATCTGGCGCAAGATGAAGAAGATCGAGATCCATTCGATCTTCGGCAAGACCTGGAGCATGCCGACCTTCTCCTTCATGCGCGGCCGCTATATCGCGATCGCCGTGTCGGCCTTCATCTCGACGAGCTCGATCGTCCTGTTCTTCACGCCGGGCCTGAACTACGGCATCGACTTCGTCGGCGGTATTCAGGTGGAGGCGACGTCCAAGACGCCGATCGATCTGGGGCCGCTGCGCTCGAAGATGGAAGGCCTCAACCTCGGCGAGGTGGCGTTGCAGGAATTCGGCCAGGGCACGTCGGTCCTCGTGCGCGTCCAGCGTCAGCCGGGCGGCGAGGAAGTGCAGACCGCGGCCTTGCAGAAGATCCGCGACGGTGTGGCGGAAGTCATTCCGGATGCCAGCTTCGAGCGGACGGAAGTGGTGGGCCCGACGGTCAGTACCGAGCTTGCCCGCTCCGGCTTCCTGGCCGTGGGCCTCGGCATGGTCGCCATCCTGATCTACATCTGGTGGCGCTTCGAGTGGCACTTCGCCGTGGGCGCCATCGCGACGCTGATCCTCGATATCACCAAGATGATCGGCTTCTTCGCGCTGCTGCAGATCGACTTCAACCTGACGGCCATCGCCGCCGTGCTGACGCTGATCGGCTACTCGGTCAACGACAAGGTGGTCGTGTATGACCGCATGCGAGAGAACATGCGAAAATACAAGACGATGCCCTTCTCGGACCTGATCGATCTGTCGATCAACCAGGTGGTCATGCGATGCATCTTCACCTCGGTTGCCGTTGCGGCCTCGCTGCTGCCGATGGCGATCTGGGGCGGCGACACGGTCAAGCCCTTCGCCTGGCCGATGCTGTTCGGCGTGATCGTCGCGACGACTTCGTCGATCTATATCGGCGGTCCGATCCTGCTCTTCCTCAACCGGTACTGGAAGGACCGCAGCGCTACGAGGACAGCCGGCACGCCCGGCACCCCGGCTGCAGAAGCCTAAAATCAGAACGGGCGCCCTTGAGGCGCCCGTTTTGTTTCAGGGGAAGCGGCGGGGGCTGAACGTTTCGGCCCCGATGCCTTCCCGGACGAGCGGTTCCGGGACGGACTGATCCGTCAACAGCGCGGCGGCGAGGCTGCCGAGTGCAGGCGACGTGAGGATGCCGTAGCCGCCCTGACCGGCGAGCCAGAAGAAACCGGGCTCATCCCTGGCGTAACCGACGACCGGCAGATGGTCCGGCGCGAAGCTGCGCATGCCGGCCCAGCTCTTGAAGACACGCCGCACGTCAAGCGTCGTCGCTTCCTCGACATAGTGGGCTGCATAGGCGATATCGAGTTCTTCCGGCTGCACATCGGCGGGCGCGCAGGGCGTGACGTCGGCGGGCGAGGCGAGCAGGCGGCCGCCTTCCGGCTTGAAGTAGAACGTGTCCTCAATCTCGTTGATCTCCGGCAGCGCATTCGCGTCCGTCCCTGCCGGCAGGTCGACCGTGATCGCGGTGCGCCGGTGGGGCACGATGCCCATCGGCGCCACGCCGGCGAGCCCGGCGACCGTATCGGCCCAGCCACCCGCCGCATTGACCAGAACGCGGGCGCGGATCGTTTCCTCATTCGTCTCGATCAGCCAGCTTCCCCCCGTTCGCCTGGCTGCTGTCAGCTGTCGTTTCTCAAGGATCTGGGCACCGTTGCGGCGCGCGTGTCGCGCATAGGCCTGCAGCAGCGCATCCACCTCGATGTCCCAATAATCAGGATCGAAATAGGCGGCGGCGACATAGGCCGGGTCGAGGATGGGTGCGCGGTCCAGCAGGGCGGCCTCGTCGAGCCATTCGACGGCGACGCCCAGCGCGCTGGCCTCTTCGAAGCGCACCTTGACCAGAGCCTCCTTACCATGCGTGCCGATGAGGATGCTGCCGCGCGCAATAAGGAGCGGAACCGGGGCGAAACCCTCCGGTGGCGCCGTCATGAAGGCATGGCTGGCCCGGGCGAGCGCGTTGACCAGGGGCGGGTTGTCGCGCAGCGTGAATTCCGCGGCCGATCGCCCGGTGCTGTGGTAACCCAGCGCTTCCTCCTGCTCCAGCACGACGACGGAGCGATGCGGGCTGACGAAATGGGCAAGCGAAAGGCCGGCAATGCCGCCGCCGATGATCGCGATGTCGAAAGTCTGCATGCCGTCCTCCAGCGTTCGTCCACGGGAAGCCGTAAGCAAGCCGTCGGCATTCTTCAAATTTATAGATGTGAAGGTGGATATCAGCCGGATTGATGCGGCTCGCCCCAGTGCCACGCCGGCACATCCGCCATATGGGCGAGGAAGGCGCGTTCGGCCGGGTTGAGCGTCGAACCGGGATTGGTGATGCGGAACGTCTCGGCGACGGGTAGCGCGTCATAGGGCGGCAGCTGCCAGAGGTCGCCGGCAGCGATGGCCGGCCCCGTGAGGTGCAACGGCAGCATGCCGATGCCGGCATTGGCCACCACGAGGCGCAGCACTTCCTCGACATTGAAGGCGAGCGCCCGCACCTGCTGGCCGAAGGAGCCGATGGCGCGCACCGCCGTTACCGGCCCCATATGCGGCCCGCCGAGCACGTCGGCAAGGAAGCTCACATAGGGTTCGCCGCGCAGGTCCTCCAGCCGGACATCCGGCACGCCGAACAGCCGATGGCCGCGACCGCAGAAGAGCGCGTAGCGTTCGGTGCAGAAGGGCGTTTTTTCCAGTTCGGGCGGAATGATCCCGTCCGACAGGCCGAGCGTCGCGACGCCGCGTTCCACCGAGCGGATGACATCCGTCGTCGTCTCCACGGTCACGCCCACCGTGACGCGCGGATGCAGCCGGAAGAAATCGGCGATGGCGCGGTCCCAGGCCGGGTTCATGGCGTGGCTGACGGAATGAATGGTGATGTGGCCGGCTATGTCCTCGCCGGACGTCTCCATGGCCTCGGGCAGGCGCACGATGGCGGTGAAGATGTCATGGCAGAGATCGTGCAGCCGCTCGCCGGCCTCCGTCAGTTCGAAACGTCCGGGGCTGCGATCGATGAGCCGGTGGCCGACGGATTGCTCCAGGCGCTTCAAGGCCATGCTGACGGCGGGCTGCTGCAAAAGAAGCCGGTTTGCCGCTCGGGTGATCGAGCCTTCCTCCACCACCACGACGAAGGTGCGCAGCAGGTTCCAGTCGAGATTGTGGGCGAAGCGTTCGAGGCGATTGATCGGCATGCGCTAGCTATGACGGCGGGGCGGGGGAAGGCAAGGGGGCTTGCCCGTGGGTGCGGGCTGCCCTCATCCCGCAGCATCCCTCAACCTAAGCATCGCGCGTAGATGGCAGGAAAGCCGTGCCACACATGTCCTTCTCCCCGATTGCGGGGAGAAGGTGGCCGGCAGGCCGGGTGAGGGGCCGCAAGCCCCCCATGCTCACTTCATCGTATAGATGTCGATGGAGAAATACTTGTCGTTGATCTTCTGGTAGGTGCCGTCCTCGCGGATGGCCTTGAGCGCGGCATTGAGCTTCTCGCGAAGATCGTTGTCGTCCTGGCGCACCGCGATGCCGACGCCTTCGCCGACGAACTTCGGATCGGTGATCGGCTTGCCGATGAGTTCGCAGCAGGCCTTGCCGTCTTCGTTCTTGGTGACCCAGTCGAGCAGCGGGATCATGTCGCCGACCTGGAGATCGAGACGACCGTTCGCCATGTCGAGGTTCACCTCGTCCTGCGTGGGATAGAGCTTGATATCCGCATCGGGATAGACCGCCGCGACATAGTCGCCCTGGGTCGTGCCGGACTGCGCGCCGATCGTCTTGCCCTTCATGCCCTCATTGGTGAAGTCGGTGATGCCGGCACCCTTGGGCGCGGCATGGGTCATGGCGGCAAGATAGTAGGGATCGCTGAAGGCGACCTGCTTCTTGCGCTCCTCGGTGATGAACATCGAGGCGATGATCATGTCGTATTTCTTGGCGATGAGGCCCGGGATGATGCCGTCCCAGTCCTGCGCCACGACCTCGCATTCGACCTTCATCTTCTCGCACAGCGCAAGGCCGATCTCGACATCGAAACCGCCGAGCTTTCCGGTGGAATCCTGGAAGTTGAAGGGCGGATAGGCGCCCTCGGTCCCGATCTTCAGCGTTTCGGCAAAAGCCTGGCCGTTGATCAAGGCGGCACCGGCGATAGCCAGTGCAAGCAGCGTTCTTTTCATGGTCGTTCCCCTGTTGTGTTGTGACCTGGCGTGACGGTAGCGCGCGCTCGGGCATAAACGAAATAGATAGCCATGATATCCGCTATCATTTCAGCTTATGCGGATGACGCGTCGGAAAGGATGCAGATGTCGTAGAATGCCGCCTCGTCGCTGACCGGGATCACCTCGATCTCTACGTTTGCGTCGAGCAGGAGGGCATCCAGCGGTTGGAGGCCGATAAGGCCGTTCGGTGTGGCGACGCCGAGGGTATCGAGCGCCAGCAACAGGCGTGTCCCTGACGCGGCGGGAAGCCTCCAGCTGCCGTTCACCGCATGGCGCGAGAGCGTATGCCTGAAATGGCCGCGCCGGGTCATCACGTTGAGGTCGATGATCGGGCCTTCCGTCAGGCGGGCCGTCGTCGGCGCATCGGCGGGGAAGGGCAACGGTTGCGAGGCCGGCGTCAGCAGCCGGTCGTTGAACCCCTCGATGGACAGCGCCATGCCGTCGCCCGACAGCACCGCCAGCGTGCGATCGATGCCGGGAAAGACCGAGAACGGCCCATCGGTCGCCACCGTCGCCATGCTAACGCGCCAGCCGAAATCCGAGAGGCCGGCGCTCTGTGGATGTACGAAGACCTCGACCGTCTCACCGCCGCCGTTCTTCCACGGCATGCGGCGATGGTCCGCGTTGCGAAGAAGCCGCATCCTCAGTTGCCCAGAATGCCCGGCAGGCGCAGGCCCTTTTCCTTCGCGCAGTCGAGCGCGATGTCGTAGCCCGCATCGGCATGTCGCATGACGCCCGTCGCCGGGTCGTTCCACAGCACGCGACCGATGCGCTCGGCGGCCTCGTCCGTGCCGTCGCAGCAGATCACGACGCCCGAATGCTGGGAGAAGCCCATGCCCACGCCGCCGCCGTGGTGGAGCGACACCCAGGTCGCGCCGGAGGCCGTGTTGAGCAGCGCGTTGAGCAGCGGCCAGTCGGACACGGCGTCCGAGCCGTCCTTCATCGCTTCCGTCTCGCGGTTCGGCGAAGCGACGGATCCCGAATCGAGGTGGTCGCGGCCGATGACGACAGGCGCCTTGAGTTCGCCGTTCCTCACCATCTCGTTGAAGGCGAGGCCGAGGCGGTGGCGGTCGCCGAGCCCGACCCAGCAGATACGCGCGGGCAGGCCCTGGAAGGCGATGCGTTCCCTGGCCATGTCCAGCCAGTTGTGCAGGTGCTCGTTGTCGGGCAGCAGTTCCTTCACCTTGGCGTCGGTCTTGTAGATGTCCTCGGGATCGCCGGACAGCGCGGCCCAGCGGAACGGCCCGATGCCGCGGCAGAACAGCGGGCGGATATAGGCCGGCACGAAGCCCGGGAAGACGAAGGCGTTTTCCAGGCCCTCGTCCTTGGCGACCTGGCGGATGTTGTTGCCGTAGTCGAAGGTCGGGATGCCCCTGTCCTGGAAGGCGATCATGGCTTCGACATGCTCGCGCATGGAAGCCCGCGCGGCCTTTTCGACAGTCTTCGGGTCGCTCTCGCGCTTGGCCTTCCATTCGGCCATCGTCCAGCCCTTCGGCAGGTAGCCGTTGATTGGGTCGTGGGCGGAGGTCTGGTCGGTCACCATGTCGGGGCGGATGCCGCGGCGAACCATTTCCGGCAGGATTTCGGCGGCGTTGCCGAGCAGGCCGACTGACTTGGCCTCGCCGGCCTTCGTCCAGTGGTCGATCATCGCCAGCGCCTCGTCGAGCGTCTCGGCCCTCTCGTCGATATAGCGGGTGCGCAGGCGGAATTCGATGGAATCGGGATTGCACTCGACGGCAAGGCAGGACGCGCCGGCCATGACGGCGGCGAGCGGCTGGGCGCCGCCCATGCCGCCGAGGCCGCCGGTCAGCACCCATCTGCCCTTGAGATTGCCGCCATAATGCTGGCGGCCGGCCTCCACGAAGGTCTCGTAGGTGCCCTGGACGATGCCTTGGCTCCCGATATAGATCCACGAGCCGGCCGTCATCTGGCCGTACATCGCAAGGCCCTTCCGATCCAGCTCGTTGAAATGGTCCCAGGTGGCCCAGTGCGGCACGAGGTTCGAGTTGGCGATCAGGACGCGCGGCGCATCCTTGTGGGTGCGGAAGATGCCGACCGGCTTGCCCGACTGCACGAGCAGTGTTTCGTTGTCCTCGAGATCGCGCAGCGAGGCGACGATCCTGTCGAAATCCGCCCAGGTGCGGGCGGCGCGGCCGATGCCGCCATAGACGACCAGCTCGTGCGGGTTTTCCGCGACATCGGGATCGAGGTTGTTCATCAGCATGCGCAGCGGCGCTTCGGTGAGCCAACTCTTGGCGCTGCGCTCGGTGCCGGTGGCGGCACGGACCGTGCGGATGTTGTGGCGGGGATTGTCGGTCATGGCTGCGGCTCCCGAGTCAGCGTGGAAGGGTGGCGGCAAGCGCCGCGATGCGGTGGAGGATGTCTTTCAGATGGACGCGCAGCCGCGCGGCCTTGTCCTCGTCATAGGCGAAGGGCGGGGCCTCGCTCGCAAGGTGGCTGATCTGCGCCAGTTCCATCTGGATGGCGTGCACGCCGGTGTCCGGCCTGCCGTAGTGGCGCACCGTCCAGCCGCCCTTAAAGCGGCCGTTGAGGATGCCGGTATAACCTTGCGCTCTCGCACAGACCGCGTAGGCCGCCGTTTCGACCTCCAGGGCGCAGGTGCGTCCCATGTCGGTGCCGACGTTGAAATCCGGTAGCCGGCCTTCGAACAGGAAGGGGATCAGCGAGCGGATCGAGTGGCAATCGTAGACGACAGCCGCGCCGTGGATCGCCTTGACGCGCGCGATCTCGGCGGCAAGCGCCGCGTGATAGGGCGCGTGGAAGCCGGCGAGCCGGAGAGCGATATCGGCCTCTGTCGGCGCCTGCCCGTCCTTCCAGATCGGCTTGCCGTCGAAATCCGTCTCCGGAATGAGGCCCGTCGTGTTCTGGCCGGGATAGAGGCTGATGCCGGCAGGATCACGGTTGGCGTCGATGACATAGCGGTGGAAGGTGGCGCGCACCGTCGTCACGTCGGGCAGCAGGCCGTCATAGAGTTTGTGAATGTGCCAGTCGGTATCGGCGAGGATGCGGCCGTTGTCGTTCAGGCGTTCCCATATGGCGGCCGGCACGTCGGTGCCGGTATGCGGGAAGGCGAGGATGACGGGCGAGGTGCCCTGGTGGGTTTCGAACACCGCCATATCAGACCCCCAGCACCGGCAGGATGCCCTTGGAGACGGAGGCCGCCAGCGCGCCGGAGGAGACGAAGGTGCCGGCGCTTGCGAGGTCGGGGGCCATGTAGCGGTCTTCCTCCAGCGTCGGAACGACGGTGCGCAGTGCGGCGACGACCTTCTGCAGTTCCGGGCTGGTGACGAGGGGCGCGCGGAACTCGATGCCCTGTGCGGCCGTCAGCGCTTCGATGCCGATGATGGCGGCGAGGTTTTCCGTCATGCGCAGCAGGCGGCGCGCGCCGTGGCAGGCCATGGAGACGTGGTCTTCCTGGTTGGCGGAGGTCGGCGTCGAATCGACCGAGGCCGGATGGGCCATCTGCTTGTTCTCGCTCATAAGCGCCGCGGAGGTCACTTCCGCGATCATCAGGCCCGAATTGAGGCCCGGCTTTTTGGCGAGGAAGGCCGGCAGGCCGAAGGAGAGGGCAGGATCGACCAGCAGCGCGATGCGGCGCTGGGCAATCGCGCCGACTTCGCAGACGGCAATCGCGATCTGGTCGGCGGCGAAGGCGACGGGCTCGGCATGGAAATTGCCGCCCGAGACGACGCTGTTGTCGGAGAGCACCAGCGGATTGTCGGTGACCGCATTGGCTTCGATTTCAAGCGTGCGGGCGGCGACACGCAGAAAATCGAGGCACGCGCCGTCGACCTGCGGCTGGCAGCGGATGCAATAGGGGTCCTGTACGCGCTCGTCGCCGGTGATGTGGCTCTCGCGGATGACGGAGCCGGCCAGCAGCGCACGCAACGCGGCGGCGGCATCAATCTGGCCGTGATGGCCGCGCAGGGCGTGGATATCGGGGTGGAACGGCGCGGACGAGCCCATGGCGGCATCCGTGGAGAGTGCGCCGGTCACGAGGGCGGCCTGCGCGGCGCGGTGGGCGCGGAACAGGCCGGCAAGCGCCAGCGCGGTGGAAACCTGGGTGCCGTTGATCAGCGCAAGGCCTTCCTTGGCGGCCAGCACGACCGGTTTCAGGCCGGCCCTTGCCAGCGCCGTGCCGCCGGGCAGGCGCTCGCCGCCGTAAGAGGCCTCGCCTTCGCCGATCATCACGGCCGTCATATGGGCGAGAGGTGCGAGATCGCCCGACGCGCCGACGGAGCCCTGTTCGGGAATGACGGGGATAACGCCCTTTTCCTGCATGGCCTCGATGAGGCGAACGATCTCGATGCGCACGCCCGAGGCACCCCGGCCAAGCGAGATCAGCTTCAGCGCCATGATGAGGCGCACGATGTTTTCGGCAAGCGGTTTGCCGACGCCGCAGCAATGCGAGAGGATGAGGTTGCGCTGGAGCGTGGCGACGTCGGCCGGTGCGATCTTGATCGAGGCAAGTTTGCCGAAGCCCGTATTGATGCCGTAGACGGGTTGATCGCCGGCGGCGATCTCGGCGATGCGCGCGGCGGCCCTTGCGATGCCGGCGTCGAAGGAGGCGTCGAGGCGCGTTGCCTCGCCTGTCCAGTACAGGGCCTCAAGGGTTTTCAAGGGCACGGAGCCCGGGTGGAGCGTGATGGTCATGGTGCATTTCCCGATGCAGCACGGTGCTGCGCAAAGAGCGATTATTGTCCGCTGCGGACCCGGGCAAACATGGGGTTGAAGCCCATGCGGTAGACCAGTTCCGCCGGCCGGCCGATGTCCCAGAGGGCGAAATCGGCCCACTTTCCGGCTTCCAGCGTCCCCACCTCGTCGACCAAGCCGAGCGCACGCGCGGCCTCGCGGGTGACGCCGGCGATGCATTCCTCGACGGTCATGCCGAACAGGGTCGCGGCCATGTTCATGGTGAGGAGGAGGGAGGTCAGCGGCGAGGTGCCGGGATTGCTGTCGGTGGCGACGGCCATCTTGACGCCATGCTTGCGGAAGAGGTCGACCGGCGGCTTCTTCGTTTCGCGGATGAAATAGAAGGCGCCGGGCAGGATGACGGCGACGGTGCCGGCCTTCGCCATGGCGGCAGCACCGGCATCGTCGGTATATTCGAGATGATCGGCCGAAAGCGCGCCGTAGCGGGCGGCGAGCGCCGCGCCGTGCAGGTTGGAGAGCTGGTCGGCATGCAGCTTGACCGGCAGGCCGTGCGCCCTGGCCGCGTCGAACACCCGTGCCATGTCCTCGGGCGAGAAGGCGATGCCCTCGCAGAAGCCATCGACGGCATCCGCCAGCCCCTCGGCAGCGACGGCCGGCAGCATGTCGCCCACCACCTTGTCGATATAGGCCGTCTTGTCGCCATTCATTTCGGGCGGAAGGGCGTGTGCGCCGAGAAAGGTCGTCCGCACCGTGACATCACGCGCCTCGGCAATACGGCGGGCGGCACGCAACGACTTCAGCTCGTTTTCCGTGTCGAGCCCGTAGCCGGACTTGATCTCCACCGTCGTCACGCCCTCGGCGATCAGCGCATCGAGACGCGGCAACGTCTGGCGCACCAGTTCGTCTTCGCTCGCCGCGCGCAGCGCCTTGACCGAGGAGACGATGCCGCCGCCGGCCCGCGCGATCTCCTCATAGGAGGCGCCGGAGAGACGAAGCTCGAACTCGTGGGCACGATCGCCGGCATGCACGAGGTGGGTATGGCAGTCGATGAGACCCGGCGTGATCCACCGGCCCCCGCAATCCACGGTCTCCGCGCCGGCGAAGGCGGCGGGAAGCTCCGATTGAGGACCGGCGAAAGCGATGCGTCCGTCCTCCACGGCAATCGCGCCGTTTTCGACGATGCCGAGCCCGGGAAGGCGTTCGTCGAGCGTGGCAAGCTGCGCATTGCGCCAGACGCGGGGCGTGTCCTTTTCCGATGTCGTCATCGCGATTGCCTCTTCCCTGTGACGGTTATAATGTATATACATAATAACACGGCGTGCAAGGGTCAATTTGACGTCGCGCGCGAGAGGCAGCGAACGAGGGAACCATGTCCGTCATTCACGCAAGGCAGGCGCTGCTTACGGGCGGCTGGGCGAAGAACGTGCGGCTGCACATCGCGTCGGGTCGCATCGGTGCGCTGGAAACGGATACGGTGCCCGAGGCCGGCGACGAGCGCCACGACACGATCGTTGCCGGCATGCCGAATCTGCACAGTCACGCCTTCCAGCGCGGCATGGCGGGCCTTGCCGAAACCCGCGGGCCGGGCAGCGATTCGTTCTGGAGCTGGCGCAACGTCATGTACCGGTTCGCGCTCTCGATGACGCCTGACGATGTGGAGGCCGTAGCCGCCCAGCTCTATGTGGAGATGCTGGAAGCCGGCTTCACGCGTGTGGGCGAATTCCACTACTTGCACCACGACAGGGATGGCCGGCCCTATGCGGATATCGCCGAGATGGCGTCCCGTATCGCCGCGGCCGTATCGGCGACCGGTATCGCGATGACCCTGCTGCCGGTGTTTTACGCCCATGCCGGTTTCGGCGGCACCGCGCCGGGCGAGGGGCAGCGCCGATTCATCAACGACCGCGATTCGTTCGCCGTGCTGCTGGAGCGCTGCCGTGCGCTGACGGATGCGCTGCCAGGCGGCATCACCGGCGTCGCTCCCCACAGCCTGCGCGCGGTGACGCCGGAAGAGCTTTCGGCCGTCGTCGCCATGGCGGACCATGCACCCGTGCACATCCACATCGCCGAACAGGTCAAGGAGGTCGAGGACTGCATCGCCTGGTCCGGACGCCGTCCGGTGGAGTGGCTGCTGGACCACCAGCCTGTCGATGGCCGCTGGTGCTTCATCCACGCCACGCACATGACCGAGGCGGAGACTGCCCGCATGGCGCGCGCCGGCGCCATTGCCGGCCTGTGCCCCGTAACCGAAGCCAATCTCGGGGACGGAACGTTTCCGGCGCCTGATTTCAGCGCCGCCGGCGGCCGGTTCGGCGTGGGCTCCGATTCGAACGTGCTGATCGGCCTGCAGGATGAATTGCGCCAGCTCGAATATTCGCAGCGCCTGCTCCACCGCGCCCGCAACGTGCTGGCGGCGCCCGGCGGCTCGACGGGCCGCGCGCTGTTCGACGGCGCGCTGTCAGGCGGTGCCGCAGCACTCGGCGCAGCGTCCGGCATCGCAACCGGCCACGCGGCGGATTTCGTCAGCCTGAAGGCGCGTCATGGCATCGATCTGGAAAGCGACGCGTTGCTCGACGGCTGGATCTTCGCCAATGGCGCCGCGGTGGATTGCGTCTGGGTGAACGGTCGCAAGCGGGTCGAAGCTGGGAGACACTGCGAACGCGAGGCGATCGGCCGCCGCTTCGCGTCCGTCATGCGCGCGCTCGCCGCCGCCTGAGGACATATTGAAAGGCGCAAAGGCCTTTTCTATGACATTGAAAGACCGGCGAATCTGCGTCCGGCAACGGAGGTGCGCATGTCCAGCGGCGAGGAGAGCCGGGATGAGGGAGCCAAGGCGCCCTCGCTGCACCGTCGCATCCTGGAAGATGTGGAGGGCAGGATCCTGTCGGGCGAGTGGCCGCCCGGCTATCGCATCCCCTTCGAGCATGAGCTGACCGAGCAGTACCGCTGCTCGCGCATGACCGTGAACAAGGCGATCACCGAACTGGTCAAGCGCGGCCTGATCGAGCGCCGGCGCAAATCCGGCAGTTTCGTCACCCATCCCCATGCGCAGTCGGCCGTGCTGGAAATCCACGATATCCGCCTGGAGGTCGAGCAACTGGGATTGCCCTATCGCTACGAGCAGCGCGCGCGCCTCGACCGTCCCGCCGGGGCTGCCGATCGGCGGCTGATGGAGCTTCCGCAGCAGGCTTGGGTGACCGAGGTCACGGCGCTTCATTTCGCGGGCGCGCAGCCGTTCTGTCTGGAAGAACGCCTGATCAACCACGACGCCGTGCCCGAGGTCGCAGACGAGACCTTCGACGACATCGCCCCGGGCGCGTGGCTGATCAGCCGCGTGCCCTGGAGTGCCGCAGAACATCGCATCCGTGCCATGGGGGCCGACAGCCGTGTGGCCGGACTTCTCGCCATCGCGCCCGGCACGCCCTGCCTCGTGGTGGAACGCCGCACCTGGAGCGGCGGCCTCTACGTGACCCGCGTGCTGCTGACATATCCCGGCGAGAAACACGAACTCGTTGCCGAGTTCGCCCCCACGCATCCCAAGCTCGCCTGAGGAGAAGCCGCCGGAACGCCACGGAATGGGTGGACGCACACCGCCGGCTCTGTCACAACGATTTCAGGAACGCGACTGCCGGTAGTTTTAGACCGGAGTCGGGCGACCGATTGACGTCACGTCGCTGCCGCGAGATCACGCCGGCCGTTCCTCGCAGTTTTCTTCGATCACGCGAGCCGGAAAGGACAATCCGGCATCGCCTCCAGGACGAGCCGCCATGACCAAGAAGCCCAAGCTGGAACATTCCGAGCTTTCCGGAGAATACACCGAGGACGATGTCACGGTTCTCGTCGACATCTACCGCCCGGCCGGCACGCAGAACGACTGGAAGCTGGAGGTCGTTACGCAGAACGAGGATCTGTTCGAGTGGGACGAGCCCTTCGCCACCGATCGCGAAGCCTTCGACGAGTTCCTCGCCACCATCGCCCGCGACGGCATCCATTCCTTCCTGGAGGAAGACGATATTCCGACGACGCACTAGGCGGGCAGCCTTTACGGGCTGCCCGACTCGGCAGGCGCTTCGGTCACGATCTCCGCGTTCGCGCTCTGGCTTTTCATCACCGCAAGGCTCAGCACCGAGCCCATGATGACCACGAAGGTGAGGATGAGCCCCAGGCCCGTCGGACTGAATCGCATCTGCATCGTGCCTCTCCCGGCGACCGCCGATCAGCGGTGTTCGACGGCCTTGCCCATCGGATCGATATTCACTTCGACGCGGGCCTTGTCGGTCGTGTGGTAGACGATTTCGTAGTAGCCCTCATCTTCCCACGACATTTCCTCCAGGCGGTCGAAACCCGGCCGCTGCTCGATCATCGCGAGGATTTCCGAGGGTTTCTTGCCCGTTTCAGGCGTCGGCTTGCTGGCCTCCTGGGCGACGGCGGGAAAGGCTGCGAGAAGACCAATAAGGATGACGGCTCTTTTCATCGTATATACTCCATCTCAATTGCAGGCATGAAACGGCTGGCGCGGAATGAAGTTCCAGCCGGCCGGAACCTATGGGCGCTTCGCCGATTAGAAGCGAAGAGGGGATAAGCTCATGTTTCCATCACCCAAGCTTTCGATCGCCTGCTTCGTCGCCATCCTTGCGGCAGCGCCGGCTCTCGCGCAGGGGCTCGCTCCGGTGCCCGGCAGCATCACCTATAATGGCCAGCCGCGCACGAAGCTCACCAAGGCGCCGGTCGGCAGCACGTTCAGCCATCGCCTGAGAGATGAGGTGACGGGGCACGAATATATCGAGATCTATCGAATCCTGCCCGACCGCTCGCTCGAGATCGTGAGTCGACGCCGTTACGGTGCATTCAACGACTAACCCTTTTCAGGAGCGGTCGCTCGGTATCTTTGGGCGTCTCGTTGCCGGCGAGGTCTGCAAGGAACGTATCGCACCATGTGAACACGTTGTTTTCGCGCACCGTCGCCATCATGCTTTTCCAGCGCGCCTGGCGCTCTTCACGCGGCATGGAAAGGCTGCGGGCGATGACATCAGCAGTTCCCTCGACATCGTAGGGATTGACCAGCATGGCCTCCTTCAGTTCGTGCGCCGCACCCGCAAAGCGCGAAAGCAGCAGAACGCCGGGATCGTCCTCGTCCTGCGCTGCGACGAATTCCTTGGCGACAAGGTTCATGCCGTCTCTAAGCGGCGTCACGAGCGCCACCTTGGCCATGCGGTAAAGGCCGGCAAGGGCGGCACGGCTGAGCGAACGATTGACATAGCGGATGGGCACCCAGTCAACGGTGCCGAGCGCGCCGTTCACGCGCCCCGCCTGTTCCGCGACCGTTTTCTGCATCGCCTCGTATTCCGGAACTTCGGAGCGCGATTTAGGTGTGATTTGCAAAAGGGTGACCTTGCGCTGGTAATCGGGGTGGCGCGTCAGGAACGTCTCAAAGGCATCGATGCGCTGGGTGATGCCCTTGGAATAGTCGAGGCGGTCGACGCCGATAATGAGTTCCTTGCCGTCCAGGCTTTGGCGCATGCGCTTGTGCAAGGTGGTGTTCGCCGCCTGGCGCGCCAGCTTCGCGAACTCGTCGGTTTCGATCCCGATCGGATAGGAGCGTGCGATGAAGGTACGACCCGCCGCGCTGAATTCCTCTTCGCCAAGGCGTTCACCAATGTTCTGCCGCGCCAGGCACGCGGCGAAGTTCTCCCGGTCCTGACGGGTCTGGAAACCAATGACGTCATAGGCCGTCAGGCTTTTCAAAAGCTCGTCATGAACCGGCATCGCCAGGAAAACATCCGGTGCGGGCCAGGGGATGTGCAGGAAGAAGCCGATGCGGTTCTTCACGCCCTGCCGGCGAAGTTCCTCCGCAAGCGGGATCAGATGATAGTCGTGGATCCAGATGACGTCGTCCTTCTGGATCAGCGGCAGCAGGCGGCTCGCGAAGAACTGGTTGACGCGAAAATAACCCGTCATCTCCCGGCGGCCATATTCGGCGAGATCGAGCCGGTAATGGCAGATCGGCCAAAGCACGCGGTTGGCGAAACCCTGGTAATATTCCTCGACATCGAGGTCGGTGAGGTCGGTCAGCGCGTATTCGATATTGCCGTCCTTCAGCGTCGTCAGCGGCCCGACAGGCTCGTCGCTGCATATCTTTCCCGACCAGCCCAGCCAGAGCCCACCGCGGGCGGCCAGCGCCGACTGAAGCGCGACCGCGAGGCCGCCAGCGGACGCTGCGCCGTTCTTTGCGGGAAGGGGAACGCGATTGGAAACGACGATAAGACGACTCATGAGTTTTTGAACCATGTCTGGGCCGGCCCGACGCTCGGCAGAGAGCCTTCGGAAGGCAATCCAGAAGGCTGCCTGCGAGACGAGCGGAGTCCGGCAGATTTCATATTGCAATGCAGTATGAACCCGCCGGCGCCGATTTGGTTCCGAAGAGAAACCCGGAGGTGACGTCGCCCACAAACTGGATAGAGCGCGCGTCGCCTCACCTTTTGCACATTGCAGTGCAGGATATGGGCATGGACAGAACCGGCATCGCCTTCACCGCTCTCCTTATCGCGCTTGCAGCCCTCGTGGTGAGCGTTCTCCTCATCGAGGTCGACCCGCCATTTCCCGAAACCGGCGATGGCGCCATCGTACCGGCGCCGGCTGTCGGGCCCGTGGAGTAGCGCCGGGCGGACTCGGCGACGATATCTGCGGACGGAGCCTCTGCGGATCGTCGTCCATGACGTTAGGGTTTCACGTCTGGACATTCTTTCCCGCCCCATACACCATGGCCGCCATGACGACATACCATGTTGGCAATTGCCCCGCATGCCGCAACGGACGGCTGTTTCTCTTCCGCGAGACGGATACCGGCGATGTCTACGGTCATTGCGAGGAATGCGAGCAAGGCTTTCGAAGCCCGGATGAAATCGACGCGAATAGCGGATTCCCGACCTTGCTCAATCCCTCCGATGCCCAATGGGCGACCGCCGAGGATATCGGCCGAAGCGTATGGGCGAACTACACGCTTTTCCCTGCGCAGGCGTAGGAGCTTCTCTATGGTCCGAAAAGCAAAAAGGCCCTGTGAAAACAGAGCCTGGCGTGAAGGGAAAATGGTGGGCGATGAGAGAGCGTCCACCATCCGCCTAAAGCCTTGAATTACTTGAACCCGGCCAGCGGCAAGGGAGACACGATGTCTCCCTTTTGTGTCTCTGCATTTCATAAGATTGAGACGCACGCAACAGGCGCGGGTGTTCGCTGCCACTGGCACAAATGCCGACGACCAGATTTTATGTACGAATTGAGATGCAAGCGGTGGCAGGAGGGAGCGCCCTCCATCGCTCAAAACCCTTAGAAACGTGGCTTTGAGGGATGGATAGGGGGACACAATGTCCCCCTTCAGTGTCTCTCCATTGCACAGGATTAGGAAGCGCACAATAGACATGGGTGAGCGATGCATTGGCTATGATGCAGCCGAACAATATTCACCACCTATTGCAGATCAATTATGCGCCAAGCTGCTGCAGCAAGACCTGGGTCGATTTGCTGACATCTTCGATAAGAAACTCAGCTCGTACGAGGTTTCGGTCGCCGGTCTGGATGAATATGGCGTGACCGCCGATTGCGTCGTGGCCGCAGATCATGTCCCCACATCCTACGTCTCCTTTCGCAACGTCGGTGGCTTCAATCACTAGTCTGGCCTTCGATCCAGTAAGGCGACCATGTTTCGTAGCGTAGGCTGCATCTCTTAGGACGGCGAATTGCTGATCTTGCTGTGCGAAGTGCTCTTTAAAATCGCTGTCGTCAATCGAGCGTTTGCTATTCCGTGCAGTGATTTGCTTCAGAAACGGGTGCTCAGCCAGTTGCAGGTAGTCGAATAGAACCCCGTATGTGGCGTCAATTGTCATTATTGCGTTCACCGCGAGACGATAGTCGTCAAAATTCAGCAGTGCTTGCCTAATATTTGGATCAGTGACTTGCCGGAAAAAATCGGACGGCTTCATCGCAGCCTCCGCTAAAAATCTAAGATTTCCGTGATTGACGCCTGTTTCAAGGTATTGAAGGAATCGGCTAGTGGCTCGAATGGCCTGTGCAACGAAGACCCGTTGCGTGACAGTATTGTTCGCGTGTTACCGGCTCGACTCACGGCTCCATCTCCTTGCTATAATGGACATGCGTCTCGAAAGAGGACGCTATCGCTGTCACCAACCCGGAATGTTGCTCGATCCATATGTCGAATGGTACACCGCTTAGAGATTCTTTCGTGCGGATACTACTGCCCCTGAATATGGGTTCGAAGCCTTCGGTGATCTCATCACGATCGAAAACTTGATGCATTGTCACGTATCGCAGGCCCAAGTCGCGCATGATTTGATCGTTAATTTCATAGATACCGTGCAAATGAGTAGCAAAATGGTAGCCACTCATATCCCCATCAAAGTGTTTTAAGACGATCTCGGTCCAGCTAGCGGGAGCCTTGCCTGTAGATACAATCAGGCCGCGAAACACGTGCAGTCTAGAGTCGTCTTGATCGTCCGATACAACCGTAAATTTGGGGATATACGACGGATTTCCTGTGCGATTATACAGGTAGATGGACTCGATGATATTCTCTGGGTTGAACACGCTGATCGCGAGTGCACCGCTTCTGTTTCTTGTCTCCCATTCAAGTATATCTCTAATGTCTCGCCGCCACTCATCGTTGTGATACAGGCAGTTAGTGTAAGAAGACTGTATTTCCGCGCGTTTGGATTTATCACCATATCTAGCCGCAGCACTGTACCAAGTATGCGATTGGCCGGTATAACCACATAGTTCATTGATGATCATTTCATCAGTTAAGCGCTCGTCCCTGCTGAATGTGCCGAAGCGAAAAATTTTCTCAATGATCCAATTGCCTCGCTGATACCAACCTTTGAATTTTTCCGGATGACCAATTTCTAGTTCATCGGCCGATACGTTTATCATGTCTGTCGAGGCGTCTGCGATTTCGTTGAGAGCGTCGTCTTCATCAAGATCTTCAACAAACGTCATGATCTCGTCGTATCGTTCAGCAGAGGCTTCCCTTAAGATATTTTCGTGAAACTCCCGGCTTTCTCTCTGCTGTGCGAAGTAGAAACAGTACCCAGCAGTGTATTCATACTTTACTTCAAAATGAACGATTACAAAATTATTTATGCCTCGCTTGCTTATCCTTTCAGCGTATAATTTTGATTTATGATCCCTCGTTCCTGCCTCATTGTAAAACTGCAGCCAATGTCTCGGGATGATGCTACGGCCAATCGATAAGGGAAGTGGAAGTTGGACAGAGACTCCAGACACGCTGTCTGCGTCGATTGTAACTCTAAACCCAGTTACATTGTAACTGACCGCATTTACGAATTCTGAAAACGGAACTGCTAGCTCGCGCCAGTCGGGAGATACGATGAATAGACGGATTTCGCTCTCTTTCGCGCCTAAGTGGCGCTTCATAAGCCCCATGTATTTCAAGAGTTCGGTAAACGCTTCCCGCTCAGCGTATTTGGCGATCTTCACTTCAATCACCACAAAATTGCCCGAGCGGTCCTTCGCAAGGATGTCCAAGAAGCCGCTCGCGCCGACTTCGTTGGGAAGGTGGCGTTCTTTTTTTAGCAGCTCCAAGCCGTCTTCGAACAAATGCAAGTTTTCAGCGAGAAAATCTCTCAAATTATCTTCGTTCAAGGCACTCTCCCGTGTTGGAGGCGAACAAACCTCTGATGCTACGTGCACGCAAGTCAAGCCTGCCTTTTCAACTGAAGGCATTATTTTTTTTGAACGAGTCGAGGGAAAATAGAAAGTATTTAGTTGTAATGGAGGCGCATCCTTGTCACGCCTGCGTTGTGCGCCAACTACAATACCGGAGCAGTAAACGAAGATGATCACTGATCTTTCTGTTGTAACTACCGCGTCATTCTATGCTCAAAAGAAGCGTATGGGAAATGACGCAATAGACGAAATATTCAGCAAACTGCGCTCAGCTCACAATGTCACAGCCAGAAATATTTTTAAGCACAAGCGGCAGGTAACTAGTAAATCTCGTTGGTCTGCAATATGCTTCAAATATGAAAGCTCGCCAGCTTTTCTCAAAGCAACAACTACAGTTAAGGAGGAGCTCTGTGGATATCTTTTTCTTGTAGACTATGCGGGCTATGTCGCTATTTTTTCCTCCCGACTTTCTTTGCCGAATAGTTTTAAGTCCGAGTATTTAACTGGTGTCGACGCCAGCCGCGTCGAAGCAGCTATCGCCACCCAAGACGCTGTGTTTCAAAAAATGCGCTTGCGCAATATGTCTTTGTCACAATTCGCGATGCGCTCGAAAACCCTTGAGGCAGCGGACTTGGCCAATGTTGTCGGCCCCTCGGGAAGCCGACGATATGCTCCACGGGGCTATACAGTTCAAGTCGATGGCAAATCTACAACTGCTACACCTAGCACCGGAAGAATAGCGGTGCAGTCGGATCGGGTTGGGTACTCCGAATTGGTGGAGTTTGCAGAAGGAGTAATTGACGGGCTCGCTGCCAACGGCGCGGTCTCTCCGTTCATCCAAACATTTGCGCGGCCGATGACGGTCGAGGAAGCACTTAAGCGATCGCAGCCAGTGACGCTGGGAATCGAGACATCTTTACTGACTGAGGCAGCGACTGGCGACCGCCCAACCATAAGGTTAGTTCGAGAGGTAGGCGGTGGAGTTACACCTTTGGCCGAAAACGACTTTTCAGAATTGGTCAAACTGTTAGATCAGCCCTTCCAGATTGATGGCACAAACAAGGTCCGGAATGCCTATCTAGCAAAAGGCGGCCCAAAGGCCGCATCTGTGAGTCTAAACAAATCGAGAATCGCGCTTCGAACACTTGAAATAGCCGAAACATTGGACGTGAAAATAGAGAATTCAAGTTATGCTCTGGGGGGAGACCCAGAGCCTAGATCTCTCAAAGACTTTTTGGATGAATCTGACGCCCTCATAGTTTTATTCGAGGACATAAAGATGGCCTATATTGGTGGGAATGTATTCTACGACGCAACGCTCGTGGACGGTGGTGAGGACTTCCTAAGGTATTTTCATGCTGAACCCGCGTTAACTTCAGTTCGGGGTGAGAAAAAGAAGCGAAAATTCAAGCCTAACCAAAATGTTTTCGACGCAGAGTCGACTTTTGGGGTCATTATTCAAACAATTGCCGCTAACGACCAAATCCTAGTCTGCGATGATCTGGGAGATGAGTGGGCAGACTTTATCGGGGTCAGAACGGACAACGGTATTACCTCAGTGAATTTCTACCATGGCAAGCACGGTAAGCTTTCCCTTGGAGCAAGTGCATTTCACGTGTCCGTAGGGCAGGCAATCAAGAACCTTGGAAACATGGTCTTTCCCCCTGATCGAGTTCCCACCAAGGTTGCGGGCTGGTCGACAAACTACAATAGTGAAAACGGTCCAACGCAAATACCGCGCATAATTCGGGGCAATGCGGCCACCATTGGCACGAATGTTGCGGCGACGCGGACCGCGCCGGATACGGTTCGCCGAGCTATAATTGTAACATCGTCCCTGAGCAAAAAAGCAGTGGCGAGTGCTTTGGTTTCAGCGAAAAAAGGCAAGGCGCCAAAGCCCTCCTTTGTGCAGTTCTACTGGCTACTTCAATCATTCTTTTCGGCTTGCACTGAGGTTGGCGCTGTAGGGTTAGTGATTTGCCGGCCGTAATTTCAGCTGGACGGCATGCCTCCGTAACGCATTGATCCGGACTCGCGGCATTAGAGATACTATGTTCCCAGTTTTGTCCCGCGAGTTGCACCGATCGGTGGATCATACAATGTGGACGTAAAGCGACGCTACTTCCTTTTACTTGCTGAGATTTTCTGTGTCGCATCTATCACGACTATTTCCGATGCTGGGTCGCCGCGCTTCAGCCGTTCTTCGCGCATGGTTTTGATGGTGGCAAGCTTTTCTCCCAAATCGCCATAGTTAAGCACCACAAAGACGCCATGGCTCGTGCGAGAGGCATCTTTGTAAATCTCAAGCTGTTTCTCATAGCCATGAACGACCGTGCCAGAAGATCGCTTCATTTCCACCAAGACGCGAGCATTGTAGCCCTTGGAGTATTTGAAGTCGATTGGCCCGCCACCCATATTGGCTTCCGGGGAGATGTCGATGTTGTTAGCTTTGCAAAAGCAATCTGTTATCGCGAAATATATTAGCTGCGCGGCCCGCTCTTTTTTTGGTTTTCCATCCACCCAAAGGGCCTCCCAAAGATTTCCTTTTTCTACGTGATGCTTGAACCTTCCCAAGGTTTCATGAACAACACGCTTAATATGATCGATCCCTTTCTCAATTTCGTAATTTTCTTCGGATTTGAAATCATCTTCTTTGCTTCGAAGTATTTCCTTTAGTTTGTAATAACCAAGAGCATCGCTGTTTGGATCGTAGTAGGTCGCATTTTCCTTGATGGCGGCGATGAACGCCTCAAAAAGCTGTTTGGATTGTAAAGCTGCCTCCCTAATTGCATCTTTGCGATCGGTGACCGTAGGCCGAGCTATGCTCGCCAAAAGCTGATTTACCCTTGCTCTGATGGCTGCGTTTGCATTTATCGCGGCGTCTACATCCGACCAGTCGTTTGCGACAGGCAATTCGCGCACGATGTCACTTGGTACAAGGACAATCGCGCGCTCCTTGCCGCTAATCGGCATATAATGTGGTAGGGGAATGATAGGAGTGGCCTCAGATGTTTTTGCGGCGATGCCGAGGGACTTACAGAAATCGGATGTGATCTGTGCCAGCTGAGGTTCTATCACTCGGGACGTTAAGTCGCTGATTGTGTCAGGCCCTACTTGCTCCTCGAAGAAACCCATCAGCGAAATCATCTCAGGGTCTTGAGAACCGAGTTCAACGACCTCCTTCGCTGTGCGGAGGATAGCGTCACGAACCTCTTCAGGCCGAGAGGTGCCAGGACGGTCACTCTTGCCATAACCCAGCCCATTAGCAGGAGCTTCACGAAGGCTAAATAAGTTCTGAGCGGCCTTCCATGCTACATCGCCTTCCCGTTTGGATATTGCGAGCAAGCGTATTACGTTCTCAAAATGTCCCCTGAACCCCTTGTATGCTTGGTCGCTTACAAGTTTGTTCGCAGATTTATCAAGCAGGACGGGGTCGACAAATAGCTGTGTATCGACTGTAAGAAATGGATCAATAAGCCCCGCTTTTTCAAGCTCTTGTGCTTCGATGCCGAAATGCGTGGAGAAGAGAAGAGGGCTTGAAAAAGATGCCATGGCGATGCTCGCAATTCAGTTCTTCTGAAGATATTCTATCACATAACCTATGGCTGCAACTCCAAGATGAGGGGAGCGGGCAGCTATCCACGGAAATGGTTGCTTAAGATTTGGCGCCGTAGGTAAAGGCCAAGATTATTTATTGCCCATATCGTTTGCATTGAGTTTGCCGTTGTGGAAATCAAATGCCGTATGTCGTGAATGTTGAAGATATCGAGACTGTACTAGCCGAACTTGGAGGACAAGCGCGGGCCATCGAAATTCAAACTGCAGTGCTCTTGCAATTTTGTGATGGCCAAGTACCTGAGCAGTATCAAAGCGAACGCTCATTTCGGATGACGATCCAGCGCATCATCGAAAACTATTGTGCTGAGGCGGCCGGGTTCGATCGGTCACGCTACACTGCCAAGTTTAGACGGATTGACCGTGGTGTCTATCGCTTGTCTGGAGTTGAGTATCCCAGTGGGGATGATGCGATTGAGGCGCCTCCGAAACTGTACATCGAGGGTGCTCTAAGGGAAATTAAAGTCAATGGGTACGAGCGAGATAGAAAAGCAAGGCAAGCGTGTATTGATTACTACGGCACCGAATGCCAAGTTTGCGGACTAGATTTTAAGCACCGTTACGGTGAAATCGGGGCGGGCTTCATTCATGTGCACCACGTAGTGCCGTTGGCATCTATTGGCGAACAGTACGAAGTCGATCCAGTGAAAGACCTTATTCCAGTATGCCCCAATTATCATGCGATGCTGCACTTAGGCGCATCGTCGGTATCAGACTTGAAACGACGGCTTAAGTAAGTCATCCGGTAACGCAATCACCGAAACCAGAAATTTTTGCGAGGGAGTATTTAAACCTCTTCGTACAGCCATTGCCCCCATGGCCGACGCCGGCTCGTCGTGTACGAGATTTTGCACATCACAACATCTATTCTCACGTTCCAGGAACGCATTTCATCTTAACCTACATAAGGCGGGGAATGGAGGGCTGTCCGTAAGAGTATACCCTAACGAACATTTAAATGGGTACACGAAAGGGCGTCCATAAAGGTTGACATTGACCAACGGACAGTCATTCTAACGGACATGACCTTAACGAACAAGGATTAGGCCATGTCCAAGACGATACTGTATGCCCGTGTATCGACCATCGACCAGACGCTAGAACATCAGCGGACACAAGCAGAGCAAGCAGGCTTCGTCATTGACGAGATGATTGCGGACCATGGCGTGTCAGGTGTCAGCACCAAGCTCAAGGACAGGCCGGAGGGCAAGAGGTTGTTCGACAAGCTCAGGCATGGCGATACGCTCGTTGTCCGATGGGTTGACCGGCTCGGACGGAACTACGAGGACGTGACGAGCACAATCCGGCACTTCATGGACCATGGTGTGATTGTGAAAACGGTCATCAATGGCATGGTTTTTGACGGGGCGACGACAGACCCAATGCAAAGGGCCGTCAGGGACGCGCTGATAGCGTTCATGGCCGCGACAGCACAGGCGCAGGCCGAGGCCACGAAAGCCGCTCAGCGGGCCGGGATAGAGGCAAAGAAGGCCGATCCGAAAAGCTACCTCGGAAAGAAGCCAAGCTACGACCGAAAAGCCTTCCGGCAGGTGGTGGACATGCTGGCAGTCGGCAATGGTGCATCCGAGATTTCCAAGGCAACCGGATTGAAGCGACAGACCGTGCTCAGGATCCGGGACAATCGGGCAGGAGCGGAAAAGGCTCTTGCCAAGTGGGGTATGTAGCAGACCTTGAGCCGGGAGGCGAAAGAGCGGGAAAACAAGGCTGAGCGCTTGTGGTCCCTTTTAGGTATAACAACGGTTTCAAACCGGCTCTATCCCGCCTTCGGCGGATCACAAATCGGTTATGAGCCGGTGGCTAGTCAGCCGGGGGGTTTTAGCTGATGCTTGCGAAGTATCAGTCTTGGCCATCGGAGATGGAAATATGACCAGTAGCAGAAACAGATAATGATACCAGATATGATAGATATTCACATATGTATCTATAACAATACCATATACTTAATATCATAATCAGATAGATATATAGATATCTCACAGCCATACTATATTTTGTATATAAAAGAGATATATACAGTTATGGATAATCCTGTATGAGTATTGTTCTACATATAGATGTATCTATAGGATGCTATGCATAAGATCATCAGCCATCCGGTGCAGAGGAGCATACGGCAATATCTCCATATGACGTTATACGGAATTGTAATATCAGAAGTTCGTGCAGATCTGATTATTATGTTGGATGGCAGTTGTGTGCAGAAAGTGTATTAACGGTTTTATGCAAGACCATTATGATACATTTATCCCAAGTGCTCGGTGCAAATCACTGATATCTCTTTAGGTCGCAATTCAGTACGAAGTATATACACTGCAGTCGGTTACAAATCTTCAAATTCAAGCTTGGTTCGCCCCCGGTTGACGGGGTGCCGGCTAAGTCTCCGGTGGATAGCGTTTCTTTCGGCCATAGTGGGCTATCAGGGCGCGTCTCCGGCTTTGGATGGGCGATCTAGCCAAGGCGGCCTTGCGCTCGTCTCCGGCCAGATATGGCAGTTTTCGGTCCGACGCCAAGTGAGGATAAGTCACTGAAACGATTGGCCATTTCGTACATGACTCTCGTATGATCTGCCTGTGGTGATCACCTGCCAGGACGGTTTTAGCACCAAAGCTGCCGCTTCCCGGTCCATGTCCGCGCCAAACCTTCCGACAAGAGCACGTGGCTAAGGGACCGGCCATCCCGCACAAGCACACGAAGCTTCCTGCCGTACCTGTCCTCGTCCCGGCTATGCCACGCCAGCATGTCGAAGGGAGCAGCATTTACGATTTCCATCAGACGTGCCGTTGCCCGTTCACCTAGCGCCTTCTCGGCTGCACAATGAGGCTGGCTGATTTCCGGTGTGTCGATGTCCGCAATGCGGATTTTGACGCCTTGGCTCCAAAGAGTGTCGCCGTCCACGATACAGTTGAGCCGTGGGCCGGTCCCACATCGCCCGTAGGATGGCGTTGCGGCATCAACCCGTGACGGCGCATTGGCAATGCCTGTGATAAGGCAGGCCGCAGTGGCGACCATGCCGAATGCTATCCCGATCTTCACGCGCGTTGCGGCTGGCTGACAAATTCGTAATAGCCGGCAGCGGCAAGTCGGGGATGAGTGTCGGTCTTGAAACTTGAGTGCAGCTTTGAGCTATCCACCCCGGAAAGCAGGTCGTCCGGGTTGGTTGGATCGCCACGGTTTGCAAGCAATCTCGCCAATTCGGTTGCAAAGGCCAAGCAGTAGCTTTCGTAGGTCGGGAACACCTCTCTGTTGATGCCTTGCTCATGGCAGTACCCGGCCGCCGCCACCCATACATCCTCGCCTCTCTTATAAACGCGGTACAAGGCTTCGTCTTCCAGACGCCGCCTTCTTTTTGCTCGTAATGCTGCTCGCCTGAAATCCGGTTGACCTCGTGACAAAAGGTTGCGCAGAAGGATTTGTAGCCTTCGTCTGTCACCATCGTTCCGAGGCGCTGAACATTTTCCGGCAACGCCCGTTCCGGCTGAAGGCGGCCATACGAAACTTCAATTCCCAACGTCTCCGGTGCCGCAAGGGTCATCTTCTGGTACCAAAACGGCATAATGCTCCGCAGGCCTTGCCGATAAGCGTAACCGATCATCGGAAGCTGCTTGCCTCCATGGACCGTGCCATATTCCATCTTAGCCATATTCGCAGCGTTAATTGCCGTTGCCGAGCCGATGTCACTCAACATTGCATCGGTCAGGATATTGGCCTCGTGCGAAGAAACGCCCTTCTTAAGCGTCTCCAGATAGACATATGCTCGCACGGCTTCCTTGCCTGCACGAGTGGTATGGCGAAAGAGCATGTAGCCAGCGAGCGCCAGCAAGCCGATGATAACAATTCCCACGATGTAGCCCCCATGCGGAAGGGCGGTAGGCGCGGTACGTCCCCGCGAATGGCCCTTCGATCCTCTGGTGATCGGGGAGTTCGAAACCGCATGACACGGCCCTACGGCCTTTAGTTCAGAGAACCTGTTGCATACGCCGCAGGCTCCCCGACCATAGGTCGAAGAGTGGTGCCAGTTCAGTGGCACACAGTCCTAGTCATGAGGGGTTTCGACGCCCCGAAGCCGCACGTACGGCCCCAAGGTCTGTTTCCCGTATTCGGGAATCGCTGTCAATCCTGAACGACAACCTCAGGTTTTTGCGCTGGCAAAGCTGTAGTCCAGTTTCTGCACCGCTTCATTCAACTGTTGAAGCGTGTACCCCTGCTTGAAGTAATTCTGGTGGGTCACGCCTTGCCGCGTATGACCAACAATTGCCTGCACAATGGCAAGATCAACTCCGGCCTGCATAAGCTGGGTGACAACGGTATGCCGCAAGCTGTGGAAAACCAGTCCGCTGCTCTTGAGGCCGAGTTCCGGCAGAAGCCGCGTATTAAAGTGATGGCCAAGACGACGGCCCCAGCCGTTTTTCGGATCGTAGGTGAAGGTGGGAAACAGCTTCTCCTCTCCACGGCGGCGCTTATCGCTGGCATAATCTGCCAAACCCAACTGGATCAAACGAGGATGCATCGGGACAAGGCGGCAGGATGCGTCCGTTTTTGACGCTCTTTCGGTCGCCTACATCGTTGAAGTCGAAGCATAAGATGCCATCAACTTCACGAATATCCTTAAGGTGAAGCTGTGCAATCTCATTGAGTCGTGCACCCGTATAGATGCCGATAAGCGGCCCCCATTTCTGGTAGTCTTTATTGGCCAGACCGCCCTTGTTGGAAAGAATGGCAGAAAGAATGACCTGTATCTGGTCCGGGGTGAAGGCTTCGCGGCTGTCCTGATTGCGGGCCTTGTTCTGCTTGATTGTCAGTCCAGCAAAAACATTCTGGTCAACATGGCCGTTCTGCTTGGCCCAATTGAATAGGTCGCCATAGCTTTGAAGGTACTTGTTGACGGATGTCGTGTGCAGCTTGGGTACGCCCGGCAGATCAAGGATTTCGGACAATGGTCGGTTGCCTCTCGTGGCCTCATTCTTCTCACGATTGACCGGATAGGCCCGCAAGGTGTCCTTGACCTTCTTCGCGTCCAGTGCGACGAGGGCTTTAACATCCGATGTCGCGCCCAGTATCTCTTTGAGTAGCTCAAGGTGGCCTAGCTTCTCGCTCTCGGTCTTGGCTGCCCAGTTTTTTCCGTCTCGCTTCTCGTCTATGTAGCTCTTGATAGTGTCGGCAAGGGACATGCCTTTTTGTCTCGGAGCCGTTGGTGAGGGTGCGACAGCAAGCTGCGCCGGTGGATCAAGATCGAAATCCGCGACATCAGCATCGTAGGCAAGTACGTCTTCAAGGGAGCGGCGGTGGCCTCGCTTCACATCTCGCTCTAGTTTTTCGTATTGGTCCGAACCCTTGGCGATGTCGAGGTCGTACTTCTCGATGAAGCGAGCTAGCAATTCTTCGTCGGATTTTACCAACGATAGCGGTTTGCCCGTCACGATTGCCTGCTCGGCAATCTTAAGGCTCGTCCGGTAAAGATCGCGGTCGCTGGCGCTCAAGCCGCCCGCTGCATCTATTTCTTGTCGGGTTTGGTCCCTCAACTCCCGAAAGTGGTTTTGAAGGGTGCTACGCAAATGCTGATAGTCCATGCGGCAGGCAATTCCGACACTATTATATTGTTCGCCTATGTGGATCATAGGGCGGGACAAACGCAATGCCTTTCGGGGATCGCGGGTCTGTAGCGATACCTTGATGTCAGATGCCAGTTTCTGTGGATGGAGTTGCCGGGGCAGGGGCCAGCGCAGGTAGAAGAAACCGTTACGCGACCGCAGCAAATAGGCTGGAATGAGCAAGCCAATGTCTCCCTCGAATGGCTCACTGGCCAAATTCAAGGTGCAAGGCTTTGATTCTAAGGGGAATGGTGGGCGATGAGAGATGGCCATGGCTTTATTTTGGCGTTGTTTTTATTGCCTTCTTTGATTTCATTCCCTCACCTGATTCAGGGTGAGGGATTTTGATGTTCCCGATCTGATCCGCGACGATGCGGCTGGCTTCGATCCCGAGCCGCTTCCGGTCCACGCCCTTGGTGTAAATTTCGGCCGTCGCGATGTTCGTCCATCCATATTGGGCGAGCAGCTGATGCGTGGCCGCGCCGCCTTCGGCCGCCAGTGTCGCGCTCAGCTTCCGCAGGCCGTGAGCCGACTTTGTCACGCCGGCTTCGGTGCATTTCTCCCTGAACCAGTTGCCGAAGCTCTCCTTCACGAACGGCTTTCCGTGAGCGTTCGATACGAGGTGTAGGCCGCGCCGGGGCGTCTTCTTGATGATATCGACTAGATCGTCTGACAGCTCCACAGTGATCCGCGCGCCTGTTTTCGTGGTGTCGATCGTTAGCACGCGGTCGCTGATGTGCTGCCGGCCGACGAGGACGACGTCAGAGCGCCGTAGGCCAGCCAGCAGCATAAGCTCCATCGCCAGCCGCGCGGGTGTACCGATCGGGTGCTTGGAGCGGAAAGAGATCACATCCTCAACCGTCCAGGCTGGGAAGCCCTCGGTTTTGTAGGTAGGCGCTTCCACCCCTACTGTCGGGTCTGCCACGACGAGGCGCATCTTCTTCCCCCATCCGAACATTCCCTTCATGGTCTTCAGGAAGTTTGCGGCCGCGGCTGGCGTCTCGTGGCGCTTGTCGACGCCCTCTTGGATGACGTCCTGGGTGAAAGCGGTCAATGCAGCCCTGGCATTCGTCTTCAGGACCTTCTCCATGATGAGACGCTGTTGCTTCCGGGTGGCCGGGCTGTAACCGGCCCACTTCGCGCTCTCGGTCGTGTAGCGGTCCCAGAGCCACTGTAGCGTGCCTTCGTGGACCCTGGGGACGGGCAGGGGCAAGCCGCCCGTGAGGGCTGCTGTATAAGCCGCCTTGAAGGTCGGATCAGCAGGGGCGGGGAGGCGGATGCGTGTGCCTTTCCCGATGCGGAAATAGAAGACCCACTTTCCGTGGCGGGTTTTCTGTTTATGGACGTGAAGGGGGAGTTTCCGGGGCATCCCCGAGTCTTCACAGGTTGGGGCGCGAATAGTCAATTCCACCGTCCTTTGCCGGTGCCGCCTCGGTCGAAGAGGGCGTAGCGCCTGGATAAAGCGTCACCGTGGCATCACCCACCTTGATTTCTACGCGGCAGCCGGTGGTTTTCGCCACCTCTGCGGCACGCATCATGTCCTGCTTGCGGATAAGAGCGGGGGCTGACATCGGTCAGTTCTCCCCGTTGTTCGAGTTTTCCACAGGCTCGTCGTCGTCTGGGAATAGCAAGATAAACGTGTTTCTGTGATCAATCTCAACCCGCCAGTTGCCACCATGGATATAGGACATGAGCGCGGCGAGATGATCGGCAGCCGCCTGTACCTCTGCATGTTTCCCAACTCCAGAGGCGACGGCGCGCGATATCGAAGCTGGAAGCGAGGTCAGCATTTCCGCCTCTCCTGGCTGTTGGTGTGCGCGATGTACCAAGCGTCTTTCGCCTTCCTGCTCATCGCCAGCGCCAGACCAGCAAGGAAGAAAAGGCGGGCTCCATCTTCGGCGGAGATGCGGTAGCCGTCGGCGGGGCAACGGCCTTCGAACTGATCGAGCACAAGGTTTCCCAGAACGTCGACCATATTGTCGGCATCGCAGATGATCGGCTCAAGATCGAAGAATTCGACGTCCGGCTCGACCGGGCTGAGAGTGGTCACCATCTCATGGCCTCCCGATGACGTTTAGGGCTTCATCAATGAACCGGGCCATGGCGCCGAGAGCGCCACCTTTTTTGCACAGGTATGGCGCCATGCCATCATCCTGCACCATCAGGGCGGCGGCCTTCATGCGCAGGCCTTCGACCGTGAACGCTGGTTCATTGGAGACATCGACGCATGCGCGGTTCAACGCCTCTCTGGATGCTTTGAGGCGCTGATTTACACTCTCCACACCGGAGGCCATCCGTAGCCGCGCAACTTCGGCGTGGTATTGCTCGGAGATGCGAAGTTTATGGCGGTACTCTGAGAGAACTTTGCGTTGTTCGGCAATGTTGCGAGCAAGTGCCTTTTCCGTCTTGCCGGTGCGAGGCCTTTCCCACCTCTCAATGACCTCTTGTAAAAATTCCGGTGGATAGACCTGGAAGCAGGTGTGTGGGTGCTTCTCCACGAAATCACGCTTGAGATTTTGTCTAAGGTACGCCGTTTTCCGGAAAATGACGTTGCCCGCGATGTCGCGTTCCGCTTCTTTCGTATATTCGTCGACATTCGCACAGCCAAGGATTTCCTCCGGAGCCAGCGGCCAACGATGCCGCCACTCGTCGACCAGCCATTCGAGTGCGTCGTTTGCCGCGGCCAACTCCTCGCGCGCTGAGATGAAGCGCTCATAAGCGGCAAGGAGATCGCGGTTCTCGCTCTGTGTCGACCCGCCGCACGGCACGGCGCCTGCGCCGGCCGTGGGGATGGCGGTAAGCGCGAGGACGGCCGGCGATTGCTTTAGCAGATTGCGACGGGTGATATTGGACATCACGCGGCCTCCTTCTCGCCGGCGAGGACTTCGATCATTTCCCGCAGCTCGTCGGTGATGCCTGCTGCCCAGCGATCAGTATGGGCGAGCGTCCACATAGCGAACTCGCGCGCGGTGCGCGGATATTGCTCGGCGATGAGGTCCTGCAGGGCGTTGTACTCGACCTGCGCCAGTTCGGCCGCCTCATCATCCTCTGCTGCATCTGCCCTTGCTTCGGCGCCCTTCCAGCGGCTGAAAAGGTCCTCGATCATGTCCACACCGGGGATAGCAACGTCGAAGCCTGACATTACGGTCGTGCCATCTTCGGTAAAACGGATGATGGCCGCTTCGGTGCGCGGATCGCGCGACCGGAGAATTTCCATCATCCGCGTCGAAAGACGCTTCATCTCGTCCTTCGGTTTCTCCGGCGTTGCCTCGTTGCTGCGGTCCCAAGCGCGAATATTTGAGAACATCACCGTGTGGCCGGCTTTATCGGACGGAAGAACCATCGCCTGGAAGTTTCCACCGTTCCAGCCGTTCAAGGCCTCCGACAAATCCCAGGCAAGACGGTTCACCCGATCGACGGCAAGCTCGTCCTTGGCGTCTCCCTTGGGGAGCGCGCCGAAGTAGACATTCGGAGCGACGTCAGCCGGCAGGACGTGGGCGAACCAGTCGGCGCTATCGCAATCCTGGAGGACTGCGGAAAGCTCCTTGGTCAGGCGGCGCGCCTTCACCCATGGATGGTCCACGGTTGAAATTTCGGGCGCAGTTGTGCTATTGGACTGCTTGTCCATTTTCATCATCCTCATGGTGATTGTGGTTTCAGCAGCGGCGGGGATTGGTCGCCAAACTTGGTCCCCGTCTGCTGCTCACTCTCCGGCCGAGACCGGTACTTTCTTTGCCAGTGCTTCCCTAACGAGGGTCCGAACTGCTTCGGCGCGACTGCCTATGCGGTTGGTGAATCGGTATGTGTCGATACGCTCGACCAATGACGGCTCCATCATCAGCGGAATGCGGGCTTTTTTGGCTTCCTTGTGCATGCTGTCCTTCACAATCAGCGTTACTTGTGCCGATTTATTCACTGAACATTAATCTTGTTGCGCCGGCACAGTCAATGCCACTTGTGCCGATTTTTAGTATGCGGTATCAGTTTCGTCGAAAAGTCACGGGGGTTTGAATGGTAAAGCCACGGGAAAAGCGTGTTCCGATCATGATGTCTGAGGACGAAATGTTGGCAATCGACGATTGGCGATTTGCTAACCGCATCGCGACGCGATCAGACGCGATACGAAGGCTGTGTCGTATCGGTCTCGTAATCGACGCCCAGTTTGACGACCTGTGGAAGCGATCGGTGCGGATCGACAAGATCGCCACAGACTTTCCGAACGCAATCGCGTCGGCGAAGGACCGGAGTCGGACCGAGGCGCAGCAGAACGAACGAATTGCCGCGCGATCAGAGCAGGTGGCAAGGGAGTTGTTCGACCTCGCAGGGGACCTCCTCGTTACCGTAGATAAGATTCTGCGGCAGACTTGGGCATACAAAACCCCGGGAAGCTTCGAGGAAGCCGTCGCGGAGGCCGCTGACAAACTCAATGACCTTTCAGCTACCGAAGAGCGGCTTCGGTCTGAGCGTGAGAGAAAGCGCGAGGTGAGCAAGCGCATAGAAGCTCTCAACGTTGAAAAACTAGGCAAGGCAGTACTTGATGCAGTCGCTGGTTCAAGTGAGGAAGAGGAACGATCAGCTGTACTGGATACCGTTGCGGAATGGTTGAGCGAGCAACGGGAAACGCAACAGAAGTCACTGGAAGATCGAATTCGCCGGAAAGCCGAGTACGAAGCACGGAAGCAGGAAAACGACGATTGAAACATAACGTTCGTTTCCGCGATGCAACGCGCAAGGTCATCAGCGCCTTCGACGGCGATGCCTACCCACCCACTCAAGCGGCGGGGGTTGGCGATTTCTTCACCCACATGTGACAAGTGGTCGAAGAACACCCCGGCCATGTGGCGGTAACGCGAAGGACTTTGCCCGATAGTGCACATGTCGGCTCCAGTGGTTAACTGGCGTCGATAATCCGTCAAACGGATTTAAAGGTCAAGATGAAAATCCGTCAAACGGATTTATTCTGGCCTGTGCATCCTCAACGCGTCGGGAATATCCGTAAGGCGAAGTAATGGGTGCTCTTACGCCCTCAGCCTCAAACTGCCTTGCACACCGCCCTTCTTCTGAACGGATCTCAGGTGCGAGCGGGGGAGCACGGCGAAAATCTCGCCGATCCATTCAAGTTCAACATCCTCGATCATGGCCGCGTTGAAAGACATTAGGTTGATGCCGCCAGCACCGCGAGCGATGGTTTTGATATATCGTTTTCCATCACTTGTCCGGACGGCGGCTTCTTCGCCGTAGAAAGATTCGACCGGCCGCTTTTGCTCTCGGTAACAGATGATGATTGCCCGGTCCTTGAAGATCGGCAACATGCTGTCCCCCTTTACCTCGAAGGCTATCATGTCGTCAGGCAGCGGAAAGGGAACCTCGATCTGGTCGATGCCGTCGGGCGGTACTTGCTCGAACTCAGGGAGGATCTCGGCTCCAGCTCCGATGTAGCCCATAAGCGGGACCACGTTTTCCGGGCCAACCTCGCGCAGGTATATCTCGTCGATTTCTCTCTTCCTCGCTGTTTCGGGCTCAACACCTGAAACCCAACGGGCGACCGTCGATTGCGACACGCCCATCTCAGCAGCGAGGCGCTGCTGTTTCCATCCATCGAGCCGGAGGATCGCTTTGATTTTTGTCGTGTAATCCATGAACGCATCTTATCCGGCAAAAGGATTAAATAAAAGTTGCGTTTGACGGATATAATTGATTGACAGTCAAATCCGTTTGACGGATAATTAGTGGGCTATGAACCCAATCCGATTTATCCGAACCAAGATTTTCCGGCTGAACCAAGCTGAGTTCGGCCGCATGGCAGGCCTTAGCCAGCCTGCCGTTTCGCGCATAGAAAACGGCGAGCAGTCGCCGTCCTTGGACGATGTCGCCCGCATCAGAGCTGAAGCAAAGCGCCGTGCGCTGAGCTGGGACGATGCGTGGGTGTTCGGAGGCATTCCGATCGATGAAACGACACAGGTGCAACCATGACCGTCGTCAACCTCAAATCCTTTGAAGAGGCTCGACAGGAAAAGGCTTGGGCCGAATACGTCGAGCTGGCCAACAAGGCGCAGAAGACGCAACGCCTCGACGATGCCATTGCGGCCGGTAAGGCATGGAGCCGCTTCGTCTATCTTTTCTGCCCTCGGAGCACGCGATGAATGCTTCGCCGGTCGCCGCAGCCATTCCCGATGCGGTCTCATTCTCTGTCGAGATAGAGCAGGAGGTCTTGGGCGCCGTCCTCATCTCCGGCAATTTCGCAGCTGTTCAGGGTAAGGTGCGTCCGGATCATTTCCTCGAGCCGGTCCACCTTCGCATTTTCGAAACGATCTTGATGGCAGGCGAGCGTTTCAAGACCGCCACTCCGCTGATCGTAATGAACCTTTTCCCGCCCGGCGAAGTCGAGACTTGGAGCAAGGCGCTCGGCATGCCGCTGGCAGAGTATCTTGCACGTCTATGCGGCGCCACGATCTACGGCGCGGCTGGGCTCAGCAAGTCTATTCCCCTGCTCATCAACCAGTGGGCTCGCCTTTCGGTCAAGAAGGAAGCCGAGCTTGTCGCGCTGGCCGCATGTGACGGCGCTGCGGTCCCGGCCGATCTCATTCGCGAAGCCACGCGGGCGCTCGACGACATTGCGATCGGTCTGAAAACCAGCGCGCGCGGCAAGACACGGTTCTTCATCGGGGAGGCGGCTGAGGCTGCCCTTGGCGAGGTCGAAGACGCGATGCACCGCGGAAGCGGTATCACGGGGATCACTTACGGCCTGACCGATATCAACCAGACGACGGGCGGGATGCATCCTGGCGAGATGGTGGTGCTTGGCGCTCGCCCGGGCATGTGCAAAACTGCCTTCGCCTTGTCGACGTCCATCAAGGCGGCAAAATCCGGCAAGGGGGTCGCCTTCATCTCTCTGGAGATGGGCGCGAAGACGCTGGTCAAGCGCGCGATAACCGATATCGCATATGACTGGAACGTGAAGGTTCCTTTCTCGGACCTGATCACCGGCCGCGTGTCGCAGAGGGACTTTGAAGCCCTCGTCGTCGCCAACACGGATCTGGCAAAGCTTCCCATCTGGATCGAGGAGCAATCAGGCCTCACGCTTGCGGATCTACGCGTCAAGGTCGATCGTATCCGCGAAGACATGGCGCGCCAGGGCCAGTCGCTCGACCTTCTCGTCGTCGATTACCTGCAACTGCTTGCCGCATCCGGGCGCTACGCTGGAAACCGCGTGCAGGAGGTGACGGAGCTTTCCGCCGGCTTGCGGAACTTCGGCCGAGAGGAGGGGCTTGCCGTCCTGGCGCTTTCGCAACTGAGCCGCGGCGTCGAGAGCAGAGAAAACAAGCGCCCGACGCTTTCGGACCTTCGGGAATCGGGTTCGATCGAACAAGATGCCGATACGGTCGCGTTCCTGTATCGCGAAAGCTACTACCTTGAGAAGGAGCGCGGCAAAAACTCGGACGAGGAAGCCGACCGTATCGAGCGGCTGGCGGACTGCCATAACAGCCTCGAATTCATCATCGCCAAGCAGAGGAACGGCGCGGTCAAAACCATTGACCTGTTCGTCGATGTCGCTTGCTCGGCCGTCAGAAACGCGGTGAGGCTCTGATGGTCCCTAAAAATCTCAGGGTCAAAAACTGGGAGCAATTCCAGCATTACAAGGACCGCAATCCGCCGTGGATCAAGCTGCACTTTGCCCTGCTCGCTAGCGAGGATTGGGTTACGCTAGACGATGCTAGCAAGTTGCTAGCAGTCGTGTGCATGCTGATCGCATCGCGGAACAACGGCGAGGTGCCGAACAATCCGGCGTACCTAAAGCGCGTTGCATACCTCGATAGGCTGCCAAAACTTGAACCATTGATATCATGTGGTTTTCTGGAAATTCTGCAAGCATCTGCTAGCACGCCGCAAGCGCCTGCTAGCGGTGTGCAAGCGGATGCTAGACCAGAGACAGAGACAGAGGCAGATAAGAAAGATTCTTTGTCCGAAACGAGTTCGGACGAGAGCCCGAAACAGGCTTCCCCGAAAACCTATCCGGCCGACTTCGAAGCCTTCTGGCTGTCCTACCCTCGAACGCCGAATATGTCGAAATCGAAAGCGCTGGCCTGCTGGAAGAAGCTGACCCCGGCCGATCGACTCGCATGCGCTCAGGCAGTGCCGGCCTACAAGGCATTCCTTTCCTCGAAAGCCGATCATCCGACCATGCACGCCACGACGTTTATCAACGAGCGCCGGTTTGAGGGTTTCGCCGCCGGACAGGCCGAGCTCTCCGCGCCGGTCGGCGACGCGCAGTGGGCCAAACGCGTCCGCTACGGCCGGAAGGAAAGCAAATGGGCATCCGATTGGGGCCCACGCCCTGGTGATCGCGGGTGCCTCGTTCCTCAACACCTCCTTGAGCCGAGCGACGGTGCCAACTGGACGGAGATGGAGATTTCACGATGACCACGCGCGAAAGCATCGCCGGCGCCGCTGTGCTCGATGGGGGCGCCAGTGACGATAGCTGAGCGCAAAGCCCGGGAGGCTTACGACCGCGTCAATAAATGGCGGCCGATGGTCGAGGCGAAAGTCGACGGCACGATCTGTGAGCTGCTGTTCTCGGACCTGGTTGGTAGCTTCGACGCAGAGCAGCGCCGGCATTTCTTCCTCGACGCATCCGGAGATTGGTTCTGCGTCGACCCGCCAGAGCGCGTCAATCGAACCGTCACCAGTTGGCGGCCGGCATGGGTCAAGCTCACCCTGGAACGCCGTCACATCATAAAGCAACGTTGGGCAAGGAGCATCGCATGAGCAACGTCGTGAAGTTTATCGGCAAAAATCCGCCTGCGCCGCCGGCTGAGGGGCCGTACTGGGCAGGCCGGCCCCTGAAGGACGCTTTTCCGTCTCTCAGAGTCAGGACACCCGACCAGGTACAGGCTCGCCGCCTCATCATGTTTGAGGGGGAGCTCTGCTATATCAACGATGACGGCCCGGAGGGCGCCGCTTAATGAGGTCGGGCATCAACCATGAGTTAGTCTGGTATGTTGCACGCACCGCGCCGCTGATGGAATGGCGCGTCGCGGACAAGCTTCAGGCGGAAGGGTACGACGTGTACCTGCCGACGATGCGTGTCGAGCGGAAGAACAAGCGAACGCATACCTATGCGACCAAAGAGCGAGTGTTGATGCCGGGATATCTTTTTCTCGGCGCTGGCCGCTCACTTCACGGCGCTCTCAACTGCTTTGGGGTTGAGGGCGTGTTGAGCAGCGGCGGATACGTGGGTAAGCGCAGAGGCGGTGCCGACGGTTGCCCGATCAGCATACCGAGCCAAGTTGTGGAAGCCATCTACTTGGCCGAGATCGACCAGCAGTTTGACGACACGCGCGCGGCGCGGATTTATCGGGAGGAGGAGGGAAGGACACGCCGGCTGACGGTTGCGATGCAGTTCGCTAAGGGTATCACGGGATATGTTTCTTCAGGGCCGCTCGCTGGGCTCTCTGGCGTCGTCGAGAACGTTACTCATCAGGGCATGGTCGAGATGCTGGTCGATCTTTTTGGCCGCGCGACGCTTGCGACGTTAGATCCTCTCGACGTCACGGTTGGGGATAAATTCCCAAAAGCGAGCTAGGGCATTGAATATATTCCTGATCGATGGTAGCTTCGACAAATCACGCGAATGGCTGCCGCCGGACCTTTGACATAGGGAACACTCGCCGGGCCAATGCTGGAAATCGCGTCCAGCGTATTGCGCAGCTTTACCAAAATTTCAGCTGAAAGTGCCTTGCCTCGTAATCGGTGGTCTGCCTTCTATACCCTTTTCGCACCAACCGGGGGATGGAAGAGATGAGCGGCGGCGGCGAACTGACTCAATATATGGCGTGCGATGTGCAACTGCAATTCACCGGCCCGACGGTCGCGGTGAACAACAAGTGGGCTGCTGACGTTCTGCGGGCGCTGGCTGACCGGGTTGAAAAGGGAGAGTTCGATGACGGGCACCACGAGGTAACCGATAGGGTTGGAAAACCGGTCGGCTTTATCTACGTCGATTACTCCGAAGGTGGAGAACTGTAGCGCCAGCCCGTATTAAGAGAACGTAGCCTGGGGCTGGTTCAGAGATTCCGCTGAGAATTTCAGTTTCAACAAAACGTACCCTGCCTCATCTGTGACGGCCATCAGCCATTCGTTACCCAGCCACAGGTTCATATTCTCATCCGTCAGCATTTCACCGGCGCCGCGAAGCGCTTCGGCTCGAGCTTCGGTTTCATTGGCGAGGAAAAGGCCGTCAACGTCCATCGCTGCGCGCCCATCCAATACGTGAAAGAAATATCTTGGCATAGTTTGCACTCCTTGCGACGGGAGCGCGGTATGAGTCTCTCTCTCTCAGCGTGCCAGGTGGGAGCTGATGATGAGGCGTCGTACACCTATTCTGCTACCCGGTGAATTGAGTTCGCCGAAATCCTGCTTCACAGGTCGGCGTGCTTGCTCCGACAAACGGATTCTGTCGGTCAGCAATTACGTTCTCGAATCAAGTTCGAGAGCATGGTCGATGTCGCTCTGTGTGACTTGCAGGAACTGGCGCTTCCCCGTCGCTATCGATATCGCTGGGATCTCAAGGTGGGTGGCCACGCGCTTGTAGGCGGTGAAGCTCAACCCTTCAATCAGCTCGTCGTCGACAATAAGACGATAGGTTCCCGCGGGCTGTGGCCCCACGAGAGCATTCAGTGTAAACGGATGCATGAACGCAATTTCGGATTCTGTTGTTCTCTCTACCATTGCGAATATCCTACTCGGTTACGGAACGATTAAGCGGCGTATCTGAAGCGGGGTAAGCCCCGCGTGCCAACTTTGACCAAGGCAACAGCTCCCTATGACGCCTACTGAACGGCAAGGATGACTGCGGCTGGCAGGCGGGTGGACACCGCGCTTATTCTTCCACTGAGCCGCCCTCATTCTCCCAATTATCGACCCCGGCGCGGCGGTTCCGTTCTATCGAGTTTAGGGAAAGCGGGTATTTGTCGGCGCCGATTGTCGCGGCCTTGATGAGCCGGATCACGTTTCGCGCTTCCTCGTGCTGGGGGCCGATACCCCCAACCAGGATTTCGCTTTCATAGTTCGCGTCCCGGAGGATCTGCTGAAGGACTGTCCTCGGGGGGATCGAAGTCTTCCTCACGCCGGTGAGCCCGAGGACTACCATAGCCACCCCTCCGTGAGAACGAACATGACTGTGAGAATGCTTGCCGAGAGCACGACATGAGAGATCGTGATTGGGATAAAGTTTCGATTTGACAGAACTCGGGAAGACATATCGTCCTCCTCTCGTTTGGGGCCAGGGTAGCAAACCCTCACATGGCAGCGCCCGGAACATTGGCTGCCGAAGGAATCATCCTGCGCGCATATCGAAGCGTTCACAAGAAAACAAATAAGGTCATTTGAAGTCTTCAGACCAGTCGACCCATCCGGCATAGCCGACAATCATGCGGATACGGTAACCCGTCACTATGCCGCAGAGCCGGAGTGATTGATGTGATGCCGGCACCTCGCCTCGCCTTCATCGGGTAGCGGTGTTTATCTATCCAAAGACGAATGGTCCTGCCCGCAGCGTGAGCATTGCTTGTTGGGCCAAGGATGGTAGACGTAAAGGAATACCCCACTGTCGCTCTTGAAAAGCGACAAACCGCATTTCGGGCAAGCAAGCACGAACACAAGAAAGAGGGCGTGTCCAGCAAAGACCGCTGTACCAACAGCTGAACTGCTCATTCCAAACAGCCTGGCTACGCCAGCGGTCCAATCCGGTGACGTGAGAATAAGAGTGACGGTCCAGATCATGAACAGCCATGCTTTGTAATATCGGGTCATGTGACGATGCTATATCGCGTCATATCGATCAACGAAAGACGCGCGAAGATGCCACCCGAAACGAGAGCCGGGCTTAGGTCCGGCTTCTCATTGACCGTACATCTCTCTGGCGCTTTTAAGCATGCCGAGAATGTTCTTTCCCATCTCGTCCGTGAAGTAGTCAGCTTTCGCTGGATCGGTTCCCGGGATCGTGAACGCAGCAACCTGCTCTTTGGCTAGCTGTTCATGCAGGTCGAGAGCGGCACTGGTTATGCCAATAGCGCGGTACTGGACCACAAGCACGTGCTGGATCATGTACTCAATGGCACTCAGCCGCGCCTCCATTTCGAATTGCTCTTGTGTCAATCAGAGTTCCTTCCAGAAGTTTGCCTAGGCCGCTGACAAGTTCGCGGTATTGGCTTTGGTTGAGAAGGAGATGGCAATACACGGCGAACTTTCGGTCAAGCGTTTCCGGCAGAAACGGCCAGAAACACCCGATGTCAGACTTTTCCACAGGCAGAAACACCACAGCATAGACTTGAAGCCGGGTCGGTAGTCCTCGGGATGCGAAGCGCGGGGTGTTCGCGCACGCGTCGATTAAATGCAACAGGAGCAAGACATGATTGGAATGAACCTTCGTTGCCCAGCCATCGGTATTACTGGCACCGTTGACGCCGAGAGCGTACAGCCCGACGGCAAGGCACTGGTCCGCATCAACGATCGCTGGTTTGAAGTCGAGAACCTGGTTGGCGCCTAAGCGCTACAGGCCGGAGCACCAGGCGCTCTACAAGCATCCCGCCTGGCAACCGCTCCGGAAGAGGATCTTCCTCCGCGACAACTACACCTGCCAGTGGCACGGCTGCGGCAAGATGCTGATAGGGAAGGGCAAAGAGCCAAACGCTCCAGTTGCTCACCACAGGCGGGACCACAAGGGCGACCTTGACCTCTTCCTCGATCCAGAGAACATCATGGCCGTCTGCAATGAATGCCACGATGGCCCTATCCAGCGACACACGAACCGCGGCTATGTGCCAGGGCACGACGAGGACGGTCGGCCGATCGATCCCAACCACCCCTGGAACAGGAGCGCTTTATGAACGACGAGCTTGAACTGGCGCTGGCTTACTGGCGCACCATGGCACCGCAGCCCAAGGCGCTCGTCTATGCCGGTGCTATCGAGGCCAAGCTTAAGGGCGAAGATACCGACGCCATCCTCGTCGACCATGAGCTTGCCAACGCCATCACCCGCGGCGCGTCTATCGCGCGAGCAAAGGGCATCAACGTAGAGGGAGCGGAGGCCAGCGAACACCCGGAGGCCGAAGCCAAGCTCGTCGAGAAGCCCAAAGCAAAGACACGGCGAAAGGCAAAGACGGTCGAGGCGTGAAACAGTGCCCGTGAAACATCAGGCACCCCCCTCGACTTTTAAAGAGGGGTCGATTTCTCCGCATCCGCGTCCCCCCTTCATTTGCACTGAAAGCAGTCCGGGAAGGGGGGTAGGGTGGTCAAGGTAGTTCAACCCGCCTACGGGCGCGTCTTTCGCGATGACGAGGGTGCCGCCGAACTGGCGAAGGCGCTCTGGAAAGAGACCGTCGCAGCGCTGAAAGAAGCCGAGGCCGCAACACTCGCCAACCTGGCACGCGCAGACCGGTATGTCCGAGCCAAAGTCGAGTTCGAAAATCTCTATCCGACCGCTTTTGAGCAAGGTCCGGTCCTGAAGGGCGAAGAGGGCGGCGAGTATTTCAATTACCGCTGGAGCGCCTGCGAGAAGCTGAACGAGCGGATGCTGAAATTGGAAAAGGCGATGTTCGGTGAAGCAGCAGTCAAAGCGAGCGCGAAAAAGCCCGCCGCCGGCTCCACTGCCGCCGACGAGTTCCTTGGACCCGACAACCGCCTACGCCAGTAAGGTCGTCCAGGGCGAGATCGTCGCCGGCCGGTTCGTCCGTGCCGCATGCAAGCGCCACCTCGACGACCTGAAGAATGGTCACAAGCGCGGGCTCCGCTTCGACGTTGACCAGGCGGGCAGGGCACTCCGGTTCTTCCCCGCGATGTTCACGGTCACGGCCGGCGAAAAGGTGGGGCAGCCGTTCCATTTGTTGGACTGGATGATGTTCGTCGTCGGCTCGCTCTTCGGGTGGCGCGATGCGTCCGGCACGCGCCGCTTCCGGCATGCGTGGATCGAGACAGGAAAGGGGCAAGCCAAATCTCCGCTCATGGGCGCGATCGGCCTCTACATGATCGGCTTTTGCGGTGTGAAGCGCGCCGAGGCTTACGCAATCGCCAACGACTTGGATCAGGCGAAGGTTCTGTTTTCAGACGCTGTCGCGCTGTGCCGCGCCGAGATACCGGGCAAGGATGGGGACACCCTTGAGAGCCGACGAACGGTGATTATTCGCGGCGTCGGCGACAATGCCTGGAAGATCGAAGTCCCGGCGATGGAGGCGAAGTTTCTGCCGATGGCCTCCGGCGACACGATTTCAGGTCCGAAACCGATTGCGGTTTTTGGCGACGAAATCCACGAGATGAAGACGGACAAGGCCATCCAGTTGTGGAAGGCCGCGATCGATAAGATGCCTGGTGACCCGTTGATGGTGCTCGGCACCAACACGCCGGCGGTGGATCAGGTAGTAGCAACAGACCTTTCGCAGTTCTACCAGCGGGTGGCGGAGGGCGTGATCAACGATGACAGCGCATTCTCGTATATCGCGCGCGTCGACGAGACCGACGACCCATTCAACGACGAAACATGCTGGATAAAGGCTCTGCCAGCACTCGGGATCACCTATCCGATCGACAACGTAAGGCGCCGTGTTGAGACGGCGAAGCACATCGCATCCGAAAGGCTGGCGACCGAGCGGCTGTATTTCGGTAAGCCGGTCGGTTCATCCGGATTCTGGCTGCCGGATGAACAGGCTTGGCGGGCCTGCCTTGGGCCGGTGGATGAGAAGAATTACCGCAAAACTCCGTGCTTTCTTGCACTGGATTTGTCGCAGAAGAACGATTTGACCGCGCTTTCGGCCTGCTGGCGGGCAGAAGATGACACGCTCACCACCAAGACTTGGTACTGGACGACAAGGAAAGGCCTGGCTCGGCGCGAAGCGGAGGATCGCATTCCCTACGCGGCATACGAGGCCGACAAATATCTGACGATCTGCGAAAGCGAGACGATCGATTACACATTCATCGCAGGGCAGGTCGCAAAGCTAAAGGCCGACCACATGGTCGACAGTCTGACGGTCGATCCGGCCTACGTCTCGTCCTTCATCACGGCATGCGAGGACATTTCGCTTCCGGTCTGGCGGTACATGGGGCCCAAGGAAAAAGCGGGCTCCGGCCTGAAGATCGTCACCCACGCCCAGGGCACCAAGATCGCCTTCGAGGATCGGCAGCTCTGCATGCCACACTCGATCAGCCGCATGACGGACAAGATCCTGAAGGGCGAAATCCTGATCGACGACAACAAGCTCACGGACGTCTGCGCTTCGAACGTGGTTCTGAAGGCCGACGGGATTGGAAATCAGATGTTCGACAAAAGCCGCTCCCGCGGACGCATCGACGGCATGGTGTCGAAAGCCATGGCCGTGGGCGCGTCGAAGTCCGACAAGAAAACCAAGGGCAGCTACATGTCGCGCGGGGTGCGCGTCGCATGAAGTTGCCGTCTCTCTTCCGCAAAAAAGATTACGACCTCAATGGTAACCGGTTCTATCAGGAGTATGTCGTCGAGCGCGAGATCATCGCGACCGAAAGGCACCTGAAGGTGACGGCTTCGCTCGCGGCTGGCCTACGGATTGCCGAGGGCGTTGCCGCGATGCCGATCATTACCGGCGTGAAGTCCTATGACGACATGGGCCGCATGATCAGGCGTCCGGTTATAGAAGGCGAACTGGCGGAGCGCCTTGGGCAACGGCCGAACGACTATATGACGCCGGTCGAGTTCGTCGAATGCCTGACGCTGCATGCCGTATTCGATGGGGTGGGCCGGGCCTACATTGACCGCGGCTATAGGAAGCGCATCAAGCGGCTGATTCCGATCGTCGATGGACAGGTGCGCGCGGTCAAAGACCCCGAGACGGCCCGGGTAACCTACACCGGGACCATTCCCGGCATCGGCTCTGTCAGTGGGATGACACGAGAGGATTTCATCGAGATTTCAAATCCGCGATGGGATGACATCGAGGGCCTGGATATCACGTCCGAAATTCGGAAGGTTCTCGGCTTGGCGATGACGCTCGAGGATCGCCAGTCCGACGACGGAAAGCAGAAGGCGGTTCGCGGCTATATCACGACAGACCAGACCCTCGGTGACGATGCGGCCAAGGCGGTCGAGGCGGCGCTGAAGGATAAGCTTCCTGGCACGCCGATCTTTGACAGCGGCGCGAACTACAAGAGCATCGTACCAACGCAGGCCGACATGAAGCTCTTGGAGACGCGCCGCTTCCTCATCGAGGAGGTGGCCCGAGCCTATGGCATTCATCCGATCTTCCTCGCGCACGACGCAGCTGGACAGTCTCTGACCCGCATCGGCGACGCCATGGACTATCACGTCACGGTTACGCTGCAGCCCTGGGCGCGGCGCTGGGAGCACGCCATCGCCTTCTCAATGCTGGAGCCGGGTCAGTACGTGAACCTGGACGAGACGCAATATTACCGCGGTGACATGAAGACCATCGGGGAATACGCCGCCAAGGCGCTCGGCAACAACACGGCCTGGGAAACCCAGAACGACATCCGCGCGAAGATGGGCATGAACCCGATCAAGGGCGCTGATGATCTTCCCAAACGAAGCGAGGCAGGAAATGGACCTGGAAACCAAGTTCTCCCGGCTTGAGGAGCAGTCGGTCAAGGAGGATGGCACGTTCTCCGGCTATGCGTCGAAGTTCCATCTTGTCGACCTGGGCGGCGACGTCACCTTGCCTGGTGCGTTCAAAAACAGCCTAGCGGTTCGACGACCCAAGATGCTCTGGGGTCATGATCCTGACCAGCCCATCGGCGTCTGGTCTGTCGTCGACGAGGATAGCGTCGGCCTGCGGGTCGAGGGCAAGCTTCTTCTCAAGACGGCCAAGGGCCTTGAAGTGCATGAGATGATGCTGGCCGGCGTCGTCGATAGCCTCTCGATTGGCTACCTGACGCGCAAGTCGGAAACGCGCGGCGGCAACCGCGAACTGATCGAGGTCGATCTGTTCGAAATCTCGGTGGTGACCTTCCCCATGCTGGAGGCCGCCACCATCGATGCAGTGAAGAGCATCAACGACGTAATCATGGCGACGAAGACGTCTGGCGACTTCGCGCCCCTCAAACGTGCGGTGGAAGGTGCCTTGCGTGACGCAGGCTTCCCGGCATGGCTGGCCAAGGCCCAGGCGGCACTTGCGCCACAAGCTCTGGGCGATGGACCGCGCGACGCGTCCGCCTCGGAGATCGCGAAGCTGATCAAAGAGAAGTTCAGCTTCAACTAAACCTTCCATCACCACAGGAGTTTACGATGGATATTGAGATCAAGGCCGCGCTCGAAGCCGCGTCGAAGGATATCGGCGACAAGCTGAAGGAAGTCACCAAGGAACAGAAGGCTCTGTCGGAAAAGCTCGCCGAGCTTCAGACGAAGCAGGTCTCCGGCGACGATATCACCGATATCAAGGGCCGCGTCGAGGACAGCCGGAAGGAACTGACCGAGCTTGGCGAGACGGTCACCGACCTGACCAAGAAGCTCAACGCCCGCCGTGACGAAACGAAGTCGATCGGCCGCATCATCGCGGAGACGAAGGACTTCGGTGCCAAGATGCGCAGCCGTGAAACGGTCGAAATCAAGGACATCACGTCCGCATCGTTCGGCACGGTCACGCTACCGGCCGGTGCCCGTCGCCAGAACCGGGGCCTTATCGAACCTGTCAACCAGGCGCTGTTCCTGCGCGACGTCATCCCGACGCTCGCAACGACGGCGGCCGTCATCGAATACCTGCAGGAGACCGGTTACACTAACGCCGCCGCGACGGTCGCCGCAGGCGCGCTCAAGCCACAGTCCGACATCACCTTCGCCGGAAAGACCGCACCGATGGTCAAGATGGCGCACTGGTTCCGCGTGAACGAGGAAGTCCTCGACGATGTGGACGGCATGGAGGGCTATATCAACCAGCGCGGCATCTACGGCCTCCAGCTCAAGGAGGAAGGCGAGGTCATCAATGGCGACGGCACCGCGAACCACGTCGATGGCCTGATCGCCAACTCCACCGTCTATGATCCGGCCATCGTTCCCGGCATCACGCCGGCAAACGCCATGGATGACATCCGCGTTGCAATCGCGCAGGTGTCGGAAGCCGACCTTGTCGCCACCGCCGTCGTCATGAACCATCTCGACGCCGCGGCGCTCGATCTGGCGAAGGACGCCGACGGCCGCTACCTGCACCCGGCTTTCGCTGGCAATACTGCTTGGGGTCTGCCCGTCGTCCGCACCAAGGGCGTCGCGCAAGGCAAGTTCCTTGTCGGTGGTTTCGTCGGCAACACGATCCTCTGGCAGCGCAAGGGCATCGAGATCCGCCGCTCCACCGAGGACCGCGATAACTTCATCGCAAACAAGGTGACGCTGCTCATCGAGGAGCGCATCCAGCTCGAAACCCTCCGCCCCGAGGGTATCGTCTATGGCGATCTGACCGAGCAGACCCCGTAAGCCTCCAGCGAGGGCAAGATGAAGATTGAGCAATCCGGCGAACCGGTGGGCGAAGTCCTATCGCTTGCCCTCGCCAAACAGCATTGCCGCGTCCGTCATTCCGATGACGACGCGATACTGCAGCACTACGTAGGCGCCGCGGTGGATTGGGTCGAGCGTGCTTGTCAGACGGTGTTTCTGGAAACGGAGTTCACCGCGAAGGGCACGAAATTCTTCCTGAACTTCAAGGGGTATCCGAATGTCGATATCCAGTCTGTCACCTATCTGGACCCGGTCGGCGTGCCCGGAACGGTGACGGACTATGAGATCCGCGACGGCGCGCTTTACATCGACAATGTACCGGCAATCTCGGAGGCGACGGTCGTGTTCAAGGCCGGCCTCGGTGCCGGCAACGTTCCGCCAAAATTGGTGCAGGCGTGCTTGATGCTGGTCGCCAGCTTCTATCTGCACCGCGCGGATGTCACCGCCGACATGACCGGCAGTATTCCGATGGGCGTCAAGGCCATGGTCGCCATGCACAGGAGCTTCGCGTTTGCATGATTGACCCGGGAAAGATGGATTACCTCGTCGTGTTCGAAGAGCCGGGCAAGGTAGATAATGGCTATGGCGGAACCGAAGAGGGATGGGTCAACCCCGTCACGACCGATGCGTCGTTCCGCTTCCTGCGGGGCGGCGAGACGGTGCAGGCCTCGCGTCTCGCCGGGAAGCAGCCGGTCGTCGTTACGGTCTATGACAATTCGCAGATGCGGGCCGTCAAGACGTCCTGGCGCATGCGGGATGCGAGGTCCGGCACGGTCTACAACGTGCGCTCCGGCCCCGTTCCGACGGATGACAGGCAGTATCTCGAGTTCACCGTGGAATCCGGAGTTGCGACCTGATGGCGTGGATCAAGATAACCGAGCGGTGGGACTGGAAGCCGAACACCGGCACGACGATCGTCTACCAGTCCGGCAATTACAACGTGCCGCGCGCTGCGGCAAAACTCGCCATCGACGCCGGCAAGGCAGTGAGGCTGCGGAAGGCAAGCCGAGACGCCGAGCCCGTCGAGCTGCCGGAGATCGATCCAGAAGGTGAGGGCGCCTAGATGGCCTTGAAGGCGAAGGTGATGGGGCGGCAAGCCTTGATGCGCCGGCTGAACGAACTGGCCCCGAATGCGGAGAAATACGCGGCGGAGGCCAAGCTTGAAGTCGTCAAGGAAGCCGCCAACCTGATCAGCGCCGATGCCCCCCATGATACCGGCGAGTATATGACGGAGATCAAGGGCGAGCGACAGGCGGACAACCCGCACCTGGCGCCGCTAATCGGGCGAACGTCGAAAGACCCGGATGCCACGGCCGTCTATGCCCCCTGGATATGGCGCTTCCTCGAATTCGGAACGAAGGCGCACATCAACAAGGGCAAGTTCGCGGGCACCACGCATCCCGGAACGCCGGCACAACCGCACATCTTCCCGACGTGGAACAGCTTCAAGCCCGCCGCGAAGAAGCGCGTCAGCGCCGCAATCAATCGAGCGGTTCGTGAAGCCATGAGGAAACGATAATGGCGTCGCCGGATCTGGAGCTTCAGGGAGCCGTCGTTGTTCGACTTCGGGCTTTCGCGCCGTTGACAGCGCTTGTGGGCCAGAAGGTCTATGACCGGCCGCCGGCTGACGCGGTCGAGCCCTACGTAGATATCGGTGAGGCGTACTGCCTGCGCTCCGATGCCGAATGCGTTGATGGTCAGGAAGTCCGGCTGACGCTTCATGCGTGGTCGACTGATGCTGGTGGTTTCAAGGAGGTGAAACAGGTCGCGGACGCCGTCGTCGTCGCCCTTCACCAGCATCCGATGGTCCTGCCGACGAACCGCCTCATATCCATCGTCCACCGTCTCACCCGCGTGATGCGTGATCGCGATGGACTGACCAGCCACGCAGTTATCCAGTTCGTGGCCTTTACCGAACGGCTTTAGCGCTCCGCGACGCCGATCACCCATCAACCTCAAAACAGGCGTCCGCGCGACGCAAGGAGTTATCATGGCACAGCAAATCGGCCGCCTGCTGCTCATCAAGATCGGCAATGCTGCAACCCCGGAAGTGTTCAGCGCCCTCTGCGGCATCCAGACGCGCAGCTTCAACATGTCTGCCAACGAGGTGGATACCACCATCCCGAACTGCGAAAATCCGGAGGAAACGCCTCAGCGCACGGTCGAGCCCGGCATCAAGAACCGGACGTTCACCGGCTCCGGCAAGTTCTTCAAGAGCGTGAATACAACGGCCTTCATGCAGCATGTCGTGGACGCGACCAAGTTCAACGCGCAGGTTTCGGTTCCAGGTCTTGGCGAATTCGAAGGCCCTTGGATGGTCAGCGAGTTCGAGGTCAGCGGCGAGCAGGAAGGCAATATGGACTTCAGCGCAACGTTCGTCGCGGCCGGCCCGCTCGAATTCACGGCGGAGGCCTAAGCGATGGGCGACAACAGGCCTTTCCCGCTTGAAGTGAATGAGGCTCGCGGCGAGGTCGGTTTGCGAGTCGGAAAGGTCCCCGTCGTGATCGCCGCAAGCATGAAAGGTCTCTCGGCCGTTTCCACGCGGCTGGGGTGCCTGTCGCTTCAGGATTTATTCCTTCGCCTTTCCGGTACTGAGGTCGCGGCGACGATGGCGGCAATCTCGCTCCTCAGCATCCGAGGTGACGCCGAAAAGGCGGTCGACGTACTCAAGTTGAAGGATTTCCCGGCTTGCGCGGAAGCGTTTGCCAAGGCCCTGGCGCATCATTTCGAGGGTGACGAGGGAAACGGAGCAGCCGCGGAGGCGACGACGAGCTAGCGGCGCCCTTTCCATGGAATGAATGGATGCGCGGCGCTTTCGGCTTCCTCAAATGGACGCCGGAGGTCTTCTGGTCATCGACGCTGACGGAGTACTTCCGTGCGATTGAGGGCCATAACCAAGCCAACGGCGGGACAAAGAAGATCGCCGCACCCTCTGACGACGACATGCAAGCGCTACTGGCGCGGTATGGATAAGCTACTGTTTAACGCACGACAGAGCTGATACAAAATCGATCAGACCAGCGTTTGCTTCCGCCACCTCGATCATGCAGGCTTCCATTTTCGTTGCCGGTATACCTGGGTTCTGGGTCATATAGAGAGCTGTCGCAGTGGCGGCGGCCAGTTGCGCGCCTACGCATTCTTCCATTTTTCCTTGCCAGGGAGCTGCTTGGCCGCAGAACGATCTAGCTAACGTCTCCACCTGTTGGACAGACTGCGCACTTTCCGATGCCAGGACATTCGTAGACGCGAGAACGCTGACGCAAAGCGAATACAGAAATCGCCTCATTAGAGACCTCCCAAGCCCGAGGCACAACGTGCCGTGGATTAGTTGCTATCAGGAAAACCCATGGCCGATAAGACGGACGATCTTGTAATTGGCGTCAGCACCGATTTGTCATCGGTACAGCGTTCCATTCGCAAGCTCGATGGTGACATTGCGAAGTGGGGAGGCCAAATCGAGCGTCAGTTCGCTGCCGTTGGCAAGGGAATCGACCGGGCAATGCCGGCCGCTGTGCAGGACCGCATCAACAAGATGGTCGGAATCCAGACGGCGGCGACCAAGGAATGGACGGGAGCGCTTGCCGAGCAGGGAAAGGAGTTGGAGCGCCTTCGCGCACGCTTCAATCCTATGTTCGCGACAATCACCAGCTACAAGTCGGCAATCGGCGAGATACACGCTGCCCACCGTCTTGGCGCGATATCCGCGGACGAAATGGCCGCGGCAATCCAGCGCGAGCGTCAGGCCGCGCTCTCCTCCATCGCCGCGATCAAGCAGAGAAATGCTGCGCTGTCGGACACTACGAACCAGCGTGGCGGACGCGGAGCTTTCAACACCTCAAACCTCGCTGCGCAGGGTTTCGATATCGTCGCCACGGCCGGCTTCATGCCCTGGTATACCGTCGCTTTGCAGCAGGGTCCGCAGGTTGCGCAGGTCTTCAACGATATCAGGTCCAGCGGTTCGGCCATCGGGCCGGCGGTATCATCTGCGTTCATGCAGTTGGTCAATCCGGTGTCGCTGGTCACGATCGGCGTCATCGCGGCCAGTGCAGCCGTCCTACAATACGGCCTCGACGTTTTCAGCAGCACCGAGGACTCGGCGGAAGCTCTTCAGAAGCAGGCTCAGCTTATCCAGCAAGTCGCCCAGCGTTGGGGCGAGGCGATACCAGCGCTGAAGGAATATGCCGACGAACTTCAGCGAGCGCAGGACGCGGCCCTGCTTGATCAAGGCGTTGCGGACTATAATGAGAAGACCCTTGCGGCCGTCCGCGCCTCGATTGAAGATGCTCGCGGGTCCATCGGCGCGCTCGTGCAGGATCTCCAGGCAGCCGGCGAAGATGCAAGTTCCGTCATGGCCTTGCAAGATGCCTTCAACCAGTTCGCCGTAGCGGCCGATAAGGGTGAGGTTAGCACCGATGATGTGAAGCGTGTCACCGACGCGCTCGCAGCCGCCATTGCGAGTTCCGGCATTCCCGCACTGGCCGACTTCGCCTCCATGTTCGATCAGGTTTCGGCCGCTGCGCTTGGTGCTGCTGGCAGCGTGCAGAAGATGGCGACCGTGGCTGGCCAAGCTCGGATGACGGATCCCACGACATGGCGCGGCGCAAAGCTGCGCGACCAGTCTGCCGATGGTCGTATCCAGGGCGAGAGCTTTCCTCTGCCGGAGAGCGGCCCCACGCCCGACCCGCGGCCATCCGAGCTCGGCATGTATCCCGGCGGAACGTGGAACAAAGGTCGTTCCGGCGGCGCTAGGGCACCCAAGCGCACGGCCGACGACCGGTTCTTTGAGGACATAGAGGCCATCAAGCAGCGCACGGTTGCTCTGGCTGAGGAGTGCTCGCAGCTTGGCCTGTCCTATGAGGCACAGCAGAAGCGCAGGACCGCCTTCGACCTGGAGCAGAAGGCGCTCAGGGATGTTCGCGAAGAGGCGCGCAAGAAGGGTGATCAGGACTGGCGCAACGCGCAGCTTACTCCGGAGCAGATCCGGCAGATCGACGAAACGTCGGCCGCCTACGCCCGCCAGGCTGACGAACTGCGAAAAGCGCAGAACAATCTGGCTTTCCAGAAAGACCTGATGCGTGGCGCGCTTGGCGACCTCAAATCTGCTTTGGCGGATGGGAAGCTTGAATGGGAAGAGCTTGGCCAGGTTGCCGGCAATGTCCTCGACAAGATCACCGACAAACTTCTCGACGACGTTGTGAATGCCATCTTCGAGGTTAACCGCGCCGGTTCCATGGGTGGGGGCGGCGGTGGAATTCTCAGCGGTATCCTCGGTCTCTTTGGCGGCGGCGGTGGTGGGTTCCAGGCCAACACGACACTCGGGAACTTCCTGAAGGGCATTCCGGGGTTTGATGGGGGTGGCCACACTGGAAATGGTGCCCGCGCAGGTGGAATGGATGGCAAGGGCGGCTTTCTTGCGATGCTGCACCCGCAAGAGACCGTCACGGATCACACGAAGGTCGCGGCCCGAACCTTACAAGCACCCCGCCTCGTGGGTTACGGCGAAGGACAAACTGTAAGTGCGCCAATCAACATTCGCATCGACGCTACCGGAGCCGATGCGGCGGGGTTGGCCCGCGTCGAGCGCCGGCTCGCCGCGCTCCAGCAGGAACTCCCCGGCACGATCGTTAAGACCGTGCAGGACGCGCAGAAGCGTAGGGGATTGTAGGCATGCCGATCACTTTTCCGCGCGAGTTGCCCGATGTCGGTTACGCCACAGCCGATGTGATGCTCAGCGAAGGTGTTTCAGCCTCGCCGGCTGCCGGCGGCCTGATCAACTACACTCAGGTCGCTCCGGCGGTCTGGGAGGCCAGTCTTACGACCCGGCCGTTGCTCCTGTCACAGTTCGCCGAGCTTGAGGCGTGGTGGATGTCCCTGCGTGGCGGCCTGCGATCGGTGCTCTTTCGGCATCCCCAAGTTTGCTATCCGAAAGCGCATTGGCAGGATCACGATCCGGCCGACGATCCGGGCAGTCTCGTGAGCGTTGCTGATGGCAATGTCCTTTCGGTGAACAGTGTCGACGCCGGCCTGGTGCTGTCGCCGGGCGATCGTATCGGCCTTGAGCGATCAGGCCGCTACTACGTCGGGCGGGTCACGGAAGCCTCGGGCTCCGGTACGACACGCACCATCACCGTCGAGCCGCCGCCGTTCGCCACAGTCGCGCAGGCCGGAGCCGTGGTGCGTTTCGCCAAGCCGGCCATTCTCATGCGCCCCGTGCCCGACAGCTTTCAGGCGCCACGCAACGGGCGATTCTATACCGTCTCCTTCAAGCTGGTGGAGAGTGCCTGATGCTCTCGAATGACGTCAAAGACCTATACGACGCCGGGCGGATTTCCACGCGCCAGATGATCCGGCTGGACTTCGGCACGGGCACCTATGGCTTCATCGCCGATAAGGATGCCCTCACCCATGCCGGCCTGACCTATCAACCGTTCGGCCTGATCGAGGTTTCGGACCTCGGCGGTGGGCTCGGCACCTCGGCCGACGGCAATTTCACGCTGCGCCTGGCGGAAAGCAGAGACTTCGGCCTCACGCCGGAGATGCTGACCGAGATCGAGAACGAGGATTATCGCGACCGGCCGGTGCGCGTCATGGATGCGCACTTCCATCCCGATACCGGCGCGCTGTTGCAGGTCGAGACTGTCGCGCGCGGCTACGTCGACACGATCCAGCATCATTTCGGGCCGGATGGCGGCGCCTATATCGAGGCGGCCTGCGAGGGCCGGCAGCTCGACTATAGCCGGAAGAACGGCCGGTATCGGTCCATCTCTGACCAGAAGCGCCGCGATCCCGGCGACAGGTTCTTCGAACATGCGGCAACGGCGGGCCGGCTGGAACTGATCTGGGGCCGTGCCGGGCCATCCGGTGCGCAGCCCTCGCCAAATCGCGGGCAGTGGGCCGGCTCGGTCAAGAGCGGCTTCCTCGGATTGTTCAGGTAGGAATCATGCGACATCCAGACTGGTTGAACCGCCTCAACAAAGTTGTGGCGGCCCATCAGGCATTGCCTGCGCAGTACGGTCTTTCCGACTGCTACATCATCGCCGACGACGCGGTTGAGGCCGTGACGGGCAAGACGATGCATGGCGCGGCCGCCCGCCGCTACAAGACGCCGGCCGGCGCCGGCAAGCAGCTGCGCAAGCGCGGCTTTGAAACCGTTCGCGATGCCTTCGCGGCTCGCTTTGCCGAGATTCCCGTGCTGATGGCCCAGCGCGGCGATATCGGCGTCTACGACAATAATGGCGAGATTTCCGGCGGCGTTTTTACGGCCGTCGGCTTCATGACGCGCGGCACGCAGGAAATCGTGTTCCTGCCGCCGACCGCCGTTCTCGCCGCATTCCGGGTGGAATAATGGGTTTTCTCGCTCCCGTCATCGGCGCCATCGGCTCGTTCTTTGGCGGCCTCGGCATCATCGGCAAGCTGGTGCTTGGCATCGGCCTCCAGCTGATCAGCGCAAAGATCCAGAAGAATCGCGCCAAGAAAGCCGAACAGCAGGCCGGCGGCGTGCAGTTCGAAATTCAGTACGGCGAGAATGTCCCCCGCCAGGCGGCGTGCGGCCTCGTCGGGATCGCGGGCCACGATTGCTATGCCAACTCCTACGGCGATGCGAACAAGATCCTGCAGCAGGTCTACGCGTTCTCCGATTTCCCGTGCGATGGGGCTCTCGCGGATCTGGGCGGGCGGAAAGCGCCTGTCCCTGACCCATGAAGGCGACGGCTACTACACGGTGAACAGCGGCGATTATGCCGGCTTGATGGCCTTCCGTTTCTACGACGGCACGCAGTCGGCCGCCGACAGCAGACTGATCAATGGCGCAAACCCGTCCGGACGCTGGACCGCGAACCACGTCGGAACAGGCGTCTGCTACATCGTGGCCTATCTGACCTACGACCAGGAGCGCCTTGCTCAGCCGCCGCAATTCTTCTTTGAGATCCGCGGTGCGCGGCTCTACGATTTCCGCAAGGATTCCACAGCCGGCGGCGTCGGTCCGCATCGCTGGGGCGATTACTCGACCTATGAGTGGACCGAGAACCCCGTTGTCATGGATTACAACTATCGCCGGGGCTTCTCGGTCAACGGCGACATGTTCCTTGGCATGGGCATGTCGCCGGTTGATCTGCCTGTTGATCGCTATGCCATCGCCGCCAACATCTGCGATGAGACCGCGGCCTATGGAAAGCGTAGCCGCTGCTCGATCATCTTCGACGCCGACCTTGAGCACGGCGATAACATCGACGCCGTCATGCAGTCCTGCGGCGGCATTGTCGTCGATAGCGTTGACGGTTCCTGGCCGCTCATCGGAACGGATCAGCCGATTGTCGAGACAATCACCGACGAAGATCTGATCAGCACCGAGCCGGTTCGCTTCCAAAAGTACAAGTCGCAGGCCGATATCGTGAACTCGGTACAGGGCACCTATCCCGAACCGGCGAATATGTGGTCGCCGGTCGGCTACGACACGCAGACGAATGCCTCTCAGGTCGGGCTCGATCGGCGCACGCGGGATTTCAACCTCAATTTCACGACGGTTCCCTATAAGGCGCAGGCCAACCAGCTGGCGGCGATCTACTACAAGGAGAACCGGTATGAGGCCACGGCTGAGATCGTCGTGCGACCGCGCTTCCAGACGATCAAGGCCGGCGACTGGATCCGCTGGAACTCCGCGCGCTACGGCGACCGCGTTTACATGGTCGCCAACCGCTCCATCAAGGCGCTGACCAGTGACGGCCCGCGCAATGTCGTCCTCTCGCTCGTCGAGCGCAATGGTGCGATCTATGACAGCGTTGGTGTCCTGCCGCCCGAGATCCCGTTTCCGCCCGGCGAGCCGGAATATGCCAACGAGCTGCCGGACTATGCCGTCATTCCGGTGAAGGCCATCGGCGCGGACGGCCGTAGCTATGCCGCGTTTCGCATATCTTGGTCGACGATCGCGGACCCGACCGTCACGGCCATTGAATTCCAGTGGCGTATCAAGACCGAGCCGACGAACATCTTCACCCGCACGGTTCAGGCGGATTCGCTTATCGCATTCATTCAGGAAGGTATCCTAAGCCTGACGGAATACGAATTCCGCTACCGGGTGATTGTCGATGGCCGTCCGGCGCCCGGTTTCGTCGACTGGATCGACGTTACCTCGATCGACGGCGGTAATGCCGATCTTGAGGTTGGCCTTTCCAACCTGAAGAAAGATGTCGTCGACCGGTTCAAGGATCTCCAGAAGGGCCTTGACGACACCCGGTCGCTACTTGAGCAGATCCTGACCGATCAGCAGCTTCACGGCGCGATATCGGAAAGCGCGCGCCGGCGCCTGGCGGTCGAAGTCGGCCGAAACCGTGCGGCAGTTGACGAACAGATTGTCGTCGTCGCGGGAGAACTTGAGGCGCTGGCCGAGCAGATCACCGATGTCACGGTGGCTGTCGATGACCGCTTTGCGCAGGGTCGCATTCGCTTCACGGCTGCCGCCGACCAGGCCGGCGCGCTAGCGCGCTTCTCGGTGCAGCTGCGTGTGTCGGAAGGCGACGCCTGGAACGATTCCGGCTTCTATCTCCAGATCATCGACGCCGGCGGGGTGATCCAGTCGGAGTTCGCTGTCATGGCTGACCGGTTCGTTGTGCTCAACCCCGGCGACCTCAACAGCAACTTCCTGCCGCTCGTGTTCGAGGGCGGGGAACTCAAGCTTCAGATCGCGAATATCGGCCTGGTGCGGTCCGGGCGCCTGCTTTCGCAGAACAACAAGGTCGATTTTGACCTGAATAACGGACGATTGATCTTCAAATCATGACCCAGACGCTCATTGGCTTCGACTATGCCGGCGTGCCCTGCGTGAAGATCACCAAGGGCGACATCGATCCAGCAAACGAGCCCGACAGCAATGTCGGGTCCTTCCTCTACAATTCGAAGTGGGCGAAGGATTACAAGATTGCAGGGATCGACCTAATTCCGCAGGTTGGTTCCACAACCTTCTACCCATCCGGAGCGGGGCTCAGCAATTACACGAAATATGCCATCCGCAACACGAGCGCGAAGGCCGACACACAGCAAACGTACTTCCGGTCTGGCCACTTCCCGGATCTGAACTACGCCATCCCCCTTGTCGACATAAAGGCTCGACGAATTACCAATGACCGGTTCGTTTCGGGGCAGCTCCAGCGACTTATCTACGGTCCCGAGTTGAGTGGCGCGCGACGAAACGGTGTGTGGTATCAACCCGCCGAGACCCTTTTCGGCTGGGGAACCGGGATGACGGTTTACTATCCGTCGTCCACCGGCTCCATATCGTCCGGCACTGTGATCAACAGCACGTTCAGGAATGATGACGACACGCCCGACGGCGAATCCTTTTACTACAATCTGTCGCTTTGGGACCTGCCCGGAAACAATGTGCCGATAACCGACGGGGCGCCCGTCGTGCCGATCGCGGACGCGACGGTTATCCAGATCGACAACGCCGGCGCGCGCGTCGCGAAGCCCGGCTTTGACCTGAACAATATAACAAGGCCGTCGCAGCTGGCGTTCGATTCCGCGCGAAGTCCGACGAAGATCATCGGATCAGGGGATATCGCCTGCCCGGTCGGGGTGACGAACTACGATATCGGCGTGACGATCCCGCCGAATGCGCAGGCCGACGTTCACTTCTACTCCGGCTCGACGATCGCCTATCCCATGAACCCGACGGGCACGACGGACCAGTTGTTTGGCGCGGAGTACTGGTTTCAGGGGAGCCTTATACGCTTCAACAATCCGAACTCCGCCTGCCGCGCGCGCTTCGTCATCTATGCCAACAGCACCCAGGCTGTCAGTAGCGGCAACAACGACGTGCTCCGGCAATTCGAGGAGAACGGCGAAAACGTCGTGCAACTGTTGCGGCCGGGAGCGGCAGACCCGCCAAGGTTTGCCGATATCGTCGTCGATAGCCGTTGGCCATGCATCCAGATCCTGGCGGAGGGCTATATCCCTGTCGGGACCGGCATTCTGACACACACCATCAACTTCAATGCGGCCGGCTGCTTCCCGATGGTGAAGTACACCACGGTTCATGGAGCCGGGTCTTTCGGGCAGAATATCGGGGCCGGCAATGTGGATAGCTGGAGCGCTCGCGCCAGGGTGCCGTTCTTCTCTCGATGCGCCGTTCGCAATGGGGCGTCATGGGAGGGCAACATCTGCGGCAACGCCACTTGGTGCACTCTGACGCAGAGTCAGGCGGTCTTCCGGACCTACCGGGGGCAGCCGTTGCGGCTGGAGTACTTCACCGCCACTCAGTACACCAACCGAAACCCGGATGTCCTGTACGACACCAACCCGGTGGTTGGCATCCGCTACTACATCCTCGGCATTCCGGCCTGACGGCCAACCTAGGGGAACCCCTTCACATGACAGCACTCCATTACTCGGCGGGGACCGTGTCCCTGACGGCCGGCAGCGCCGTGGTTACGGGCATCGATACCGCCTGGGCGATAGCACTGCTCAAGGGCGGCGAGATCTTCGTCCAGGCGCCGGGCAACCCGCTGCCGATCGAGACGATCGACAGCGATACACAGATCACCTCCGCACTCGCCTGGACCGGCGAGACGGGTGTCTATGAATACGTGCTGCGCGTCGCCACGACCTACGACCAGCAGATTGCCAAGAACGCAGAAGTGTTCGCGCAGCTGCGCGCCGAGATCGAGGCAGGCACGATCTGGAAGTTTGATGTTTCCGGCGTGCTTGCCGATCGCGACACATACGATACCCGGCCAAGGCATTTCAGTTTCCTCGAGTTCGACGATCCGAATGCTTGGCTGTGGGTGAAGGCTTCGAACCTTGAAGGGGATTGGGCTGGGCCCTTCGCGTATGGCGTCGGGCCTGCGGGTCCAGCTCCATCGTTGACGTTCTCTCCTGTTGTCACGGGGGTGCCGGGAACGCCGGCCGGCCTGACCGTGACGGGCAGCGGCCCTTACAATCTGGCCTTTACAATCCCGGCGGGCCTGACGGGGCTACGCTGGCGTGGGGCGTATAATGCCGGCACGTCCTATCTTGAGCGCGATGGCGTTCGCGATAACGGCTCGACATGGATTGCGCTTCAGGACACGCTCGGCAACGCGCCGCCGGTCCTGCCGGCGACATCGAATGCCTTCTGGGAGCTTGTCGCTGCCAAGGGCCTCGACGGGACGGGAACTGGCGATGTCGTCGGCCCCGCCAGCGCGATCAATGGGCGGCCTGCGGTCTTCGACGGAACGTCCGGAAAGCTGCTTCGGGAAGGCCCGACGCCGTTTAGCGGTGCCTATGCCGATCTCTCCGGCAAGCCGACCCTCGGCGCCGCCGCCTCTATGAACGTTGGGTCAACTGCCGGCACGGTCGCGGCCGGCGATGATCCTCGCTTCACGTCCGGTGGCAGCACCCGCAACGAGGCCCTTCTGGCGCTTGAGATCGCCGACCTGAAGGGAAGCCGGCTCGGCATGATCGGCGGTGTTGCCGATGCGTTCGATGATGAGGCCGGAGTGGATACCGTCGGGTCGGTCAATGCTGCCTATGACGCGGCGAATGACTGGTACATGCCCGTCGCGCCGGCGTCGCAGACCGACGGCAACGGAAGCTCCACCACGGGTGCCTCACTCTTCACCTTGATATCGCGCGTGTTTGCCCTGCGAAACGGCGAGAAAATGGTGTCCATCGGCGTCCAGACGAACGTCGCAAACGACGTGACCGTCAAGATCGTGCAGCGGAATTCGGCGACGAACTACACGGTCCTTCAGTCTCACACATTTGCTCACCCGGGCGGTGGCTGGTTCGACTTCGTGCTGCCGGCGCCATTCGACGTACCGGCATCCGGCACGTTTCATGTGGGTGCCGTCCAGATACAGGGTCAAACGATCCTCACGCGGTCGGCAGCTCGCACATATCTGGCAGGAGATGCCCCCGTCGGACCCGCCACATCGGGGTGGACGGAAGACAGTTCCGGCGCTAGGCCGATGCGCGCAGCCTACCTGCCAACGAACATGATCCTCAAATCGGTGTCCTACACGGCTCAGGTTGCGCCGACCAAAGGCAGACTGTCATTGCAGATCGCGTCGGGCGCGCCAACGATCAATGTCGATCTGTTGGCGGACATCTCGCGCGACGGCGGCATCACCTGGACGACGGCCAATCTCGCCGTAGCGTCTTCCTTCTCCGGGATAGACGTGTTCGAGGCGCAGAACATCGACATTGCCGCGCAGCCGTCGGGCACCGCGATGCAATGGCGCGTGAGAACCCAGAATAACAAGCTGATCGCCGTTTCAGGCATCGTCATGCAGTGGAGCTGAGACATGGCACCGAAAACATGGGGTAACGTCGTCGCTGAGGGCTACGTGCCAGCCGAGATTTCCCGGCGCCAATTTTTTCAGGAGCTGGCAAACCGCGATATGATCACCAAGGAAGAGGCGCTGGCGGCGATCACCGTCGGTACGCTGCCGGCGGCTTTTGATGTCCTCGTTTCGGCAATCCTCGACGAGGATATCGAATGGCAGGCCCGAATGCTGCTCGCGGGTGCGACAACGTTCATGCGGGCAAACTGGTTCGTCGACTACTTTGCCACCATGCAGGGTTTCCCGTCGCCCTACATGGACGACTTCTGGCGATCTGCGGCGCTGATTTAACCACGCGGACGGCGAACGCCTTCACTGATTTCGGCCAAAAGGCCGACAATGATGCAAACAAACATCACATAGAGGCCTCGGTCGATATGTTCACCCGCGGTGCCTTTCCCCAGATAACGCGGAATCGCCCCCGCTGGCGAAATTTCCATCGCTACGAGCATAGCCGTTAGAAACCTGGCACCTCCTGCAACTAGGCCCAATACCGCGACTACTTTCGCAACTTTTGTGAAAAACATGTGCAGACCTCTTCGCTTGCAATGGAAGATGAAGAGCAATGCATAACGCTCTCTCGCTTCAAGGTCGCTAGCGCCAGGCGCAAAACTTACAAAAAAGAGGACACCAACCATGGATAGAACCGTACCGAAGGGCGCGGCGTTTTCGCGCGTCGACAAGTATCACGTCTACCGCCCGCTGCTCGATCTCATCGGCTTCACCGAGGGGACCGACAAGGGCCGCGGCTACAATGAGACTCTGGCTTACGGGAAGATGCTCGACGGCAAAGTGACGAAGGGTAAGGGGCCGACGGTCGAGCTCGTTGCCATGACCCTCAAGGAACTTGACGCGCTTCAGACGAAAATGCTGTCGGACCCCGACAACAAGAAGCTCAACTCGTCGGCGGCCGGGCGCTACCAGATCGTGAGGACGACCGCTCGGGCCATCCGCAAGGCTCTGCCCGATCGCTACCCGCTTTCGCGCAAGTTCGATGCCGACTGCCAGGACGAAATGGCCTGCTACCTGCTTGGCCTGCGCGGCATCGACAAGTACCTAGCCGGCCGACTGAGCGAGGACGCGCTGATCAACAATCTCGCGCACGAATGGGCCTCTCTTCCGAAGCTCGACGGCAAGGGCGCCTATGCGGGGCAACATGCGGCCATCAGCGTGGATCGGCTGCGCAACTGCCTGTCGGAGGTAATGAACCGCCATGCCAAGGGGCAGCCGGTGCGGGAGGTGGCCGTCCCGGTCGAAAAGCCCGTTGTGCCGGAAAAGGTGGAGGAGAAGGTCAAGGAGAAATCCAACTGGTTGACCTGGCTGACGGGCACCGGTGGTCTCGGCACCATCGGCCTCGGCTGGCTGTCGGGCATGGATTGGCAGGCGATCCTCGCCGGCGGCGTCGTGCTCATCGTCGTTGTCCTCGTCCTGCTCCTCCTGCGCAGCCAGATCATTGCCGCTGTCCGGCAGATCAAGGCTGAGGTCGCGGAGTGATGGGCCTCCTCGACGCCGGCAAGGTGGCCGCTGGCGTGCTGATCGGTGCGGCGGCGGCCATTGCCTACGCCCACCTCATTTCCATTCCAGCGGCCCGCTCTGAGGCGAGGGCGCTGGAGCGTGCCCAGCTCGACGCCGCAACCACGAAAGCAATCGGAGAACTGACCCATGAAGCTGACCGGGCTCGTGTTGCTCGTCGCCTGTGCCTTGAGCACGGCGGGGTGTACCTCAACAAAACAGGTGGCTGCCTCGAAAGACCGGCTGAATAGCACGGCGCGGGCCATTGTTGGCACGTCGCTGATCGGTGCCCGTGGCGCTACGTCGGTCGATCAGGACAAAATCGACGACGCCATCGCTGGTCTCTGCGGATCAAAAACATGGACCCGCGAGGAATGCGCGCGGCACGACGAGGCAAGTAAATGACGTCACTTAAACCCGTCGAGGCTGCTTGGCAGCGATTCGGATCCATGATCAATACAGTGCTCATTTTGGCCGCCTTGATCGGCCTCATCTGGAAGGGCGGGGCCTACACCCAGCAGGTGGAGGCGGATATCACCAAGAACGCCGCCGGCATCGACCGGGTGGAGCGTGAGCAGGGGGCGAGATGGACGGCCCATGATGCCCTTCACAAGGACCGCCTGGCCGACGTGAAGGCGAACGAGGCGCGGACCGACGAGCGGTTCAAGGCGATCGAGGGCGAGGTCCGGAAGATCGAGCGTCTTGATTATCGGCTTACGGTCACGGAGCAGACCAGCAACACGACGGCGAATGCCATCAAGGAGCTGCAATCGACGCTGAGCGAGACGTCGGGGGATTTGAAGGTGGTACGGGAAATTCTCCAGAGGCTGGAAGCCTCACAGCGCGGCGGCGTTGATCATCGATGAACTACAAGCTTACATCATCATGGAACACATAGTCTTCTTGAAGGTGAGAAATGTCAGTCGCTATTCCCTCCAGGGCTGACAGATGATTATCAACGGCGGCGATGTGCCTTTTGATCTCCGCAAGATCTACCTTTCGCCGTTTTCCTTCTCGGCCAACCGAGGCAATACTCATCTTGATATGTTTTCCTTGAGCTTCGTACATGGTCTCAAGTGGCTCATGTATCAGCGCGTTTCGTTTGCCGTAGAGCTCAGACAAATCGGCTATGTGCCCCAATATCTCTTTGCGAGTAACCTCTTCGAGCCCTGAAGCGCCGATCACGCGCTCGAACAGCCTGAAGCGTTGCTGTCCCGCGCCCTTTGCAAACACGAGTTGATGCGCGGCCTCATGGTTTTTCAGAACGGCGCTCATAATTTGGACGAGCAGTAAGTCCAGCGCTGACCAGCGAACAGTGACCTTCCCGAGCTCCATAATGAGATCGGGGTGCTGTTCAACGTGCCACACCGTGGTGGATATCATCTAATCGAATCCCCTTTCTCCTCGCCCTCGTCGGCGGAGAGATACCCATTCCCGATCAACCAGTCTCGGGCGATGACTGCAAGCGCTTCCTCGCGCGTGATGTCCTGCTCCAGGGCAAAGCGGTCCAAGGCGTTCTCAATCTCAGGCGCCAGCTTCATTTCCCCTCCGAAATAACGTCGCAGCGTATGTTACCCGCTCCAGCATACATCTCTTCGGGGCGTTGCCCAGACGATTTAACCGGTCGGATCTTCGACCATCCGCAGGACCGGCGGCGCGCCTTCTAGCCGGAACGTACGAAGATCTACCTGAACCATAGGACCGCGTGCCGTGTGCATCGTCAGGGTGCTGAAATCGACGTCGAGACCAGACTTATGGCAATCGCGAATGGCGTCGTTCAACTGGCGCAACGCCGCTCCGAGCCTCTCGCCGTAGTGCGTCCGCCGATCCGAAAATGAATTCATGAGCTTTCGCGGCTCCAACCGTGGTTACCTCATGAGGTTACAGACGAAAAAGCCCCGCACAAGGGCGGGGCAAGAGGCGACACCCTTGGCTCGGTATCGCGGGGAGGGCCTGATGGCCTGATCGAATATATGACACCGGGGTTGCTCCGGGAAGGCATGGTTCCGCGTTTACCGCACGCCCACGAAAACGCCTGCGGAGCGGCCGGCGATGGACATTCTTCGGAAATTCAGTGAACGGTAAAGAAAACGTTACTGCGTGCCTTGAATAAGGCAGATCAACCACCGATATGATCCGAGATTTGCATCTGCGAATCAAAAATAGAGCGGCCCGGAAGGTGTGCTACCACCGACCGGGCCTGAAGAACCAACCTTGCGGCAGGCTATGTGATCACATGGCATTCAAATGGGTACATACCATGTGTTTGTCAAGTCATTTGTCTGGTCTCCGCGAAAATGCATGAAGGAAATCAGGTATATGACTATCAAAATCAATAGGTTAGCTAGAGGAAATGCTAGTAAGGAAATCACCCTTGATCAGGGCGTTCTGGCCCTCACGATCGAGAGAGATCGAGAGGTTCAAGGGGTCGGGATGGGGGTACTGTCTGATGGGACACCTTACCTCAACCAGCGCGGCCTTGCCGCTCTTTGTGGTGTGCAGAACGCACATATTGGCACCATTAGCTCACAATGGCACGAAGTTGATCAGAAACCTCGTTTGCAGGCGATCAAAACAATTCTGGGTAAAATCGGTCCGACTAAGCACGCTCCGCACATTGAGTTGACCCATCGAGGCGTGACGCATTTTTGCTATCCGGCCGACGTGTGTCTGGCGATCCTCGAATACTACTCTTTTGACGCGGGCGTGAACGTCTCGGAAACCGCGCGGGACAACTACCGGAAGCTGGCGGGGTCCAAGCTCAAAGACATGATCTATAGCCAGGTAGGCTATGATCCATCCGGTGGTGATAGGTTTAGGAAGTGGCATGAGCGGCTAGAGCTTAACTACCAGTCCGCGCCGAAGGGGTATTTCCATGTGTTCAACGAGGCGCATACCATAATTTACGAACTCATTGTTGCCGGAGCAGATATCGGTGAAAAATTCGTCGTTGACATCTCTATCGGGCAGCATTGGTCTAAATACTGGGAAGATAGCGGTCTCGCTGAAGAGTACGATGTGAGGAAGAAGTACCCGCATCGGTATCCGGACAGCCATCCTCAAGCGAAGGCAAATCCCCACGAATCTTGGTGCTACCCGATTGGTGCGCTTGGTGATTTTCGCACTTGGCTGCAGGACGAGTATCTGGAGGGCGGAAAATTCAAAACCTACCTTCATGGTAAAGTGAAGAAGGGCGAGCTTGCTCCATCATTTGCCGAGCTGGCGCTTGAGGTACTTGATACGCGGAAGCTTGCATAAGTTGTCTTGGACGGGGCTCCGGCCCCGCCACCCTTAATGCGTCGTCCCCTTACGTCTGGCGATGTACTCGGCGTTCAACAGGTCCACGAGATCGTCGGCCTGCTCAATGTCTAGGCCGTCCTGCGGAATGCCGTTCACCTCGGCCGTTAGTCCCGTGAAGATATCGTATACAGCCCACCATCCGGTGCCGTCTTCGCGCATGCTGTAGCGGTTTTCGGGCGCGGGACGCGTTGGCTTGCGCATGCGATCTCCAAAATCAATCGCCGGTGTACTTCTTTGCTGTGGCTCGCAGGCGGTCAGCATGATCGTATATTTGATCCAGAGAGTCGATGATGAGGCGTTCCTCGGCTTCGCCATCAAAGAGCCCGATGTACTTAACGGAACGGTTGAACCATAACCGTGCGAGAGGCTTTCGATTATTGTTGTCGACGAGAATGCCGCAGTAGGATTTCTGGTCCCGCATTACCACGCGCTTAGGGCTGATCGTGTCTCGCACGATGGCCTTAACAACCATATACCCTTCGCGCTCTTCCTCGGTGGTGACAATCTCGGGCTCATCCTCGACCGGCTCATCAATGGCTTGAATGACCTCTTGCGTATCCGCGAGTGCATTTGAGAGCCGGTTTTTGACTGAATCCATGATGACTTCGCGGAAGGCAGCGCGAACGATGCCGGTGAACATTTCTTTGACTTGCGCCCGCATCTGCCCGTCGTAGACGTTGCGGCTCACCAGGCGGACAAACTCTTCTGACGGCTCTTCGATGAGCTTCGAGATTTCCTGTTTCACACCAGAGGTGTACTTAAGCCGCTCCGCAGTCGCGAGGATCGCGGACACATCGAAGCTTCCCTTCTCGAATTTCCGCAGCTCGGCAACTATGCCGGCGTTGAAATCAGTTACGTCGAAAACGAAGAACGGTCGGGTGTCGAGCTTATTGGTAGCTTCAAGATCCGTGTAAAAGTTGAAAGTCCGCCCGTTGGTCAGGATCGCAAACTTCGCGTTCGTGACGGTGAAGTACCGGAAAAGCTGATCTAGGTGCTTCTTCTCCAACTGGACCGAAATAGGTTTGCACTCGATGAGGATGCGGATTTCGCCGTCAATTTTGATAGCGTAATCGACCTTCTCGCCCTTTTTGCCTACTGCATCTGCTGTGAACTCCGGCACAACCTCTGTCGGATCGAACACGTCATACCCAAGCGAGCGGAGGAAGGGCAGGACGACGGACGTCTTTACAGCCTCTTCGGTAGCCATGGTGCTGGAATGCAGTTTTACGCGCTCCGCGATCGCTCGCAGGCTCTCTTCAATCGTGCTCATTACCCCTCCCAATATCCCCATCATTGGTTGAGTTGCACGATACCGCGATTCCGCCGGCGCACAAGAAAAACCTACGCTCGGGACGGGTAACAGCGGGGTTAGCTACACGCTAACTTGCAGTGCCTCGCGCTGGTCTTTTCGGGTTGGAAATGAGATGAACAGGCTCCGTGTTCTAAACGGTTCAATCGTCTTCCATTTCGAAAGTCCGATACTCGCCACTCTCGCTATCGTAAACTTCGACCTCCACCGAACTGCCGTTACGCTGGATAGACTCGACGTCGACATCTCGATAGCTCCCCGAATTCGAGTCATAGATTTCGATCGTCTCGCCACGGCGTACGAGGTTTCCTTTCTCGATTTCAACCGCACCGCCGGTGGAACTGTCAACTCCATCCCACGCCAAAGCGCTAGAACCTGCGAACGAGAACGCAAACGCGACAACAGCCAACTTTCTCATAACATTCTCCTCTAGCCATCAATATCCGCCAGGCCGAGACCAAGCGCTGCGGCGTCCACAGCGGTTGCCGGCGGCATCATACTGCCCGTCGTACTGACAGTTTCCGCGGTAAGGGCGATAGCCACCGCCGCCACCGCAATCGTGGTTCGCACAATAGGCCACGGCGCCGCCCACAACCGCGACTGCAACAAGTGCCGCAGCGGCCTGGTTTTGCTGTTGAACCATCTGAAAGCAGGACGCCGGATCAATTGCTCGTCGGGCAAGCTCTACATGGATCTTGTACCGCAGCCCTTCGTCCTGGCTTTGAACGTAGGATCGGCAAAGCGCCGCCTTGCCCACTTTCTGCGGCTGTGTGTCCATTTCCTTGGTGGTCGTTGAGCAAGCAGCCAACGACAGTGATATAGCCGCGACGGCAAAGCCGCGGGTCAATATGTTCCCCATTTCCCTCTCCCTCTTATCGGGAAATGAAGCACTAATTCACGCAAGAGTCGAGATGCGAACGGCTAAACGAACATCGCCCCTCGGCTTAGAGCTTGAGCTTCCGGATGGAGGCGGCCACCTCCTCGTTATACCGCATCGACAAGATATGATGGTCCGCCAAGGAGGCAAGCGCCACGCAGGTCTCGCCCTCATCCCATCCTGCCCGAACTGCTCGCCAAACCAATTCCTGAAATGCCGTTTCCAGTGCCTACTCGCAGAGCAGGAAACGGTCTTCATCGCGCTCGATTGAGCTAGGTCCCCGAATGTCCATGGCCGCCTCCGATCGAGGAGATAGGGCGGCTCAGGCGTTCGGCAAGGCTCCACCGGTGCGGGCCGACCCTGGCTCTTTGTACGGATAGTGAGCCCAGCACCACCACCTTACGGGCTCCCCTCTGGAGCGCGCCATGCCGTAGCCTCCCCATTCATTGCAACCGGTGTGCTCGCAATAGTGCTCGTCGGGAGCGTGCGGGTGAGTGTCTGTCTGCTCTATAGCCATGTCGGCGGTGTATGTGAGTCTCGACATAGGGTCACCTTGCCAGCTTGAAAATGCCGATTTCGATCTTCATGCCAGTCCTTCCGGCCTGCCTGCATGCCCGGCATGAAAGCTTTTCCGCGACAGTCTCAAGTGGGTGTCCAAACCACTTTTTCAGCTTCTGATCATAGCGATCGACCTCCGCCCGATACCCGCAAGAACAGCGGGCGATCAGCCCGTACCATTGTGGTAGCTCCGCAAGCGTGACTTGCTGAGCGCTGGTCCACCCCGATTTATCGGGTATCGCGCTAGGGGCGACGACATCACGAATGAGATAATTGCCGTTTGTCTGGGCGAGGTACTTGCCCGGATACTTCTCGATCGCCTGCTTCCAAGCATCGACAACCACGCCGTTGATGGCCGTCTTCACGGCATATCCCAGGAACTTCCCGTTCTCGCTTTCCCAGACCTGAATTTCATAGTTATCCTCATCGGGGAGGCCATCCGTCGTCTTAGGACCGCCTAGCAGTCGATTCTCTGGGGCCGTATCTCTGGGCGGAGGTGTCTTCTTGTAGCGCATCGGAGTAGCCGAAGTTCAGTCGCGATCCGCACACGGCCGCCAGCCGCGGGTAAAGCCGGTGCCCGTCGCCCTGCTGGCAAGATCCAACTGCCACCGCAAATAGGCACAGTCGGCAATCAGGGTGGCGATCGCCGCCCGCGCGTCGCCGTCGTGCCAGGCGAGGGCTTCATCGATGGCGCTCATAGTTTCAGGTCGCGTTTCGAGTGGGCGCACGTCGTCGTTCTCCTGTGTCTATGCCACAGCAGGCATTATTCCAGTGGGATCAGATTAGCGGCCAGGTCGCCGGTGTGTTCTCAATATGTTCTCTTCACGACAAGAGTCAATTGTCAGCTTGAAGAGTGCGCTGGGTTTCTTCATCTAGCTCAGGTGCGGCTTTGAAATGTCTCGCTGCGCTCCATTTCGGAGCGGACCGTTTTGGTGCGCCCTGTGTGGATATTGTCGGTGCCGAAAGCATGGAAAGCTTCTCACTTGGACTGAGCCGCTCCGCCGCTCTTAGCCTTCCCTCCTCAACAGAGGGAACCGAAATGCAAGATAATGTAAGACCCATCGTGCCGGTTAGTGTTAGCGGCCTGACTCCTGGAGTGCCACCGACCGGTATGCCGATATTCGAAACCGTCAGGCCTACCGACCTCTTCGTAGATCCGGCTTACCAGCGCTCAATAGGGGAGCGAGGGCTGACCCAAATACGAAGGATCATCGAGGAGTTTGACTGGACGAAGTTCAAACCGCCCATTTGCGCATACTCGGAACATGACGGAGCAACGGTTTTGAAGGTGCTCGACGGGCAGCATACGGCAATTGCTGCGGCGTCGAACCCTCACATCCAGGAGATCCCGGTTATGATTGTCGAAGCTGAGGATACGATCGCACAGGCCAAGGCATTCATCGGGCAGAACACTCAGTCTCTCGGCGTCACCAACCTTCAGCTGCACCAAGCCGCCATCGCGGCAGCCGATGAGGACGCGCTAACACTGGAGTTGACGTGTTCCGCAGCGAACTTGAAGCTTCTTCGCACGCCGAACTCATACACTGGTGACGGATCAAGGCAGACGATTGCCGTCAAGCAGATCGAGGCTTTGATAGCAAGGCGGGGCCGAATAATCGCGCGGCAAGTACTGGAAACAATCGCCAACGCAGAGCGGGGACCGATTACGGCTACACACATTAAAGCTGCTGAGCTCTTGCTTACTGATAATGAGTATTCCGAGCAGATCACAGCGGATGACCTGACATCCGCCATCGTCGACCTACTCTACACAGCGGAGGATGAAGCAAAGCTGTTTGCGGCAACTCACAAGGTCCCTATGTGGCGGTCGCTAGCTATAGTCTGGTTCAGGAAATGCAAGAAGCGGAGGAACGCCCTGCGAGCTGCATAGCATCGGTTGGGGCGGTAATTCACGCTGCCCCAAACCACTATCCGCTCTGCGCATGATTCGTATGCGCCCTCATTATCATCGCTCGCTGACAGTGCGCGAAAGGTGAGGGGAGCGCGCCGGGTTTCATAATGAAATCAATGGGCACAGCAAGGGGGCAGGTGAGGGGTTTCGATACCCCCGAAAAGCAAAAAGGCCCTGTGAAAACAGAGCCTTGCAAGAAAACGTTTGGTGGGCGATGAGAGACTCGAACTCCCGACATCCTCGGTGTAAACGAGGCGCTCTACCAACTGAGCTAATCGCCCGCCGCGTTGGTGGCTGTGATCTATGCGGAACCGGATCGAACCGCAAGAGGCAATTGCAAAGTTTTCTGCATTTTTTTGAAGGGTGCGGTGATGATGCGGGAGGGTGTGGAAACATTTCGTGCGGCGTCATTCTTTTGTCTTGAAACCTGCTTGACACCCAAAGGCGAACCCCGTAGTTAGCCGCTCATCGAACGGCCAAGGCCGCTCGGGACGGATGCCTTGTCATCCGGTCGCTTTCGAGGATGCGGGTGTAGCTCAGTCGGTTAGAGTGCCGGCCTGTCACGCCGGAGGTCGCGGGTTCGAGCCCCGTCACTCGCGCCACTCGAAAGGCCGGACCATCATCCAGGACTTAAGGTCCAAAAGATGCGCGGGTGTAGCTCAGTCGGTTAGAGTGCCGGCCTGTCACGCCGGAGGTCGCGGGTTCGAGCCCCGTCACTCGCGCCATTCTTCTTTCTCTTCCAGTTTATTGCCGCTTTTTCTTCATGTGAAGAACGAGCTGCGATTTCCGCTTCTGACGCTGAATGTTTGCAGGCCTCTCTGCGTCTCGGATATAGCGACGCGTCAAAAAGAGAGAGGATTCGCATGCGAAACGTCACGATGATTCTGGCCGGGTGCGCTGCGCTCGTCGCGCTCAGCATTCTGTTCGGCTCCTGGTTCACCGTCGACCAGGGGGAGCGCGGCGTGATCCTGCGCTACGGCGCCATTTCCGGCACGGCCGAGCCGGGTCTCGGTTTCAAGCTGCCATTCATCGATTCGATCGTGCGCGTGTCCGTGCAGTCCAAGGCCGTGGTCTATGAGAAGATGGAAGCCTACAGCCGCGACCAGCAACCGGCCGAGATTCGTCTTTCGGTGAACTATCGCATCCCCGCCGACCGCGTGCAGGAAGTCTACGCCACCTATGGCGGGGAGGACGGCCTTCTGTCGCGCCTGATTGAGCGCAAGGTCTTCGAGGAGACGAAGACGGTGTTCGGCCGCTTCAATGCGGTGACGGCGATCCAGGAGCGCGGACGGCTGAACGCGGAAATCGCCTCCGCCATCCAGCAGGGCGTTTCCGGCCCTGTCCTCATCGATAGCGTTCAGATCGAGAACATCGATTTTTCGGATGCCTACGAGGCGAGCATCGAACAGCGCATGCTGGCCGAGGTCGAGGTGCAGCGCCTGCGGCAGAACGCCGAGCGCGAGAAGGTGCAGGCGGAAATCACGGTGACGCAGGCGCGTGCCCAGGCCGATGCGCGGCGCGCCGAGGCCCAGGCGCAGGCCGATGCCGTCAGGCTGGCGGCGCAGGCCGAATCGGAAGCGATCCGCCTGCGCGGCGAGGCGGAGGCCGAAGCCATCAAGGCGCGGGGCGATGCGCTGAAGGACAATCCGGGCCTCGTGGCGCTGACGCAGGCGGAGAAATGGGATGGCCAGCTGCCGCGCACCATGCTGCCGGGCGGCGCCGTTCCCATGCTGAACCTCAACCCGAATTGAGGGTTCAATCCAAGGCGACAAAGGTGCAGGCGCGGTTTTGGCCCGCGCCTGCGGCGAAACGCCCCGAATGCCGCCCGTCATGAAATCGTAACGATTTAAACGGCTTCCCGCGGGCTTTCGCCGCTCCTGTCTCAAAAGCGAAGATTGATTGCGGCGAAAGCGGGACAAAGCCTTGCGCGGGGGCGCTCGCTGCGCTAACGACAGGGCGTTGCAACATACTTTATCGGCTTGCAGGTCTTGAACCAACAGGCGTCTCTCCGGCGCCGATCGCAGGCAGGATGGACGCCAATGACTGAACTTCTCGGTTCCTATATCCCGATCGCCATCTTCATCGGTATCGCGCTTGTGATCGGCCTTGCGCTGCTGGTCGCGCCGTTTGCCGTCGCATACAAGGCCCCTGATTCGGAAAAGCTTTCCGCCTACGAATGCGGCTTCAACGCTTTTGACGATGCGCGCATGAAATTCGACATCCGCTTCTATCTGGTGTCGATCCTCTTCATCATCTTCGACCTCGAAGTGGCCTTCCTCTTCCCCTGGGCCGTTTCCTTCGGCGACATGGGCTGGTTCGGCTTCTGGTCGATGATGGTTTTCCTCGGTGTCCTGACCATCGGCTTCATCTACGAATGGAAGAAGGGAGCACTCGAATGGGAGTAGCATCCAACACGCTCGTCGCGCCGCAGCCGAAGGGAATTATCGATCCCTCGACCGGCAAGCCCATTGGCAGCAACGATGCCTTCTTCGGCGAGATCAACAACGAGCTCGCCGACAAGGGTTTTCTCGTCACCTCCACGGATGAACTCATCACCTGGGCCCGTACCGGTTCGCTGATGTGGATGACCTTCGGCCTGGCCTGCTGCGCCGTCGAGATGATGCAGCTTTCCATGCCGCGTTACGACGTGGAGCGCTTCGGCTTTGCGCCGCGCGCCAGCCCGCGCCAGTCCGACGTGATGATCGTCGCCGGCACGCTGACCAACAAGATGGCGCCCGCGCTCCGCAAGGTCTATGACCAGATGCCGGAACCGCGCTACGTCATCTCGATGGGCTCCTGCGCCAACGGCGGCGGCTACTATCATTATTCCTACTCGGTGGTGCGCGGCTGTGACCGCGTGGTGCCGGTCGACATCTATGTACCAGGCTGTCCTCCCACGGCGGAAGCGCTCCTCTACGGCGTGCTCCTGCTGCAGAAGAAGATCCGCCGGACCGGTACGATCGAGCGTTAAGGGCAGGGGACTTTAGATATGAGCGAAGCTCTGCGGGAGCTCTCCTCCCACATCGGCGAAGTCGCCGGCGGCCTGGTGTCGTCCGTCGATATCGCCTATGGCGAACTCACCCTGAAGACCGACGGCGCGCGCGTCGTCGAGCTTCTGACCTTCCTGCGCGATGACGTGCAGTGCGGTTTCGTCAATCTCATCGATATCTGCGGCGTCGACTGGCCGGCGCGCGCCGAGCGCTTCGACGTGGTCTACCACCTCCTGTCGCCGCGCCAGAACCTGCGCATCCGCGTCAAGGTCGCGACCGGCGAGGACGTTCCCGTGCCCTCGGCCTGTTCCGTCTATCCGGGCGCCGACTGGTTCGAGCGCGAAGCCTACGACATGTACGGCATCCTCTTCACCGGCCACCCGGACCTGCGCCGCATCCTCACCGACTACGGTTTCGAGGGGCACCCGCTGCGCAAGGACTTCCCGACGACCGGTTTCGTGGAGGTGCGCTATGACGACGAGGTCAAGCGCGTCGTGTACGAGCCCGTCGAACTGAAGCAGGAATTCCGCAACTTCGATTTTCTCTCGCCGTGGGAGGGCACCGACTACGTGCTGCCGGGCGACGAGAAGGCGAAGTAGTAATCAGGAACTAGGCAGTAGCCAATAGGCAGTAGGAAGGAGAAAGCGGACGACGATCAATTCCTATCAGGACCTGAAGGTTTGGCAGCGGGCCATGGATTTGGCGGTGGGATGCTACGATCTGACAAGGCGATTTCCGCGCGAAGAAGCTTACGGGCTTGTTTCGCAGATACGTCGTTCAGCAGCATCCGTAGCGGCCAATATCGCCGAGGGCCACGGGCGGGATGCCACAGGACACTATGTTCAGCATCTGAAATTTGCCCAGGGTTCGTTGAAGGAATTGGAAACGCATTTGATACTCTCGTCGCGTGTCGGCATCGCTTCACCGGAACTGGTGGATTTGCTGATGAAATCGAGTGATGAGATCGGAAAGATGCTGAGATCGCTGATCCGCAGTCTGCAGGATGGACGAAATGAACGCACAGATTGAAGTAACCCCTACTGCCTACTGCCTAATGGCTACTCCCTCCCAGCGCGGAGCGCGCCCATGAACGAGCACAACGTTCGCAATTTCAACATCAACTTCGGCCCGCAGCACCCTGCGGCGCACGGGGTTCTCCGTCTGGTTCTCGAGCTGGACGGCGAAATCGTCGAGCGCGTCGATCCGCATATCGGACTGCTGCACCGTGGCACCGAGAAGCTGATCGAGACGAAGACCTATCTTCAGGCCGTTCCCTATTTCGACCGCCTCGACTACGTGGCGCCGATGAATCAGGAACATGCCTTCGCGCTGGCCGTCGAGAAGCTGACGGGCACGGAGGTTCCGATCCGCGGGCAGCTGATCCGCGTGCTCTATTCCGAGATCGGCCGCATCCTGTCGCATCTGCTCAACGTCACGACCCAGGCCATGGACGTCGGCGCGCTGACGCCGCCGCTCTGGGGTTTCGAAGAGCGCGAAAAGCTGATGGTGTTCTACGAGCGTGCTTGCGGCGCGCGCATGCACTCGGCCTATATCCGTCCGGGCGGCGTGCATCAGGATCTGCCGCACGAGCTGGTGGAAGATATCGGCAAGTGGATCGACCCGTTCCTGAAGACCGTCGACGATATCGATGCGCTTCTGACCGGCAACCGTATCTTCAAGCAGCGCAACGTCGATATCGGCGTCGTGAAGCTGGAGGACTGCTGGGCCTGGGGCTTCTCGGGTGTGATGGTGCGCGGCTCGGGCGCTGCCTGGGACCTGCGTCGCTCGCAGCCCTACGAGTGCTATTCCGACCTCGACTTCGACATTCCGATCGGCAAGAACGGCGACTGCTACGACCGTTACGTCATCCGCATGATCGAGATGCGCGAATCGGCGAAGATCATGCGCCAGTGCGTCGATCGCCTGCTCGGCGACGCCAAGGTCGGCCCGGTCTCCTCCATCGACGGCAAGATGGTTCCGCCGAAGCGCGGCCAGATGAAGCGTTCGATGGAGGCGCTCATCCACCACTTCAAGCTCTACACCGAAGGCTATCACGTGCCCGCGGGCGAAGTGTATGCGGCCGTCGAAGCGCCCAAGGGCGAGTTCGGCGTCTATCTCGTCGCCGATGGCACCAACAAGCCGTATCGCTGCAAGATCCGCGCCCCGGGCTATGCCCACCTGCAGGCGATGGATTTCATCTGTCGTGGTCACCAGCTCGCCGACGTCTCGGCGATCCTGGGCTCGCTGGATATCGTGTTCGGCGAGGTTGACCGCTGATGCCGAAAGCCGCCCTTGCCATCGTCGCCGTTGTCCTGACCGCCGTGCCTGCGCTTGCGCAGGAGGGCGGCGAGGGCAATGCGTCGTCGACGATCGGCCAGCTGGCGGGGCAGGGCTATGAGATCAAGGCGGCGGCGCCGAACGGCAGCCGTTACGTCCTATTCATGCAGAAAGAGAAGTCTGTCTACGCCTGCGAGTTCGTCAACACGACGAGAACGCAGTGCCGGCAGATTAACTGAGACAAGGCGTTACAGAATGTCCGTTCGTCGACTAGCCGATGATAATGTTCAGCCCGCCAGCTTCGCCTTCACCGAGGAGAATGCGGCCTGGGCCAGGGCGACCATCAACAAGTATCCGCAGGGCCGCCAGCAGTCGGCCGTGATTCCGCTGCTCATGCGGGCGCAGGAGCAGGATGGCTGGGTTACCAAGGCGGCGATCGAATCGGTCGCCGACATGCTCGACATGGCCTATATCCGCGTGCTCGAAGTCGCGACCTTCTACACGCAGTTCCAGCTTCTGCCGGTCGGCACGCGCGCCCACATCCAGGTCTGCGGCACCACGCCCTGCATGCTGCGCGGCGCGGAAGAGCTGATCAAAGTCTGCAAGAAGCGCATCCATCCGGAGCCCTTCCACCGCAACGAGAGCGGCACGCTGTCCTGGGAAGAGGTCGAGTGTCAGGGCGCCTGCGTCAACGCGCCGATGATCATGATCTTCAAGGACAGCTACGAAGACCTGACGCCCGAGCGGCTGGAGACCATCATCGACCGTTTCGACGCGGGCGAGGGCGCCGAAGTGGCGACCGGACCGCAGATCGAGCGTGTCTTCTCCGCACCGGCCGGCGGCCTCACCAGCCTCACCGCGCCGGACGCCGCCGTCGGCAAGACGGCGCCCCGCAGCCGCAAGACGGCGGATGAGAGCGTCAGCGTTCCCCCGTCGAATGCCGCCAAGCCGAAGACGGACGCCGCTGAAACCGATCCGACGGTCAAGACGCCTCTGACGGCCAAGGCGGAAGCCGCCGCCAACGCCAAGGTGAAGGGCGAAACGCGCGCCGAGGGTGGCGACGCCGACGAAAAGCAGCCGGCTGCTGCTGTCGCAAAGCCGTCGCTGAACGACAAGAACCGTCCGGCCGGCATCGAGCGCCCGGCCACGGTCGACGACCTCAAGCTGATCTCCGGCGTCGGCCCGAAGATCGAGGGCACCCTGCACGAACTCGGCATCTTCACCTTCGCGCAGATCGCATCCTGGAAGAAGGCCGAGCGCGAGTGGGTCGACGGCTATCTGAACTTCAAGGGCCGCATCGAGCGCGACGACTGGGTCAAGCAGGCCAAGGCGCTCGCCAAGGGCGGCGAAGCGGAATACATCCGCGTTTTCGGCAAGAAGCCGCGGTAAAGAGGTGAACCATGCTTAAAGATCAGGATCGCATCTTCACCAATATCTACGGCACCAAGGACAGGTCGCTGAAAGGCGCCATGGCCCGCGGCCAGTGGGACGGCACCAAGCAGCTTCTCGAAAAGGGCCGCGACTGGATCATCAACGAGATCAAGGCGTCCGGCCTGCGCGGCCGCGGCGGCGCAGGCTTCCCGACCGGCCTCAAATGGTCCTTCATGCCGAAGGAATCGGACGGCCGTCCGCACTACCTCGTCGTGAACGCCGACGAATCCGAGCCCGGCACCTGCAAGGACCGCGATATCCTGCGCCACGATCCGCATACGCTGATCGAGGGCTGCGTCGTCGCCTCCTTCGCCATGGGCGCCCATGCCGCCTATATCTATGTGCGCGGCGAGTTCATCCGCGAGCGCGAAGCGCTTCAGGCAGCCATCGACGAGTGCTACGACGCGGGCCTGCTCGGCAAGAACAACAAGCTGGGCTATGACATCGATGTCTTCGTCCACCACGGCGCCGGCGCCTATATCTGCGGTGAAGAGACCGCGCTGCTCGAAAGCCTCGAGGGCAAGAAGGGCCAGCCGCGCCTGAAGCCGCCGTTCCCGGCCAATATGGGCCTCTACGGCTGCCCGACGACCGTCAACAACGTCGAGTCGATCGCCGTCACCCCGACGATCCTGCGCCGCGGTGCCGGCTGGTTCTCCTCGTTCGGCCGCCCGAACAATGTCGGCACCAAGCTGTTCATGATGTCGGGCCACGTCAACACGCCCTGCACCGTCGAGGAAAGCATGGGCATCTCCTTCAAGGAGATGGTCGAGAAGCACGGCGGCGGCATTCGCGGCGGCTGGGACAACCTGCTCGCCGTCATTCCCGGCGGCGCATCCTGCCCGGTCGTCAAGGCCGAGGACATGATGAACGTCACGCTCGACTTCGACGGCCTGCGCGAGGTGAAGTCCTCGTTCGGCACCGGCGGCATGATCATCATGGATCGCTCCACCGACATCATCAAGGCGATCTGGCGCATCTCGGCCTTCTTCAAGCACGAGAGCTGCGGCCAGTGCACGCCCTGCCGCGAAGGCACGGGCTGGATGATGCGCGTGATGGAGCGCATGGTGCGCGGCAATGCGCAGAAGCGCGAGATCGACATGCTGTTCGACGTCACCAAGCAGATCGAAGGTCACACGATCTGCGCGCTTGGCGATGCGGCCGCCTGGCCGATCCAGGGCCTCATCCGCAATTTCCGCCCCGAGATCGAGGCGCGGATCGACCAGTATACCGCCAATGCCATGGCGCATGGTGCGGTGCTGGAAGCAGCGGAGTAAGACGATGAAGACGCCGGCCGGACAGGATGGAAATGCCACCAATGTCCCGCCGGCTGAAGCGGCCGGCGACGACCCCTTCGGGATGGCGCAGTGGTTGAAGGATGTGCCCGATGTGCCGCTGCATCCGCTGATGGCGCATCCGGTCGCGGCGATGGCCGCGACGGCGGCGATCGGCTTCGGGCTTGCCGGCCAGATGGCCGGCGCGATGCTGGGGCTGATGCAGCGTGCCGCGGGACAGGCCAAGGCGGCGTTGGACGAGGCGGCGGATCTGGCCGCCAGGGCCAAGGCGGAACCCGTCAGGGCGAAGCCGGTGCTGAGGGTGGTGCCGAAGGAACCGGTGGCGAAGGCGCAGACGCCCGCCGTCGAACGGAAGGCGAAGGTGGCGCGGGACAAGACCGCGACGCCGAAGCCGGCGGGCGAAAAGCCGGTGCGCACGGCGCCGGTGAAGAAGGCCGCCAAGGCCGATGACCTGAAGATGATTTCGGGCATTGGGCCGAAGCTGGAGCAGGTGCTGAACGGCATGGGCTTCACGCGCTACACCGACATCGCAGCCCTTGGGGATGCGGATGTCGAAAGGATCGAGGCCGAACTCGGCGCTGGCGGGCGGATTGCCCGCGATGGCTGGGTGGAGCAGGCAAAGACGCTGGCGAAGGGCAGGGGAAAGACCCACCCGGACCGGCAGTAGGAACGAAGGCGAAGGACCGGGTCACGTCCCGGGCCGAAGGCCGGAGAGAGAATGGCGCTGGTAAGACGCGGTTTCGCGTCAAAGCGGGATTGAGATATGGCAAAGCTGATCGTCGACGGAAAAGAAATCGAAGTCCCTGACCACTTCACGCTGCTTCAGGCGTGCGAGGAGGCGGGCGCCGAAGTTCCGCGCTTCTGTTTCCACGAGCGGCTTTCGGTCGCCGGCAACTGCCGCATGTGCCTCGTCGAGGTGAAGGGCGGCCCGCCGAAGCCGGCGGCTTCCTGCGCCATGGGCGTGCGCGACCTGCGGCCGGGCCCGAACGGCGAACCGCCGGAAGTCTTCACGACCACGCCGATGGTCAAGAAGGCGCGCGAAGGCGTGATGGAGTTCCTGCTCATCAACCACCCGCTGGATTGCCCGATCTGCGACCAGGGCGGCGAATGCGACCTGCAGGACCAGGCGATGGCCTTCGGCATCGACTCGTCGCGTTACGCTGAAAACAAGCGCGCGGTCGAGGACAAGTATATCGGCCCGCTCGTTAAGACGATCATGAACCGCTGCATTCACTGCACGCGTTGCGTTCGTTTCACGACAGAGGTCGCCGGCATCACCGAGCTTGGCCTGATCGGCCGCGGTGAAGACGCCGAGATCACCACCTATCTCGAGCAGGCGATGACCTCGGAGCTCCAGGGCAACGTGGTCGACCTCTGCCCGGTCGGCGCGCTGACCTCCAAGCCCTTCGCCTTCACGGCCCGTCCGTGGGAACTGAACAAGACCGAATCCATCGACGTCATGGACGCCGTCGGCTCGGCCATCCGCGTCGATACGCGCGGTCGCGAAGTCATGCGCATCCTGCCGCGCGTCAATGAAGAGATCAACGAGGAGTGGATCTCCGACAAGACCCGCTTCATCTGGGACGGCCTGAAGACCCAGCGTCTCGACCGTCCGTATGTCCGCAAGGACGGCCGTTTGCAGCCCGCCTCCTGGGCCGAGGCCTTCGGTGCCATCAAGGCCGCCGTTGCCGGCAAGCCGGGCGACCGCATCGGCGCCATCGCCGGCGATTTGGCCTCCGTCGAGGAAATCTACGCGCTGCGCGAGCTGATGGCGTCGCTCGGTTCCGTGAACATCGATTGCCGTCAGGACGGTTCGGTGCTCGACCCGTCGCTCGGCCGTGCAAGCTACATCTTCAACCCGACCATCGAAGGCATCGAGCAGGCCGACGCGCTGCTCATCGTCGGCTCCAATCCGCGCCTCGAAGCCGCCGTGCTCAACGCTCGCATCCGCAAGCGCTGGCGCATGGACAACTTCCCGATCGGCGTGATCGGAGAGCAGGGCGAACTGCGCTACGGCTACGAGTATCTGGGCGCCGGCACGGACACGCTGTCCGGCCTCGTCAACGGTTCGATCTCGTTTGCCGAAACGCTGAAGAAGGCCGAGCGTCCGATGATCATCGTCGGCCAGGGCGCACTGTCGCGCGCCGATGGCCTCGCCGTCCTCTCGGCTGTTTCGGCGCTTGCGGAGACGGTCGGCGCGGTCACGGCCGACTGGAACGGCCTTGCCGTGCTGCACACCGCCGCCGCCCGCGTCGGCGCGCTCGATCTCGGCTTCGTTCCGGGCGAGGGCGGCAAGACGGCCGCCGAGATGCTTGACGGCACCGACGTGCTCTTCCTGCTCGGCGCCGACGAGATGGACTTCGCGAAGAAGTCCGCCTTCACCGTCTATATCGGCTCGCACGGCGACAACGCGGCGCATGTCGCAGACGTCATCCTGCCGGGCGCGACCTATACCGAGAAGTCTGGCACCTGGGTCAACACGGAAGGCCGCGTCCAGATGGGCAACCGCGCCGGCTTCGCACCGGGCGACGCCCGTGAGGACTGGGCGATCCTGCGTGCGCTTTCCGACGTTCTCGGCAAGAAGCTGCCGTTCGATTCGCTCGTCCAGCTGCGTGCAAAACTCTATGCCGCGCACCCGCATTTCGCCGCGATCGACGAGATCGCACCGGGCGAAATCGCCGATCTCTCGGCCCTTGCGAAAAAAGGCGGGACGATGGCGAATTCCGGGTTTGCGTCTCCGATCAAAGACTTCTATTTGACGAACCCGATAGCGCGCGCCTCCGCGGTCATGGCCGAATGCTCGGCGCTTGCCCGCAACAATTTCAAAGCCGCGGCGGAATGAGCGCGAAGGAATAAGACGTTATGGACGCTTTCATTTCGACCTATGTCTGGCCCGGCCTCATCATCGTGGCCCAGTCGCTTCTGCTGCTGGTGCTGCTTCTGGTGTCGATCGCCTTCATCCTTCTGGCAGACCGCAAGATCTGGGCGGCCGTTCAGCTGCGCCGCGGCCCGAACGTCGTCGGCCCCTTCGGCCTGCTGCAGTCCTTCGCCGACCTTCTGAAGTTCGTCTTCAAGGAGCCGGTCATCCCGGCAACGGCCAACAAGGTCATCTTCCTGCTCGCCCCGCTCGTTTCCGTGACGCTGGCGCTCGCCACCTGGGCGGTGATCCCGGTCAACGACGGCTGGATGATCGCCAACATCAATGTCGGCATCCTCTACATCTTCGCGATCTCGTCGCTCGAAGTGTACGGCATCATCATGGGCGGCTGGGCTTCGAACTCGAAGTACCCGTTCCTCGGTGCGCTGCGTTCGGCCGCGCAGATGGTGTCCTATGAAGTGTCGATCGGTTTCGTCATCGTCACCGTTCTGCTCTGCGTCGGTTCGCTGAACCTGTCGGATATCGTCAACGCGCAGAGCGACGGTCTCGGCACGCGCCTCGGCCTGCCGCCGTCGTTCCTCGACTGGCACTGGCTGGCGCTGTTCCCGATGTTCGTGGTCTTCTTCATCTCGGCGCTGGCCGAGACGAACCGCCCGCCTTTCGACCTTCCGGAAGCGGAATCCGAACTCGTCGCCGGCTTCATGGTCGAGTACGGCTCCACCCCGTACATGATGTTCATGCTCGGCGAATATGCCGCCATCTGCCTGATGTGCGCGCTGACCACGATCCTCTTCCTCGGCGGCTGGCTGCCTCCGGTCGACGTCTGGTTCCTGAACTGGGTTCCGGGCATCGTATGGTTCGTCCTGAAGGCGCTTCTCGTCTTCTTCATGTTCGCGATGGTGAAGGCCTTCGTGCCGCGCTACCGCTACGACCAGCTCATGCGTCTCGGCTGGAAGATCTTCCTTCCGATCTCGCTGGCCATGGTCGTCATTACCGCATTCGTGCTGAAGCTCACGGGCTGGTCGCCATGATGACCGTCTCCCGCCTCAGCAGCATTGGAGCTTGAAATGGCTAGTCTTTCGCAAGCCGTAAATTCGCTGTTCCTCAAGGAATTCGTTGGCGCGTTCTTCCTGTCGATGCGCTACTTCTTCCGCCCGAAGGCAACGGTGAACTATCCCTTCGAAAAGGGTCCGGTCTCTCCGCGCTTCCGCGGCGAGCATGCGCTGCGCCGTTACCCGAACGGGGAAGAGCGTTGCATCGCCTGCAAGCTGTGCGAGGCGATCTGTCCTGCCCAGGCCATCACCATCGAGGCCGGTCCGCGCCGCAACGACGGCACCCGCCGCACGGTGCGCTACGACATCGACATGGTGAAGTGCATCTATTGCGGCTTCTGCCAGGAAGCCTGCCCGGTCGACGCCATCGTCGAAGGTCCGAACTTCGAGTTCTCGACCGAGACGCGCGAAGAGCTCTACTACGACAAGCAGAAGCTCCTCGAGAACGGCGATCGCTGGGAGCGGGAAATCGCCCGCAACATCGCGATGGACTCGCCTTACCGCTGATCGGCGGGGCGTATTGAATTTCAAGTGCCTGACGAGAGGGTCGTCAGGCTTCGACGGGGAGGGGGGACCTTCTCCGGGGAAGACGAAAAGGCACCAAAATGGGTCTGCAGGCTCTATTCTTCTATCTGTTCGCCTTCGTGGCGGTGGCGTCCGCCTTCATGGTGATCGCGTCGAGGAACCCGGTTTATTCCGTGCTGTTCCTGATCCTCACCTTCTTCAACGCGGCGGGCCTGTTCCTGCTGACGGGCGCCGAGTTCCTGGCGATGATCCTGCTGGTCGTCTATGTCGGCGCCGTCGCGGTTCTCTTCCTCTTCGTCGTCATGATGCTGGACATCGACTTCGCCGCCTTGCGCGCGGGTGTACTTGAATATGCACCGGTCGGCGCGCTCATCGGCGTCATCCTGGCCATCGAGCTCATCGTCGTCATCGGCGGTTCGACGCTTTCGCCGGAGATCGCCTCGAACGTGTCCATGCCGATCCCGCCGGTGACGGAGCGCACCAACACGGCGGCACTCGGCGACGTGCTCTATACGCACTACGTCTACTTCTTCCAGATCGCCGGCCTCGTGCTGCTCGTCGCCATGATCGGCGCGATCGTGCTGACGCTGCGCCACAAGCCAAACATCAAGCGCCAGAACATCTCGCAGCAGGTTGCCCGTACGCCGGAAACCGCCGTCGAGGTGGTCAAGGTGAAGCCCGGGCAGGGCATCTGAGGCCGCGCGGACAAGGAAAAGCATCATGGAAATCGGTATTTCCCACTATCTCACGGTCAGCGCCATCCTCTTCGTTCTCGGCGTCTTCGGCATCTTCCTCAACCGGAAGAACGTCATCGTCATCCTGATGTCGATCGAACTGATCCTGCTTGCGGTCAACATCAACATGATCGCGTTCTCGGCGTTCCTGAACGACATCGTCGGCCAGGTCTTCGCGCTGTTCATTCTGACCGTCGCGGCTGCGGAAGCGGCCATCGGTCTTGCAATTCTCGTCGTCTTCTATCGTAACCGCGGTTCGATCGCCGTCGAAGACGTCAACGTGATGAAGGGCTGATCGGGTCATGGATACCATCATCAAGGCAATCGTCTTTCTTCCGCTGATCGGCTTCCTGATCGCCGGCATCGGCGGCAACGCCATTGGCGCCAAGGCATCGGAATACGTCACGTCCGGCTTCATGATCATCGCCGCCGTCCTGTCGTGGATCGTCTTCTTCGACGTCGCCATGGGCGAGACGGAGATGATCAAGGTCAGCGTGCTGCGCTGGATCCAGTCCGGCAACCTCGATGTCGAATGGGCGTTCCGCGTCGATACGCTGACGGCCGTCATGTTCGTCGTGGTCAACACGGTCTCGACGCTCGTGCACATCTACTCGATCGGCTACATGCACCACGACCCGCATCGGCCGCGCTTCTTCGCCTATCTGTCGCTCTTCACCTTCGCCATGCTCATGCTGGTGACGGCCGACAACCTGCTGCAGATGTTCTTCGGCTGGGAAGGCGTGGGTCTGGCCTCCTATCTGCTGATCGGTTTCTGGTACAAGAAGCCCTCGGCCAGCGCGGCCGCCATGAAGGCGTTCATCGTCAACCGCGTCGGTGACTTCGGCTTCATTCTCGGCATTTCCTGCGTCTTCGTGCTGTTCGGCTCGATCAATTTCGAAACGATCTTCGCGACCGCCGCCACCTATCTGCCGGCCGAAGGCGCTGCGGATGCCGCTGAACCCGTCATCAACCTGTTCGGTATGTCGCTCGACAAGTCGCATGCGCTGACGGCCACCTGCCTGCTGCTTTTCATGGGCGCGATGGGCAAGTCGGCGCAGTTCCTGCTGCACACCTGGCTCCCGGACGCCATGGAAGGCCCGACCCCGGTTTCGGCCCTCATCCATGCCGCGACCATGGTCACCGCCGGCGTCTTCCTCGTCGCCCGCATGTCGCCGGTCTTCGAACTGTCGCACGACGCCCTGATGGTCGTCACGCTCGTCGGCGCGATCACGGCCTTCTTCGCCGCGACGGTCGGCCTCGTGCAGAACGACATCAAGCGCGTCATCGCCTATTCGACCTGCTCGCAGCTCGGCTACATGTTCGTGGCGCTCGGCATCGGCGCCTATGGCGCGGCTGTCTTCCACCTGTTCACGCACGCCTTCTTCAAGGCCCTGCTGTTCCTCGGTGCGGGCTCCGTCATCCACGCCGTCGATGGCGAGCAGGACATGCGCTACATGGGTGGCCTGCGCAAGCACATCCCCATCACCTTCTGGATGATGACGATCGGCACGCTCGCGCTGACCGGCGTCGGCATCCCGGGCACGGTCATCGGCTTCGCCGGCTTCTTCTCGAAGGATGCGATCATCGAATCGACCTTCGCGTCGCACAGCCCGATTGCCGGCTTCGCCTTCGTGCTCCTGGTCATCGCCGCGCTTTTCACAAGCTTCTATTCCTGGCGCCTGGCCTTCATGACCTTCTTCGGCAAGCCGCGCGCATCCGCAGACGTCATGCACCACGTGCACGAATCGCCGGCCGTGATGCTGATCCCGCTCTACATTCTGGGCGTGGGCGCGATCTTCGCCGGTGTGATCTTCGTCGAATACTTCTTCGGCCATCACTACGCCGAGTTCTGGCAGGGCGCTCTGTTCACGCTGCCGGGCAACGACCTCGTCAACGAGTACCACCACGTCCCGCTGTGGGTGAAGTGGAGCCCGTTCGCCGCCATGGCACTCGGCTTTGTCACCGCCTGGTACATGTACATCCGCTCGCCGGAGACCCCGAAATACCTGGCGGAACAGCACCGCGGCCTCTACCAGTTCCTGCTCAACAAGTGGTACTTCGACGAACTGTACGATTTCCTCTTCGTGCGTTCGGCAAAGGCTCTGGGCCGGTTCCTCTGGAAGAAGGGTGACGGCGCCGTCATCGACGGTCTCGGCCCGAACGGTGTCGCCGCCCGCGTCGTCGACGTCACCGACCGTGTCGTGCGTCTCCAGACCGGTTACCTCTATCACTACGCATTCGCGATGCTGCTGGGTATTGCAGCACTCGTCACCTGGATGATGCTCGGGAGTTCCCTCTGATGACCGATTGGCCCATTCTTTCAGCGGTCACCTTTCTCCCGCTCGTCGGCGTGGCGCTTCTGCTGCTGACGCGTGAAGACAGCCCGTACGGCCGCCGCAACATCCTGAATGTCGCGCTGCTGACGACGGTCTTCACCTTCGTGCTCTCGCTCTTCATCTGGATCGGCTTCGACTATTCGAACCCCGGTTTCCAGATGACCGAGAAGCATGAATGGCTCGGCACCGGCATCTCCTACCATCTGGGCGTCGACGGCATCTCCATGCTGTTCGTCATCCTCTCGACCTTCCTGATGCCGTTCTGCGTGCTGGCGAGCTGGAACACCATCGAGAAGCGCCTGAAGGCCTACATGATTGCCTTCCTGCTTCTGGAAGTGTTCATGGTCGGCGTCTTCGTCTCGCTCGACATCGTGCTGTTCTACGTGTTCTTCGAAGCGGGCCTCATTCCGATGTTCATCATCATCGGCGTGTGGGGCGGCAAGGATCGCGTCTACGCATCCTACAAGTTCTTCCTCTACACGCTGCTCGGCTCGGTTCTGATGCTGCTCGCCATCATGGCGATGTACTGGCAGGCCGGCACGACCGACATCACGGAACTGCTCGCCTACAACTTCCCGGCCCATATGCAGACCTGGCTGTGGCTCGCCTTCTTCGCGTCCTTCGCGGTGAAGATGCCGATGTGGCCGGTGCATACCTGGCTTCCCGACGCGCACGTTCAGGCGCCGACGGCGGGTTCGGTCATCCTGGCGGGCGTGCTCCTGAAGCTTGGTGGCTACGGTTTCATCCGTTTCTCGCTCGCCATGTTCCCGCTTGCCTCGGACTATTTCGCGCCCTTCGTCTTCACGCTGTCGGTCATCGCCATCATCTACACCTCGCTGGTGGCGATGATGCAGGACGACATCAAGAAGCTGATCGCCTATTCGTCGGTCGCCCATATGGGCTACGTCACCATGGGCATCTTCGCGGCGAACGCGCAGGGCCTGCAGGGCGCCATTTTCCAGATGCTGTCGCATGGTATCGTCTCGGGCGCGCTCTTCCTCTGCGTCGGCGTGGTCTATGACCGGCTGCATACCCGCGAGATCTCGGCCTATGGCGGTCTCGTCAACAACATGCCGAAATATGCGGTCGCCTTCATGCTGTTCACCATGGCGAATGTCGGCCTTCCCGGCACGTCGGGCTTCGTCGGCGAGTTCATGACGCTGCTCGGCGTCTTCCGCGCCAACACCTGGGTTGCGCTTTTTGCGACCACCGGCGTCATCCTCTCGGCCGCCTATGCGCTCTGGCTCTACCGCCGGGTGATCTTCGGTGCGCTCGAAAAGGAAAGCCTGAAGTCGCTGCTCGATCTCTCGGGCCGTGAAAAGCTCCTGCTCTATCCGCTGGGTATCCTGACCATCTTCTTCGGTGTCTATCCGTCACCGGTCTTCGATGTGACGGCGGCTTCGGTCGACGCCCTGCTCAACCAATATTCCGCGGCTCTGCAAGCGGCGCAGCAATCTGTTGCGCTTCTGGCGAACTGACGACGGGACCCTAGACATGACTGCTGATACAATCCTCGCCAGCCTGCAGCTCTCGATGCCGGAGATCATTCTGGCCGTTGGCGCCCTGGCCCTGCTGATGATCGGTGTCTTCTCGGGCGAACGCTCCGGGACGACGGTCACGGGGCTTGCCGTCGCGCTGCTCATCATCTCCGGCCTCTGGCTAGTGCTCGCCACGGGCGAGGGCCAGGCCTATGGCGGCGCCTTCGTCTCCGACCCGTTCGCACGGTTCATGAAGGTGCTGGCGCTGATCGGCTCGATCACGGCCATGGTCATGACGGTCGGTCACGCCCGTTCCGACCAGCTCGACCGCTTCGAGTTCCCGGTGCTGATCGTGCTGTCGACGCTCGGCATGCTGCTGATGATCTCGGCCAACAGCCTGCTGTCGCTGTATCTGGCGTTGGAACTCCAGTCGCTCGCGCTTTATGTCGTCGCCGCCATCAACCGCGAAAGCCTGCGCTCGACGGAAGCCGGCCTGAAGTACTTCGTGCTCGGCGCGCTGTCCTCGGGCATGCTGCTCTACGGCATGTCGCTGGTCTACGGCTTCACCGGCCAGATCGGCTTCCAGGAAATCGCCTCCGCGCTGACCGCCGAGGGCCGTTCGCTCGGTCTCGTCTTCGGCCTGGTCTTCATCCTTGCCGGCCTTGCCTTCAAGATCTCCGCCGTGCCGTTCCACATGTGGACGCCGGACGTCTATGAAGGCGCGCCGACCCCGGTCACGGCCTTCTTCGCGGCCGCGCCGAAGGTCGCCGCCATGGCCATGCTCGTGCGCATCGTCATCGATGCCTTCGAGCCCGTCGTGGCCGACTGGCAGCAGGTCATCGTCTTCATCTCGATCGCCTCGATGCTGCTCGGCTCGTTCGCCGCCATCGGCCAGAAGAACATCAAGCGCCTGATGGCCTATTCCTCCATCGGCCATATGGGCTATGCACTGGTCGGCCTTGCCGCCGGCTCCATGGCCGGTGTGCGCGGCGTTGCGCTCTACATGCTCATCTACATGGTCATGACGCTCGGCACCTTCGCCTGCATCCTCGCCATGCGCCGCAAGGAAGGCGGCAATGTCGAGGATATCAACGACCTCGCAGGCCTGTCCTCCACCAATCCCTTCATGGCGACCGTCCTGACGGTCCTCATGTTCTCGCTTGCCGGCATTCCGCCCATGGCCGGCTTCTTCGCCAAATACTTTGTGTTCATGGCGGCGATCGAAGCGCATCTCTATGCGCTGGCCATCATCGGCGTGCTGTCGTCGGTTGTCGGCGCCTACTATTACCTGCGCGTCATCAAGGTGATGTGGTTCGACGAGCCGACCGGCGAATTCGCGCGCACGTCGGGCGAGCTGAAGCTGGTCTTCGGTCTCTCCGGCCTCTTCGTTCTCGGCTATATCCTGATCGGCGGGCCGATCGGCAACGCAGCCGAAGCGGCGGCGCGGACCTTCTTTTGAGCCGGTCCGGTCATCCTCGCCTGATGTCGCTTGACGACTTCCGGCATGAGGCGCTCACGGATGTGAGTTCGACCAACACGGAATGCCTGGAGCGCGCCCGAAAGGGCGCGCTTTCCGGTCTCTGGGTGACCGCCGTACGCCAGACCGGCGGTCGCGGGCGGCGCGGCCGCGCGTGGTTCTCCGAGCCCGGCAATCTCTATGCCTCGCTGCTGCTGGTCGATGCGGCGCCGATGGACCGTCTCGGCTCCCTGCCGCTCGCCGTCGCCGTTGCGGTGCAGGACGCGATCAGCCGCGTGATGCCGCTCGATGCGCCCGATGTGCTGATCAAGTGGCCGAATGACATCCTCATCGAGCGCCGCAAGGTCTGCGGCATCCTGGTGGAAGGGGAAACGCTTGCCGATGGCCGGCATGCGCTGGTCATCGGCATCGGCATCAATGTGGCCGTGGCCCCGGAGGCGGGGCTCTATCCCGTGGCGACGCTGCGCGATTTCGGCGTATCCGCTTCTCCCGACGAACTTTTCGCCCATCTCTTCCAGTCGATGGCAAAGACGCTGTCCTTGTGGGATGGCGGGCAGGGCATCGCATTGATCATGGAGCGATGGAAGCAGGTCGCCGGCGGCATCGGCGAAAACATAACGGTCAATCTCCCGGACCGTTCGATTTCCGGGCGCTTTGCGGGAATTGATGATACAGGTCTCCTCAAACTGGAGACGGATGACGGCGGCACGCGACTGATCGCGGCCGGCGACGTATTTTTTGGATAGGATGTTTTGAACACGATGGCACAAGAAGACGAACTGGTGTTCCTGCCGCTTGGCGGCGTCGGCGAAATCGGCATGAACCTGGCGCTCTACGGCTATGGCCCCAAAGCCAACCGCCAGTGGATCATGGTCGATTGCGGCGTCACCTTCCCGGGACCGGATTTGCCGGGCGTCGATCTCGTCCTGCCCGATATCCGCTTCCTGGCCAAGGAACGCGACCGGCTGAAGGGCATCATCATCACCCACGCACATGAGGACCATTACGGTGCGCTGAACGACCTGTGGCCCGGCCTCAACGTGCCGGTCTATGCCTCGCCGTTCACGGCCGGCATGCTGGAGGCCAAGCGCGACTACGAGCGCAGCCGTGTCGAAATCCCCGTCACGATCTTCAAGCAGGGCGACCGCATCAATGTCGGCCCCTTCGAGATCGAGGCGATCGGCGTCAATCACTCGATCCCCGAGCCCATGTCGTTGGCGATCAAGACGCCGCTCGGCACGGTCGTCCATACGGGTGACTGGAAGATCGACCTTGAACCGTCGCTTGGTCCGCTGACGGACGAGACGCGCTTCCGCAAGCTCGGCGACGAGGGCGTGCTGGCGCTGATCTGCGACAGCACGAACGCGCTGCGCGACGGCGTTTCGCCCTCCGAGCGCGAGGTGTCGGAAAGCCTGACCAAGATCATCGAGGCATCCGAGGGCCGGGTGGGCATCACCACCTTCTCGTCGAATGTCGGGCGCATCCGCTCGATTGCGCGTGCCGCCGAGGCCGCCGGGCGCGAGGTGCTGCTGCTCGGCAGTTCCATGAAGCGCGTGACGGATGTGGCGCGCGACATCGGCCTGATGGAAGGCATAAAGACCTTCATCGCCGAGGACGAATTCGGCTACATTCCCCGCGACAAGGTCGTGGTGATCCTGACCGGCAGCCAGGGCGAGCCGCGCGCCGCACTGGCCAAGATCGCCCGCGACGAGATGCGCAACGTCGCCTTCACAGCCGGCGATACGATCATCTTCTCCTCGCGCGCCATTCCCGGCAATGAGAAGGCGATCAACGATATCAAGAACGGCCTGATCGAGCAGGGCATCCACATCATCACCGATTCCGAGGCGCTGGTGCATGTGTCGGGCCACCCCCGTCGTCACGAGCTGCAGCAGATGTATGGCTGGGTGCGCCCGAAGATCGTCGTGCCCGTGCACGGCGAAGCCGCGCATCTGACGGCACATGCCGAGCTTGCGGAACAGTCGGGCATCGGCAAGGTCCCGCGCGTGCGCAATGGCGACGTCCTGAAACTTGCCCCCGGCGAGCCCGAAGTCGTGGATCATGCCCCGTTCGGCCGCATCTTCAAGGATGGCAACCTGATCGGCGATTTCGAGGAGATGGGGATCGGCGAGCGGCGCAAGTTGGCCTTTGTCGGCCACGTCGCCGTCAGCGTTCTGCTCGACAGCCGCTACGATTTCATGGGCGATCCCGAGGTCGAGCCCTTCGGCCTGCCGCAGTTTGATGACGAGGGCGAGGACATGGGCGATACGCTCTATGATGCCATCCTCGGCGCCGTCGAAAGCATTCCCCGGGCCCGCCGCAAGGATCTCGAAATGGTGCGCGAAGCCGTGCGCCGCGCGGTGCGTTCCACCGCAAACGAGATCTGGGGCAAGAAGCCCGTCGTGACGGTGTTCCTGACCAAGGTCTGATTGCCGCGCGCGGGCAGGGGATGATAGCGGGCGAGAGCTCGCCCGCTATCCCGCCGCAGAACGGTATTTCCTTCGCCCGGACGGGCGTAAGATGGACGAGGCGGTCGCGGTCGTTCAATTTCGGGAGGACAGTATGCTCGGAAGGGTCAACCACATCGCCATCGCCGTGCCGAATCTCGCCGCGGCCACGGCGATCTATCGCGATACGCTGGGCGCGAGGGTATCGCAGGCGCAGGCACTGCCGGAGCATGGCGTGACGGTGGTGTTCGTCGAACTGCCGAACACCAAGGTCGAACTGCTCGAGCCGTTGGGCGATGCATCGCCGATTACGGCCTTCCTCGAAAAGGCGCCGTCGGGCGGCATGCACCATATCTGCTATGAGGTGGACGATATTCTCGCCGCGCGTGACCGGCTGGTCGCCGGTGGCGCGCGCGTGCTGGGCGACGGAAACCCCAGGACCGGCGCGCATGGCAAGCCGGTGCTTTTCCTGCATCCAAAGGATTTCCTCGGCACTCTGGTCGAGCTCGAACAGGTGTGACAGCGCGCCGCCCGTCTTCCATTTGAACTTCGCGTTCGCCCGGCGTAAAAGGGCGCTGTCGCACGAGGGCCGCCCATGCAATTCGTTTCCTATTTTGCCGTTTACTTCATCGTCTGGTGGATGACGCTTTTCGCCGTCCTGCCGTTCGGGCTGCGCACGCAGGCCGAGGCGAACGAGGTGGTGCCCGGTTCCGTGGAAAGCGCGCCGGCGCGCTTTCGCGGCGGTCGTGTGGTCCTGATGACCACCATTGTCTCGGCGCTGATCTATGGCGGCTGGTATATCCTGTCCGTGCGCTTCGGCTACGGCATCGATTCCCTTCCGCAGCTCTATCCCGATTTCGAATAGCGCCTGCCGCATATGTTAACGGCCCGACAGGGCCGAAGCATTCCATTCCTGTTCGGCGGATATCTGGGAAATCTGTTCTTTTGGAGCATCGCGCGCGCTGGCATTCCACGCGCCCTTTAATCGCGCGGACACGCGAAATTTCGACGATCTGGAAATGAAGGTGCGCAGATGTGCCGGTGAGGCCGAGTGTCGCAGCGTAAGAGGGTGCGCGCCTATGTCCCGTGGACATCGCCAAAAAATGCTGACGTAAAGGAAGGCGCCGTCAGGAAGTCAAAAAAAAACAAGGCGTAAAGCCTTGTTTTACAGGTATCGCGTGATCTCTATCCGTTTTGCGGTGGCAGCGTCTGCGCGCGCCAAAGATCTGATCCTCCCAAGACTTGACCGCGAATTTGGCTGGAATTTGCACTTCCTGCCTGTTTTGTGACCTGAAATTAGCCCAAAGCTTAGGCGTTGTCATCCCGTTTTTTTGCATTTCTGCTACAGTGGAATAAAATTTTTCCGTTGACAAGCGGTACGCAATTTCCGTTATTGACGCCCCCATTTTTTCGCCACATTTGTCGGGGCCGCCATGAGCGGTGGACAGTGCTTCGCGCCGTTGCACCCATGAGGCCTGCCGGGTTCCCTTCCTTTCGCGAAGCGTTTATGAACGCGTGAAAATCAACGTCATTTTGCCCGATTCCCCCAATAGGGCGGTTCGGTCAGTTCGGAACCCTTCTCTTATGCGTCTTTCCCGCTTCTTCCTGCCCATCCTCAAGGAAAATCCCAAGGAGGCTGAAATCGTCTCTCATCGGCTCATGCTGCGTGCGGGTATGATCAAGCAGCAATCCCAGGGCATCTATACCTGGCTGCCGCTGGGCAAGCGCGTGCTGGACAAGGTGAACGCGATCATCCGCGAGGAGCAGAACCGTGCCGGCGCCGTCGAGCTTCTGATGCCGACGCTGCAGTCCGCCGAACTCTGGCAGGAAAGCGGCCGCTATGATGCCTACGGCAAGGAAATGCTGCGGATCAAGGACCGCCAGGAGCGTCCGATGCTCTATGGCCCGACCAACGAGGAAATGATCACGGACGTCTTCCGCTCGTTCGTGAAGTCCTACAAGGACCTGCCGCTCAATCTCTATCATATCCAGCTGAAGTTCCGCGACGAGATCCGCCCGCGTTTCGGCACCATGCGCTCGCGCGAATTCCTGATGAAGGACGCCTATTCCTTCGACCTGAACCGCGAGGGCGCGGTCCACGCCTATAACCGCATGTTCGCCGCCTATCTGCGCACCTTCACGCGCATGGGCCTGCGCGCCATCCCGATGCGTGCCGATACGGGCCCGATCGGCGGCGACCTCAGCCACGAATTCATCATCCTGGCCGATACGGGCGAGTCGGAAGTGTTCTGCCACAAGGACTTCCTGGACCTCGACATTCCCTCCGAAGACACCAACTTCGAGGATGCCGCGGGCCTGAAGGCGATTTTCGACAAGTGGACGTCGCGCTATGCGGCGACGTCCGAAATGCACGACGCTGCAGCCTTCGATGCCATCCCGGAAGGCGAGCGCCTGTCCGCCCGCGGCATCGAGGTCGGCCACATCTTCTATTTCGGCACCAAGTATTCCGAAGCGATGGGCGCCAAGGTCCAGGGTCCCGACGGCAAGGAACATGCCGTGCATATGGGCTCCTACGGCATCGGCCCGACGCGCCTTGTGCCAGCGATCATCGAAGCCTCGCATGACGAGAACGGCATCATCTGGCCGAAGGCCATCGCGCCCTTCGAGGCCATCGTCATCAACATGAAGTCGGGCGATGCCGCCTGCGACGCCGCCTGCGAAACGATCTACAACGCGCTCCTGAAGGCCGGCATCGACGTTCTCTACGATGACAAGGACGAGCGCGCGGGCGCGAAATTCGCGACCGCCGACCTGATCGGCGCACCGGTCCAGATCATTGCCGGCCCGCGTGGCGTCGCCAATGGCGAGGTCGAGATCAAGGATCGCAAGACCGGCGAACGCGAGACGCTGACCATCGAGGCGGCGATCAACCGCCTGACCTCAGGGAATTGATGCGGCGCTCGAGCGCCGGGTGCAACGGGAGAGATCATGGCTGACGCAGCGAGCGGTGCATCTGCATCCGAGGCACAGGCCTTCAAGAAGAACCGCCCGTTTTCCGCTTTCGAGCGGATGGTCGCCTGGCGCTACTTGCGCTCCCGGCGCAAGGAAGCCTTCATCTCGGTCATTGCCGGTTTTTCCTTCATCGGCATCATGCTGGGCGTCGCGACGCTTATCATCGTCATGGCCGTGATGAACGGTTTCCGCACGGAGCTGATCTCCCGCATCCTCGGGATCAACGGCCATATGATCGTTCAGCCCATCGATACGCCGCTGACCAACTACGGGCAGCTGGCCGAGCGGCTTTCTAAGGTGGCCGGCGTCACCATGGCGATCCCGCTCGTCGAGGGCCAGACGCTGGCCTCGGGCACGGCAGGGGCGGGCACCGGCGCGCTGGTGCGCGGCGTGCGTCCCGAAGATCTCGCCAAGATGAAGGCGGTCTCCGATCACATCAAGGAAGGCGATCTCGTCGGCTTTGCCACCGGCGGCGTGGCGATCGGCGCGCGCATGGCCGAGCAGCTGGGGCTCAGCGCGGGTGGGCAGATCACGCTCGTCGCGCCGGAAGGCGACGTGACGCCGCTCGGCGTCAACCCGCGCGTGAAGACCTATACGGTTTCGGCAATCTTCGAGATCGGCATGTCGGAATACGATGCGTCGATCATCTACATGCCACTCGAGGAAGCGCAGCTCTATTTCAATGCCGAAGGCATCGTGCAGTCGATCGAGCTGTTCGTGTCCAACCCGGATGCGGTTGACGAGCTTCGCCAGCCGCTCGAGGCTGCAGCGGAGCGGCAGATCTTCATCACCGACTGGCGCCAGCGCAACAAGACGTTCTTTTCCGCACTCGAGGTCGAGCGCAACGTCATGTTCATGATCCTGACGCTGATCGTGCTGGTCGCGGCGCTCAACATCATTTCCGGCCTGATCATGCTGGTGAAGGACAAGGGAAGCGACATCGCGATCCTGCGCACCATGGGGGCGACGTCGGGCGCCATCATGCGCATCTTCTTCATGACGGGCGCGGCCATCGGTACGGTCGGCACGTTCGCCGGCGTGCTGCTCGGCGTCGTCGTCTGCCTGAACGTCGAATCCATCCGCCAGTTCTTCTCCTGGATATCGGGCACGACGCTGTTCAACCCGGAACTCTACTTCCTGAGCCAGCTGCCCGCCGACATGAATGCCGGTGAGACGGTATCGGTGGTCGTCATGGCGCTGGCGCTGTCGTTCCTCGCGACGATCTTCCCCGCCTGGCGCGCCTCCAAGCTCGATCCCGTCCAGGCTCTTCGGTACGAATAGGAACAGAACGCATGAATGCGCGCGTCGCTTTGGAACTGAAGGGCATCGAACGGCACTATGGCCAGGGCGAAACCACGCTGTCGATTCTGCGCGGCGCCGATTTCACACTGCGGAGCGGCGAGACGGTCGCGCTCGTCGCCCCGTCCGGCACCGGCAAATCGACGCTGCTGCATATTGCGGGCCTGCTGGAAAAGCCCGATGCGGGCGAGGTCCTCGTCAACGGCCATTCCTGCGCGACGCTCGGCGATGACGAGCGCACGGCCATCCGTCGCGGCGAGATCGGCTTCGTCTACCAGTTCCACCACCTGCTGCCGGAATTCACGGCGCTCGAAAACATCATGATGCCGCAGCTCATTTCCGGCCTTACCAAGGCGGAAGCGCGCGAGCGCGCGGCACAGCTGCTCGATTACATGCGCATCGGCCACCGTGCCGATCATCGCCCCTCGGAGCTTTCCGGCGGCGAGCAGCAGCGCGTGGCGATTGCCCGCGCCGTGGCCAATGCACCGCTTCTGCTTCTGGCGGACGAGCCAACCGGCAATCTTGACCCGGAAACCGCCGGCTACGTCTTCGAGGCGCTGGAGGCGCTTGCCCGCCAGTCCGGGCTTGCGGCGATGATCGCCACGCACAACCATGAACTCGCGGGCCTGATGGACCGCCGCGTGACGATCGAAGACGGCCTCGTGCGCGAACTCGCCTGAGGCCGCATCCGGCGTGCGGTGACGCGCGTCAGAATCAGTTGTCGAGGCCGCAGATCGAGCGGCCGATATCGTCCTTCCAATCCTTCAGAAGAACGAACTGCGCCTGGCCGGCCACCGGCCGGCCGCTGCTCTTTCCCTTGCCGGTCAGAACATTCAGGTCGCATTCCTGCGCGCCGTCGGGGTTCAGCGTGTCGTAGGACGAGAAGGTGTAGCCCGCCACTATGAAATCGAAGTTGCGATAGGCGATGGTGAGAGACTGGCGCCAACGGTCGCGGCCGACGGCTTCGTTCTTCGTCGACAGCGTGAAGGAGCCGTTGGCGAGTGCGGAAAGCTCGGGCTCCTGGCCGAACAGGGTAAGATTGCCCCAGACGGTGTTGGGCAGCGACAGGACGACTTTCAGCCGACTTTCGTTCGGTTTGGCCAGATAGACATAGAGCCCGTTGTCGTCGCCGTCGTTTTCCGGGGTCGCGATGACGGCAAGGTCCGCGGTTCCGTCCTTGTCCCAGTCGCCACTCGCCATGGCGATGATGCGCTCTGCCGGAAAGTCGGCGGCGATCGCGCCCGCGGGCAGAACGGTCGTGGAAAACAGCAGGGCGGCGGCAAACGACTTCATCTCAATTCTCCATTGATCGGCCAGACCGTATTGCGCTTGGAAGCGGCGGTCCAGAGGGGCTGTGGAAAACTGTTGACATGAGAACAAGAGTGGAACAAAATAAAAACATAAAAGGAAAGGGAGACACCATGACCGACTTTCTTCGCGATCTCGCTGCATTCGCCACCATGGCAATGTTCGTTGCCAGCTTCTCCGTCATTCTCTTCGGCATCTGACATTTTCGCCGCATCCGTCAACGGAATGCGCCTTGTCGCGTGGATATCGGGTGCAAGGGCAAGAACCGTCTGGACGAGGCGGGTGCGAATCCGCTTAAGCTTCCTGCCTGATTGAAAGGACGAAGCAGATGGCGGAAGCGGCACCGGGCTCAGGCAACGAGAAGATCGCGGAAACGCCGCAATTCGTGCATCTGCGCGTGCATTCGGCGTTCTCGCTGCTCGAGGGCGCCTTGCCGATCAAGAAGATCATCGGCAAGGCGGTGTCCGACCAGCAGCCGGCCATCGCCATCACCGACACGAACAACCTGTTCGCCGCGCTCGAGTTTTCGCAGAAGGCGATCGGCGACGGGATCCAGCCGCTGATCGGCTGCCAGCTGTCGATCGACATGGAAGACGAAGGCGAGGGGGAGCGGCGCGGCTCGCAGGCGCAGCTCGTCAAGCTGCCGTCGATCGTGCTTTTGGCGGCAACCGATGCCGGTTATGTCCGCCTGGTGGAGCTTGTCAGCCGCGCCTATCTCGGCGGCGAGAGCGGCCAGTCGGTTCGCATCGCGAGGAGCTGGCTGGAAGACGGCACGGAGGGGCTGATCGCGCTGACCGGTGCGCTCGGCGGCCCAGTCGACATGGCGTATCTTGCCGGTCAGCCGGCCGTCGCCAAGGCGCGGCTCAAGGCGCTGAAGGCGGCCTTCGGCGACCGGCTCTATATCGAATTGCAGCGCCACGGCCGTTACGACCGGCAGCACGAGCGGCGCATGGTCGAACTCGCCTATGCCGAGGATTTGCCGTTGGTCGCGACCAACGAGCCCTTCTTCCCCGCGCCGGACGATTACGATGCGCACGATGCGCTGATGGCGGTTGCGCACAATGCGATGGTGTCGGATGACAACCGGTTCCGCCTGTCGCCGGATCACTATCTCAAGAGCCGCAAGGACATGGCGGCGCTGTTTGCCGATCTGCCGGAGGCCTTGGAAAACACGGTCGAGATCGCGCAGCGCTGCTCCTTCGTTCTGAAGACGCGCGGCCCGATCCTGCCGCGCTTCACCGGGGCCACGGATGATCCGGAAGAGGCCGAACGGGCCGAATCGGCAGAATTGCGCCGGCAATCGGTGGAAGGCCTGGAAAGCCGCATGGCCCTCCTGGGGCTGTCGCCGGGTTACACCGAGCAGGATTACCGCGAGCGGCTTGATTTCGAACTCAGCGTCATCGAGCGCATGAAGTTCCCCGGCTACTTCCTCATCGTTGCCGACTTCATCAAATGGGCCAAGCAGCACAATATTCCCGTCGGGCCGGGCCGTGGTTCGGGCGCGGGCTCGCTGGTGGCCTATGCGCTCACCATCACCGACGTCGATCCGCTGCGCTTCTCGCTGCTTTTCGAACGCTTCCTCAATCCGGAACGCGTCTCGATGCCCGACTTCGACATCGACTTCTGCCAGGACCGCCGCGAAGAGGTGATCCGCTACGTGCAGCAGAAATACGGCCGCGAGCAGGTGGCGCAGATCATCACCTTCGGTTCGCTGCAGGCGCGCGCGGCGCTGCGCGACGTCGGCCGCGTGCTGGAAATGCCCTATGGTCAGGTCGACAAGATCTGCAAGCTCGTGCCGAACAACCCGGCCAACCCGACGCCGCTCTACAAGGCGATCGAGGAGGAGCCCAAGCTGCAGGAAGAGGCGGAGAAGGAGCCGGTCGTCGCGCGCCTGCTCGACATCGCCCAGAAGATCGAGGGCCTCTACCGGCACGCCTCCACGCACGCCGCCGGCATCGTGATCGGCGACCGGCCGCTGTCGCAGCTCGTGCCGATGTACCGCGACCCGCGTTCCGACATGCCCGTCACCCAGTTCAACATGAAGTGGGTGGAGCAGGCGGGCCTCGTGAAGTTCGACTTCCTCGGCCTGAAGACGCTCACCGTCCTGAAAACCGCTGTCGACTTCATTCGCAAGCGCGGCATCGAGGTCAAGCTCGAAAGCCTGCCGCTCGATGACCAGCTCACCTACGAAATGCTCTCGCGCGGCGAAACGGTCGGCGTGTTCCAGGTGGAAAGTGCCGGCATGCGCAAGGCGCTGATCGGCATGCGGCCCGACTGCATCGAGGATATCATCGCGCTCGTCGCGCTCTACCGCCCGGGCCCGATGGAAAACATCCCGGTCTACAATGCGCGCAAGCATGGCGAAGAGGAGATCGAGTCGATCCATCCGATGATCGACCACCTGCTCAAGGAGACCCAGGGCGTCATCGTCTACCAGGAGCAGGTGATGCAGATCGCCCAGGTGCTCTCGGGCTATTCGCTCGGCGAAGCCGACCTGCTGCGCCGCGCCATGGGCAAGAAGATCAAGGAGGAGATGGACAAGCAGCGCGCCCGTTTCGTCGAGGGCGCAGTCAGGAACGGCGTGTCCAAGCCGCAGGCCGACCTGATCTTCGACCTGCTCGCCAAGTTCGCCAATTACGGTTTCAACAAGTCGCACGCCGCGGCCTACGCCATCGTCTCCTACCAGACGGCCTATCTGAAGGCGCATTACCCGGTCGAGTTCCTCGCCGCGTCGATGACCTACGATATGTCCAACACCGACAAGCTGAACGACTTCCGGCAGGATGCCGGGCGTCTCGGCATCGCGGTCATTCCGCCGTCGGTCCAGACGTCCTTTGCGCATTTCGAGACGGGCGAGAACCGCATCTATTATGCGCTCGCCGCCATCAAGGGTGTCGGCGAGGCCGCCGTGCAGCACATCGTCGAGGTGCGCGGCACGACGCCGTTCAAGAGCCTGGAGGATTTCTGCACCCGCATCGATCCGAAATTCGTCAACCGCCGCGTCTTCGAAAGCCTCATCATCGCCGGCGCCTTCGATTGCTTCGGCCATGACCGGGCGGCGATGATCGCCGGGCTGGACCGGCTGCTCGGCGCAGCCCAGCGCGCCCAGGAGAACAAGACGAGCGGGCAGGGCGACATTTTCGGCATGGGGGCCGCGACGGGACCCGAGGTCATCACGCTGCCGGCCTACACGCCGTGGCTTGCCTCGGAAAAGCTGCACCGCGAGTTCCAGGTGCTCGGCTTCTATCTTTCGGCCCACCCGCTCGATACCTATGCGCCCATCCTGTCGAAGATGCGCGTACAGACCTACGGCGACTTCTCCGTCGCGGTAAAGCGCGGCGCGACGGCCGGCCGGCTGGCCGGCACCGTCACCTCCAAGCAGGAGCGCAAGACGCGCACCGGCAACAAGATGGGCATCGTCGCCTTCTCGGATTCCTCCGGCCAGTTCGAGGCCGTGCTGTTTTCCGAAATGCTGAACCAGTACCGCGATCTGCTGGAGCCCGGCAAATCCCTGGTCATGACGGTCCAGGCGGAGGAACGGCCAGAAGGCATCGGCCTGCGCATCCAGACGCTGCGCTCGCTGGAGGAGGAAGCGTTGCAGACGCAGAAGGCGCTGCGCGTCTATGTACGCGATTCCGGCCCGCTACGGTCCATCGCCGCCCATCTCAACACCAAGGGCGACGGCCTCGTGTCCTTCATCGTCATCAAGGACAATGGCCAGCGCGAAATCGAGGTCGAACTCAACGAGCGCTTCCGCATCTCGCCCGAAATCGCAGCCGCCCTGCGCTCGGCGCCGGGCGTGCTTGATGTGGAGTTGGTCTAGGCGGTCGCGTTGCGCCGCCGCCCGGGCCGTCCAAAAAGGCGGTTTGCGGTCTTGATCTTCAGGGCGTCGTTTGCCAATTCCTGAACCTGTAACCATCAACAGGGAACCGGAGGAAACGGATGCGATTGCGCGCTGCCCTTGTGTACTGCCTCTTCGCCGTCCTCAGCCTTCCGTCTATTGCCGTGGCAGAACGCGAGACGATCACGATCGAAAAGCAGGCCGCACCGGCCGATGATGCGCAACTTCGCCAGCGCGTCGCGCTGATGCGCAGCCGCGTCGACGACGAGAACGTGCAGTTCAGCGGCACCGACGCGGTGGAGGAGCTAAAGGTCTTGCGCAGCTATATCGGCAAGCGGCAGGATTTGATCGGCGAACGCCGCGACATCCTGTCGATGATCGGTCTCGTCACGAGCCGCTCTTCTGTCGTTCCGTTTGAAGACGGAATCGATGCCCTGGAGGAGCTCATGACACTGGCGGACAGCGACAGCCGACCGCTAAAGCGCCAGCTTCAAGACCGCTATCTCTATGCCGAAATGCTCGGTGGTTACGCGAAGATCCCCGGCAACAGCGCCAGCCATGCGCTGTCCGCCGAGCAATATGGCAAGGCGGCGCTGATGGCCGACCGTTACGACGGCTACAGCGACGACCAGCGTGCCGGTGTGCGCCAGAAGCAGGCCTATCAGCTGCACGAGGCAAAGCTCTACGAGCAGGCCTACACGCTCAATCTCGATGTGCTCGCCCGCGGTGAGAAGATATACGGCAAAAGCCACGCCAACCTGACGACCGTGCTGACCAATCTCGCGCAGAACCTGCACGCGATGGGCCGAAAGCAGGAGGCGGAGCCGTATCTGGAACGTGTGCTGGCCATCGCCGAGGCGGATAACGACCTCGATACCGTGCAGGACCTGCTGTTCCAGCGCGGCGTGCTCGCCTACGAGCTGGGGCGGAAGGAGGACGCCAAGGCCTTCATGCTGACCCGGATCGAGCGTCTGCGCGCGGCCGGCGACGAGGCCCAGCTGGCGACGGCGCAGGAGGATTACGACGAGTTGCTGCGCCGCCTTGGCGAGTGAAACACGCAAAGCAAAAGGCCACCCGCCGGATGCCGGGTGGCCCTAGTTAACATCGCTGCCGAACGTCAGTCGATGACCGTCACCGACGACTTTTTCTTTTTCGATTTCCTGCTGCCCTGCGTGACGGACGCGTCGGCCTTCTGCACCTTGCGTGTAATGGTGATGAAGTCCGTCCCGTCGCCGGTTTCCGGGCCAAGCCCCGTGTCCGAAATGGACAGCGACGCACCTTCGCCCATCAGGCCGGAAATACGGTTGCGCATGTCCTCTGGGATATCCAGCCGGTCCAGCGTGCGGGCGATGGCGTCCGGCGCGCTCGCGTCCGCCTCGGTGGTGATTCCGAGCCGCTTCAGGGTCGATTTCGGCAGCTGGTTGTCCATGCTCACGCCGTACCACTCGGCGGTGCCCTTGTCGGCATCGACGGCGCGCGCGAGCAGGAAATGCGTGCCCAGTGCCACCTCCGGCTCGCGGATGGTGATCGCCTCCTCGACGAGCGGCTTGAACTTCTGCCGCACGAGGATCTGGCCGTTCGGCGGTGCGCCTTTGCCGGCCTTGGCATAGACGGCGGCAACGAGCTCAGGCGTCACCATGCCGTCCTCCTTCAATCCCTCCGCCAGCTGGAAGGCGCGGATGGCCGTGATGGTCTGCTTGCCGTGGCGACCGTCCGGTATGCCGGCGTCGTAACCCAGAGTGTTGAGCAGCGTTTGCAGGTCGAGCAGCGCTTCGCGCTCGCCGCGGCGGGTGATCAGGATGCGGATCGGGTCCTGCTCGGTCTTGACGACGACGGGTTCGACCGCCGACGGCTTGGGCTCGGTCATCGCGACCTCGACGCTCTTGTCGCCGGCCTCGATCAGCGCGGGCCGCAGGCCGGCATCGGAAAGCAGGGGCGTATCCGGCACGACGATGGAAGGCTTGAAGAGGGCGGCATGAACCACGCGTTGCGGCGCGACGTCCCGGTCGGAGATCAGGACATGCCCGCCGCGACGGGTGGCGGAAAACAGCGTCTTGGCGAAATCGTTGGGCAGGCGCACGCAGCCATGCGAAGCGGGATAGGAGGGCACGCTGTTGGAGGCGTGCAGCGCGATGCCCGACCAGGTCAGCCGCTGCATGAAGGGCATCGGCGCGCTGTCATAGATGTTGGAGAAGTGCGTGCGCTTCTTTTCGAGAATGGAGAAGATGCCCGTCGGCGTCGAGTGGCCGGCCTTGCCGGTGGAAACGCGTGAGGTCGCCACGACCACGCCGCCATCGTAGATCTTCAATTCCTGGAGATCCTTGGAAACCACGATCTGGAGCGGCCCTTCGAGCGTGCCGCCAAGGGCGCTCGTACAACTCAGCATCAGGCCCAGAATGCTCATGCCAGCGGCAAGACGAAACTTCATGTAACCCACCCGTACGCAATACAAACCGGGGATAATCCTAGTGCATCCGGTTTAAGGAACACTTGATGCACCGTTCCTAGTCCCCTGCCGTGTCATCCCGATACAGAGGAAAACGCCGGTTTGCCGGGATTTATTCGCTCGGGTCGTCGAATTTCTCCACGGCCTTCAGGCTCACTTTTCCGTGAGTTCGTTCGGGGCCGGAGCGGCCGAACGTATAGCCGGTCTCCACGCTCGCCTTGCCGAACTTGTCGCGCAGCGTGTTCATCGCTGCTTCGGCCGCGGCGCGGCGGCTGGCGGCGGGATCGACCAGGTCGGGCGGGTCGGCGCGGCCGGAATCCGTCAGGTCGCTGACGCCGATGCCGATGAGCCGGTATTTCGTGCCGTCGGCTTCCTTGCGCAGAAGCTCCATGCCGGTGCGGAAGATCCGGTCGGCCAGCATGGTGGGGTCTTCGAGCTTGCGGTTGCGTGTCCGGCTCTTGAAATCGGCGGTCTTGAGCTTCAGCACCACCGTATGGCCGGCGATCTGCGACTTGCGCAGGCGGCTCGCGACCTTTTCGCTGAGTTGGCGCAGATGGGCGACAAGATCGTCATAGCGCCAGATATCGTCGAAGAAGGTGGTTTCCGCCGATACGCTCTTGGCCGCTTCGTTGGCGTGGACCTCGCGGTCGTCCTGCCCGCGAGAGAGATTGAAGAGGCGCTTGCCCATGATGCCGTAGCGCCGCATCAGGTCCGTCTCCTCCATGGTCTGGAGCTGGCCGACCGTGCGGATGCCGTCGCTCTCCAGCGTCTGGGCGAAGGCCTTGCCGACACCCCAGATGATGCGAACCGGCTTGTCCTTGAGGAAGGCGAGCGCCTCCGCCTCGCCGATGACGGAAAAGCCGCGCGGCTTGTTGAGATCGGAGGCGACCTTGGCGAGGAACTTGCAATACGACAGGCCGATGGAGATGGTGATGCCCACCTCCTTCTCGACCCGCTGCGCGAAGCGGGCGAGCACGCGGGCAGGGGTGTCGTGATGCAGCCGCTCGGTGCCTTTCAACTCCAGGAAGGCCTCGTCGATCGACAGCGGCTGCACCAGCGGCGTCAGTTCCTGCATCATCGTGCGTATCTGCCGGCCGACACGCGCATACTTCTCCATGTCGGGCCGGATCACCACCGCGTCGGGGCACGCTTCCAGCGCCTTGAACATCGGCATGGCCGAGCGCACGCCGTGGATGCGCGCGACATAACAGGCGGTCGACACCACGCCGCGCTTGCCGCCCCCGATGATGACGGGCCTGTCCGCCAGTTCGGGATTGTCGCGTTTCTCGATCGCCGCATAGAAGGCGTCGCAGTCGATATGGGCCAGCGTCAGGTCGTCGAGTTCGGGGTGGTAGACAAGGCGCGGGCTGCCGCAGGCGCGACAGCGGCGCAGGTCGGCCGCCTGCCCGGAGAGGCAGTCGCGGCAGAAACCCGGAAATCGCGTGGCAGCGGAGCGCATGTCAGGAACAAAAGTTGAACATCGCGACATTACCGCGTAAGTTCATGAGTCTCAAGACGGGCTGTCGCCTGACGTCGCGCAGTGCACAGGCACGGCGGGTGTCGTTGCCGGTTCAAAAATCGATGTCGTCGTGCGGTCCCGACAAGACCGCATGGGCCGCCGCGACGGTTTCCGGCTGTGTGCCGGTTGCCGCGCAGAAGTCGAGAAGGGTGGGCTCATGCGCCATCAGGAAATCGACGAGGCCGGCGCGAAAGCCGGGATCGTCCATCGCATGGCGCACGTCCGATGGCAGGACGCCCGTCAGCGAAAGGAAACGGGAAAGCAGTTCCGGCTCACCGGCAAGCCAGCCGAGGATGGCGATGGCGGTCGATTCGGCGCTCTCTACCGCCGCTGTCTCTTTCTGGCTCTTCATCGTTTTTCCTCGGGAAATTTACCTTTTAATCAACCAAGTGCCGCTAATGTGAATGCGGTCCGGCTGGCTGAATTCGGCTCCGCCGCAACTTATCTATCTGTCGGAAGCTTGCAAGGCCGGTCAGAGGAACAGGGACGCACGATGCCCAAACAGGTCATGATTGTCGAGGATAACGAGCTGAATATGAAGCTCTTCCGGGACCTTATCGAGGCGTCCGGTTATGCGACCATTCAGACCCGCAACGGCATGGAAGCCCTCGAACTGGCGCGCAAGCACCGCCCGGACCTGATACTGATGGATATCCAGCTTCCGGAAGTTTCGGGGCTCGAGGTCACCAAATGGCTCAAAGAGGATGATGAGCTTCACGTCATTCCCGTCATTGCCGTCACCGCATTCGCGATGAAGGGGGACGAGGAGCGCATTCGCCAGGGCGGCTGCGAGGCCTATGTCTCCAAGCCCATTTCCGTGCCGAAGTTCATCGAAACCATCAAGACCTATCTCGGCGACGCCTGAGCGAGGGGCCGCAGAATGACCGCACGCATCCTCGTCGTCGACGACATCCCCGCAAACGTGAAGCTGCTCGAAGCGCGGCTCCTTGCGGAGTATTTCGATGTCCTGACGGCCGAGAACGGTTACGACGCACTGTCGATCTGCGAGCGCACCCAGGTCGATCTGATCCTGCTCGACATCATGATGCCGGGCATCGACGGTTTCGAGGTCTGCGAGCGGCTGAAGGCCAATCCGCGGACAGCGCATATTCCCGTCGTCATGGTGACGGCGCTCGACCAGCCGTCCGACCGCGTGCGCGGCCTGAAAGCCGGCGCCGACGATTTCCTGACCAAGCCGGTCAACGACCTGCAGCTCATGTCGCGCGTCAAGAGCCTCGTTCGCCTCAAGATGCTGACGGACGAACTGCGCCTGCGTGCGGCCACGGCCCGCGCCATCTCGCTGGAGGACGGGCTGGAAACCGGCCTGGGCGATGAGCCCGGTGACATCCTGCTCGTCGACGGGCGCGGCAGTTCGCAGGACCGTATCGCGCGCTCCCTGAAGCCGATTGCCGAGGTCACCTGCATGTCGGATCCGCAGGCAGCGGTGTTCCAGGCGGCGGAGAGCAATTTCGAACTCGTCATCGTCAATGCCAATTTCGAGGATTACGATCCTCTTCGCCTCTGCTCGCAGCTGCGTTCGCTCGAGCGCACGCGCTTCCTGCCGATCCTGCTGATCGCCGAGCAGGGCGATGACGACCTGATCGTGCGCGCGCTCGATCTGGGCGTGACGGATTATATCATGCGGCCGATCGATCCCAACGAGCTGATCGCCCGCAGCCTCACGCAGATCCGCCGCAAGCGCTGCAACGACCGCCTGCGCGCCAGTGTGCGCCAGACGATCGAGCTTGCCGTCACCGACGGGCTGACCGGGCTGCACAATCGTCGTTATCTCGACAACCACCTCAAGCTTCTGATCGACCGTGCCACCGCACGGGGCAGGGCGCTCTCCGTTTGCATTACCGACATCGATCGCTTCAAGCTCGTCAATGACACCTATGGCCATGACGCCGGCGATGTCGTGCTCAGGGAATTTGCAAGCCGCGTCCGTTCGGCCGTGCGCGGCGCCGATCTCGCCTGCCGCTATGGTGGGGAGGAATTCGTGCTGGTCATGCCCGACACGACACCGGACATGGCGGCCGGCGTTGCCGAACGCCTGCGCGCGATTGTCGAGTCCGAGCCGTTCCGCATCCCGGGCACGGATGTCGCTCTTTCCGTGACGGCATCGCTCGGCATCGCCGCCATGCTGCCCGGTGGTGACACGCCGGATGCGCTGCTGAAACGTGCCGACAACGCGCTCTATGAGGCCAAGCGTTCCGGCCGCAATCGGGTCGTGGCCGCGGCGGCCTGAACGCACCGCGACCTTTGTCCACAGCCATCTCGGCGCTGCCGGCCGGATGGACTTTTTATACCGGCCGCCAAAAATTAAGAAGCCGGCTCACGACCCGGGAACGTATTGCGCAAGCGTCTTCCGCTGTAGTGAAATCTGGCTATAGCGCCGTGGTTTCATTTTGCCGAAATTTATCAATATCTTGTCGATTGTGCAATCAGGCCGTGCATGCGGCTTCTGATGTGTTCGGCTTTTGTCCTCTTCACCACTCGGTTGCAACGGCATCGCAAACTGTCTCGTTTTCGTGACAGAAAATCGGACGGCGATTAACTATGAGACAACACACGGGTGGTGGAGCGTTAAGAATTCGTTGATTTTTTTTCGTTTCCGCGCGATGCTCAACTCATGGACGGGATGTGATCCCGTATAACCGGTTACCCCATGATGCTAGGTCCGCCGCATCTCCTGGGTCGTGGGGTCGGTCGGTCAGTAACGACAACTACGGAATCCTCGTGCCGTCGTCGTGCCTGACCGACCCCCAATTCCGCGCCGCTCTCTGAAAGGAGGGCGGCGTTTTCGATTCGGCTTACGCAAAGAGTGCCGAAATTTCCGCAAAAGAAAAAGGCGCCGGGCGTTTCCGCCCCGCGCCTTTGCGAACCGCTCAGGTTCCCAAGATTACTTGATCTTGGTTTCCTTGAATTCGACATGCTTCTTGGCGATCGGGTCGTACTTCGTCTTGGACATCTTGTCCGTCATCGTACGGCTGTTCTTCTTGGTTACGTAGAAGAAACCGGTGTCGGCCGTCGACAGCAGCTTGATCTTGATGGTGGTAGCCTTGGCCATGGTCGTCCTGCCTTTATGAAAAACGAAGCCGCGGACAGCCAGTCTGCTCCACGGCTTTAAATCTGCGCGGAAACTACAAATAGCGCCCGAAAAGTCAACCCTGTTTCGGCCGGAAAACCATCCGACCAAGAGAAAGTATGAGGTAAAGGCCGAAGAAGGCGACGATCGCCCAGGCAAAACCGTCATTGCCGGAGACGTCCATGGCCCCGCCGATGGCCTGCGGGCCCACCACCGTGCCGACCGCATAGCAGAAGATGAAGGCTGCATTGGCCGCGGCAAGGTCCGCGCCGACGAGTCGCGAGCCGAGATGGCTGAGCCCCACCGTATAGAGCCCCGCAACGCAGCCACCCCAGACGAACAGCACGACGGCCATCAGAATCCAGTTCTGCGAGACCAAGGGCAGAGACAGCGCGCCGATCAGGCCGATGACGGCCATGATCGTGAGCAGGCCGCGGCGATCGCGCATGCGGTCGGAAACCATGCCGAGGGGGATCTGGAACGCCATGTTGCCGATGCCCATGACGGTGAGGAGAAGGGCCGCCTGCGGCTCGCTGAAGCCCGCGCGGGTGGCGTAGATCGGGAAGAGGGACAGTCCGCCCACCTCGACGGCGCCGAACACGAAGACCGCCGCCGTCGCCGTGGGCACGAGCAGCACATAGCGCATGAAGTGCGCTTCCGGCTTCTCGGTGATGATGGGGCTCTCGCGCCGTGCAATGAAGATGGGCACTGCGGCGAGGAGGATGATCATGGCGCCGACCGCAAACGGCAGGACGCCTTGGCTGCCGAGCAGCGAGAAGAGCAGCGGGCCGGCGGCGAAGCCGAGCGACAGCACGGTCGCATAGATACCCAGGACCAGCCCGCGGCGGCGCGGCGGCGCTGCGGCGTTGATCCAGAATTCGGAGAGGATGAACAGGGTGGTGATCGCCCCGTGGAAGACGAGGCGCAGCGGAAACCACAGCCAGAAGTTCTCGATATAGTAGAAGCCCAGCCCGCTGATGGCCGCCAGCACGATGGCCAGCAACATCGTCGTCGAGGTGCCCAGCCCGTGCGCGAGGCGCGTGGTGAAGGGGGCGGCCACCATCGCAGCGACGCCCGCCATGGCGGAATTGATGCCGATGAGGGTCGGCGAGATCCCGCGCTTCTCCATGATGATCGACAGCAGCGGAAGCCCGAGGCCGATGGCAAGTCCCACGGCGGAGATCGCGGCGACGGCTGCAATGAGAGAACGCCAGTGAATGTGTTCCACCGGGCCGGATGTGCCGGATTGCGGCTGCGTCATATGCGGTCTGTCCTCAAAGCAGGTCCCGAAGGAAGCGTCCGTGCCGCGTGTGATACAAGGGCACGGCTCTTCCAAACGGCAGAGATTTGTCTTCCTGAAGGCTTTTTTGAAGCTCTTCAAGGATCAAGACGGTTATGTCGGGCATCTCAACGCATGTCTGATCAGAAATATTGACCCAACGCAGGTCCTCCAGCTCGTGACTGGCCGTCGCCGCGGCTGGATCGACACCGGCTTCGTCCGTGAAAAGCGTGAAGAAGCGCGTATCGTAGCGGCGCACCATGCCGGCGGGCGTGATGGCGCGCGCAAGGAAGCGCAGCTGCGACAGATCGGGCAGGAAGGGCAGGGCATTGCCTGCGGGAGCGGCGAGCGGCGTGCCGACGCTGATGCCCGTCTCCTCGTAGAGTTCGCGGATGGCCGCGACGGCCAGCGCCCGCAGCCGAGAATCGGAACAGCGCGCGCCGGCGCGAATCGCCAGCCTCTCGCAGGCTAGCGCATGCAGCGGGCTGGCGATGGGTAAAAGCCGGTCGTTGGCATCGCGCCGGCCGCCGGGGAAGACATAGACATCCGGCATGAAGACATGCCTGCTGCTGCGCCGCCCCACGAGGACGCGAATGTTTCCGCCCGTCCGGTCGAGAAGCAGGATCGAGGCGGCGTCGACAGGCCGGATGGCCGTCATGCCACGCTGTCGCCGCGCGCCGGCGCTTCCGCGTCATCGGCGGGTTTGTCGCCGAAACCGTGCATCTTCAGCGCCCATTGCAGGCCGATCGTGCCGCCCTTGACGGGCTGGAGCAGGGCAATCGCCATGATGATGGTTATCGGCACCCAGATCATGAGATGCTGCCACGTGTTCAGGGGCAGGATCAGGTCCGTCGCCATGTAGCCGCCAAGGACGATATGGCCGACGATGGTGATCACGATATAGGGCGGCAGGTCGTCGGAACGCTGGGGGGTGAAATCCTGGCCGCAGGCCGCGCAATGATCGGCGGGCTTGACGAAGGCGCGGAACAGGCGGCCGGTGCCGCAGGCCGGGCAGCGGTTGAGCATGCCGCGGCGGATGGAACGCCACACGGGCCGGTCGTTCGGAACGGGCTGTCCGCTCTCCCCGAAATGCTGCGTCGTCTCGCCGGTCTCGTTAGCTTGCATGTCACCTGTCCTTCCTGCCGGAGGCCGCTCGTGTAAACCGCGCCCGGCATATCCTGTCTGGGCCTAGCGCCGGCCGCGCGGCGGGCGCGTGCCCGGCTGGCGGCGAGGAGCCGATCCCTTGCGCCGGCCCGACTTGTGGAACGAACGCACCGCCGTCGGCATCTTGCGCCCTTCGCTGACCATGTCGAAGCGCAGCGCGCCGGCAAGCGGCACGGCTTCGGCAAGCTTGACGCGCACCTCGTCGCCGAGGCGGTAGCCGAGCCCGGTCTTTTCGCCCGACAGTGCCTGGTGGGCCTCGTCATAGATGAAGTAATCCTGGCCGAGCATGGATATCGGTACGAAACCATCCGCGCCATATTCGGGCAGGGTGACAAAAAGTCCTGCTTTCGTGACGCCGGAAACGCGGCCGTCGAATTCCTCGCCGAGGCGCGCCGCAAGGTGATGGGCGATGAGCCGGTCGACCGTATCGCGCTCCGCGGCCATGGCGCGGCGCTCGAAGGTCGAGATTTCGGCCGCGATATCGTCGAGTGCCGCCTCTTCGTCGGGCGTGATGCCGCCTTCGCCCAGGCCGAGCGAGCCCACCAAAGCGCGATGCACGATCAGGTCCGCATAGCGGCGGATGGGCGAGGTAAAGTGGGCGTATTTCATGAGGTTCAGGCCGAAATGGCCGATATTCTCGGGACTGTAGATCGCCTGGCTCTGCGAGCGCAGCACCATCTGGTTGACCATCTGCTCGAAGGGCGTGTCCTTCGCCTTGGCGAGCACGCCGTTGAAATGGTTGGAGCGCATGTTGCCGCCCTTCACCAAGGATATGTCGAGCGTCTGGAGGAATTCGCGCAGCGTCTCCTGCTTGGCAAGCGAGGGGGCGTCGTGCACGCGGTAGACGAGGACCTGCTTCTTCTTCTCCAGCGTTTCGGCGGCCGAGACGTTTGCCTGGATCATCATCTCTTCGATGAGCTTGTGTGCGTCGAGGCGCGGCGGCACGAAGACCCGGTCGACGGTGCCGTCGGGTTTCAGCAGGATCTTGCGTTCAGGCATGTCGAGTTCGAGCGGCTGCCGCCGGTTCCTGCCGATCGTCATGATGCGATAGGCTTCCCAGAGCGGCTTCAGGATCGTCTCCAGGATCGGGCCGGTCTTGTCATCCGGCGCGCCGTCGACGGCGGCCTGCGCCTGCTGGTAAGACAACTTTGCCGCGCTCTTCATCATCACGCGGTGGAAGGTGTGGCCCGCCTTGCGGCCTTCCTTGGAGAAGACCATGCGAACGGCGAGCGCCGGGCGGTCGACGCCTTCCTTCAGCGAGCAGAGATCGTTGGAAATGCGCTCCGGCAGCATCGGCACGACGCGGTCGGGGAAATAGACCGAGTTGCCGCGCTTCAGCGCCTCGCGGTCGAGTGCGGATTTTGGGCGGACATAGTAACTGACATCGGCGATGGCCACGGTGACGATCACGCCGCCGGGATTGTCGGGCGACGTGTCTGGCTCGGCGTGCACGGCGTCGTCGTGGTCCTTGGCGTCGGCCGGGTCGATGGTGATGAGGGGAAGGCTACGCCAATCCTCGCGATGCGACATGGATGCAGCGCCCGCCGCCTCTGCCTCGCGGATAACCGCATCGGGGAAGATATAGGGAATGCCATGGGCATGGATGGCGATCATCGAGATCGCCTTTTCCGAGGCCACGGAGCCGATCACGCCCTTGATCTGCGCGCGCGGCAGGCCGAAGCGGCCGATGCGCACGACATCGATCTCCACGAGGTCGCCGTCCTTGGCGCCGGCCGTGAATTCGGCATCGACATCCATCTCCTCGCCGCGACGGTCGATTGGCAGGATGCGCCCATTGCCGCCGGGCATGGAGCGGAAGACGCCCATGCCGGAGTTCTTCTTCTTGTCGAGAACCTTGATGACGCGGCCGGTATAGGCCGGCCCGCCGCGTTCCTTGGCCGGAAAGATCTTGGCAAGAACCCGGTCGCCAAGACCCGCGACCGGCGCCTTGTCCTTGCGCGGCCCGCCCGACTGGCGGATCAGCACCGCGGGCGCCACGCCCGCATCGTCAAGCCATTCGGCAGGGCGGCCGATCAGTTCGCCATCCACGTCGCGCGTCGTGATGTCGAGCACGGCGACCGGCGGAAGGGCGCCGGGGCGCACCAGCGACTTGCGGCGCTTCTCCAGCAGCCCATCCTCCTCGAAGGATTTCAGCAACGCCTTCAGTTCCACGCGCGCTTCGCCCTTCAGGCCGAAGGCCTTGGCGATTTCGCGCTTGGAGGCCTGCTCGGGATGATCGGCGATGAAGCGCAGGAGAACGTCGCGCGGCGGCACGACGCCGTGGATGATCGGCGTGTCGTCTGCCGCCGGCGCATCACGACCCGCGCGGCCGGGCCGTCTGGATTGTCCTGACCGGCTGCGTGGTTCTCTGGTCATTCGGTCAGGCCTTCTTTGCCTTGGGGGCCGCCTTCGGCTTGGCGGCGGCCTTCGCTTTGGGCTTCGCCGTCTTGGCCTCGCCGGTCTTCGCCGCCTTCGTGGTCTTCGTCGCCTTGGCCTTGCCGCCCTTGGCAGGCGTCTTGGCGGCCTTGTCGGCGATCAGTACGAGCGCTTCCTCCAGCGTGACGCTGTCGGCGGACTTGTCCTTCGGCAGGGTCGCGTTGACCTTGCCCCAGTTTACATAGGGGCCGTATTTGCCGTCGCGCACCGTGATGGGGCCGCCGTCCGGATGGTCGCCCAGCGTCTTCAGCGCGGCCGGCGTGCCGCGTCCGCGGCCGCCGGGACCCTTCGACGCCTTGTCGGCGATCACTGCTACGGCGCGGTTGAGGCCGATCGAGAAGACGTCCTCGACGGTCTCCAGATTGGCATAGCCGCCATCGTGCAGCAGGAACGGCCCATAGCGGCCAAGCCCGGCCGAGATCATCTTGCCTGTTTCCGGGTGCTGGCCGATATCGCGCGGCAAGGAGAGCAGGGCGAGCGCCTTTTCATGGTCGATGGTGGCGGGTGCCCAGCCCTTGGGAAGGCTGGACCGCTTGGCTTCCTTGCCGTCGCCGCGCTGCACGTAGGGCCCGAAGCGGCCGGAGCGCAGGGTGATTTCCTCGCCGGTATGCGGGTCCTTGCCGAGGCTCTGCGGCTCGTTGGAGACGGACGCATCCGCATCGGAACCGCTATCGGCGGAAAGCTGGCGGGTGTAGTTGCACTCCGGATAGTTCGAGCAGCCGACGAAGGCGCCGAACTTGCCGAGCTTCAGCGACAGCTTGCCGGTGCCGCACACCTGGCAGATACGCGGATCGCTGCCGTCCTCGCGCTTGGGGAAGACGAGCGGCGCCAGTTCCTCGTTCAGCGCATCGAGGACATTGGTGACGCGCAGCTCCTTGGTATCCTCGATCTGCGCGAAGAAATCCTTCCAGAAATCACGCAGGACCTGCTTCCAGTCGAGTTCGCCGGCCGAGATCTTGTCGAGTTTCTCTTCGAGGTCGGCCGTGAAATCGTATTCGACATAGCGCGTGAAGAAGCTTTCCAGGAAGGCGGTGACGAGACGGCCCTTGGCCTCGGGGATCAGCTTGCGCTTGTCGATGGTGATGTATTCGCGGTCGCGCAGCGTGGCGAGTGTCGCGGCGTAGGTGGAGGGACGGCCGATGCCGAGCTCTTCCATCTTCTTGATGAGCGTGGCTTCGGAATAGCGCGGCGGCGGTTCGGTGAAGTGCTGCGTGGCGTTCACCTTCTGCTTGTCGAGCTTCTCCTGCGCATTGATTTCCGGCAGGCGGCCGTCGTCGTCGCCATCGTCCGATTGCTCGCCGTCTTCCTTCTGGTCCGTATAGGCGGCGATGAAGCCGTCGAAGCGGATGACCGAACCGGTGGCGCGCACGCCGGCCTTGCGGCCGCCGTTGTCAGCTTCGATCTCGACCGTCGTGCGCTCGATCTCGGCGGAGGCCATCTGGCTTGCGATGCCGCGCTTCCAGACGAGATCGTAGAGCTTCAGCTGGTCGGCATCGAGGAAGCGGCGCACTTCATCGGGCGTGCGGTCGAACGATGTCGGGCGGATGGCCTCGTGCGCCTCCTGGGCGTTCTTCGCCTTGGTGGAATAGAGGCGCGGCTTTTCCGGCACGTAGCGCTCGCCGAACTGGCTTGCGACGGCCCGGCGGGCGGCGTTGATCGCCTCGGGTGCCATCTGCACGCCGTCGGTACGCATATAGGTGATGAGACCGACCGTCTCGCCGCCGATATCGATGCCTTCATAGAGCTTCTGCGCCACCTGCATGGTGCGCGACGCCGAGAAGCCGAGCTTGGAGGATGCGGCCTGCTGCAGGGTCGATGTGGTGAAGGGCGGGGCGGGGTTGCGCTTGGTGGGCTTCGCCTCGACGCTTTCCACGCGATAGGACGCGCCGTCGAGCAGGGCTTTCAGGCGGTTGGCCTCCTCGGCATTGCCGATCGCCTTCGGCGTCAGGCGCTTGCCCTCGGCGGAAACGAGACGTGCCTCGAACTCGTCGCCGCGCGGCGTCTTCAGGATGGCGGAGAGGTTCCAGTACTCTTCCGAGACGAAGCGTTCGATCTCGGCTTCCCGGTCGCAGACCAGGCGAAGCGCGACCGACTGCACGCGCCCGGCCGAACGCGCACCCGGCAGCTTGCGCCAGAGCACCGGCGACAGGTTGAAACCGACGAGATAGTCGAGGGCGCGGCGCGCCAGATAGGCGTCGACCAGCGCGATATCGATGTCGCGCGGATGTTTCATGGCGTCGAGCACGGCCGATTTGGTGATGGCGTTGAAAACCACGCGCTTCACCGGCTTGCCGCCGATCGCCTTCTTCTTGTTGAGCACATCGAGCACGTGCCAGGAAATCGCTTCACCTTCGCGATCCGGGTCGGTCGCGAGGATGAGGCCATCGGACGATTTCATGGCGTCGGCAATGTCCTTGATGCGTTTTGCAGACGCGGTGTCGACTTCCCACGACATCTCGAAGTCTTCGTCCGGGCGCACGGAGCCGTCCTTGGCCGGCAGGTCGCGGACATGGCCGAAGGAGGCGAGCACGGTGTAGCCAGGCCCGAGATACTTGTTGATCGTCTTGGCCTTGGAAGGCGATTCCACAACTACAACATTCATCGTCATTTCTCTGATACCAGGTGCCGCAGCTTGAGCGCGCGGCAAAAAAGAAGGCGTCCTGCGCCGCAAAGTGTGTTTCGACATGAACAGGGAAAGCGTTTCGGTCAAGAGGTAGGGTCGAAATAAGTCGGTTACAACGCAATACAACCAAAAGTGGACTAATAAATTATTGCAATTATAAATAATCGTATTATCGTTTGGGTGGTACGGAATTGCAACCTGAAGTGATGATTCGTCACGGATGCAACGGGGGTGCCATGAACCCGAAACAAGCCACGCCAAGCATGCCGCCGCGCAGTGCGGAGGATAACGTAGCCTATATACGCCAGATGCTCGGTGAATTGCGCAGCATCGCGAACAACGACGGCGCCGACATGCTGCGCTACCTGATCGAGATGGCCTATGTCGAAGCCGGAGACATCCTGTCGGGCGTGAGGCCGCTTTCAGTCCGTGGTCATCGAGACGCGCCCATCGACATGGCGTTCCAGACGGCCCGCAAGGTCAAGTTCTAGCAGGATGAGATAGACGGCCGACGGGGCGATGCCGGTGTAGCGAATGATCTCGTCGATCTCTGTCGGGACGGGACTGAGGGCCTCCGTCAGCCGCTCGCGATCGCTTTCGCTCGGTGGCAGCCGCTCAGCGGAGGCGATATCCTCGTCGGGTTCGTCGGCCCCGCTGTTCGGCTGGAAGAGATCGGGCTCGCAGAGGGGCCGCAGGCCGTCCAGCACATCCTGCGCCGTCGTGGTGATCGTCGCACCATCCTTCAAAAGGCCGTTCGTTCCCTCGCAGCGGGGGTCGAGCGGCGAGCCCGGCACGGCGAAGACCAGCCGTCCGAAGTCGCCCGCATTGCGCGCGGTGATCAGCGAGCCGGAGCGCATCGCCGCCTCCACCACGACGAGGCCCAGCGACATGCCGGCGATCAGACGGTTGCGGCGGGGGAAATCGCGTGCACGCGGCTCCCACCCGAAGGGCATCTCGCTGACGGCGACGCCGTCGCGTGCGGTGAGTTCGTCGAGAAGCCCGATATTCTCGGGCGGGTAGGGCTTGTCGAGGCCCCCAGCCATGGCGGCGATAGTGCCGGTCTCGATGCTGGCGCGATGCGCGGCGGTGTCGATGCCGCGGGCAAGGCCGGATACGATCGTATAACCCGCCCGGCCGATATCCCGCGCCAGAAGGCCCGCGAGCTTCATGCCTGAAATGGAAGCATTGCGCGCTCCGACGATGCCGACGGCCGGCGCCGTCATGACCTTGCGGTTGCCCTTGACCGCCAGGAGTGGCGGTGCGCCGTCGATCTGGCGCAGAAGGGGCGGGTAGTCCGGCTCGCCGATGCCGATGAAACCTGCGCCGTGGCGTTCGGCCATGTCCATTTCGCGTTCCGCGTCCGCCCGGCTGGCGACGCGGATGCTGCGCGATGCCCCGCCGCGGCGCGAGAGTTCCGGCAGCATTTCCAGCGCGGTCTCGGCGCTGCCGAAGTGGTTGATCAGGTCGCGGAACGTGACCGGCCCGACATTGTCGCTTCGGATGAGCCGCAGCCAGGCGATCCTCTGTCGTTCCGTCAGCGCAATTCCTGTGGTCCTTGCGCTGCGATCGTCCATGGCTATCCCTTGCTGCCGATCTTGCTTTCCGTGCCGCTCACAAGACGGCTGATATTGGCGCTGTGCTTCCACCAGGTGATGAGGGTGAGCACCAGGAAGAGCAGCGCCACTTTCTCATATCCCAGAAACCACAATACAACCGGAGATACGGCTGTTGCAACCAGGGCCGAGAGCGAAGAGTAGCGGGTGATATAGGCGCATGCGATCCACACGGCCGCGAAGACCGCGAGCATGACGGGCACGAGCCCGAGCAAGACGCCGACATAGGTCGCCACACCCTTGCCGCCCTTGAAACCCAGCCAGACGGGAAAGAGGTGGCCAAGAAAGGCGGCGAAGCCCGCGGCAATGCCGGCCTCGATGCCCCAGCGCGATGCGATGGCGGCCGCGGCCGTGCCCTTCAGCGCGTCGAGAAGCAATGTCGCGGCGGCGAGCTTCTTGTTGCCGGTGCGCAGCACGTTCGTCGCGCCGATATTGCCCGAACCGATCTTGCGCACGTCGCCCAGACCCGCCATGCGGGTGAGGATCAGGCCGAAGGGAATGGAGCCGAGCAGATAGCCGAAGGCGAGGGCGGCAAAGGTCGGCAAGGCGCCGAGCGGCCAGCTGAAGATGTCGGACACGATTGTTCCCCCCGTTTCATTCCCGGTAGCCGGGGCTATACCCGGCCGACGTCCCTTCAGCCCAGCGAATGCACCCGTTCGCCGGCAACATAGGTGCTAACGGCGCGTCCCGTAAAGCGGGCATCTTCGAAGGGCGTGTTCTTCGAGCGCGAGACGAAGGTCTCCTTGGTGGCAAGCCACGGTTCGTCCGGATCGATCAGCACGATATCGGCCTTCGCGCCCGGCGCGAGCGTTCCCGCATCGAGACCGAAGATCTTCGCCGGGCGCGTCGACAGCGCATCGATGAGCCGCATCAGCGGGACTTCACCGCTGTGGTGCAGCCGGAGCGCCGCCGCCAGCATGGTTTCAAGCCCGATTGCGCCGTCCGCCGCATCGGCGAAGGGAAGCCGCTTGGTATCGACATCCTGCGGATCGTGCGAGGAAACGATGATGTCGATGTCACCGCGGGCAAGCGCGTCGACCATGGCCTTGCGGTCATCCTCGCCGCGCAGCGGCGGCGACAGCTTGAAGAACGTGCGGTACTCGCCGATATCGTTCTCGTTGAGCGTCAGGTGGTTGATCGAAATGCCGCAGGTGACATTGGCCCCGCGCTGGCGGGCGGTCTTCACGGCCTCGGCGGATTCAGGCACGGAGATCTGCGCGGCGTGGTACTTGCCGCGGGTGAGGCCGGCGATGCGCAGGTCACGTTCGAGCGGGATCAGCTCGGCTTCGCGCGGGCTGCCTGAGAGGCCGAGCCAGCTTGCAAGCAGGCCCTCGTTCATGACGCCGCCGGCGCCGAGATACTTGTCGCGCGTTTCGAGCGCGATGACGCTGCCGAATTCGCGCGCATAGGTCATGGCACGGCGCAGCACCTGCGCGTTGTGCATGGGGTTGCGGCCATTGGTGAAGGCCACCGCGCCGGCATCCTTGAGCAGGCCGAATTCCGTCATCTCCTCGCCGGCAAGGCCCTTGGTGAGAGCTGCGGCGGGGTGGATGTTGACGATCGCCTTGTCGCGGGCGTTCTTCAGCACGAACTCCACCAGCGCGATGTCGTCGATGACGGGGTCGGTGTCCGGCATGGTGATGAAGGTCGTGACGCCGCCTGCCGCTGCGGCGCGCGAGGCGGATTCGATGGTCTCGCGATGTTCCGCGCCCGGCTCGCCGACGAAGACCCTCGCATCGACGAGGCCCGGCGCGGCGATCACACCGCGGCCGTCGACGATCTCGGCGCCTTCAGGGGCGCCCTGGTTCTGTGCGCCGCTGCCGATGGCGGCGATCCGGCCATTCTCGATGACGATGGAGCCGTTTTCATCGAGGTTGCGGGACGGGTCGAGGATGCGAAGGTTTTTCAGGACGGTGGTGCGGGTCATGCGCGGACATCCTGATTCTGCGAGAGGAGAAGCGTCTGCATGACGGCCATGCGGACGGCGACCCCCATCTCGACCTGCTGTTCGATCACGCTCTGCGGGCCGTCGGCGATTTCGGAGGCGATTTCCACGCCGCGGTTCATCGGGCCGGGATGCATGACGAGCGCATCCTCCTTCGCCACCTTCAGCTTTTCGGCGTCGAGGCCGTAATAGTGAAAGTATTCGCGCACCGAAGGCACGAAGGCGCCGGACATGCGCTCGCGCTGCAGCCGCAGCATCATCACGACGTCGGCATCCTTGAGGCCTTCCTCCATGGAGTGATAGACCTCGGCCCCCATTTCCGCGATGCCGGAGGGCAGCAGCGTCGCCGGCGCCACCACGCGCACCCGCGCGCCCATCGCGTTGAGCAGGAGGATGTTCGAGCGGGCGACGCGCGAATGCAGCACGTCGCCGCAGATGGCGACGATGATGCGCGACAGCTTGCCCCGGGCGCGGCGGATGGTCAGCGCGTCGAGCAGGGCCTGGGTGGGATGCTCGTGCTGGCCGTCGCCGGCATTGATGACGGCGCAGGATACTTTCTGCGCCAGAAGGGCGGCGGCCCCGGCGGAGGAGTGGCGCACCACCAGCACGTCCGGATGCATGGCATTCAGCGTCATCGCGGTGTCGATCAGGGTTTCGCCCTTCTTCACCGAGGAATTGCCGACCGACATGTTCATCACGTCCGCCCCGAGCCGCTTGCCGGCCAGTTCGAAGGACGATTGCGTGCGGGTGGACGCTTCGAAGAAGAGGTTGATCTGCGTCAGGCCGCGGAGCGCCGACGTCTTCTTCTCCCGCTGGCGGGAGATTTTCACTGCCTCGTCGGCACGGTCGAGCAGGAGGGTGATGTCCTGCTCCGTCAGACCCTTGATGCCGAGAAGGTGGCGATGCGGAAAGAAGTCCATGGGGCTCCGCCTCAACTGTCGTGGATACGCGCGGTCTATAAAGTGTCGGTTTGCGCGCGGCAAGGCGCGGCGGGCGGCGCGCTATGCATTCCCACGCTTTTGTTCGCTGAACCGTATCTGCGGCGTCACGGCCCCGTTTCGCCCCGTCGCGACTTGGGATAGAACCCGCTCATGACTCGCGACACCGAACAGAAACTTGCCGATCTCAACCAGCCGCCGCTGTGGTCGGGCATCAATGCCTACCGCTCCGATCCGCTGCTGGTCGACGCCACGGATGCCATGCCCAAGAGCCTTCGCGACGAGTTCGACGCGATCGGCCGCTATGTGACCTCGCCGGAGGCGCAGGAGCTTGCGCGCATGGCAAACGAGGGCGTGCCGCAGCTGCGCACGCACGGCCCGCGCGGCGAGCGCCTCGATGTCGTGGACTATCACCCCGCCTGGCATGCGCTGATGCGCCGGTCCATGTCGAACGGCCTGCATTCCTCGCTCTGGGAAAACGTCCCGGACGAGAAGGGCATCGCGCACAAGGCACGCGCCGTCCGCTTCTTTCTGACCGCGCAGCTCGAATGCGGGCATCTGTGCCCGCTGACCATGACGAGCGCCTCCGTCGCAGCACTTTCGGCCTCGCCGCAGGTGCAGCGCGAATGGGGCCGCAAGATCCTGTCGCGCAAATACGACAGCGCCAACAAGCCCGCCATGCAGAAGAGCGCCATCACCATCGGCATGGGCATGACGGAAAAGCAGGGCGGCACGGATGTGCGCGCCAACACCTCGACCGCCGAGCGGGTCGGCGAGGGCATCTACCGGCTGAACGGCCACAAATGGTTCATGTCCGCGCCGATGAGCGACGGCTTCGTGATGCTCGCCCAGACCCGCGAGGGCGTCGGCTGCTTCCTCGTGCCGCGCCTGCTGGAGGACGGCTCAGGCAACGGCCTGCGCTTCCAGCGCCTCAAGGACAAGGTCGGCAACCGCTCCAATGCCTCGTCGGAGGTGGAGTTCTCCGATACGTTCGGCTTCCTGCTCGGCAAGCCCGATGCCGGCATCGGCACCATTCTCGACATGGTCACGCTGACGCGGCTCGATTGCGCGCTGGCCTCTGCCGGCATCATGCGGGCGTCGCTTGCGGAAGCCGTGCATCACACCCGCGGCCGCATGGTTTTCGGCAAACCGCTCGTCGCGCAGCCGATCATGACGCGGGTGCTGGCCGACATGGCGCTCGATGTCGCCGGTGCGACCGCGCTTTCCTTCCGCCTCGCCGACGCCTTCGACAAGGCGCGCGACAGCGCAAGCGACGCCGCCTATGCCCGTATCATGACGCCGGTCACGAAATACTGGTGCTGCAAGATCGCGCCCGCGCTCATCTACGAGGCGATGGAATGCATCGGCGGCAGCGGCTACGTGGAGGAGCGCCCGATTGCCCGCCACTACCGCGAGGCGCCCGTCAACGCGATCTGGGAAGGATCCGGCAATGTCATGGCGCTCGACCTGATGCGCGTCATCAGCCGGGGCAGGGACCTGTTCGAACTGCTCTTCGCCGGCTTTGCCCGCGATCTCGGCCCCGCCGGCAAGAAGACGGTGGAGGTGCTGCGCGCCGCGCTCTCGCTGTGCGAGCGGGACGAGGGCGCGGCCCGCATGCTGGTGGAGCAACTGGCACTGGCTGCGGCCGCCGCCGAACTTTACCGTGCCGGTGCCGGCCGCATCGCCGATGCCTTCCTCGAAACGCGTCTGGCCTCCGGCTGGCGCGCGACCTACGGCATGCTCGATTCGCGCTTCGATTCGGCCTACATCGTCGACCTGCTCTATCCGCCCGCCAGATAGTCGGCTGCGGCCAGGACGATGGGAATGGTGAAGAAGGACGCGACCGTCTGAAGCTTCGCAACCGCCGCATAGAGCGGCGCGTCGCCACCCATCTGCTTGGCCAGCACATAGCCGTTCATGGCGGTGGGCACGCTTGCCCCCATGGTGATGGTCATGAGGGGCTCGCCGCGCATGCCCAGCGCATAGGCCGCCGCCGTCATCACGACGGGCATGAAGATCAGTTTCAGGACCACCGGCAGGAGCGCCAGCGGACGTGGTCTCAGGGCATCCGCCAGTTTCAGACCGGCACCGACCATGATGAGGCCCAGGCTCAGCGACGAACTGGCGACCAGCTCCGCCGCCTGCATGACCGGCCGATAGAGTGGGATTTCCAGCAAATTGACAGCAACGCCCAGCGCCGACCCGATGATCATCGGGTTTGTCAGCACCTTCCACAGGAAGGTCTTCAGGCTCCGGCTGCCGCCGCCGAACCAGATCAGCATGGCGATATTGTATAAATTGAGGGGAATGATGATCAGCGTGGCCACCAGCGCCACAAGCGCGAGGCTTTGTTGTCCGTAGAGCTTTTCCCCGATGGCGAGCGCGATGAAGGCGTTCCAGCGGGTCGAGGTCTGGAAGACCGAGGTGAAGGACGAACCCGACACCCCGGCGGCCCGGAAGAGCGGCCAGGACAAGGCGAGCAGCAACGCGATGAGCGTCACCGAGCCGATGGAGCTGACGGCGACGCTGCCGGCTGCGATCCCCGAGAATTCAGCCTTGGCGAGCGTCGTGAAGAGCAGGCACGGAAACAGCACATAGAAGCCGAGCTGCTCGAGTCCGTTCCACATGTCGCGGTCGATGGCGCGCCAGCGTTTGAGCAGCACGCCCAGCACGACGAGCAAGAAGATGGGCAGGATACTTTCGAAGATGAGGAGCATGGAACCGGAGGGCCGAGAGACGATTATCCGCTCATGCCCTGTCGCGGTGGTGGTGGCAAGTGCGGTTGCGACCGCCGCATGTGTGGAAATTAACCTTAATCGCAGGTTTGCATTGCGCGGACAGGGTTAACCGGCAAAGCTGGCGTTAACCTGCTGTTAACCATGTAGCGAGTGACGAGTATGGCCATGGTGGCCCGGATATCGGTCATGACGACCCTGTTTTCCTTCGCGGCGGTGGATATCGTGCTTCCGCTCATCGTTCTTGTCGCGATCGTGGCAATCAGCGAAACGCTGTTTGCCGCCGCGGACCTTCTGGCAACGCGGAGGAGGGCGGCATGAAGTGGTTCCTCATTCTCTGGGCGGGGCCGATCGCGCTGCTGGGCAGCTGGTACGGGCTGTCCTACTACGACATGAATTTCGGCATCTTCATGCTGACGCGCGATGCCCATGATCTGGTGTTCCGCATCTACGGGCATATTCTCGGCATTCCGCCGGAGAGCATTCCGCCGCTTGTGCTGCGCGCCATCATTTTGGACAGCTTCCTGGTGCTCGGCATCATCGCCTTCCGCCGCCGCAGGAAGATCGCGGCCTGGTGGCAAGCGCGCCGTCAGTCGGCGCCGGCCGTCCTGGCCAGGGATGAAAGCCTGTCCAGCGCGCCCTGAAGAATGAAGGACGCGGCCGCCGAGTCGATGCGCTCGGCCCGCTTCTTGCGCGAGACATCCATTTCGATCAGCGTGCGTTCCGCCGCGACCGTCGAAAGCCGTTCGTCCCAGAAGACGAAGGGAATATCCGTTTTCTCCGACATGGAGCGCACGAAGGCGCGGGTGGCCTGCACGCGTGGACCGGCGCTGCCGTCCATGTTGACGGGCAGGCCGATGACGAAGGCCGCGATCTTCTCTTTCGCCGCGAAGGCCAGCAGCAACTCGGCGTCCTGCGTGAACTTCACGCGCTTCAGGACAGGCCGGGGTGTCGCGAGCCGTCGGCCGATATCGGAGACCGAGAGGCCGATGGTCTTGGTGCCGAGATCGAGGCCCGCGACAGGCTGGCCGGGGGCGAGGACCTGCGACAGTTCTTCCAGCGTCAGCGTCGCCATGGGGCAGCCTCTCAGCGTTTGCGGACGAATTCGGTGCGCAGCACCAGGCCGCGGATGCTTTCATGCCGGCAGTCGATTTCTTCCGGGTTGTCCGTCAGGCGGATCGAGCGGATGACCGTGCCCTGCTTCAGCGTCTGGCCCGCACCCTTGACCTTCAGGTCCTTGATGAGCACGACCGAATCGCCATCCGCCAGCACATTGCCGGCGGCGTCGTGCACAGCGCTCTGCGCAGCCTTTTCCGCTGCGATCTCGGATGCCGGGCGCCATTCGCCGGTCGCTTCGTCATAGATGTAATCGTCGTCGCTCATTGCGAACTCCTTCTTCAATCATGAGCGCCACGCTTATAACGATCCGGCGGCGGATGGAAACGGCCTTCGCCGGGACTATATTGCCTTCCGAATCCCAAATGGAGAACAAGCATGAAAATCACCTGGCTCGGCCATTCCGCCTTCCGCATCGAAACGGCGAAGGCGAAGATCCTCATCGACCCGTTCTTCACCGGCAATCCGGCCTTCGACGAGGCCACGCGAAAGGACGCCGTTTCCGGCCTCACCCATATCCTGCTGACCCACGGCCACGGCGATCATGTCGGCGATACGATCGGGATCGCGAAGGAAACCGGCGCGACCGTGCTCGCCAATGCCGATCTCGCTGCCTGGCTCGGCGCCAAGGGCGTCGAGAAGGTCGATATGGGCAATACCGGCGGCACCGTGCATTTCGACGGTTTCTCGACAACCTTCGTCAATGCGCTGCATTCGTCGGCGCAGATCACCGAGGACGGCACCTCCCACTCGCTCGGCAGCGCCAACGGCCTGGTCCTGCATTTCGAGGACGAGCCGACGCTCTACCACATGGGCGATACCGACATCTTTTCCGACATGGCGCTGATCAACGAGCTGCACCAGCCGGAAATCGGCCTGGTGCCGATCGGCGACCGGTTCACCATGGGCGGTGCGGTGGCGGCACTCGCCTGCCAGCGCTTCTTCACCTTCGGCACCGTCATTCCCTGCCATTACGGTTCCTTCGGCATCATCGACCAGACGGCGGACCTTTTCGTGCAGGCCATGGAGGGTGCGTCCACCCGCATCGAGGTGCCCCAGGTCGGTGGCGTCGTCACGCGCTGAACCGCGGGAAATCGGGCGAGGGGGCGTGGAAGCGGCCATTCCCCCGTTGCGCCCCTTGGGCTTGGTCATTATAGCGAAGGGGAAATTTCCCACCGGAGACCGTCCATGTCCGTAGATCTAGCCACCGTGAAGCGCGTTGCGCGCCTTGCCCGCATCGCCGTCAGCGAAGAAGAGGCAAACCGCATGACCGGCGAGCTCAATGGTATCCTGGGCTTCGTCGAACAGCTGTCCGAGGTGAATGTCGAGGGCGTCGAGCCGATGACCTCAGTCACCCCGATGGAGATGCGCAAGCGCCAGGACATCGTCAACGACGGCAACAAGGCCGACGCGATCGTCGCCAACGCCCCGGCCACCGACCGCAATTTCTTCCAGGTTCCGAAGGTTGTGGAGTAATCCTTGACCGTCACAATCGACGTCGAAAGCCCGCTTACGGATGAGGTTCGCACGCTGATCGCAGAGCTGAACACGGTCCTGCTTGCGCTGTCGCCGCCGGAGGCGTGCTATAACCTCACCGTTGAGGAGATGGCCGATCCCACGGTGACGGTCTGGATCGCACGCGACGGCGACGCCGCGATCGGCTGCGGCGCGCTGAAGCGCCATTCCGACACGGTGGGCGAAGTGAAGCGCATGTTCACCCGACCGGCCTGGCAGGGGCAAGGCGTCGGCCGGCATGTGCTCGACAAGATCCTGGAGACCGCCGAACGGGAGGAGCTGAAGACGCTCGTGCTCGAAACGGGCGACCAGCATCCGGCGGCATGGGCGATCTATGAGAAGGCGGGTTTTACCCGCTGCGGCCCCGTGCTCGACTACCCGGATTCACCCTATTCCATATTCTATCAAAAGCAGCTTCGTGCTGCCTGACCTGAAGTGACCGCACCCATGACCGACCTGACCCGCCTGACCATTGCCGAAGCCCGCGAAAAGCTCTCCGCCAGGGAGATCAAGGCGGTCGAGCTGACGGACGCGTATCTTTCCGCGATCGAGGCGGCCAATCCGGCGATCAACGCCTATGTCGCCGTGACGCCGGAAAAGGCACGCGAGATGGCGAAGGCTTCCGACGCCCGCATTGCCGAAGGCAAGGCTGGTGCGCTCGAAGGCATCCCGCTCGGCATCAAGGACCTGTTTGCGACCGAAGGCGTGCACACGCAGGCCTGCAGCCACATTCTCGACGGCTTCAAGCCGAAATACGAATCGACCGTCACCCAGAACCTCTGGAACGATGGCGCCGTCATGCTCGGCAAGCTCAACATGGACGAGTTCGCCATGGGCTCCTCCAACGAGAGTTCCTATTACGGCGCCGTCAAGAACCCGTGGCGCGCGCAAGGTTCCAACGCCGATCTGGTGCCGGGCGGTTCTTCCGGCGGTTCGGCCGCGGCCGTCGCGGCCTTCCTTTGCGCGGGTGCGACCGCAACCGATACCGGCGGCTCGATCCGCCAGCCCGCCGCGTTCACCGGCACCGTCGGCATCAAGCCGACCTATGGCCGTTGCTCGCGCTGGGGCATCGTCGCCTTCGCCTCTTCGCTCGATCAGGCCGGCCCGATCGCCCGCGACGTGCGCGACGCCGCGATCCTGCTGAAGTCAATGGCCAGCGTCGACGCCAAGGACACGACCTCCGTCGACCGGCCGGTGCCGGACTACGAAGCGTCCCTCGGTCAGTCGCTGAAGGGCATGCGCATCGGCATCCCGCGCGAATACCGCGTCGATGGCATGCCGGAGGAGATCGAAGCGCTCTGGCAGCAGGGCATCGCCTGGCTGAAGGACGCCGGTGCCGAGATCGTCGACATCTCGCTGCCGCACACGAAATACGCCCTGCCGGCCTACTACATCGTGGCTCCGGCCGAGGCATCTTCGAACCTCGCCCGCTACGACGGCGTGCGCTACGGCCTGCGCGTCGACGGCAAGGATATCGTCGACATGTACGAGAAGACCCGCGCCGCCGGCTTCGGCACCGAGGTCAAGCGCCGCATCATGATCGGCACCTATGTGCTTTCGGCCGGCTACTACGACGCCTATTACCTGCAGGCCCAGAAGGTCCGTACGCTGATCAAGCGCGACTTCGAACTGGCTTTCAATGCCGGCGTCGATGCCATTCTGACGCCAGCCACGCCGTCGTCGGCCTTCGGCATCGCCGACGAGGACTTGGCGTCGTATCCGGTCAAGATGTACCTGCAGGACATCTTCACGGTGACGGTGAACATGGCGGGCCTGCCGGGCCTCACGGTCCCCGCCGGCCTCGACCACAAGGGCCTGCCGCTCGGCCTCCAGCTCATCGGCAAGCCCTTCGACGAGGAGAGCCTGTTCCGGACGGCCCACGTCATCGAGCAGGCTGCCGGCCGCTTTACGCCGGCCAAGTGGTGGTAAGCGGCAGGTAGCCCTCAGCGGGTCTGATGAACGACCTCGTCCAGCTTCGCGACAAGTAAGGGATCGCCCGGCCATGTGCCGGGCGGTGTCGTTTCGGGTGTATCATCGTTCTGGATAGCCGCGCGGGTCTCTCGCCGACTCACGCCAAGCGTGCTTTCATCGTGCCGGAGAGGGCTGGCGCATGGTCATGGTTCGTAATGCCCGGGAAGGCGATGTCGCAGCGCTCGTCGAAATCGGGACGAGGGCGTGGGAGCAGGCTGTGGTCGGGGTCGCCGATCTCCAGGTCCGGCGCGACCATGCCCGCAATGCCTTCGAGCAATTCCTGTCCGGCCACTGGCTGCATGTCAGCGTGGCCGAGGCCGACGGCGCGCCCGCGGGCTGGGCGGCGCGCGAGGCGCTCGACGACGAGATCAGCGACCTCTGGATCGATCCTCTCCAGCAGAAGCGGGGATTGGGGACCGCGCTGCTGGCGGCTATGGAGGCGGAAATCGTCGCCGCTGGGTTCGAAGCGTCCAGGTTGCAGACCCACGCGCGCAATATTGCCGCCGTCGCCTTCTTCCAGAAGCATGGCTATTCGGTGAACTGGCTTTCCGTCGACTATTCGCCGCGTCTCGATCGTAATGTCGAATCGATCGGGCTGCGCCGCCAGCTCGTCGCCGATCTGCCGATCGGCTACGGGCCGGGCGGGTTCTGAAGGAGGCGCGGCCTTCGTCACGCCTCCGTCCTGTCACTGGTTGTCGAGTTGCGATCGCACCAGCTCAAGCCCTCGTTGCGTGATGCGGTAGGGCCTGCCGCCGGAAGAGGCGATGCAGCGCCGGCGTTTCAGCTTGCGGAAAAGATCGAGGTCGAGCCCACTCGCCCGCCATCCGTCGCGCGTGATGCAGGCGACGGTGATGATCTTGCGGTTCTCGTCTTTTTCGATGTCGATCCTACCGCCCTGGGCGAGCAGGTGGAGAATGCGCTGTTCTGCGCGGGAAATGTCCATTGTCGTGGGAATCCGTCTGGCGTTCGAACGAACGCGAAAAAACGTTCCGCCACCGGCGGGTGGCAGGGTTCATCGTTTTTCCGACCCTGTGCGCAAAAGCTGCGGACAGGGTCTCTAGCGGGACTCAGACGAGTTGGACATCAAGACTCCATTTGCGGATGTCCCTTAGATAAATCCGACATCTTCCATCGTCAACGTTACGACCAGATCAGCGAGTGATGCAGGAAGACGGCGGTCTTCACGCCGTTGGCCGAGGCAAGCGCGATATTGCCCGCGCCAAGCGCGATGTCACCGGCGGCATAGAGGCCGGGCAGGGATGTCTGCCCCGTATCGTCGGTCTGGAGGATGCTGCCGACGGGCGTTTCCTTCCGTTCGAGGCCGCGATTCCGCGGGATGTCGCTGCGCACGCGGGCTTCCGGACTGACGAACAGCGCCTTGACCAGTGTGGGAATGCCGGGGCCCGTTTCGACGGCGAGCATGCCGCCCGGCCCATCCGTGACGGCCGTCACGCGGCCGGGCCGCAGCTTCACATTGCGTGCCTCGAGCACGGCCAGATCCTTCTCGTCCGGCTCCGGCACCGCATTGGTGAAAAGCGTGACATCGCCCCAGTCGGCGACCACGGCCGCAAAACGCGCGGCGTCGGATGTGCGCGCCAGGACGCCGACCGCCCCTCCACCCACTTCGTAGCCATGGCAGTAGGGGCAATGCAGCACCGTCTTGCCCCAGCGTTCGGAGAGGCCGGGAATATCCGGCAGCTGGTCCTCGAAACCGGTGGCGAGCAGCACGCGCCGCGCGTCGATGCGTGCACCATCGCCGGTGACGACGGAGAAAGCGTCTCTCTCGCCCTCCAGCCGTTCGGCCGGCGCGTCGCGGAAGGTAACGGTCTCGTAGGCCGCAAGCTGGCGGCGGGCATCGGCGAGGATGTCGCCGCCCGGCCGGCCGTCCTGGGCGAGGAAGCCGTGCGAGTGGGCCGCAAACCGGTTGCGCGGCAGCCCCGTGTCGAGAATGGTGATGCGGCGACGGGCGCGGGCGAGCTGCATGGCAGCGGACAGGCCGGCAAAGCCCCCGCCGATGATGATGGCATCTTCGGTCATGATCGTCCTTTCCTGTGAGCGTGCGGCATCCTTCGCACGGCATGTACCGGGCGTTCGAAGGGATGCCAGGGAAGTGGCTGCCTTTAGCCGGTGTCGGTCCGGCAGCGTTTCGCCGCCGCGCGGAAATCGGCGGCAAGATCGGCCAGCGTCGTGCCGGCAAAGCGCGCCATCAGGATGGCTTCCGCATCCTTCAGCGCGTCGCCGATCACCCGGTTGACGGATTGCTCGACAACGCAACCCGGCATCTCCGTCGCCGGGCCGATCTGGAAGACGATCGGCTCGCCGAGTGCATTGTAGATGTCGAGCAGCGAGATTTCGGCAAGCGGCCTCGAAAAGTGCCAGCCGCCGCCATGGCCGCGGCCGGATTGCACGATCCCGGCATCACGAAGCCCGGCCATGGTGCGCCGCACGACGACGGCGTTGGTATCGAGGCAGCGCGCGAGATCGTCCGAGGTCATCGGCTCCTCGCGTTCGGCCATATGCATGAGTGCATGGAGCACGGCGGAAAGACGGCTGTTCCTTTTCATGTAACTATAATAGTTACGAATGATGACGGATGTCAAGGCGCTGCAGGATATGATGTCAGTCGACTACCAGAATCCGCAGGAGGTCGGCACCGAAGATCAGCGCGGCGAGGATCAGCGCCGCATGCAGAATCAGGATTGCCAGAAGTATCGTGCGGAACGGCTCCTTGCGGGTCTTGTGCCGTAGGAGACGTTGCGCCGCAAAGGCACCGAGGCTGCCGCCGAAGAGGGCGAGTTGCAGCAGGCGTGCTTCGGAAACACGCCGATGGCCGTCGCGCGCGGCTTCCTTGTCCCACCAATAGACGCAGAACGTCACGACGTTGAAGAGGAGGAAGATGATCAGAAGTGTTGCCCGCGTGCCCATGGCACGCTTTTACCCGCACAACCTTGCCGGCTGGCTAATGAAGGCCGGCGGCATCCGCTGAAATCCTTGCGCCGCCTGCCCATATGTTCTACCGAGACAACACCGAAGACACCACAGCAAGAGCCTAAAATGACCCTCGTCGACGTCCGCACTCCCGATCCGAAACGCTTGATCCCCGGCGCCACCGGCGACTGGGAAGTCGTCATCGGCATGGAGGTGCACGCACAGGTTCTTTCGAATTCGAAGCTCTTCTCCGGCGCTTCCACAGAGTTCGGCAAGGCGCCGAACGCCAATGTCTCGCTCGTCGACGCGGCCATGCCCGGCATGCTGCCCGTGATCAACGAGGAATGCGTCAAGCAGGCCGTGCGCACCGGGCTTGGCCTGAAGGCTGAGATCAACCATCGCTCGATCTTTGACCGCAAGAACTACTTCTATCCCGACCTGCCGCAGGGCTACCAGATCTCGCAGTTCAAGGATCCGATCGTCGGCGAGGGCAAGATCGTCATCTCGCTCGGCCCGGATCGCCAGGGCAATTTCGAGGACATCGAGATCGGCATCGAACGCCTGCATCTGGAGCAGGACGCCGGCAAGTCGATGCACGACCAGCATCCGACCATGTCCTATGTTGATCTCAACCGCTCGGGCGTGGCGCTGATGGAGATCGTCTCCAAGCCGGACATGCGCTCGTCGGACGAGGCCAAGGCCTATATGACGAAGCTGCGCTCCATCGTGCGCTATCTCGGCACCTGCGACGGCAACATGGACGAGGGCTCCATGCGCGCCGACGTCAACGTTTCCGTGCGCCGGCCCGGCGAGCCCTTCGGCACGCGCTGCGAAATCAAGAACGTCAACTCCATCCGTTTCATCGGCCAGGCGATCGAATACGAAGCCCGCCGCCAGATCGGCATTCTCGAGGATGGAGGCGTCATCGACCAGGAGACGCGCCTGTTCGATCCCGGCAAGGGCGAGACGCGCTCCATGCGCTCCAAGGAAGACGCGCACGACTACCGCTACTTCCCCGATCCGGACCTGCTGCCGCTGGAGTTCGACAACGAGTTCGTCGGCAAGCTTCTGGCCGATCTACCGGAACTGCCCGACGACAAGAAAATCCGCTTCGTCAAAGATCTCGGCCTCTCCGTCTATGACGCCTCGGTTCTCGTCTCCGAAAAGGCGATTGCCGATTACTTCGAGGCGGTTGCCGCCGGCCGCGACGGCAAGATTGCCGCGAACTGGGTGATCAACGACCTGCTGGGCGCCTTGAACAAGGCCGGCAAGGACATTGAAGAGACCCCCGTTTCGCCCGATCAGCTCGGCGGCATCATCGATCTCATCAAGGATGGCACGATCTCGGGCAAGATCGCCAAGGACCTCTTCGAAATCGTCTGGAACGAGGGCGGCAGCCCCGCCGAGATCGTCGAAGCGCGCGGCATGAAGCAGGTGACGGACACCGGCGCCATCGAAAAGGCGGTCGACGAGATCATCGCCGCCAACCCCGATCAGGTCGCCAAGGTTCTCGCCAAGCCGACGCTTGCCGGCTGGTTCGTCGGCCAGGTCATGAAGGCGACGGGCGGCAAAGCCAACCCGCAGGCCGTTCAGGCGCTGGTCAAGGCCAAGCTCGGTATCGAGGACTGAAGCAATTCCAGGAAAAGTGTGAAGCGGTTTTCCGTCCGGAATGGCTTCAAAACAAGGAAACGACCATGTTCTTCGTCCGCACAGCCTCGGAACGCGACCTGGAGAAAGTCAGCGAACTGCTGTCGACGACGTGGCATGCGACCTATGACGCGCTCTACGGCGCCGACAAGGTGAGCGAGATCAATGCGCGCCGGCATTCCGTGCCGGCGCTGAAGGAACGTCTCGCACGCAAGGACGGCGAATTCGTCGTCGCCGATGATGGCAAGTCGTTTGCCGGCATGGGCTATGCCGCCATGGCGGAGGACCGGCCGAAGACGGCTGTTCTTCACCAGCTTTATGTCCTGCCGGATTACCAGCGCCAGGGCATCGGCCGCGACATGTTCGCGGAACTCGAAACCTGCTTTCCCGATGCCGAGACGATGCGGCTTCACGTCGAGAAGGACAATGGTCTGGCCGTGTCGTTTTTTGAACGCTTGGGTTTTGCGATCATCGGCGAAACAGTCGATGACTTTGCGGCGGGAATTGCCATGCTGATTCTGGAAAAGCGGCTCGATTTCTAAGGAAAGAGCGAAGCCTTAGCGGGAACCGCCAGGCGCCAGATACATGAAGGCCCGCCGTCCTTTCGGGTGGCGGGCCGCTTCGGCATGATGTCAGGCTTTGTCGATCTTAGCGGACCAGAACGGCGCGGGGCTCGTTATTATCCGCGTTGAGCAGGATGTTGACCGAAGCGCCGGACGTCAGGTTTGCCGGAACCGGGACGCTCACGGGCAGGGCGACGCTCTTGCCGTCCTGGAGGCGGATGACGCCGGTGCGGGCATCGTAATCCTGCACGGTGCCGCTCAGCGATGCTGCGGAAGCCGAGCCGGCAACGAGGAGGGCGAGGGC